>Ga0209536_100004322_pt1 | contig 22464 bp, 16 predicted proteins | sample DeeMarSeWOR28_12_FD_187461 | JGI IMG/M metagenome (GOLD analysis project Ga0209536, IMG submission 187461) | Marine sediment microbial communities from White Oak River estuary, North Carolina - WOR-2-8_12 (SPAdes) (version 2) | ecosystem: Environmental > Aquatic > Marine > Intertidal zone >... | reverse complement strand
ATAATTTAGTCCTTTTCAGATTTTATTTATCCTATAATTTTAATAAAAATTTAACTGTTTGGTGTGATTATAAGTGTTCCGAAATTTTACAGGAAATTCAATATTCCCGATAAAAAAATCCCGGCTAAGTTCTAACCGGGATTGAGATTCTTCAATTCCCCACACATGGCTTAATTTTTATATCACTTATTAAGTTTCCACCTCTTCAGTTTTAAACTCAGCTGAAATAAAATCCCTGTTCATTCTTGCAATGTTTGTAATGGAGATTCCCTTCGGACATTCAGCTTCGCAGGCATAAGTATTTGTACAACTTCCAAATCCCATTTCATCCATAACAGCAACCATTTTCTGCACTCTTTGATGTCTTTCAGGCTGTCCTTGAGGAAGCAATGCGTATTGGGAAACCTTTGCTCCCACAAACAGCATTGCAGATGCATTTTTACAAGCGGCAACACATGCCCCGCAGCCTATACATTCTGCGGCATCCATTGCCAGTGATGAAGTTTCTTTTGATATAGGAATTTCGTTAGCGTCCGGTACTCCTCCCGTGTTAATCGAGATGTAACCGCCGGCTTGTAAAATTTTATCCATTCCCGAACGATCAACAATAAGATCCTTCAATACGGGGAATGCTTTAGCCCTGAATGGTTCGATATATAAAGTTTCACCATCTTCAAAATTCCTCATATGAAGCTGGCAGGTTGCAATCTTTGGAATTTTGCTATGCGGGTGACCGTTTATAACCAGTCCGCAGGTTCCGCAAATCCCTTCCCGGCAGTCGCTTTCAAATGCAACAGGAATTTTGCCTTCTCTTTCAAGTTTGTCATTCAGTTCATCCAGCATTTCAAGTATTGAGGCTTCAGGTGATACAGAAACTTTAAACTCTTCAAAACTGCCAACTGCTTTTGGAGATTCCTGTCTCCAAATCATTAATGTCAAATTTAAATTCTCGCTACTCATTATTTGTAACTCCTTGTAGCTAGTTTTACATTTTCAAATTCAAGCGGTTCTTTATGAAGCTGCCATTTCCCAACATCTTCAAATTCCCAGGCAGAAACGAAAGCATAATCTTTATCATTACGCAATGCTTCACCTTCGGCAGTTTGATATTCCTCTCTGAAATGACCTCCGCATGATTCATTGCGATGTAGTGCGTCTACAGCCATCAATTCACCAAGTTCCAAATAATCTGCTACTCTTCCAGCGCGCTCGAGAGTTTGATTTATATCATTATCAACTCCTACTAATTTTACATTTCTCCAGAAATCATTGCGCAATTCTTTTATCTCTTCAATTGATTCTTTCAATCCTTTTTCGTTACGACCCATTCCCACTTTATTCCACATTATCCTGCCGAGCTTCTTATGAAATTCATCAACAGTTTTATTTCCATTTATTGAAAGAAGTTTTTTAATATTATCATCAATTTCTTTTTGTGCATTATTAAATTCGGTATGATCAACATCATACTTGTCAGGTTTTTCACTTGCGAGGTAATTACTAACTGTGTATGGCGCAACAAAGTAGCCGTCGGCAAGCCCCTGCATTAAAGCACTGGCGCCAAGTCTGTTTGCCCCGTGATCGGAGAAGTTTGCTTCTCCCAGAACAAATAAACCGGGGATAGTGCTTTCCAGATTATAATCAACCCAAACTCCGCCCATTGTGTAATGAGGTGCAGGATAAATCTTCATCGGTACCTGGTAAGGATTTTCCCCGGTAATTGTTTCATAAATCTCGAACAGGTTACCGTATTTTTCTTCTATAACATTTTTACCTAATCGATTAATAGCATCAGCAAAATCAAGATAGACAGCTTCCTCTCCATTTACTCCTCTTCCCTCATCACAAACTTCTTTTGCGCTTCTGGAAGAAATATCACGTGGTGAAAGATTTCCGAATGATGGATACTTCCTCTCTAAGTAATAATCTCTTTCATCTTCGGGAATATCATTTGGTTTCCTTGTCTCACCAACTTTTTTCGGAACCCAAATTCTACCATCGTTACGTAAACTTTCGCTCATTAATGTTAATTTAGATTGGTTCTCTCCATGAAGAGGTAAACAGGTTGGATGAATTTGCGTGTAACAGGGATTAGCAAACGCAGCGCCTTTTTTATGTGCACGCCATGCAGCAGTTGCATTACAATTCATCGCATTAGTAGAAAGAAAAAATACATTTGAATATCCGCCCGTGGCAAGAATAACTGCATGAGCAGAAAATTTTTCAATAGCTCCGGTTACCAGATCTCTGCAAATTATTCCCTTGGCATGACCATCTATAACTACAAGCTCAAGCATTTCTTTACGGGTTAATAATTCTACACTTCCTTTACCAACCTGCATGTTAAGTGCACTAATAGCACCCAGTAAAAGCTGCTGTCCGGTCTGTCCTCTCGCATAAAATGTACGAGAAACCTGTGCACCACCAAAAGAACGGTTATCTAAAAGACCGCCGTATTCTCTTGCAAATGGTACACCCTGAGCAACACACTGATCTATAATGTTATTGCTAACCTCTGCAAGACGGTAAACATTTGCTTCACGTGCACGAAAATCGCCGCCTTTCACTGTATCATAAAAAAGACGGTAAACTGAATCACCATCATTCTGATAGTTTTTAGCTGCATTAATTCCACCCTGTGCGGCAATACTGTGCGCTCTTCTACCACTGTCGTGGTAGGTAAATGTTTTAACATTATAACCAAGTGCCCCAAGACTTGCAGCAGCAGAAGCTCCGGCAAGGCCTGTTCCCACAACAATGATATCGAACTTTCTTTTATTAGCCGGATTTACCAGCTTCATATTAAATTTATGATTGATCCATTTATCAGCAATGGGTCCTTCCGGTATTTTAGAATCTAATTTTATCATTACTTACCTCCCAGCGAAGATATAAAAAAGTAGATTGGAATTGAGGCAAATCCTGCCGCCATCACAATTGCATAAAGAGTTCCGATCTTTTCAATAACAGGAGTATATTTTTTATGTGTCCAGCCAAATGTTTGGAAAGCACTTTGAAAACCGTGATTGAGATGGAAACCAAGAAGCACCACAGCAATTACATATAAAACAACGTACCATAAGTAAGAAAACCATTCCATCACAATGTTATAGTAACTATGATCAGCTCCATGAATTCCAAAATTAAATGCATACCAGAGTGTTGACAGATGAGTTACCAGAAAAATAAAAACAATTCCTCCTGTCCATATCATCCATCGGGAAGAGAATGTACTATTTTCTGAAGAAGCGTTCACTTTATATTTTATTGGTTTCGCCTTCCTATTTTCATACCACAATTTAACACCGTTATAAATATGAAAAATAAATACTAGTGCCAGAATAACCTCCACAACCCTGATTAACGGTTTAACAATATCAAGTGTTGCAACATAACCGTTAAACACTTCTTCGCCAATATATAGAGTTAAATTTCCTGCCAGATGTACTACTAAAAAAAGTATAAGTGATAAACCGGTTACTGCCATCACAAATTTTTTGCCTATGGAAGAGTTAGCGAATTTTAATATCCAGCCCATTAAACTCTCCTTTTCCTGTCTGAAATTAGTTTTTGAAATGATTTACTAACAATTATTTGAATTATAAAATTGGAGTGTAATAGTATGAAAAGCATTAAAAGTAAAGTTTTTTATGTAATAATATCAATAATTAACTAAACAAACTTATTAAATTAAGGTTATAAAATCAAAAGAGTGTACTTGTTATAAAACGATAGGATATTAAATTTTAATTGTTTTGATATTAACTATTTATAAAATAACTTAATTCAGTTCTTAAAAATTTTTATGGTTTCCCGGTTCCGCCTTAATGGAATAACGGGAATTATAGGGAAGTCCGGTGTAAATCCGGTGCTGTCGCGCAACTGTGAAATTAAATGTAGAATTTGGAATTGAATTTATCCTGAATTTTTCATAGTAAATTCTACATTAATAAAGCCAGGAGACCTGCCATAGAAATTATTTTATTAACCTTCGCGTATGAGGTTCAATTAATGATCCGTTCCAAATATTCATTTCGTTCTATCAAACCAAATCAATGCGAAGTTACGTTTAACTTTTTATTACAGGAGTAACTTCAATGGGTATTTTAAAAAGAGTTTTATTTATTTGCACCTTTATGACATTTGTCTCACAATCTTTCGGGCAGAGCGGTACTATCACTAAATCTGATACATCCGGAGTATACAGGTTATCTGATGTTGTGATTACTGCAACTAAGTCGAATACAAGTACACTAGAGCTTGCAAATTCAATTACAATAATCGATTCAGCAGACATTTCCAACAGTAATAAAATAAATGTGTTCGAACTGCTTAAATCCGAGTATGGAGTAAATTATACAACACAAGGTCCAGTGGGAACCTTAGCCAACATCAGCATCCGCGGTGGAGATGTTGGGAATACTGTTGTAATGATAGATGGAATTAAGATGAACATGACAAGCGATCCGGCAAATGTTTATGATTTTGCAAATCTGACAGTTGAAAGTATAGAAAGGATAGAAATACTAAGAGGACCCCAAAGTATGCTTTACGGTTCGGATGCCCTTTCAGGAGTAGTAAATATCATCTCCAAAAAAGGCAATGGCCAACCGCAGGTTAATCTTTTTGCTGAAGGAGGATCGTATAATACTTTTAAAGGTACATTAGGAGTTTCAGGAAGCGAAAAAGCATTCAACTACAATCTCTCTTTTGGAAGAACACGGTCGGAAGGGTTTTCCGCTGCCTCCGAAAAATACGGCAACATAGAGAAGGATAGTTATGAAGGAAATAATTTCGTTTCAAGACTTGGTTTTGATTTTAATGATGATTCGTTTCTTGATTTATTTTTACGATTTACGAAATCTGATGCAGATTACGACCAGAACGGAGGCAAGGAAGGTGATGATCCCACATATAAATATAATCAGGAGGAGTTTGTTACAAGAGCTGAGGCAGGTTTCAAAACAATTAATGGTCTCTGGGATCAGAGAGTTGGTTTGTCGTTCTATAAAAATATAAGGAATTATAAATATGATTCGACTTTGTACAATCCCGATATCTCAAGAAGTTTGTATGATGGAAAAAGATTCAAGCTGGATTGGGTTAACACGTTCAATCTTCCATTAAATAATTTTCTAACATTCGGATTCGATGCTGAACTTGATCAATCGACATCACAGTTTTATTTACTTTCATCGTTCGGTCCTTTTGAAAGTGTTATACCCAAAAGCAATGTAAGTATTGTGGGAATTTATCTTCAGGATCAAATAAAATTTGACAACCGTATTTTTGCTACCGGCGGCATCAGGTATGATAAGCATGAAAAATTCGGATCAGCATTTACATTCCGTTTCGCACCAGCATATATTATTTGGGCAACTGGAACAAAACTAAAAGCTACAGTGGGTACAGGGTTTAAAGCACCATCAATCTTTTATTTATACGACCCTTTCTTCGGAAATGATTCTCTTAAATCTGAAAGAAGTTTTGGCTGGGATGTTGGGATAGAACAATTTTTTTGGTCTAAAGGGATTACAATTGGAGCAACATATTTTAACAATAGATACACCGATTTAATTGGCACCGATGAAAATTTTAAAGCAATAAATATTAATGAGGCAGTAACCGGTGGTATTGAATTCTTTTTAAATACCATTGTTACCGATGAACTTCAAATAAAAATTAATTATACATACCTGCAAACCGAAGATAAGGGCGAGGGCTCTGTTGATAAAGGAATGCAGTTGCTTCGAAGACCAAGAAACAAGGCTGCATTAATTACTTCTTACAATTTCCTGGAAAGGGCTAATGTTACATTTGAGTTTATTTACAATGATATACGTGATGATAAGAACTTTTCAACATTTCCAGCCACAAGGGTAACTCTGCCATCATATACTTTACTAAATATTGCAGCACAATTTGAGGCGCTGAATTGGTTAACAGTAACAGGACGAGTTGATAATTTATTAAACACAGATTACGAAGATATATATGGATATGCAACACCAGGGCTATCGGGATATGCCGGAGTGAAAATTAATTTTCAGTAAAAAGAATTTTACTAATATCTTTTTTAATTACTCATATTTTGTAAATTGTATAGAATAATAATTAGAAGTTGAAAAAATTTAAAACTTAACGTTTAATCAAAAAGAAGGTAATATTATGAACTCAAAATCAATCTCACCCGGTTTTTTAATCTTAACCGGGATGATATTTATTGCAGCTTTTGTAAGACTTATTCCTCACCCGCCAAATTTTGCCCCGGTAGCAGCAATGGCATTATTTGGCGGTGCATATTTTTCAAAAAGATGGGCAGCGTTTTTAGTTCCGCTTGTGGCAATGTTAGTTACTGATTTATTGCTCGGTTTCCATACTACAATGTGGGCTGTTTATCTCTGCTTCGTGCTTATTGTTGGAATTGGAATTCTGATGATAAAACAGAAAAAAGTATCTAACATTTTTCTTGCATCGGTTTCAGCCTCGGTTTTGTTTTTTATTGTAACAAATTTTGCAGTTTGGGCAGCAGGAATTTACTACCCGAAAGATTTAAGCGGACTTGCTGCAAGTTACACCGCAGCGATTCCATTCTTCCATTATACCTTATTGGGCGATTTATTTTTTGTCACTCTGATGTTCGGTTCTTACGAACTTGTTAAAGGAAAATATCCGCAGCTTGCTGAAGTAAAAGTATAATTTTTTTGATGGCGGCTTTAAGCCGCCTTTTTTATATGAATAAACTTCCAATTCTTATAGACTTTGACGGTGTAATTAAATTAGGGAAAAATCCTGCACCGGATTCAGAAAAATTCCTGAATTTTATTTTAGAGAATAATATTCCTTCTTACGTTATCAGTAACTCTACTTTAAGAACCGGGAAGGGAATCACACAATTTCTGGTTGATAATAAACTTCCTGCCGAAGTTCCGGCAATGACCGCAGCCGATGCTGCTCTTCATTATGTAGATAAACATTTTAAAAGAGTATCGGTGTATTGTATTGATGAAATCAAGCAACTCTTCGGTAATTATATTGGTGATGAAAATCCCGAAGCGGTAGTTATTGGAGATAACGGCGAAAACTGGAACTACCAATTAATGAATGAAATTTTCAGCAAGGTTTATAAGGGGGCAGATTTAATTGCAATGCAGAAAAACCGCTTTTGGTATCCTTCGGGGAAAGGTCTATCGCTAGATGCAGGTGCTTTTATTAAAGCGATAGAGTACGCTTCCGGCAAGGAAGCTATCCTGATTGGTAAACCTTCCCCAATTTATTTTCAATCCGCTCTGGATTTGCTAGGCTATAAGAAAGGTAGTGAGTTCTTAATGATAGGTGATGATATTGAAAGTGATATTGCTGGTGCGCAACAAGCCGGCGGAAAAGGAGTGTTAATCTATACCGGTAAGACAAATTATCCGCTGAACGATTATGAGAAAATCAAACCGGATTTTAAAGCACAGAATCTCACTGAAATAATTGAAATAATTAAAAGTCGGATTTAAATTAAAACCTCAATTTCCGTTCGATCTTCTCTCCCAGGCAAGCAGTGCAATTTTCTTAAGCGCCTGTGCATAGCTTAATCCTGCCACACCCGCTGAACGCATAAATCCCGCACCATCTGTTAAATCAGGATTCGGATTGACTTCCAGTACAAACAGTTCATTATCTTTTGATAGCCGCATATCAATTCTTGCATAATCTCTGCAGCCCATTATTTTAAATGCAGCTAAAGCAATCTTCTTTGCTTTGGCTTCAACATTTTTTGGAAGACGGGCAGGACATTTAGGAATGGTTTTATGATATGATTCGTGATTTGGATCCCACTTTGCCTGGTAGCTTACTATGTTGAATAGATTTTCCGGCATTTTTGAAAAATCTATTTCACTAATAGGCAAAGCCCTCGGTTTTTTATTCCCCACAACCGCAACATTTAATTCTCTGCCTTTTATATATTCTTCAACAAGTGCTGGCTGATAAAAATATTTAAGTATGTAATTTATTCTTTCCTTTAATTGCTTATTATCAATTACAATTGATTCATTTTCAATTCCAACACTTGCATCTTCCAGTGCGGGTTTTACCATAAGAGGAAAGTTAAGTTTGTGACGATACATTTTCTTTTCTTTTTCTACAATAAAAAAGTTGGGAGTATTTATTCCCTTTGAACGAAGCAAGCGTTTAACAAAAATTTTACTCTGGCAATTTGCAAGTGCCATTGCCGGGGCTCCGGTGTATGGAATGCCGAGCAGTTCGTAAAGACCCACAATGTTCATTTCGTATTGAGGTTCATCTTTGTATAACTCAACAAAATTAAAAATCACATCGGGTTTGTTTTTTTTAAAGTTATTTAACATTAACTGAACATTATCCATTATGTTCAAAGTGTAAGCATCTAAATTTACTTTTTGCAGCTTTTTGGCAATATATTCGAACTCTTCCATTGGAGTAAATTCTTCAACTTCAAAGTAAGGAACAAAATTACCTGAGGATATTTCGGATTCTTCAGATTTTTGGTAAAGTTCCGGTGCGGCTTCGTTATACACTATAGCTACTTTTATTTTTTTGTTTTTCATTGTATAAAGTTAGTTAAATAGATGGAATTTATAAAGATGAAACGATTTCCATCTTACAAAAATAAAAATTTGAGGGGATGAAAAATTTAAAATAATTAATTACACTAAGATAAAAAATGTGTTCTCAACCTTATTGTGGAGCTCAATTATTTAGCCCCATGTATCGGTATTATAATCCAACTTCATTATTTAACTACTAATTATTTATGTTTATATGCCGGTTATATTTAATTATGCGGATAAATTTTTGGGGTTAAAAATTATTCCCGAGGTTTATTTTTAGTACTGAGCTTTAATTCTTTTTTAGAAATTAGTTAATAACAGTGGAGACAAGAATGATTATAAGAAACTTTTTTATTTTTTTGTTGCTTTCAAGCGTATTGTTTGCCCAGGAATTTGACCAGAGAATTGCTGATATGGAAAAAGCAGCACACTCAAATTTATTTTCACTTTCAAAAGTTAACTATCCTGGCGATTCAAAAATCGACGTTACTTATTATGGATTGGATTTAAGCGTAACAAATTCACCGCGAAATATTACAGGAGCCGTTACCATTAATGCAAAAGTGGATACTTCTTCCATAAATAATTTTTTTCTTGACCTTCAGAATGTATTAACAGTTGATGATGTTTTACTTAATGGAGTTTCAACCACTTACACACATATTAACGAAAAACTGCATATTGATCTGGATCAGGCTTATAACCAGGGTGATGAATTTTCTGTAGAAGTTTTTTATCACGGTGTTCCCGGTTCAAGCGGATTCGGAAGTTTTGAATTTGGGACACACAACGGGACTCCGATTATATGGACTCTTAGCGAACCTTACGGTACAAGTGATTGGTTCCCTTGTAAGGACACTCCTGCCGATAAAGCTGATTCATCCGATGTTTGGATAACAGTAGTTGAAAATCTTATTCCAATTTCTAACGGAACATTAGAAGATATTACGGTAAACGGGGACGGAACTCACACTTACTATTGGAAAAACCATCATCCGATTGCTCAATATTTAATTTCTCTGGCTATGACAAATTATCATCAGTATGATACTTACTATAAATATTCACCAACTGATTCTATGGTTATTACACACTACACTTATCCTGAAACATTTAATGGTCTGAAAACTCTTTTAGATGAAACAGATGATATGATGGAAGTATTTGAAGAAAAATTTGGCATGTATCCTTTTATCGATGAAAGATACGGACACGCCGAAATGGAATGGGGGGGAGCAATGGAACATCAAACTTGTTCATCTATGGGATTTTGGGGAACAGGTGTTATATCCCACGAATTAGCTCATCAGTGGTATGGCGATATGATTACATGTAGAGACTGGCATCATATATGGCTTAATGAGGGTTTTGCTACATATGCTGAGGGAGTCTATATTGAAGCTAAAAACGGACAGGGTGCATACAACTCTTTTGTAATCAGCGAGATGAACTCTGCCAGGAATGCTAATGGTACGATTTGGGTGCAGGATATAAGTAACGTAGGTGAAATTTTTAATGGTGCAAGATCTTATGCTAAAGGCGCTATTGTTTTGCATATGTTAAGAGGAGTTGTAGGTGATTCAACTACTTTCTTTGATATATTGAGGGCTTATTCATCCGATCCTGATCTTAAATACGGAGTTGCAACAACAGAAGATTTTCAGGAAGTAGCAGAAAGTGTTTATGGTCAGTCCCTGGAGTATTTTTTCCAGGAATGGATATATGGTGAAAAGTATCCAAGATACACCGCTGGCTGGAGTAAAACTCATCTCTCAGGTAATGAGTATAGGGTTAATCTTAACATTTCACAATTAGTTAATCCCAATCCGTCTTTCTTTACCATGCCGGTACAGATTAAAGTTAACACCTCATTAGGAGATACAATTGTTACCGTATTCAACGATCAGCAAAACCAGGATTTTGAAATAATTGTTTCAGGCGAACCAACTTCTATCGTATTCGACCCGAATAATTATATTTTAAAAACCGTAACGGTTGTTACAAATGTTGATGACCTTACTCGTCCGCATGAGTTTGCTTTAGAACAAAACTATCCAAATCCGTTTAATCCTTCTACAAAAATTAAATACCAGATACCGAATGCCAGTCTAGTAAAACTACTGGTTTATGATGTTTTGGGAAATGAAGTTGCAACACTAATCGATAAAGAAATGCAGGCAGGAAGTTACGAAGTTGATTTCGATGCAAGTAATCTGCCAAGCGGAATTTATTTTTACACTTTGAATAGTGGTGAATTTGCTAAAACAAGGAAGATGATGCTTTTAAAATAGCTTAATTGCAGTATTCATAATATTGAATTTAGCTTCTTGACATAATTCTGCTAAATTTATATTTTTGTCCTGCCACTGTCCCGATTTACAGGGACGGTGGCAATTTTTTTTAAATCGTTTATTAACAAGAGAAGTAAGTATGTCTCAGGGCAATTTTGTATATCTGACTAAAGAAAGATTAGTGGAAATAGAAAAAGAATTAAAGGAAATGAAAACTAACGGCAGAAAAAATATGGCAGAAAAAATCGCTACCGCACGTGCTTATGGGGATCTTTCGGAAAATGCAGAATATGATGCTGCTAAAGAAGAACAGGGATTATTCGAACTGAAAATAAGTAAGATGGAAGCTATTCTTTCCCGCGCAAGGATAATAGATAAATCTCAGTTACCTAAAGGACAGGTTGGAATTTTATCTCAGGTTAAGATCAAAAATTTAAAAACAAAAAAATCATTTAATTATCTTCTCGTTTCTCCCGAGGAAGCAGATTTCCAGGAAGGAAAAATTTCTGTAACGTCTCCGGTTGGAAAAGGACTGATAGGTAGAAAAGTTGGCGATAAAGTAAAAGTAAAAGCACCAGCTGGTATACTTGAATTTGAAGTACTGAGTATTGAATAGCATCTGGAAGAAATTTAAATACACTACCCTATTTTTCCGGTCTAAAGGATTCCATAATTAATTGCCCGGCAATTTATTAAGTTTATATTTTAGAAATTACTTTTAGTAAGAAGCAATGATCAAATCAACTGAGCAAAAGGTTGTAAAATTTATTCTGAATAAAAAACTTATTGATGCCGGTGACAATATTTTATTAGCACTAAGCGGCGGATCGGATTCGGTTTTTTTACTCGAGTTTCTTTATAAATATAAAAGAAGATTTAACATAGATATAGCCGCTTTTCATCTTAACCATAAGCTAAGAGGAAAAGAAGCAAATATTGATGAACAATTTTGTAAAAAAATTACAGCTCAAAAAAAAGTTCCATTCTTCTCAACTTCAAAAAATGTAAAGCTTTTTGCAAAAAGAAACCGGATATCGCTTGAAGAAGCTGGAAGAGAATTAAGATATAGTGAGCTGCTAAAGATTGCCAAAACTAATAATTATACAAAAATTGCAACAGCCCATATTTTAGACGATAATGCTGAAACTGTACTGCTAAATTTAATTAAAGGTACCGGAATAAAAGGTTTGTCAGGCATTCCCGAAAGAAGAGAAAAAATTATCCGCCCGATCCTTGCTATCTCAAAGAAGGAAATCTTGTACTACCTTCAGTATAAAAAAATAAATTACAGAACCGATAGCAGTAATGTTGAGAACAATTATCAGCGAAATTATCTACGTAATGAAATAATACCCTTAATTATAGACAAGCTTAATCCGCAATTTAACAGCGCAGTATTCCGAACCTCCCAGATTATAAGAGGTTATACATCTTTAATTAATGAACAAATTAATAACACTGTAAAAAAAGCAGTAATTTTTAATCAGAAAAAAATAATTATCAATTTGAAACAATTAAAAGAAACTGATGTACGATTATATGGCGATGTTTTAAGAAGTTCCGTAAAAAAATATTTGAATGAAGACCTGGAAAGCAAAAACATTTCGGAATTGCTAAAGCTTATTAAAGCTCAAACGGGCAGGGAGATCAGGTTTTCTAATAGAATTGCAGCTGTAAAAGATAGAAATTTGATTATAATCTATTTAAAAAAAAGAGAGATGAAAAATGTTAAACAGGTTGAAATTAATATTGGTGAAGAAAAACAATTTGAAGGTAAATCAATTTCAATAAGTCTGTTTAAGCGCCATAAGCTAAATTTTTACAATGTAAACAATAAAGAATATATTTCTAAAGACAATATTAAAAGTAGTTTTATTTTACGCAGATGGAAACAAGGTGATCGGTTCTATCCGCTGGGAATGAAGAACTCAAAAAAGCTTTCTGATTTTCTAACTGAACAAAAAGTAAGAGCGTCAGAGAAAAAAGAACAACTAGTTTTAACAAATGCCGGAAAGATTGTTTGGGTTGTTGGTATAAGAATTGATGAACGCTACAAAATTTCGGCTAAAACCAAAAAAGTGTTGGAATTATGCCTGAATTAATGAAAGAACCAAAAGATGAAATAATTGTTGGTGATGAGGTTTTTATACCTTTTCTGACAGAGGAGCAAATACAGAAAAGAATTATCGAACTTGGCAGAGAGATTACAAAAGATTACCAGGGCAGCATTCCGGTTTTTATCGGTGTTTTGAACGGTTCATTTATTTTTATGTCCGATTTAATTAAATGTGTTGATCTTGATTGTGAAATTGATTTTTTTAAGCTTTCAAGTTACGGAGATGAAAAACTCTCCTCCGGAAAAGTGAAAATGTTAAAAGAACTTAATTGTGATGTTGACAGAAGGGACATCCTAATTGTTGAAGATATTGTGGATTCGGGGCTTTCAATCAAATATATAGAAGAATTATTTGAAGAAAAGAATCCGAAAAGTATGAAAGTTGTTTCACTGCTGGTGAAACCAGAAAGTCTTAAATATAATGTAAAAATTGATTATATTGGTTTTAATATTCCAAGTCAATTCGTCATTGGTTATGGGCTTGATTATGCTCAAAAATATAGGAACTTAAGATCAATTTATGTTTTGAGAGATGAAATGAGCCGGTGAAATCTAATTCCATGCAAGACAATGAATATAATGCAAGTTCCATATGACCTTAACGGGTAATAAAAAACAGATGAAATGGAGTAATAACAAAACGAAGAATTTAACATGAAAAATTTTATGTCTGATAATAAAGATAAAAAACAAAATTCCCAGGATCCAAAAGGCGGCGATTCTAATAAACCGGAAGATAATTTTGATTGGACGAAAATTATTAGGATGGTTTTCGGATGGGGAGCAGTTATAGTTGCTGCAGTTATTGTAATGCAGCTGGTTAGAACAGATCAGGTTAATTATATCGAAATACCTTTTGATGCTTACGAAAGACTACTCGAACAACCTGATAAAATCGACGAAGCAAAAATCACAAAATCTGATGTTAACGATTATTACTTTACTGCTGATCTAAAATCCGAAACAACGATTACAATTAATGGAAAACCAAAAAAGGTTAATGCTATTTCAGTTTACATACCCGAACCCATAATTAAAGATCAGGAAGTAATCTGGAAGGATAAAGGCATAGTATATTCTTTCGAAAAAGAATCTAACGAATGGTTAAACATTGTTATCGGTTTTCTTCCATGGATTTTAATAATTGCCGTTTGGGTAATTATCATGAGAAGAATGCAGGGGCAGGGTGGAGGTTCGCGCGGAATATTTTCATTTGGAAAAAGTAAAGCAAAATTGATAACACAATCAGGTCATAAAGTTACTTTTAAAGATGTTGCCGGAACTGACGAAGCAAAAGTTGAATTGCAGGAAGTAATAGAATTTTTGAAGGAACCCACCAAATTTCAAAAGCTTGGTGGAAAAATTCCTAAAGGAGTTCTTCTTTTAGGACCTCCCGGAACCGGAAAAACATTACTAGCAAGAGCAGTTGCCGGGGAAGCCGGTGTCCCGTTCTACTCAATAAGCGGTGCCGACTTCGTGGAAATGTTTGTTGGAGTTGGCGCAAGCAGAGTAAGAGATCTTTTTGACCAGGGAAAGAAAAATGCTCCCTGTATTATTTTTATTGATGAGATTGATGCTGTCGGAAGACACAGAGGTGCAGGGCTTGGCGGTGGTCACGATGAGCGTGAACAAACTCTCAATCAGTTGCTTGTTGAAATGGATGGATTTGAACAGAACAGCGGTGTGATAATAATTGCAGCTACAAACCGTCCCGATGTTCTTGATCCGGCATTACTTAGACCCGGGAGATTTGACAGGCAGATAGTTGTTGACCGGCCGGATGTAAAAGGACGTGAAGGTATTCTAAAAGTTCATACAAGAGGCATTCCATTAGACGATGATGTAAACCTTGAAGTAATTGCAAAAGGTACTCCTGGATTAGCCGGTGCAGACTTAGCAAATCTTGTTAATGAAGCTGCATTACTTGCTGCACGTAAAAATAAGAAAAAAGTCCAGCGAATAGATATTGAAGAAGCCAAAGATAAAGTAATGATGGGAATGGAAAGAAAGAGTCTTATCATTACTGAAGAAGAAAAGAAAACAACTGCTTACCACGAAATCGGTCATGTACTCGTTGCAAGAATGATACCGGAAGCTGACCCGGTTCATAAAGTTACCATTATTCCCAGAGGCAGAGCGCTGGGTGTTACAAGTTATCTTCCAATAGATGAAAAGCATACTTACTCTAAAGAATATCTCGAAGCTATAATAACTTATGCTTTGGGCGGAAGAGCAGCAGAAAAAATTGTGTTTAATCATTATACAACCGGTGCCGGTAATGATATTGAAAAAGCTACTGGTATTGCACGCAAAATGGTTTGTGAATGGGGGATGAGTGACAAACTTGGACCATTGAGTTACGGTGCTAAAGAAGAAGAAATTTTTCTTGGTCGCGAAATTCAAAAACACAGAGATTATAGTGAAGAAACTGCGATCGAAATTGATAATGAAGTAAGAATGATAGTGAATAACGGTATGGAAAGAGCAGAGAAGATATTAAAAGATAATATGGAAATTCTACACAAATTATCAAAAGAATTGTTGGAAAGAGAGATACTTGACGGTAATGAAATTGACATTATAATTAATGGTGAGGAATTACCGCCGGTTCCGGAAAACGGTAAAGGTGAAGCGTCAAAGAAGAATGAAGACAATGCCGGGGAAATACCTGAGCATGTGAAGGAAATGATTGAAAAGCGGAAAAATAAAGACACTACACCTAAAGATGACTCCAACTGATCGCGGTACTATTGATTATAAAGATGAATTGGTTAGGAAACTGATTCATCTTTTTTCTTTATCAATTCCAATCATATATTATTTTATCCCTAAATCAACTGCTGCCATAATATTGGGCAGCCTGGCACTATTCGCCATTACCCTGGATCTTGGCAGGTATTTTTCACCCCATATAGGAAAAGTATTTTATAAGTTATTTGGTTTTTTATTAAGACACCATGAAGTGGACAGCGATAAGAAAAACTTAAATGGTGCAACTTATGTTTTGTTTTCTGCTGTTTTTGGTGTGCTTGTCTTTCCGAAAGTAATTTTTATCACCGCATTCACAATTCTTATTATCGGAGATACTATGGCTGCACTGATTGGAAGAAAATTCGGTAAACATAAATTTCTTTATAAAAGTTTTGAGGGAACTTTAGCTTTTTTAATTAGTTCAAGCATTGTTATATTATTTACTCCAAAAGTCGCATATTTTTATGAAGAATATATTATCGGATTTGTCGTTGCATTTGTTGCTGCTATAATCGAAAATATATCTTCTAAATATGTTGATGATAATTTTTCTATTCCATTTACAGCCGGCTTTTCAATGTGGTTACTATATATAATATTTCTACCAAATCTTGAATTAACATTATCGGGCGTACCAGGTTAGACTATGAAGTTTTCAATAAAAATATTTACTGTTGTTATAATTCTATTACTTATCTATGGATGCGATCCATCGAATAAGCCGGCAAAAGGATTTGAAGATGAAATATTTGTCGTGGCAGATTCTACGGAATATCTCGAACTTAAAACAGCGCTTGATTCAACATTCGAAAGAATAATTTACACACCGCAACCGGAAAAAATATTTACGCTTAAAAGAATTAATCCCTCGGAAATAAAAAAATATAATCGAAGAAAAAATATCATTATTGCTGCACCTCTTAATTCAGGTTCAAAAACATCTGATTTTATTTCAGCTGTGGTAGACTCATCCGTTGAAAAGAAATTGGAAGATGATTCGGATTTTATCGTTTATAAGAATGATCTCTGGGCAAAAAACCAGTTTGTTACTGTTCTTTCTGCTCCATCTATGCAAGAATTGAATTCTAAAATTTTAGAAAATTCAGATAATCTTCTTTATACATATCAAAAAATTTCAGACGAAAGGTTATTCAACAGTTTATATAAAGCGAAATACGAGCGAAAAGAAATTGAAGGTAAATTATTAAAAGATTACGGCTGGATAATTTATGTCCAGGCAGATTATCATCTTGCATTTAATAAACCCGAAGATAATTTTGTGTGGTTAAGGCGTGCACCTGGCAGCGGGATGGAAAGATGGATTTTCATTCATTGGATAGATAACGCAACACCGGAATATTTAAACGAAGACTCGATTAAAGTTATACGGAACAGGATTACAAAAAAAATGTATTTAACATCGGATAATAAAGGTCACGTTGTTATTGCTGAAGATTATTTTACAGTAAACGAAGTTAACTTTAATGACAGATATGCCTTGTTCACTCAGGGATTGTGGGATTTAAACATAAAAGGTATGGGCGGTCCGTTTGTTAATTATGTTTTTTATGATGAAGATAGTCAACGGCTTTATATGCTGGATGGCAGCGTGTTTGCCCCAAAATATTATAAACGAAATCTTATCCAGCAGATGGATGTAACTTTGCAATCCTTTAGAACTGCTAATGAACTTACCCAGGAAAGAAAAGAAGAACTGCTGGATGCTATAGAAGATTAACCATCGGTCAATAAACTTTTTAAACTTATTGGGATATTATAATCAGGTAGAATTTTTTTGAGCTTTTGCAGATAAACTTTGGCTCTTTCAACTTTTCCATACTGCAATTCGTAATTAACTCTGTTTAAAAGCATAAAACCTGTAAAATACTCTATCCTCTCAAGATAATAATTTTTTTTGTTGCTAAATCTTATCTCAAAATCAGGATCGGATGCCGGAACATACTCATCGCCTTTTACAACTTTAAATAGTAAATTATCCGGGACAAGTCTGTAGCCTGTCGGTAAATTAAATTCGCCACGCTGCATTTCACCCTGCAATAGTTCCGGTGCGACATAGTAATCTCGTTCATCAATATTTGTTTCAATCAATCCGGTCATTAATCTTCTGTAAAGACTCTCAAGCAATTTTGCATTAAAATTTTCACTTCTCTCAAATGGCAGTAAAGCTGCTCTGAATTTAGTTACAACATCTTCCAGCTCTTCGAATAGAAACGGATAATTTCTATTCAACTGATCAAAATACCAGGAACGCCTAAGAAGTTCTTTATCAACCACAGCAACATCCTGCCTGTAGTTTTCTACATAACTAAAATAATATGAGGCAGAAATAAAGTAATCCCATTGATAACTAAAGATTACGCTCTCCTGAGAAACACTATTAAGAATAGTTCGCGTATAATCTTCATAAGTGTAAATTCCGCTTTGGTCAGCTTTATTTACATTCATTACAAATTGAATTACAATAAATGCAGTTGTAATACCAAGCGGCAGTATTATTTTTTTCTTTCCGTACTCCTTAAAAAGTTTCAACAATCCAAATACCGCAAAGTAAGCTAAGGAAATGTAAGCGAGCAAAAAGTATGTATCTATGTCATGTATGTCGTAATTGATTGAATAAAACACAGTGAATAAAAACATAATGACAAGAACTACAAAAATTTTCCTTGCATAAAAAAATGAAATTAACAGTCCGGCTAGTGAAATCAGCAAACTAATTGAAAACTGTCCTGGCAGCGTTTCAACAAAATGAACGAGCTGTTTTTTTGCTGCTGCAGATGAAGCAAAAAGCCAAACCTGGTACTGCTTGCCTGTTATGTGCCTTAGTAACTTTTCAAAGTCAGTTGGATTACCCCAGTTTAGTATTGGACTTTGTGCTGCTCTTACCGGGAGATAAGAATAAACTAAAATTAAAATTGTAAAAAACACAGAAAGCATTATTAATATATTTTTAAATCCTGTTTTAGTGAATTTATTCTTTGAAAAATACAGGTAAGCTACTCCCGGAATTATTAAGAGTGTCGTCATATGATTCGTAAAACCTAGTGCAAGAAATGCTGAAAAGATAAGCCAGTATTTTAAGTTGTTCTTATCACTCTCCTTTTCAACGTGAAGAAATGCTTTAACTGCGTAAAGAATAATTATATTCATCAAAAATATATGTAGGGAATAAACTTCTACCGAGGTACTTTGAATCCAGTATGTTTCGCTGAATGCAAGAATTAACCCGGCGGCTATTGCAATTATGTATTTAACTGTTTCCGTTAAAACCGTTTCTGCTCTATCTTTTTTCTTATCAACATTCTTGCTTTTCTTTTTGTCTTTTTTCTTTTTTTCAATTTTAACTTTAGCAGGCGATAATAAATTTAAATTATCAAGCAGGAGTTTTGCAGTGTAAACAAACACGGCGATACCTGCGCTGCATAACATAGCTGCAAGAAGATTAAGTTGATATATTTTTGTGAAGGGTAATGGTATTAAAGAAAAAAAATAACCAATTACAGTAAACAGAGGATAACCTGTTGGGTGTGCAATTCCTAAAGTTGCCTGTACTGCTGCTAACTCTCCCGAATCTATCTGCACCACTGACGGAGCTAAAGTAAAGAGGTATATTATAAATACAAAAAAACCCGTTATTAAATAAAAATATTTTTTTGCCAATTCCATTTGTTATATTAATTGAAGATTTGTGAATAAAATTTACTCACTTTTGATAAAAAAGTTTTAAGCTCAATTATAAATTGTTCTGGATTTTTATAGCTCATTTTTTTAGAAAAACCACCGAGTATTTTATCTTCCAAAACAATTTTAGAAGTAGTGTTATTAAAAATTAATTGATTCAGCAGCTCAACACTTTTGTAAAATTTAAATGCGTTGTTTAATATTTCCTTTGAAGATTTATCATCCAGCGATTCAACAATTAAATATAGCTGTTCTGTTGTATTTTTGCCCAATGATGTATTAAACAAACCCGGACTGCAGAGCAAATAAAACTGAATAATAAATTCAATATCGGTTATACTTCCGCTGCTCTTTTTAATATCAAATGTCTGGAATGAGGCTGCCATTATTTGTGGTGAGATTTTTTTTCGCATCTCCTGCATTTCGCGTTTAATATTTTTTTCATCAAACTTTGATATGTATGATACCGCTGCTCTGGTAAAATTTTTTAATAGTCCTTTATCTCCCGTGATGAAAGAAATTTTTGTAAGTGCCTGAAACTCCCACACACGAGCACGGTTCTTAAAATAATCTTTCGAATTTTCAACATCCCAAACAAGCTGGCTGCTTTTGCCTTCCGGTCTTAACCTGCAGTCAACGGTGAATGGTTTAAATTCTTCCCTGAGTAAAGATAATATTTTTTGAAATTGTTTTTCGGCATCATGATAATTTTGCGAGTTGCGTACAATAAAAATCAAATCCAGGTCCGAGAAGAAAGTTAATGCCGATGATCCTAAACTGCCCAGCGCTGCAACAAAATAATCTTTTGCCCATGGCTTTTCTTTTGTTTGCTCTTCGAAAAGCGTTTTGATTTTTATGTGAATTAGTTTGCTTAAAATTTCCGATGCCTTTAGCGGCTCAAGCATATCAACAACTATTTGCACCGATAAATAGAATAAAATTGTTTTTGTACTTAGGAAGGATAAATCTTTGACAGGTATTTTTGTAAATACTTTTCGACTTAAAAAAAACTCCCTCAGCTCTTTATCTTCGGCAAAAAGATTAACTGAGAATTGTGAAAGCTCACATACTTTCATCAAGAATTCAAAAAATGTTTTATCAACTAATTCGCTATACCAGATAGAAGGGAATTCTGCTCCTTTAATTATCCGCACAAAATTGGAAAGAGTTTTGTCAGGATATATTGAATTCGCTAAATACTCATAAACCTGGTTTTCAATTTTCCGAAAGCTTTCAATTGATTTTGAATCGAAGGTTCGTGTACCGGTAATGCCCTTACCATCCCTTAAATATTGGAAATCGTTTCTTGCCCTGATTTTATCTTCAAATCCAATATCAGTTAATATATTATCAGCATCACTTTGATTTTCTTCTTCACTTAAAATTGATTGATATATTTTCCTCACATTATTTCTGTTATCAACAACCTGGCGTTTAAAATCATTGCTGTTTTTAAAACCCAAAAAGCTGCTCATCTTTTCAAGCAGCTCGCCTTCTTCCGGTATAGCATGTGTTTGCCTGTTATTCATCAGTTGGAGATAATGTTCTATTTTTCTGTAAAAGATGTAAGATTCCAAAAATGTTTTAGCTTCCCCTTTGTTTAGTAATTTTACTTTCTCCAGTTCTTCTATTGCCTGCAGCGTATTACCTTTGCGAATAACTTCAATTTTTCCACCGTTAAGCAATTGCAGTGCCTGGATGGAAAATTCAATGTCTCTTATTCCTCCGTAAATAAGTTTTATATTGTCTTCATCTTTAAGCTGTCTTTCTATGCTTTCTTTCATTCTTAAAATTTGCTTCTTTGGTGAAACAGAATGAGCGGATGGATAAATGAAAGGTGTAAGGAGACCAATAAATTTTTTATATAATGTGCTACTTCCCCCCAGGAGGTTTACTTTGATAAGCATTTGTCTTTCCCAGTCTTCACCCCTGCTTTCATAGTAATTAAGATACTCCTGCAAACTTCTGCATAAAGGAGAGTTTCTGCCGTCCGGTCGTAACCTAAAATCAATACGGTAAAGAAAACCGCCTATAATTTCCGCAGAGGACTTTAAGAAAAGTTGTGTTGCTTCTGTGAGCAGCTCGCTTAAATATTTTCTGTTGCGGATTTTTCTTTCTTTATCATAAAAAAGAATCAGATCAATATCCGAGCTGTAGTTTAGTTCATTGCCGCCTAACTTTCCTAAAGATGCAAGGCAGTATTTGCCTGAAGGATTTTCTATTGCATACTTATTGAGAATTTCTTTGTAGCAGATTGAAAACAATTCGCCGGTAAGGTGAACGGCAAGGATGGATAATTCTTCCGTAATATTTCTAAGTGGAATTTTTAAGTAAATATCCCGCAGCCCGATTCGAAGCAGTTCCTTCCTTTTAATTGTTTTTAATTCATTTATCTTAGCACGAAAAGATGTAAACAAAGAAATAGTTGTTTTAATTTCTTTCTTAAATTCAGCTTCAGTTAAGTTTGTATTTAATGTGGTAGGATTTACAATCCAGTAAAAAAATTCCGGATTGATGACAAGAATATCTGTTAAATAATTACTGTTTGCAGCTATTGAGATTAGGATTTCTACATAATGAGGATATCTGACACATTCCCTTATTAAAAAAACCTTATCATACATTCCCTGAATAATTCTAAATAGATTTGCCTCTGAAGAAGCTGTAAAATAAACTCTGTTTATCTCAGCTTCAAAAATATTTATCAGTTTCTCAAACTCATCGGATGAGAGTACACCTGCAGACAGCCCGGCGAGTTTACCTTCGAATTCTTTAGATATTTTATTTAAACGCACGATATGAAATTAAAATGAATCATACAGAATAAATCTAATACTAAATGAATATAAATGGAAATTAGGACAGTGCCCGGGTACTTCACTTTCCTCTCTCATTTTTTAGTAAATTACAGTTGGATTTAAAAGGACTATTATTATGGTTAAAAATAAATTCAAAACAGGAAGAAATTTCCTCCTAATTCTTACATTTCTCATTCTACACTTGTCCGCCTCTGGCGGATTCTATATTG
>Ga0209536_100004320_pt1 | contig 22468 bp, 19 predicted proteins | sample DeeMarSeWOR28_12_FD_187461 | JGI IMG/M metagenome (GOLD analysis project Ga0209536, IMG submission 187461) | Marine sediment microbial communities from White Oak River estuary, North Carolina - WOR-2-8_12 (SPAdes) (version 2) | ecosystem: Environmental > Aquatic > Marine > Intertidal zone >... | reverse complement strand
GCTTATGCTAATACTACTGGGATTGGGAGTTGTACTCCTGATTGTTGGAGCAATGAGATAATCGAAATCATCTTTCAAAAAGATGTACAAGGGGAGAGACTCATCTCCCCCCTACTTGTTTTTCCGCACCTACTCGATACCAATTCGAGATGCGATTTTCACTATGAGAAATACTACAAATGCCACAATGACGAATGTGATCAGACTGTCCAAAATAGGACCACCTGACAGCACATAATCCACACCTTCAGGCTGAATGGCAGGATAAACGAATTCGATGAGTGGCATGATGAGACTGTTGACAAGAGCCTTCACCACTTCTCCTATGTAGATACCCAAAATGAAAGCAACAGCAAGCCCAAGGACTTTGTAGTTCGAGATGAATGCGACAAACTCGTTTATCAAACCCGTTGGCTGTGCTGGTTTTGGTGCTGGTGTCAGCAGTTTTCTTATTTCTCTCAACTCTTCTAGCATTGCATCGTTTGACATTTCATCACCCCAAATGATGTGCCCAAGTAAGAGCCCTCTCCTCAATATGATTCTTTCCAAACTGCACGTAGATTGATAACGAAACGGGCAAAAGATTATGGTGATGAGTTTCTGGTTCTTTCTCTCAGTCATAGGTCTGATAGTAGTAGTCCCATTGCACTTTCTCTCGGTAGAGCATGAGCACCTTGACTCGAAATACGGGAAAGAGAAGGGATACAGGATTGGTGCTGTACTTGGCATGATATCCGGATGGGGATTCTTTCTGTTTTTGTTCGGACTATGGATTTCGCCTCAGCCACAGTTCGCTGTAATCATTCTTGGGGCTACTCCATGGGGCTCTTCCCTGTTCAACCTTATCTGTGCCATTATCTTTCTGATTCCTGGGGCATACTTGGGTATCAAGGGGGTGACTGAGATGGGGCTCAAGGCAGCTGAAACTCATAGAATAGACAGAGTGATTTCCACAGGGGTTTATTCTAGGGTAAGGCACCCGCAATACCTTGGAGCCATTCTCTCTCATATAGGAGCCTCTTTTCTCCTGTCTGGACAGTATTCTCTACTAATGACGCCGTTGGTCATAGTCATAAACTATATTCTCTGCTGGAAGGAGGAGCAAGAACTGGTCAAAGAGTTTGGTGATAATTATAGAGAGTATCAGCAGAGAGTTCCTATGATTATTCCCAAAATTCGAATGGAAGCAGACAAACAACAGTAATAACTCATTGAAAATCAATTATTTTGACACTCTAGATCTCTCTCCGCTCATTGAGTTATGTGTGCAGAGAGCATGGAGGTCGTAAGAGAATCATCGAGGCTATTGATATGCGCTACCAACTACGATTAAGCTCTGTATTGATAATTCTACCAATCTTGTTGGCTTTGGTTATTTCGCCAATTGCAGGCCCCATGCACACTGCATTAGATTTTGATTCACCTGATATCAAGAGCTACGAAGACCCATTTTCAGTGGCTCAAGAAACCAAGGAAGGAGTTTTCAATCCAAACTCGTTGATTCAACGTGGACATCAAGACACTGATTCGCTCAGAGCAAGAACAGACTCAGGAATGAATGCTCAACAGAATATCACAATTGATGAAGCAGATGACTGGACTGTGTCTGAGTCAAGAGTGGAAGTTACAAATTTAAAAAGACTCTATGCGGTCAATGGCACTTTTGACGATGAGGTAGACCCTTGGACAAGCAGCACCTATGATCCGTCGGGTGGAGATCAGACTCAAAGTGGAGTATGGAACTCAACAGAAGGATATATCACACTAGTGAATTATGGAGAATTCAAAGACAGGAACCCACCTCAGGATGATACATACACTCATCATTATGAATCTGAATTAGTGTGGTCGCAGACAATATCCAACTCTCCACTTTCGGATAACTTCAGTCTAAGTTTTAGTTACAGATATGTGTCGGGACCACGAGATCTTGAGCCATATGACTTTGGTGGGGACGTTGAGTTACGAATCTACATACATACTGATACTTACTACATCAGTATCGCAACAGGCGATGAACATAATGTATGGTACTCAATTACAGATTATCCAATTGAGTTGACAGGAGCGCCAGCAAGTTTCGATGTCGGAATCGGGATATTCATTGAATATCAAGATCTTGTACTCACAGAGAACGGGGACTACGATGATGATGGTCTACCTGATGGACTAGTTAACGCACAAAAGATAGAGGTCAATATTGATAATATCGAGTTCAAAAGTCAGATTCCAATACCTTTTGCAGACGTTGACCTCACATTTGATGTAGAGGGTTCAACCAACGCAATCACAGGTCCAACTGGAGGGGTTGGTACATCAACGATTTCCAATCCTTCATTCTGGAATGTAGACCCACTCGAGATTGCTGTAACAGGAAACAGCTCAGTGTCTTTCGACTATACTGTCAGGACCTATTTTCAACGCACAATCAATAGCTCATGGACCACAGATTTGTCAGAACATGGTGTTTCCTATACAATAGATGCGGGACAGAGTGCAGCCCTGGAGCTATACACATATTTCACGTCGTCCACAGAGTATGAAAATCTGACTCTAGAGTTTCAATACCCTTCAGACTGGGAAAACACGACGATATGGGACCCACTACAGAATGATGTTACTGGATTGTGTTCTGTATCAGCAGGGAATATCTTCGTTCCAAACAGTCTCTTTGACCGAGTGGGATGGTGGAAGATTACTCATGAATCACCTAATTATGCTCAGAGTATAACGACTCAGATTCTTGATGGTGGTTGGTCAGAAAATACGCTCTTCAGAACTGGGAATATAACAAGAGCACATATCGAGATTGGCACAGCTAGTGTTACCCCGACTAGCGGGAGTCCGGTCTCTGTAGATTGGCTCCTACCCAATGGTACGTTGTGGTATTCGGACTCGCTTTCGTCTTTATTGAGTGGTGCGGTTGACAGTAGCCCTCTTACCTTTAGCGGAGTCAATACTTCTGCAGGTGAATGGACTGTTGAGATTCTGTGGAACAACGGTACTGAGATTGCATATGGACACACAACCTTTGATTTGTATCATCAAGCTTCTGCGTCTGTCAACTATCCCTTAATCGAAACCGATCATGGTCTTGTCATTTCAAACCAGATCATCCTTACTGACATCGATTCAGGCGAATATCTGATGGATGACAGTGTCACGATAGAAGCTAATTGGTCAAGTTCAACTGTAACATTCACACAGAACTACGCCAAGAATTGGTGGCAAGCAGAATTTGATACTTCACTGGTTGGCAGTGGTGAGTATATAGTGGAGGTCACAATCTCACGGCCATACTTCGATGCAATTGAAACTCAGTTCACTGTGATCACAGTCCTTGAAACAACATTGGAGATTACTAATGCTGGTACAACTCCAGTTGAGAACGGTCTCAATGAGATATTCACAGTTCAGATGAACTACGAATTACTTAATGGGACTGGAGTAGCTGGTGCGCTTCCAATAGTCACACACACTGGACCAGGTGGAGGACTCTCGTGGGACTCATTCATGGACAATGATAATGGCCACTATTCGTTGGACATCATCTGTGACATATCTGCAATCTATGAGGTCACTATTACTCTATCAAAACCATATCATTACAACACAACTGACTCATTCACCTTAATCATAGGCGAAACCGGAAGTGAGCTGGAATTACTGAATGGAACAGCAGACTTTGTTTTGTTTGGAGATAGCTATAGACTTGTTGTAGAGTACAGAAATAGCACTGGAAGTGGTCTATTTGGAGCAGACATTGAGGTCGTCACAATCACCCCAGCTATCGGGCTTACCCACGCCAATTTCTCACCAATTGTTGATGGATACTATGAGATCACACTCACACCTACTGCAGCCGGAACTTACTCCATTGTCATCAGCGCAAGCATTCTGAATCACGAAACTCAGTATGCTACATTCACAATAACAGCGACTGGACTACCAACGGTCCTCATTTCTTCATCATCTAGTGCGAGTATTGCTGTTGACAAGAGCTACACTGTCCAGCTACTATTCCAGGATGAGAGTCTGAATCCTATAGACCTAGCATCGGTTGTTGTTGTAAATCCACCTAGTGGAATCAATATTTCAGATGTAGTACCAATAGGAAGCGGATTCTATAACTTCACCTTTACTCCTCTTAGACTCGGAAGCTTCGACATTCTATTTCGAGCATCAGCAGACAACTATCAAAGCTCTAGTGCAGCATTCTCACTCATTGCTACCAATATACCAACCTATGTAGATTTCGAGGGAGGAATTTCTTCGGCCCTTGTGAGATTTCAGACTTCGTACCAATTGACTGTTTACTATAACCGATCAGATACACCAGTTCCAGAATTTATTGATGGAGCCACTATCACTGTTTTCGGCCAAGGTTCTGGACTTGCAATCGATATTGACGAGTTTGTCGGATATTATGTAGTAACAATCACAGGAGAGGCCATAGGATCATGGTCCCTAACAATCTCAGCAAACAAAACGAACCACTTTCAGTCAACAAAACAATTTCTGTTTCAAGTAGAAGAGATTCCAGTCACATTGGAAGTCCTTCAAGGACTACAGGGACCGGAGGGTTTCCTCACAACGCTAACTGTAAGAATCACTGAAACAGATACTGGAAATCCTGTATCTGGAGCCACTGTCTTCTATGATGTCTACTCTTCGGAAGGCACTCCATATGGAGAGAGGGTAGTAATGTCGGCTACAAACAATCCCGGAGTCTATTATGCACAGATAGACATGCCACCTGCTGATGGGATCTACTATATCGAAATATCGTGCGATGTCGCTAACTTTGCACTGGAAGAGCCACTTACGTTGCAGCTACAACCTGTAAGGGATTTCACTACAGTGTTAATCATATCTTTCCGACAGTACTCTCTGGTCTATATTGCAGTCGGAGCTGTGGTTGTTGGTCTAGGGTATCGTAGGAGTGCAAGGAAACGCCGGATACGCCAAAACAAGATTACACTCGCTATCAAAAGGCGTTTCGATGATGTCCGAGGTCTTCTAGGAGTAATTGTCCTCCATAAAGACAGCGGGTTACCTATCTACTCCAAGATTCTAAGAGAAGGACTCGAAGAGACAATAATTTCAGCCTTTATCACAGCTATAACAAGTTTCCGTGGAGAGTTTGACATCGAATCATCAACCGAAGAATGGGGACTAATCCCAATATCAGACATCATTCGTGTAATCTCCACTAACCGATTGATATGCGCCTTCATCACGACTGGTAATCCATCCGCTGAGCAGCGTGAGCGAATGATTCAGTTTGCTAAGAAAGTCGGATTCATCTTTGATGATACAATGGAAGAGGTCCCAATAGTTGTCCTAGACCGCCATACTACCTGGCAGTTCGACACACTTTTTGACGACATTCTTGACGGTTCCCTCTTGAGGACCTATAAGATTGATGACGAGAAGAAGTTCCCAACATCGACCTGTGCTGATGAGAGGATATCTCGAAAGCAGGGAGAGGAATTCAAACTCGAAGAGTTAGCGTCTGAGATTGCAGGCTGCGGTCTAGAAGAGGGACGTGTCTATCAGGCGATTATGAAGGCTCTAGAGAACCAGCTCCTTGTAACAACAGATGAATCGCCATTCTCCACAGAACTGGTCAGAGCTGCAGATACTATCGAAGAAGAGGGATAGAAAGAATAGTAGAGGTGAGAGGGCAATCCTCTCACCATAGTTGTTTACTCTAGATTTCGTACTAAGTAATAGTCAACTGGATTCTTCCGTTTGGCTAGCGGTACAATGATTATGGCAACTAGAATGACTATAGCCACAATCAATGCAGTCCAATAGATTAGTGGAATAATCTCAATGGTAGTCCATTTCGCGTAGATACCTATCGCAGCCCAGACCACAACGAGACTGTATGCAATATCTCTTCGCATCACAAGCATAAGGATAGCGAGTAGCAGGGCTACTACCAAGACAAGTGCAGTCCATAGGTACTGAGTGTCCAAGGGAATGGCGAGGTACTCATTGAGGACTGAAGCTGTGTTAGCAATTGTTGCAACAGAAATCCAGCCAACATAGACACTAACAGGCAGATGTACTGCAATCTTCTGACCGATTGGCACTTCAGACACCCCTATACCTAGTCTGACATAGGTGTAAAGAAGTGTGACCAGGATACCAAGCATCAATGGTTCCGTCAATAGAAGCAAGATTGGTGTACCAACGGCAAAATGGAATGCAATCAACCATGTGACATTGAAGAAACCACTGATCAGATACAAGTACCCAATTTTCCCTAGGTACTCTTCATTCACCTGATTTGATCGCGCCTGGTATGCTATGAATACGAATTGGAGTATGTAGATTATACTCCAGATTGAGAAAACGTAGCCAGCAGGAGTGAAGTAGCTAAAGAACCTATCAGCTGCCTCTCCTGTGTTTACTCCTCCAAATAGCAGAATGTTAGATAGAGCATTAATCGCTATTGTGAATATTATTGCGATAATGTTTATGATTTGGAATTTTTTATAACTATTAGACATGAAAACTCCCGATTCTGGATTAACTATATTTAATATATAAATCTGTTTGTAGGTTTACTTCCCCACTCAAACTGATTTTACCTTCTCCCAGTCTCTACGAAGTGCAGCCAGATGTCCGGTGTGATAGTTCAGATGTGTGAAGGCATTCATTATTGCCTCCCTGTTGGTCATCCCAATGAAGAAGGATGGTCCCGTTTCAATGACTCTCTCGAGATCATCAGGTGTTGCTTTCTCTATCCACCTGAGGAGGTTTGATTCAGTTGAATCAAAGTACTGCTGAATCTCTGAGAGAGGTGTTCCAGCCCAATCTCCTGTAGTACCGGGTCGATATAGCTCAAACAATTCAGGATTCATTGGAGGGCCTTGTTCAATCAACATGTTAACAGAGAAGTCATAGATCGCAGCCTGATGTGCTAGTACCCATCCATAAGATGACATACCGTTACTGGGGCGAAAGCAGAAATCGTCACAGCCAGCCTTTGAAAGGAGTTTTATCTCCATTTCACGCCACTGTCTAACACTCTTTGCTGCAAGTTGGAAATTCTCGAGTTCGCTCATTCTGACCAATCCTCACTTTCGCACGTCTTTCTTTTTAGAATTGGGATTTAAGAACTTGTCAAAAGAAAAAGGTGGGAGCGGCCAGCCGCTCCCGGTTTCAATTACTTCACTTTCCTCTCATTATTTATTCTCACACATACAACTGAGATTGCGACCACACCAAGAACACCAACAACAACTGAAGAACCAATTAGACCGGATATGAAGGCGCTTGCATAGTATGGTGCTTCTCTGAAGCCTAATGACCACAAGGATTGCCACGTTGACAATGAGAACAAGCGAAATCACAAGAGCAATGGTCGCTGCTAGAAAGACAATCTCCCTCGCAATATCCAGGGCAGACAACCAGATCCATAAGGCAAATGACAGTGTCACCAGAGAAACAATGACTAGAATGAGGTCCAGTCGGTTGATCCGGTCTCTGGCGCGCGTCATATAACAACACTGACCGTACGGGGACATCAAGACTTATGAATGCAACTCCAACTGTAGTGCAATACATGTCGTTTCAAAAGTAGTATAACGGCATAGTCCAACACAAAAGTGGTGGAAACATGTCTGAGACTCTTACTGGACAGCTCACCGAGAAAGAACTGAGAGAACTCCGTAGACTAAAGGCAGTTCGAGAAGCCCTTGACAGGCTGAAGAACAAAGGGATTACTGCGGACCTCCCCATTTGTCCAATCTGTAAGAGTCCAAGACTAATCGACCTGACTTCTGCCCATGACCTTGGTATATTCCCGGGTTCACTCCAACCTGCATTCTATTGTGTCGACTGTGGGTGGTACGGTCGGATTGCACCAGTAATGTCAAACCGACCTCAGCAGGATGCCGTCCTAGAAGACCTCCAAGGAGCCTTCGCCCCCCTAATGGATCCTAAGGAGGACCCCTTCGGTGACGTTATTGAAGATGTGTGATTCACTCTGGTGGAACGCGACGTAGCTCGTACATCAGGGGATTGAAGCCATCAGGACAAGCGTGTGTTGCCACACACTGGTCATCTAGCCAAGGGAACCTTGCATTGTGCATCATTGCATAGACCTTTGGCAGCATCGAATACATTGCACTGATACAGATTCTACCCTTGACCTCATCACCTGTGAAGAGCACCTCATCTCCAACCTTGTGCCCTGCTGCACAGCTTCCCTCTTGTTTCACAACTCTGCAGAGAACACTCCAGGGTTCATCTCTGATACAGTCCGAATCTGGCATGAATTGAAATCTGGTGAACCGTCTGATAAGCAGTGTGCTATCAATTGTCCTCGTTGGATTCTTCCACAGAGTCCGAAGTGGTGGATTCGTTCGTTGAATCATTGTCCGGATTTGTGGAGTTTGTGGCTGTTGTTGTTTCTATATCCAACAGATCATCTGGTCCACAGATATCAGCAGGATATTCTCCTGCTCTTCGGAGACCTTCACTTGCAGCAATTGGACCGAATACTTGGAGAATCATTGTTGTCAGTGCTATGACATTCAGTATTAGGACTCCATAGTAGATTGTTTCAGCACTCCCTATGGAAAGAAAGTTCTGCTCAACAACCAGAGACAGTCCGACAGCAATTCCAGCCTGTGACATAAGACAGAGGCCAAGATATTTCGTTGTGAGAGGAGGAGTTTTGGTCATCTGGGCTCCTACGCGGGCTCCAAAGTACTTCGCAAAGGTCCTCCCTCCGACATAGGCTGCTGCAATGAGTATGACGAAAGCATTAGCAATTACACCGAGATCAATAGAAGCACCGACAATTACGAAGAAGATCATGACGATGGGAGACATGATTACTGTCAGAGTATGACTAATTGGATCCTTCTCAGAACTCACGAAGTTCCCAACAATAAAACCAAACACCATGCAAGAGAGGATAGCGCTTAGGTGTAGCCAGGACATCAGCCCAACAAGCAGAATGATCATACCAAGCTCGAACTCCAGCACCTCTCTTCGATCGTCCTCCTTGTTCACGAAGTATACCATAACAAATCCTAGGGCAGCACCAATACCAGCTGATGCAACAATGTCATACACCAAAGCAAACATCGCACCAAGAAGGGTGATGGAACCGGGAGTGGCATAAACAAGTACAGCAATGGTGATGGCAACATCTGCAAGGAGGATGGCAATGACATCATCCAATGCCAGAATGAACATGAGTGTGTCAGTGAGGTCACCCTTGCACTTTCTCTCCCAAATCACCATGACTGTGGATGCAGGGTCTGTCGCACTGGCGAGTGCACCGAAGACGATTGCGATGTGCCACTGTCCAATGAAGAACCAGGTCAGTGATGTAACAATGGCAAATGTCAGGATTGACTCGAGCATGAGAATTGTACTCATTCGTCGCGTCTGGCCACTGAATACCTCCTTTCGTATTTCAAGTCCAATGTTGTATCCGATGAGACCGAGAGCAAGGTCGACAAGCGGAAACAGTGCCGTCCGGGTCACGTCGGTGAACACACCAATAGTGCCAAGAAAAAGGCCTGCAATCATGAATCCGAGGATCTTTGGGATTCCAAACCTAGCCATGATTTCTGCACCGAAGTAGGCTAGAACCAGAGCTATACCAATGAGTAGTAGCGTTTCAGGTACGAATAGAGCCTGCATCTAGTGGTTCACTCCGGAGCGGATTTGTATAATCGTTTATTGCAGGAAAAAAGAGGGTTCCTTTTAAACTGGTGTATAGGTGATAGCGTTGAAATGATTGTTTGAGTAGTTTGAAGATGCACAATCATCTGTTTGACTCATAGTATTTACAGAGATGGCTTAGGAAACACTCATCGCATTTTGGATTCTGTGCCTTGCATACTTCTCGTCCATGACGGACCAGATTCTTGTTCAATGAGGGAATGCAGCTTCTTGGCATGTATCTCTCCAGCAATACATGAGCCTTCTCTCTAGACACATACATCTCTATTATCCCCAGTCGCTTGGTCACACGCCAGACATGTGTATCGACAGGAAGTACTGGACGCTCAAACGAGAAGAGCAGAACAATGGCTGCGGTCTTAGGTCCGACCCCATGTAATGATGTGAGCCATCGCTTCGCCTCCTCAATCTCCATTGTTTCAAGGAGTGAGAGGTCGAGTCTTCCGACCCTGTCATTGATCTCTCCTAGTGCAGTCTGGATACGCTTTGCCTTGAGATTGTACATTCCTGATGACTTGATGAAGAGAGCGACCTCCTCCTGGGGAGCTTCGAGAACTTCTTCCCAGGTTGGGAATCTCTCCTTGAGAGCCTCGTATGCACGGAACATGTTCACATCATTTGTATGCTGACTGAGAATTGTCATAACGAGCTCATCGATGGGAGGGAGCTTTCTTGAACTCACTGCTTTACCGTAATAACGAATAAGGATGTCACAGATCTTCTTTGCCTTCAATCTGATTTGGACAGGGATTTCAGAATCACTCATAACTAAGGTTTACGAATACACCATGCCTTATCTACAAAGTGGTTCTAACATCCCTTTTCGATAGTCTTTTGTTTGATGTGCAACATCTTCGTCATGAGTCGCCATGAAAGTCATGATTATCTGGGAAAGCACAAGAGGCCGTACAAAAGCAATGGCCGAAGCAATAAGTGAGGGAGTGTCCTCAGCTGGAGGAGAAGGAGTCCTAGTTGATGCCAAGGACTTCTCTGGAATCGGGGATGCATGTGCAGTTGCGGTGGGTAGTTCTACACGGATGAAGAGAGTCCTCCCCATGGCAAAGAGAGTCCTATCAGAACTTCCGTCGCTTGATGGGATTGCAGGAGCTGGCTTTGGATCCTATGGATGGAGTGGTGAGGCTCCTGATGAGATTGTAGGGAAGCTAGCAGAGCTAGGTGCAACCCTGGTGACTGAGAACCCAATCAAGGCTAAAGACCATCCAAGTGAACCAATCCTTGAAGAGTGTAGGAAACTTGGAATCCTACTGGTTGAGAACTGCAAGAAGTAGACCTAGGCAATCGGTAGTTTTTGCAAAAGTCTTATCATCTTTGAGCAGTCCGACCCTAGATGGAGTTGAATGAATGGGCCACATCAGGAGACTGATCGAATACTCGCTTCGACATAAGCGAATCCTATTTGGTTTCCTATTCTTTGCTGGTTTTGGTACCATTTTCAATCTGATTGCTCCACTTGTCATGATACATATCATTGACAATATCATTCTGGCTGACAACCTGGAGCAACTCCTGCCCTACACTCTCTTCTATGTCTCATTGGGTGGTGTATATGCCTTATTCGACACAATAGGGAGATACTGGGCTGCAATATCCTCTCAACAGGTGATCTATGACCTGAGGAAGGACATCTATGAGAGCCTCATGGGGAAGGACTTGGCATTCTATGACGAGAATGAAACTGGACAACTACTCGCTCGATCAACCACTGATGTCAGCACCATGAAGGAGTTCCTATACTGGGGCATCCGAGTCATGTTCATTGGTCTTGCTATGCTGATTGGAACCTTCTTTGTAATGTACACTGTCAGTCCGGAACTTACAGTCTATATGTTCACAATAATCCCGATAGTCATCGGTTTCATCTATGTCTTTGCTAAGAAGGTGAGACCAGTCTTCTATGCAGCTCGCAAGCAATACGGTGTTCTCAGCTCTGTTCTTGCAGAGAACATCGTTGGACACAAAGTCATCAGGTCTTACGCCCAAGAGGACAGAGAGCGGGTGAGGGTAGAAGAAGAGAATCGTGGATTTTTGGACTTGAGAGTAGAAGCCAGCAGACTACTATCGTTCTATCACCCAATGCTTCCCTCATTATTTGGCGCTGTGGTTGGTTTCGTGATATACATTGGCGGAGACCTGGTCACACGAGCTCCAGACCTGCTGTCAATGGGTGAGTTCATCGGATTCGTTTCACTCATCGCTATGCTCATGATGCCAGCAAGGTTTCTCAGCTGGGGTGTTGGGATGTATCAGAGGGCATCAGCAGCCGGAGAGAGGACATTTTACATATTGGATGCAGCCGAGGCTGTGAATAATCCAGAAGACCCTGTGAAAGTAGAAGACTTTTCTGGAGCTGTTGACTTTGACAACATCTTCTTCAGTTATGGGGGAGACTCATTCATTCTTAGGGACATCTCATTGAGTGTCAAACCCGGACAGATAGTTGCTTTACTAGGAGGCACTGGATCCGGAAAGACAAGTCTGGTCAATCTGATTCCCAGGTTCTATGATGTTGACCAGTTCAGAACTGTCACTCATCGTGGAAAGACATACAAAGTAAGTGACAAAGGCACTGTGACTTTTGGAAAGAATGAGTTTGTTGTTGAAGGGGACTACGTTGAGATAGACGGAGAAAGAATCCGTGTGGAACATCCAGGTACAGTTTGTGTGGATGGTATCGATGTTCGCCTCTATGCGATCAATGACCTAAGAAGGAGGATTGGTATAGTGCATCAAGACCCCTTCCTATTCTCAGCGACTATTCGTGAGAACATATCATTTGGACGTCCTGATGCCTCACTTGAGGAAGTTCAGGATGCTGCAAAAGCAGCCATGATTCATGATTTCATCATGACGCTTGAAGGGGAATACGACACCGAGATTGGAGAGAGAGGTGTGACCTTAAGTGGAGGTCAAAAGCAGCGTATTGCAATTGCCCGAGCCCTCCTGGCAGACCCAGCTATACTGATTCTTGATGACTCAACGAGTTCAGTTGACGCTAAGACAGAGATGCTCATCCAAAAGGCTTTGGAGAACCTCATGGTCGACCGAACTACCTTCATCATAACACACCGATTGAGTACAGTCAGGAATGCAGACCTCATAGTGATGCTTGAACGAGGAGAGATTGTGGAGATGGGTTCCCATAAGGAGCTCCTTGAGGCTGGAGGCCTCTACGCTGGAATCCATCAGACCCTAACGGAGATGGAACTTGCTGCAGCGATCTCTGATGATATCGGGGAGAAGGTCAGCGTGAGAGGAGGTGATGGTCCTTGAGTCTTGATAGTGAGGACGACCCAGATGCTAGGACCTACGAGTATGCAGACCGCACACTCCTCTGGCGAATGGTGCGGTATCTCCTCGCCTACAGGAAACTGTTCACCTCAGTTGTCATTCTGACAATAGGCAGTATCATCATCAGTGTATGGACTCCATTCGTACTACGGCAAGCCATAGACGTAGACTTTGTGAGTGGGAATCTGCAGGCAATCCTGTTCACGGCACTGTTCTATGTCGTTCTCCAGTTCTTTGCATGGGTCACAGCATATGGTCAAGAATATCTCATGGCACTCATGGGGCAGAGGGCAGTCTACGACATTAGACAGGAGCTCTATGAACACGTTCAAGACATGTCTGAAGAGTTCCATGACCATGCATCTAGTGGAAGAGTGATCTCGCGACTCACTAATGACGTGGATAGGATGAGTGAGCTCTTGAGTGGGGGTCTCATCAGTACGTTCGCCCAAATCTTCGTCGTGTTTGCCATTGGGATTGTCATATTCACGGTGGACTCCAGACTGGCTCTTGCATCACTCTCAGTCGTTCCAATACTCTTGATCACAACACTGTACTTTAGGAAGAAACTGAGAGAAGCTTATCGAATGACAAGAAAGACAATCTCCAGCGTGACAGCGAACTATGCAGAGAGCATCTCAGGAGCTAAAGTCACCAAGAGTTTTGCCAGGGAGCGAATCAGCACAGAGATATTTGATGAGGTCAACAAGGCCGACTATCAGGCCAACATCGATGCTGGGAAAGCTCAGGCAACCTTCTTCCCAATCATCAGATTCATCAGCGGACTTGGTCTAGCCATTGTCCTTCTTGTTGGAGGATTGTTGTACCTCCAAGATCCTGATTCTATAACTCTTGGCACCATTGTACTCTTCCTCCAGTTCAATGACCGTTTCTTCAGACCCATACTCATCATTGCTAACTTCTATACATCAGTTCAAAGCGCCTTTGCAGGTGGGGAGCGCGTATTCACTATTATTGACTCACGACCTGCTGTTCTAGACCGCCCTGATGCAGTATCCATGCCAGAGGTGGAGGGACTGATCCAGTTTAGCATCGAAGAATACAGATACGGTGATGGTCCAGTGGTCTTACAGGATTTCCAGTTGGAGATACAGCCTGGTGAAACCATCGCACTCGTTGGAGATACGGGAGCTGGTAAGACGACAGTGGTAAGCCTCCTGAATCGGTTCTATGAGGTGATTAACGGTTCTGTCAAGATTGATGGAATCGATATCAGATCCGTAACACAGAGGTCACTGCATGCCAGAATAGGACTTGTACTTCAGGATGCGTTCCTGTTCATGGGAACCATCAGAGAGAACATTCGATATGGAAGACCACAGGCTACTGACGAGGAGATAGTCGCAGCAACTGAAGCAATTGGAGCCCGTCGAATCTTTGAGAGCCTAGAAAAAGGGTTTGACACAGAGGTGGGTGAACGAGGAGCCAGACTGTCTGAAGGAGAACGACAGCTGGTGAGTTTTGCAAGAGCACTTCTGGCAAATCCGAGGATACTTGTTCTTGATGAGGCGACCAGTTCTGTAGACATCTATACTGAGCATGCAATCCAGAAGGGAATGAAGGCCTTGCTTGCAGGAAGGACTTCTATCGTCATTGCACACCGCCTCTCTACAATTGTAAACGCAGACAGAATCATCGTCATAGAGGATGGGAGGATTGTTGAGGTAGGAAAACACGCAGACCTCATGAAACGAAAGGGCAAGTACTATTCACTCTACGAGCTTCAAATAAGACCAAGGGCAATCAGAGCATCGTTGTAAAAAGAGGGGAGGGGTCCCAGAAGAAGAAGGGGGACCCCGAATTATGCTTTCTGCTAGTGTTTGTGAATCAGTCATGAAGACCGATGTCACCATGATGTTTGTGTGTACCCGAGGACCAAACCTGGACCACATAGTATACAGACTTTGTTTCAGTCCTTGAAACTGACTTGTCCATATCCAACCTTAGTCCTCCCAGTCGAAATCGTCAACCGAATCGTATACGCCTCTGGTGTAGGGATGCCATGTCTTCACTGACTTTAGACCCTTCAGTCCTTTCAGACCACGCATTGCACCAGCGACAGACCTTGTGACTATTGGTGCGATGTCTACATAGTGGTCCAACCCTACAATACCATCCTGGTTGACTATAAGCTGCTTTCCATCTGAGTTTGATATTACGACTCCAGAATCACTCACAGATACGAGGTTGTCCTCACCCACAACATGGACCAGTTTTCCATAGATGAAGACAAGTCCTTTCTTCTCGCTCATGACAAGCAGGACCTTCTTCTCGGAATCATCTTTTCCGAAGAAGATCCAACTGTCCTTTTTCTTGTCGAAGCGGGTCTTGGAGTCTTTTCCATTCACCATGTCCTCTATCGTTGACTCAACAGCGCTGGTGAAAGATTCCGAATTACTGAATTCCACGTTCTGCAGGTCAGAGATGTCTGCATTCTTGGATATGTTCTCTAGAGAAGTGGGACCTATGAATAGCTGGACACCCTTTAGGACTCCAGTAACGGATTTGCCCAAGGCACCCATCTCAGTTTCAGCAATTGCGTCTACTGCGAAGCGAGAAGGACCAGAGAATGCAACTCCAATCCTAACTCCGTCCTCCAGCAGATAACACCAGACGCATCCTGCATCCAGTCTGACATAGGCCTTCTCATGGGAGATAATCTCAATCTCCTGTGTAGTCACCATTACATCATTATCAGGTGTAAATCTCGTCATCATCTAATCCTCCTTAATCATCCCAATCTAGTGCATCCAGGTCCTCAGTTTCATCTTCGAGCCTTTCTCGTTCCTCCTCAAGCACCTCAAGCTCAGCCTCTCGGGTTTCTTCGAGTTCCTCTCGGGCTACTTCTAGAGCCTCATGATGAGACTCAACTTCATCAGCTGCTTCTTCCAGATCTTCAGCCAGAGACGCAAGGTGCTCCTCAGCCTTCTCGATGTCAGTATCTAGCTCGGTATCTTCGAACTCGACATCAACAGACTCACCATTGTTCCCTTTTCGTTCTCGCTGCTGTTCAACCCTGTGAGTCAACCATTGGGCAAGTCTATAGGCTAGCCGTCCTTCCACAGTGACATAGTAGGTTCCGCGGACTTCACCCTTTACGACATACCCAGCATCAATCAATGGATTGAGGTGATGGGTCAATGAACTCCCTGTCTTGCCGGTAAACTCCTCAATTTCATTGAAGCTCTTACCGCCAGTCTTGAGATAGTCAAGAATCTTCAAACGCTCTTCATTTCCGAGGGGGGCAACAATCTGAGATACTCTCTCAGGAGTTATGGACTCGATCATCGATTGCTGCTCTTTTCTCTTCTTGGTCCTGCGACGACCCTTCTGGATTCGAATTCCTGGTACCTTCAGTCCTTCGATGTTCTTGAGGCTCATCTCAATTGATTGGCCCAGTCCATCCATCATGGTTTCAAGGGAGTCTGTCAAGTCTTCGAGATCAAAATCCAACCTAGCCACTCGTGGAGCTCTTGGTGGTTTTGGGGGTTTAATCGGCTTGACCGGTCTTACCCTCTTTAGCTGTCGTACTTCATCTCTGCGTCTACGAGCCTCTTCTCTCAGGCGCTGCACATCTTCTCTACGTCGATGAACGTCTTCCTTTTCACGACGTACATCATCGACTTCTCGCCGTAGCTCCTCTTTGAGCTTGCGGACTTCTTCAAGTTCTTTGCGAATTTTATCTATATCGTCACTCATTGTGTTTTATCGCCAACTGTAATAATGTACAGTTTTCATATAAATGTATTGGATGTAGTAAGTTACATTTTGAGCTCTGGGATGAGTGAAATCGTTCAAATCGAGCTGCCGGCCTCTACGCCATACAGAGAGCGTTTCTACAACATATCCTTATTAACTAGTCAATTGATTGATTTTGCACCTGCCGCTAGGGGGAGTGTTACAAATCAACCCTCTGGTGACCGGCATTCTTAGAGGTAACAAATAATGTCAAAGAAGAAAGCGAAAGCTCCAAAGTATACCTTCTATGTGAAGAAAGCCATCCAGGACTTTGCTAAGGCCAACGGGATGATGGTAGGCAGTGACGCCTATGATGCCGTCAATGCTGCTGTCGATGCTGCTCTTAATGATGCAGCCGAGCGCTGCAAGAAGAATGGTCGTAAGACACTGAAGGCATACGACTTCTAGGTTGCCTAGTTTAAAACGGGAGGGCAGCTTGTGCTGCCCAACTCCCCGTTATTCTGTTTTTTCTTATTCATTCAGATTCACACAGGCGTAGACCGAAGTCTATATTCGATGATTTACATATACTACTGAAATGTGAGTTTCATGGGACGAAACACTGTCAACATCGAACGATCATATGGTTTTTACATAACAAGCATAGTGATTGTCTGTATGGTTGCAGGAATCTTTCTCTGGCCCTTGACATTCTCTCCCGTCATCACAGTGATGGACTTGCCCTCCATTATCGTCTTCATCGCAATCATGATGATCAGTCTTCTTGGATGTGGACTGCCAGACAGAGGACGGCCACATTTTCAATTCCACTACCATGGAGAAGAGTTTCCTGTAATGAGCGAGATGAGAGAAGAGGTTATGAATTCGAGCTAGATGGATTCTGGAAGAAAGATTTAACTCACAATTTGAGTTATGTGTGTGAAGATTCGCCTACTTGAATTTCTCAGCAATCATTGGTTACTTATCTTCGTCACGTTTGTTCTGGGAGTTTAGGTAGAATTCAATTATGGAGGAGAATGTAAATGAAAAATGCGCGCTTAGTCAAATGTATTGGTATTTCAACTCTGCTAATCCTTTTGGCTATGCCAGTGGTCACACCAGTGCATTCATGGTCAATCGAAGACGTGCAATTCAGCACAGCTGCCTTTGACCCTGATTTGACGGACGGCCTTACGTTGACAGGACCGGTAGCGGTGCTGGAGGATGCAGATCCATGGGGTTATAACTCAGTGGAAGACATTCTCAACGGTTGGACTCCCATGGATATTGATGTCATTCCATCATCATCATTTGGAGTCACTGACCTCTCTATGTATCAGAAGGTCATCATATCATCATCGCAATCTGCTTCGTTCTATGACGCACTCGTTGCAAATAGGACCTGGATTGAGTCGTATGTACTAAAGGGCGGCATCCTGGAGTATAATGCAGCTAGGGCATTTGCTATGGGTGATACGATACTGCCATTTGGATTCGGATATGTATACAACGCTACTGATGATGTAGAGGTTGCAGACCCTACACACTTTCTACTCAACACTCCATTCGTTATCGATCCTGCAGACTTGGATGGCTGGAATTCGGCCGCTCATGCATATCTCAACAATACTGATGATGCTACAATCATCTTGACAAATCAGTATGATTTGCCCGTTCTAATTGAACAACATATTGGCTGTGGTTACATAATCATTACATGTCAGCCTGTTGAATGGGCATATGGTTATGTTGGATATACTGAGTTCTTGGAAAATCTGGTCATGTACGCACCTACAGCGTTCACAGCACCCGATGGGCCTCTCACAGGACCTGTTGCAGTAATTCAAGATCATCCTGCGTGGCAGTGGCTTTCTGCTAATTCCACTCAAAAAGTCCTGGTCAAATATGGAATTGGTTACGACATAATCAACTCCACGTACTTTGGCTCTGTTGACCTATCAGGCTATCAGAAAGTCATCATCTCGGCAGATCAGGATCTGCCATTCATCACAGCGCTCGAGGCGAACAAGACATGGTTGGAGGACTATGTCATTAACGGAGGTGTTCTTGAAATTCATGCAGCAACTCAGGGACCAGATTGGGTACTTCCAGGCGATATAATGTTCAACTACACGGGTTCTGAAACAATGGTAGCAGAGGATCCGTTCCATACTACACTTTACAGACCCTACTGGATTCGAACACCAGAACTTGAGTCCCATTCATACGCCACCCATGGATACTTCACCAACACCATTGGATCGAACATTATTCTCACAAATGGAGTAGACCCTGTGGTTGTGGAGAAAGTTCTAGGAGATGGACTGATTATTGCCACGGGTCAGACAATAGAATATTCATGGCACAACAATTTCACCTATATGTTGGAGAATTTGATTCACTATATGCCAGGAATGGAGAGCCCAGCATTGGGTCCGAGACCAAACGACAGAGTCATTGAGTTTGGTTCAACGGGCCACTCGCTATCATGGACCCCAATTGACTGTCGTTTCGTCAGTTATAATGTCACGAGGAATGGTGTTCTGATAGACACCGATGACTGGACCGGTCAAGAAATCACTTTCGGCATAGATGGCTTAGCAGTTGGCACCTATGAATTCCTATGCTCTTTGGGAGATGCATATGGGAACACGGCACAGGACGTAGTGATGGTCATTGTTGAGGACACCACAAGTCCTATCTTTGTTGAACCGCTGGTTGACCAAATCATAGGAGCTGGCTCCGAGTTCACCTTAGATGCCAATGCCTCAGACCTATCAGGTATTGACCACTGGTGGATAAGTGACACGGACAGCTTCAGCATATCTGGAACAGGAGTAATCACAAGTAATGAGCCGCTTCAGGCAGGAGTGTATGAAATAGAGGTTCGGGCATACGACCCCTATGACAACTATGGTTCTGACACATTCACCCTTACTGTGGTTGCACCCTTCCCACTTGAGATACTAGCGATCGTTGGTGGGGCAGCAGTTGTAATCATATTGCTGGTCATACTACGAATGAAGAAAGCAGGTGGCGCAGAGTAATCTAGAGAGATGTTTCCCCAAAGAGGAAAATTGTACTTCTTTGGGGATCTTCTCAACTAGAGGTCTATCTCTCTGCCTGGACCTTCTTCACTGCCTCAATGACCTCAGGAAGCACCGCGAAGATATCTCCAACGATCCCATAGTCCGCAATCTCGAAGATCGGAGCATCAGGATCCTTGTTGATGGCCACGATGATGTCAGCGGAACTCATTCCCGCTAAGTGCTGGATTGCGCCCGAGATGCCCAGAGCGATGTAGAGCTTGGGACAGACAGTCCTTCCAGACTGACCGACCTGCTGGGATGGGGGAAGCCATCCGAGGTCGACAATGGGACGAGACCCACCGACAGCGGCATCGAGGAGTTCAGCAAGTTGCTTTGGAAGTTCGAGGTTTGACGGATCTTTTATTCCACGACCGCTACAGACGATCACATCTGCCTCCTCGACAGACTTCATTCCCTCGACAAACTCGTTGACTGACTCCATAACCTTAGTACGAACCTGGATTGGACTGATGGTCATCTCGACCTTCTCAATCTCACCAGTACGCGAGGTATCAGGGTCACTTGGTTTGAAGACATTTGGCCGTACAGTAGCCATCTGAGGGCGAGTGTATGGCGAGATGATTTCAGCCATGATGTTGCCACCAAATGCGGGTCGAGTCTGTATCAACTGACGCTCTTCATCGATGTCAAGACCAGTGCAGTCTGCAGTCAGACCCAACGCCATCCTTGCTGCAACTCGAGGAGCCAGGTCTCGACCGTTGCTTGTAGCACCATAGAGAACGATTGCTGGTTTGTGTGGAGCAATGAGTGTGTTCAATGCGATGGTGTATGCATCAGTTGTGTAATGCTCGAAGATCTTCTCATCCACTACAAAGACCTTGTCTGCACCCTGATGAATCAGACCCTCCGCCTTCCCTTCAATTTCGTGTCCGATGAGGACTGCTACAAGTCTCTCACCTAACTTGTCAGCAAGTTCACGACCCTTTGTAACTAGCTCATTTGCGACACCCTTGAGGCGACCCTCATTGGTTTCACACCAGACCCAGACATCCTTGTACTGGGCGATTGCCTCCTTGTCGATAGCCTTTCGCTCGATCTTGATGGCATTGTCATTACAGACCTCCTCGCATGAGCCACATAGCACACACTTGTCCATGTCAAACTTGACCTTGTCACCATCCTTCTCGATGGCTCCGAAGTTACATACCTTTGTGCACAACATACAGCCAGTACAGGCATCAATATCATAGTGTAGAGTCATGTTAGATAGCCCCCTTCTTTGCGAGGAACTCAACGAGATCCTTCGCAGCAGCCTTTGGATCGTCAGCCTCTACCTTGATACCACCCTTCTTCTTCTCGGGTGGGAACACCTTCCTCACCTGTGTCGGTGAGCCCTTGAGACCCAACTTTTCGACATCATAGCCGAGAGTTTCAGCATTGACCTCCTCGAAGGGTTTCTTCTTGGCCTGCATAATGCCCATGATGTTGGGGAGTCTTGGCTCGTTCAGACCCTTGGTTGCAGTGAGAAGAACTGGCATCCTCGCTCTAACGACATCATAGCCCTCATCGGTCTCTCTATGTGCGATGACGAATTTCCCATCTTCACTCAGTTCGATATGGCGGACATAGCAGATCTGTGGGATGCTCAGTAGTTCAGCAATCTCCGGACCCACCTGAGCAGTATCCCCATCAATCGCCTGCTTGCCACAGATGATGATATCGAACTCCATCTTCTTGATTTGTTCAGCCAGTGTGAGTGCAGTGACCCAAGTGTCAGCACCAGCAAAGGCTCGATCGGTCATGTGGATTGCAGCGTCGCCACCCATCGCCAGTGCCTTGAGCAAGGCTTCCTTTGCCTGGGGAGGGCCCATTGTAATGATGGTTACCTCTCCACCATGTTTCTCTTTCAGTTGGACTGCAGCCTCCACAGCCAACTCGTCAAATGGGTTCAGTATACTCGGAACCCCATCTCTGATCAAAGTACCAGTGGTCTCATCCACCTTCACATCAGCGACCTCAGGTACTTGCTTTACAGGAACAATGATCTTCAAGGTCAGTATGTTCACTTCCAATGGTCTTGTATGCTCCAGTTTCGAGGATGTCCCCGATATAAGGGATACGCAGTAGACAATTCAGAGATGTTGGAGAATGGGTCGTGCGGAAACTCTGTTCATGTCCAGCCCTACATCACTCTCGTCTAGACCTATTGCGAGACCAAGGATTTGTGAGTAGAAGAGGACTGGAATCTCGTATTCCTCGTCATACGACTCCCTCAGACCTAGTTGTTGGAGGTCAAGCTGGTTGCAGCACGCAGGACAGACAACGGTAGCAAATACAGCGCCTGACTCTTTCATCGATTTGAGCTTGTCACGGGCGAGTCTGATGGCTAGGTCCTCATCAACTGGAAGCACCGTGGCCCCACAACACTGTTTCCAAAGTGAATACTGGATGACATGTGCCCCTGTGACTTCTACGAGTTCATCCAGAATGGTATGAGAGAGTTCGGTCACATCTTTAGGTCGAAGAAGATGACAACCGTAGTGAATCGCTATACCGACACCATCAAGGGGTTTTGTGACTTTTTTACCAAGTGCATCAATGCCCACATCTGTGTAGAGAACCTCTACGAAATGGCGTGGTTTGCTGATACCCTTGAACTCGAGATTCTCTTTCGCTAGCTCTTCATTGACCTT
>Ga0209536_100004319_pt1 | contig 22469 bp, 18 predicted proteins | sample DeeMarSeWOR28_12_FD_187461 | JGI IMG/M metagenome (GOLD analysis project Ga0209536, IMG submission 187461) | Marine sediment microbial communities from White Oak River estuary, North Carolina - WOR-2-8_12 (SPAdes) (version 2) | ecosystem: Environmental > Aquatic > Marine > Intertidal zone >... | reverse complement strand
GCATCCGACTCCGCCCTAGCCGAATCGAAGATTCGGCCAGGCTTCAGGCTTCGCCGCTAGCCGAAGCTTCGCTTCGGCCGGGCTACGCCTGACAAGCCGCCGGACAAGAGCTTGCGCAAAGACAGCCTTAAATAGGACAGTTATTTATATTAGCCTGAAAGGTTTTGCGGAGGGGAAGATAATGGATATGGGACCGGATTGGGCGGATTTGACACCGGAAGAAAAACGCGCACTGAGGTACGAGAAGTGGTTGTCTCCCGGGATTGATTTTGTCAGCTCGGAAGCCGAAAAGAAATACAAACAGAGAGTCCAGCGGTTTATAAGCGCCTACAAGGTTGAAACGTCCGACCGGGTGCCGGTTTCCCTGCCGGTCGCCAACTGGCCGGCCTACCTCGCGGGAACCGACACCCACACCGTCATGTACGACTACGACAAAATGAAGCAGGCGTGGCGGAAGTTTTACGACAAATTTGAAACCGACAGCATGATCAGCCCCGGGATGGTTCTGCCGGGAAGGGTTTACGAGCTGCTGGATTACAAGCTGTACTCCTGGCCCGGCCACAACCTGCCGGAAAGCGCTACAGGTATCCAGTTCGTCGAAGGCGAGTACATGAAGGAAGACGAGTACGATCTTCTGATCAGCGATCCCTCCGATTTCTGGCTGCGGGTCTACATTCCCCGGGTATTCGGAGCATTCGAGTCCTTTAAGATGTTATCGCCCCTTACCAGCATTATTGAGGGGCCTGCTGGATGGTTCATGCCCTTTGCTCGGCCGGATCTTCAAGCTGCGGCGCAAACGTTGATCGATGTCGGCAAAGAACTGGCCCGATGGACTCAGGTCATCGGTGAATTCAATATGTGGGCGATGGCGGAAGGATACCCGGCAGGAAGAATGGTTTTTGCCAAAGCGCCCTTTGATACTATCGGAGACACCCTGCGGGGAACAAAGGGCATTGTACGGGATATGTTTAAACGTCCCGATCAGCTCCTGGAAGCGATCGACGTCGTTACCGATTTTTCAATCCGGCAGACTGTTGCGCAGGCGAACGCCATGAAGGCGACATCGGCCCTGTTCCCACTTCATAAAGGCGCCGACGGTTTTATGTCACCGAAACAGTTTGAGACATTTTACTGGCCGTCCCTTAAAAAGGTCGCCGAAGGGCTCATTAAGGAAGGCATTCGCCCCGATCTTTTTGCGGAAGGATCCTATACAACACGGCTGGAAACTGTGAACGAGTTTCCCAGGGGGGCGGTTGCCTGGATATTCGATAGAACCGATATGGCCGCCGCCAAAAAGATCCTGGGAGATCGATGCTGCATATCGGGCAACGTGCCTACATCATTAATGGTCACCGGAAGCTATAAAGAAACGAAAGAGTATTGCCGAAAACTCATTGAAGTTTGCGCGCCTGGCGGCGGATTTATTCTGGCCGGTGGAGCCCACTGCGATCAGGGGAACCCGGACAACCTGCGCGCCATGATGGATGCTGCAAAGGAGTACGGCCGGTATTCATAAAATTTTGCCGTCGGAGCTGTCGTCGGTTTCCGCGGTACATTTCCTCAGTAGATTGCAATCGAGACCCTGACAAACCCGTCATATAACGTTCGCACATTGGCACGTTCACACCTTCACACGTTTGTACGTTCGCACGTTTTTACGTGAACGCGGCAAGAGCGGACTTCGCGAAATTTCCAAGCTTGTCGCGGACGACTACCGCGGCCCCGTCGTAGGCGGTTTCCTGCAGGTTTACGATTACCAGGCGGGCCCCGTTGCTGAGGGCTATCGAAGGCAGTTCCGCCACGGGATAGATCACCAGCGAAGATCCGAGGATAAGGAGAAGGTCACACTCTTCCATTGCCTCTACAGCGCCGTTCCAGGCATCCAGCGGCAGCATTTCTTCAAAGAGTACGATATCCGGTTTTAAAGGAACATTGCATTTACTGCAGAGCGGCACCTCCAGACGGCCGGATTCGATTTCCTTGTAGAATGGGATCATGTCATGGGAATCGCCGCAAATCGTGCAGTGTCCGGTTCGATAAGTGCCATGAACTTCATAAACAGTTGAAGAACCTGCTGCATGGTGGAGCCCGTCGACGTTCTGCGTGACAACGGCCTGCAGTTTCCCGATTTTCTCTAGCTGAACCAGAAGTTTGTGCGCCGGGGTCGGTTCGGCGGCAGCAATTGTCGAAAACAGGTTCATGCTGGAACGGTAGAAACCCTGAGGATCCTGGCGGAATCCCGTTGCGGACAACTGCTGCATAAGTTTTGAATTCTGCCACATGCCGTTTGGTCCGCGGAAATCCGGGACACCCGCTTCCGTACTGATGCCCGCACCGGAAAGGGCCGTGATCCGGTTGGATGTTCGCATGAGGCTGATCGCTTCTTCCGTACGCTGCATCGTATGCATGGTGGGCTCTATTATATCCGGAAAGCTATTTTTGTTGAGAAATCATTGTACAGATAAAAAACCCTCGACGGGTTAAGGGTTTTTAGTAAAAAGATCGGTAATTTACCTTTCGGGGCCCGGTGTGGTCTTATGAATATCCCGGAAAACATCAGTCAAAAGATAAAGTAAACAATTCATGGACCGAATAATGGTTGGTGGGAAAAATTCTCATCAAACAGTCATCTAAGGCTATACTTAGACTGTATGTTTCATGACGATTGGAGAGCGGAATAAAAGTGAGTGATCGCAATATTAAGATTCTGGTTGTCGACGATGACGCTGCAATGCGGGAAGTCATTGAAATGCGACTCCGGCAGTGGGGCTACCAGGTGATCCTGGCAGCCGATGGAGAAGAAGGGAAAAAGCGGGCGGAGACTTCGGATCCGGACATTGTGATTTCCGACGTGATTATGCCGCATTTGTCCGGTATGGACCTGTTGCGTGTTCTCAAAACCGGGAATCCCAGCCGGCCGGTTATCCTCGTTACAGCCGAGGCGAGCATTCCGCAGGCTGTGGAGGCGATGATTCAGGGCGCAAAAAACTATATTGAAAAGCCGATTGATTATGTAAAGCTCAGATCATTGCTTGAAGATACGGAACAGGAAATAGATCTGCACAGGGAATCACGCAGGCTCGCATCCGAACTCGAAAACGGCGCAGGGTTCGGGAGTTTTGTCGGCACCAGCAAACCGATGCGCGAGGTCTACGACCTTATCTCCAGAATCAGCAGCAGCGATGCGTCCGTAATCATAACGGGAGAAAGCGGAACAGGGAAAGAACTGGTCTCTCGCACTATCCACGAACTCAGCCCGCGCGTCAAAGGCGCTTTCATTGCCGTCAATGCCTCGGCAATTCCCGAGAACCTGATGGAAAGCGAAATTTTCGGGCACGAACGGGGTGCCTTTACCGGGGCTGCCGGCGTTCGGGCGGGCTGTTTTGAGCTTGCAAATCACGGGACGCTTTTCCTGGATGAAATCGCAGAGATGCCTTTGGCCTTGCAGCCAAAACTTCTGCGTGTTCTGGAGGATCGCAGCGTTCGTCGCGTCGGGGGAAGCCAGGAGTTCCAGGTGGATGTGCGTGTCCTGGCTGCAACGAACCGGGAGCCGCGGGAGGCTATGGAAAAGGGGAAACTTCGGGAGGACCTGTTTTACCGGCTGAATGTTTTTACCGTAGCGTTACCGCCGCTGCGCGAACGTACCAGTGACATTGAACTGCTGACACGGGCGTTTTTGGGACAGTTCAATGAGAAGCACGGCCGGAAGATTGAATCCTGCAGTAGCGAAACCATGGAATTGTTGAAGACTTATCCCTGGCCCGGCAATGTCCGGGAATTGAAAAACGTTCTGGAAAGGGCGGTGATTCTGACCAAAGGCTCCCGGATTGAGCCTTCGAGTCTGCCTGAATATGTACTGATTCCGACGGCTTCCGAGGTAGGTGATGCGTTGAAAATCTCCGAGGGTGTTACGGCTGCCGAGGCGGAAAAAGAACTGATCCTGCGCACGTTAAAGGCCACCGGGAACAATAAGGCAGAAACGGCCCGCCGGCTGGACCTGGATGTGAAAACGATTCGAAATAAATTGAAATCCTACGGCATAAACTGAAGCTCGTATTGACGGTGCATTGATGAAAATAACGACGAGGATTATTTCAGGTTACGCCCTGTTTATTGCTGTGCTGGTGGGCCTGACCATTTACCAGATCGTGACCGTCATCAAATTGCAGACAATAAACCAGGATCTGAAGGACATCAATTTTCACAACGCGGCTTACAGTCTGGAAGTGATACGAAGCTGGGATTGGGTTGATGAATTTACTAGAAAATACCTGCAAACCGGCGAACCCGATTACATGGGGAAGCTTGAAGAATCCATTGCGGATTTCGAGGCTCAGTTTTCGCTGCTGCAGTCCGGAGTCCAATCCGGTCAGGAACATATCGAGGTGGAGCGTCTGAAGCAGGACTGGGATCGTTTCTCCCGCAGCCTGAAGCTGATCAGGCAGGGCCTCACGACGGAAGGAATGGAGGAAATACCTTCCTCCCTCCAGCGTAACCTTGAATTACTGCAGGATCGAACCCATTCCGTCTATTACGCCATCGTGGCTACCATGACCACCGGGCTGGAGCGGTCGGCGCAAACGAGCCAGACGGCGCAGATCGTGCTGATCTCGATTACGATGGCCGTACTGTCGGTGACGATCCTCGTTTCCCTGTTGATTGTGCGCTCCATTTCCAAGCCGCTTGCCCACCTTACGGAAGGGACACGGGCGATTACGGAAGGGAAATATTTCTATCGCCTGGATACTTCACGCAAGGACGAATTTGCACAACTGGCTAAAGACTTCAATATAATGATCCGTCGCTTGAGCGAACTGGATGAGTTGAAAAAGGATTTTATTTCCCATGTTTCCCATGAATTGAAAGCGCCGCTGGCATCGATGCGTGAAACCGTTCAACTCCTGATCGATCAGATACCGGGGCCGCTGACCGAAAAACAGAAACGGCTGCTCGAGTTGAACCTCCAGAGCGGGGACCGCCTTACAGCCATTATCCGCAACCTGCTAGATCTTTCCAAGATCGAAGCCGGAACGATGGAATACGAATTGAAACTTCAGGACATGGTTCCACTGGTTGAAACCTCTGTCGCCGAGTTTGAGGTTCAGGCCGCAGAACGGCAGGTTCAGATTGAAACATCTCTACCGGAGGGACCTTTGCGGGTGAGATGCGATAGTGATCGAATCATCCAGGTTATCGTGAACCTGGTGGGGAATGCGGTGAAATTTTCCCGTAAAGGAGGCAGTGTCCGGATTCGACTGGAGACGGTCTCGGATATCCCGGAAACCATACCGCAGGACTGGCGTTCCCGGGTAGCGGTTCCCGAACCGCCCGTATATTATGGACTGCTGTCCGTGGCGGATTCCTGTCCCGGTATATCGGATTCGGATAAGACCAGGATATTTGATAAATTCCATCAGGTTAAAAAAGGGGGGGAAATAGACGGTCAAGGCGTTGGGTTGGGACTGGCAATCTGCCGCACGATTGTCCAGGCTCATCACGGTGCAGTGTGGGTGGAGGATAATCCCGGAGGAGGCTGCCGTTTCTTTCTTTTACTGAGTCCGGATGAGGAAGAGGCGGCTGTTCACAGCACTTCCCATCCTATTTAATTCTCCAATTTCCGTGTGAAAACGCTTTTCATTGACGGATTTCGGGCCGTAATCTATGCTCCTGGAGTATCGGTCTTGTATACCGGAGGCCGTAATCCAGGCGAAAATACGGCAATGCACCGAACTTTGCAGAGTCGGAATATTATGAGGCAAACCGTTTCCAAGATATTGCTGCTGTTGCTCCTGCTGCCGTGCGGATGCCATGATACGATCAAGGTGTATCCACCACCAAGAATACCGAAGCCTCCGCCGCCAATCCCTGACGTTGCTGAAAAACCGCCTCCAGCGCCCGAGCCCACTCCGAAATTGAGCGCGGAAAAGATTACCGAGATGAGGATGCTGGAATTAGCGGATACCAATTTCGTGTTGGGGAAATATAAACAGGCGGTTGAATTGTACGAGGGGTATCTCGACAGATATCCTCAATCAATATCGAGAGATAAGGCGCTGTTCCGTTTGGGCCTTTCCCAGGCTTTATTTCCCGGTTCCGGGAAGAGTCTGTCCGGCGCAAGAACCAGTCTGAAGCGAATGGTATCCGAATTTCCCGGGAGTATCTATAAAAGTCAGGCTGAACTGATTCTAGGCCTGATTGCGCAGGTTGACGATCTCAACGTGGAAGTTGAAGAACGGAATTCGAAAATCCAGCAACTCCAGGAGGAGCTGACCAGGTTGAAAGAGATTGACCTGAAGCGCAGTCCCTCCCGCCCATCCGATCAGTAGGCTGAATACATGTCCTAAAGTTGCCGGCCGAATCGCCGGGGTTGTGTCAGGGGCTGAATATCCGGGCAACCGTCAATTAATATAGAGGATTGTAACTGATGGATTGTTTGCGGTTTTTTCTCAAGCACAGGGTTCAAGCCATCGGTATGATTGTTCTGGGGTGTGCGCTGCTGCCCGGTACAGCCGGATTTATTCATGCCGCCGACTATGCTGTTGGAGCAGACCTTTCATTTCTTATGTTTGCCGAGGAACAGGGCACGGTCTTTAAGGAGGACGGTAAGGCGAAGCCCGGCCTGCAGATTTTCAGGGATCACGGCTACAACTGGATTCGCTTGCGGCTGTTTCACACACCGACTGCGCATCGGGACAATATGCCCAACGATCTGGCCTATACCACGCAGCTGGCCAGAAAGGCAAAGGAAATGGGATACAAATTCCTGTTGTGCTATCACTATTCCGACAGTTGGGCCGATCCGGGCAAGCAGTGGGCGCCGAAAGCCTGGGAGGGAAAAAGCCACGAGGAAACAGTACGGCTTCTTCGGGAATATACCGGGAAAACAATGTCCGTCCTTCGCGAAGCCGGGGCCATGCCGGACATGGTTCAGATCGGGAACGAAATTACACCCGGTATAATCTGGCCGGACGGAAGGTTGGGCGATACCGGGCCCGACAACAACTGGCCCAATTTTTCGGATCTGATTAAAGCGGGGATCCGGGGCGTCAAAGAGTCTCTTGAAGGCGCGGATTGCCCCAAAATCATGCTTCATATCGACCGCGGCGGGGACTTGCAGGCAACCAGGTATTTCTTCGATAAGATTCGGGAATATGGAGTGGAGTATGAAGTTATAGGGCAGTCCTATTATCCGTGGTGGCATGGCAGCCTTCTCGATCTGAAAGAGAATCTGGACTTTATGGCGACGGAATACGGCAAGGAGATCATCCTGGTTGAGGTTGCCTATCACTGGCGTGAGAACGGTGAATACGGCCGCAGCCCTGTGCCGTTTCCCCAGACACCCGAAGGACAGAGAGAATTTCTGGAGGAAGTGAACCGGCTGGTCCTGGCAACGCCAAAAGGTCTGGGAAAGGGTATATTCTGGTGGGAGCCGGCTGTTCCTCTGCGTCCGGGTATCTCCAGCCGCGGCATGTTCGACCTGGACGGGAATGTACTGCCCGTGATCAACGTATTCGATAAATACACGCGCGGCCGTCCGGGCCGGGTGACCGGCCCAGGTGGATTGACTCAATAGAATTTCGGTGCCGGGTTGCCGTTTTCCTTAATTGAACTCATATTTTGAAGGGCTGTTCGCGGCAGACAGATTCAAGCAGGGTAAGTGCGGCGGCCTCCTGCTGACTCTCGCCGGATATGGTGAACCACACCGCGCCTTCAGCTCCGCCGACACCACCGGCAGCGGAAATTTCCGCGGAAGCGCCTGTCAGAAGCGGGATCGCTTCCAGTTCGGTCAATATCTCCCCGGGAACAGGAAAAAGCCTCGGTCCGTTCACACCTGGAGCATTGAGCTTCGCTGCCATGGAATCAAGATCTCCAGGGATCCGCTTTTCCACGCCAACCGGCAGAATCAGGCGCACGCGCCGGCCTACAACTGCATGTAACGCTGCAGCAATGGTTCCCCCTTGCGGGTGTCCGATCAGGACAGCAGCCCGGTGATGCGTCAGATCGACCGCATTGGCGCCTTTGAGTATAACATCTCCTTCCTTCAAATCATCGACGACATCGAAGATTGTTTTGCCCTTTTGCCAAGTGCCTTTGACAAGTATTACATCGCCGGGAAATTCGTTTTCGTCAGGAAGACGTCCCGTCTCTGTGGTCGGTTCGGATGGGGGCAGTGTTAGACCGCGAAAGAATCTCCTGCGGTTGAATCCTTCACTCTGGCCCAGCGTGATCAGCAGTTCCTCGGCGGCATATCCGTTGGTTGTTCCCGCCGTAATCACCAGGATTCCCGACTTCAAAGCGGATAGAACCGCAGGGTGGGTAGTGATCGCTTTGGCGATGATCCTTTTACCGGCTGCCGGTGTTAGAACGAATTGAAACAATTGCGTCCTCCTTTCCTGAACCCGCATTTCATTTTTTCATTTCTACAGACTGTCTCTGTTTGCAGAGTTTCTGGATCGAACTGCAACGTCATCTCAATTTTTTCTCCATTCATCCACCAGCATTCCGCCTTTCCCATCATCGAAGACTTTAAACTCAGAACTCAGAACTCAGAACTCAGAACTCAGAACTTCAAACTGATTATTGTAGTTTTTCTTCAACGCTGCGGATCTTTTCTTCCATGGTCTGCTCCCGGTCGACACGCGTGCCCAGACGGAGCGTGCTGCTGATTCGAGGGACTCCCATTTTGTGAAGCGTTTCATGGCATTCCTTCACGGCCTGCATGACTGGATCCCATTCGCCTTCAATATTGGTTCCGTAGGCATGCAGCTTAGTATTCAAACCGGCTTTTAGGAAAATTTTTTCACAGGCGGCGATATAGGATCCGAGACTCACTCCGACGCCTATCGGTACGATGCAAAGATCGACAATCACCTTCATGGATTGACCTCTTTCACGAATAGTTGAAAGACATTTTATAATGCCGTTTAAAACCATAACCTATGGCCGCGTGACCCTGGAAGGCTATGCCGGTCCAGAGAGAATCATATAAAGGTTTCCCGTTCCCTGTTCAAGGTTTTTATAACGGGAAACGGGGAACGAAATATTTGCAATTGCCCAAAAAGCCCCGTTTTACGAGGGAGGCCGAAGTCACGTCTTCAAGACGTGGTAGATTGCTTGATGCCTCATTAATATTCCGTCCAAAAGGAGTCAGAAGCAAGAAGCCAGTAACATGTTCAACAGAAAGTGGCTATGAATTCTGGCAGCTGACTTCTCGCTCCTTACGGGTTTATGTTCCCGGATTAAGGTTATCGGAATGCTATAATCGAAGGATATGCAGATTTCAAGCAATGCCGGAATATCTCTGGTCAAAGCGTTGCATGTCGGACGCGGCGATGTGGTTTCCTTTGTCGGCGGCGGCGGCAAAACAACCTCCATGTTCCGGCTGGCCGCGGAATTAAGTGCGTCCGGCCTGCGGGTCCTTACAACGACAACGACACACATCAGTGAGGAGCAAGTCCATCTATCACCCGCATTCATACGTCCGGAAGAAATAAAAAAACTAGGGGACCATCTCGATCGGTTCGGGCAATGCCTTCTTGTCGGTCCGCCGGACGGCAAAGGGAGGGTCCTGAGTATCCACGCGGACCTGATTGCAGTTTTAAAGGAACGACCGGATATCGACTGCATCCTGGTCGAAGCGGACGGTAGCAAATCGCGCCCGTTCAAGGCTCCGGGAAGCCATGAGCCGATCGTTCCCGGCTTCACGACTGTGCTGGTGCCGATTGTTGGATTGAATTCGCTGGGACGCCCTTTGGATGATACGACTGTACATCGGCCGGAAATCGTTGCTTCTCTGACGGATTCCCGTATCGGGAGTCGCATTACGCCTGAAACTGTTGCGAAGGTTCTATCCCATACTAGTGGCGGCGCTAAAGGCCTGCCGCCGGGGGCCCGTCTGGTACCGCTGTTGAACAAGGTTGACAAGGTTGAAATTCGAATTGCGGATGAAATTGCCGAAAAACTTCTGAAATATTCCAATGTGGATTCTGTCATTGTCGGTTCGATGGACAGGGATCCCCCGGTCCGGGAAGTATGGATTCCTACTGCGGGAGTTGTCCTGGCAGCCGGGCAGGCGACACGATTTGGAGCCCTGAAGCAGGTCCTTCCATGGAAGGATACAACTCTGGCCGCGCATGCCGCGCGCGCAGCCGGAGAAGCCGGGCTGGATCCGGTCGTTGTCGTAGTCGGGCATGAGTCGGAGAAAGTGACCGAAAAACTGAAAGGGCTGCCGGTCCGTATAGTGAACAATCCGGAATTCGCGGCGGGTCAGAGCACTTCCCTTCGCGCCGGCATTGATGCTCTGCCGGAACGCCCGGGCGCCGCCCTGTTTCTTCTTGCGGACCAACCGTTGATAGATGCCGGGATTATTGAGACAATTCTTTCTGCCCACAGAAAAACCTTGGCTCCGGTGTGCGTTCCCGTATTTGAAAGACAGAGGGGGAATCCTGTCCTTTTTGACAGGTCTCTTTTCCCCGAGCTACTGAACCTGAAAGGAGACACGGGGGGACGTGAACTGTTGGAGAAGTATCAAGATGCACTTGTAACGGTGCCTGTCGGAAACGCCGTAGTTTCAGATATCGATATTCCCGAAGATTACCAACGACTTACCGGCAGGTCGTAGCGTCAGCCGAATGGACTATCATTCTTTTTGCCTCTGCATCCTTGTGTTAAGTGTTATTCTTTGCGTCCTTGCGCCTTTGCGTCCTTGCGTTAAGTTTTTAATCTTTGCGCCTTTGCGTTAAGTTTTTACTCTTTTATTGAGAGGGATTCACCATGAAAGCTTCATCCGTTTTTGAGTGCCAGCATTGCGGGTATGCATCCGCAAAATGGCTGGGGCGATGTCCCGACTGCGGAAGCTGGAATTCCTTTGTAGAAGAGAAGCGTGGCGGCTCCGGTGTAGTTTCTCTGATAAATCGCAAAGACGTGAAGGTTACACGGCTGAAGGAAGTGTCTACGGAAGAAGCCCCGCGGCTTCCAACCGGCAATGCCGAGTTTGATCGAGTCCTCGGAGGCGGTATCGTTCCCGGATCCCTGATTTTACTCGGCGGAGAACCGGGCGCCGGCAAATCGACGCTTCTTCTCCAGATCGCATACAATCTTCAGACGCTGGGAGAACGGGTACTCTATATTTCGGGGGAAGAATCCGCGCAGCAGATCCGACTCAGGGCGAACCGGCTGGAAGTTTTACCGGCACCTGAATCCGCAGAATCGAACGGCGATATTTTCATCTTGTCTGAGTCTAATTTTGAAGGAATCATTTCAGCCATTGAGGAACATAAACCCTCGGCCGTTGTGGTCGATTCCGTGCAGACCACATTCTCGGAAACACTCGATTCCGCCCCCGGAAGCGTCGGACAGGTGCGGTATGTCGCAGGGCAGTTTCTTAACCTTGCCAAATCACACAATTTGCCCGTTTTTCTGATAGGCCATGTAACAAAGGACGGGAGTATTGCAGGTCCCAAAGCGCTCGAACACATTGTCGATGCCGTTCTCTATTTCGAGGGGGAGCGAAACCAGAATCACCGCATTATTCGCGCCGTCAAAAACCGTTTTGGAGCGGCCAATGAGGTCGGCATTTTCGAGATGACTTCCAGAGGACTGATACCGGTTCGGAATCCGTCGAATATCTTTTTGCTGGAAAGGGAAACGACCGCCCCAGGAAGCGCTGTGGTCTGTGCCATTGAGGGAACGCGCCCACTGCTGGTCGAAATTCAGGCTCTGGTCGTTGCTACGCAGTACGGCACAGCCAGGCGTGTCGCAACCGGTATCGACTATAACCGGATATCGGTTCTTGTCGCTATCCTTGAGAAGCGTCTTGGCATTCAAATGAGCGGATGTGATATCTATGTCAACGCTGCGGGCGGGCTTGAAATCGACGAACCTGGGTCCGATCTTGGAATTTTCACAGCCATATTCAGCAGCATGCGCAACCGCTCACTGGCCCCCTACACTGTTCTTCTGGGAGAACTCAGTTTGTCGGGCGAGATTCGGCCCGTCAGCCAAATCCACCCGAGAGTGCGGGAAGCAGCGGCAATGGGATTCCGAAAGTGTGTTCTGCCTGAAGCCAATCTTCCACTGGTCGAACCGGTGGAAAACATTGAAATGATTCCGGTTAAAACAGTCGATCAACTTTCCGAAATCCTCTTTTCATAAAGAATTTTCAGAATTGTGACGCGTCCGGGAGAAAGGTTTACCATAAAACCCACAGGTATGATAAATTCATTAAAAGATGATGATTATATCCTTACAGATATATCATGGCTGTGTTTTTAAAGCCGCTGGATGATTCTTATGAGAAGTTCGGCCTCGATCATAAACAATTTTTCTAACATCTATATGGATTTCAGGGAAGTTCGGCCGGTTTTCTTTATATTCGTCTGGCAATTAATAATCTATTCCATTGATATCAGGTGGATTATGTTTAAGGAGACCATAAATGGATCTCTGGATAATACGTGCACTTCTATTTGTTGCAATTCTGGCAAGCGGGTATTTCATCCGACCTTTTGGTTTAGATATTCGTCTGACGCTAATATGTAGCGCGATTCTTGGAATCCTCATTATCCTGGCAGAGATGCGCATACGGCGGCTTTCAATAAAGAAGCTGCTGGGAGCCGCTATAGGTTCTGTCCTGGGTATTTTTGGCGCCAGCCTCATCAGTATCATGATCGGTCGAATGAATATTCTCGATCCTCAAACCGAGACCTTCCTTCAACTTTTTATTCTGGTTGTCATGGCTTATGTGGGCCTGGCCGCCGGGCTGAATAAAGGGGAGTATCTCGACCTGAGGATGCTGGAAGGTGTTCTAACCGATTCCACAGTACGGAGATCGGGGAAAGTACTCGACACAAGTGTTGTTATCGACGGCCGAATAGCGGACATCTGTACGACCGGTTTTCTGGAGGGAACCCTGATCGTTCCCCATTTTGTATTGCGCGAGCTTCAGCAGATTGCCGATAGTGCGGATTCCGCCAAACGCAACCGCGGCAGGCGTGGGCTGGACGTTCTGGAGAAAATTAAGTCGGTTCCCGGTGTTACGGTCCAGCTTCTCGAGAAAGATTATCCTGACGTTAAGGAAGTGGATCTGAAGCTTATCGAGCTCGCAAAGGAATTGGGCGCCAAAATCGTTACAAACGATTTCAACCTCAATAAGGTTTCCCAGCTTCGCGGTGTCGACGTTCTTAACATCAATGAACTGGCGAATGCTCTCAAACCCGTTGTCCTTCCCGGAGAAACCATGAAGGTATTTATCCTCAAGGAAGGCAAGGAGTATAACCAGGGAGTTGCATATCTCGATGACGGCACGATGGTTGTAGTGGACAACGCCCGTCGAATGATCGGTAAGACAATTGCAACGCAGGTCACTTCGGTCCTGCAGACGACTGCGGGCAAAATGATCTTCGGGCGTTTCCCGGAGGAGTCGGAGAACGGATCCGGGTATTCATCGTCCAGGCAGGATCGTCGTTCCTACGAAAAAATGACGGCCAATAACCGGAATAGTATCGATGACGAGCGGGAACGGATACGGGGCCGTTAGTAGGGGCGAACCTTGTGTTCGCCCTGACGGATCCGGGTATTCATCGTCCAGGCAGGATGGTCGTTCCTACGAAAAAATGACGGCCAATAACCGGAATAGTGTCGATGACGAGCGGGAACGGATATGGGGCCGTTAGTAGGGGCGAACCTTGTGTTCGCCCTGCACGTTTAAAATACGGATTGACACTTCCTGTTTTCGTGACAGTTCTCGATGGGGTTGTGCATAGGGTAGCCGTGCATTCAATAAATAAGTCTGCCAGCAAGGTATCTCCCAAAGCCTCGGATGCCGGGAAAATGTGGACAGTGGCGGCCGTCATAGCCGCTGGAGGCACGGGAACCCGCATGAACGCCCGTGCTCCGAAACAGTTTCTCGAAATCTCGGGAAAACCGATACTGCTGCGTACGATAGAGAATATTCTATCGATGAAAGCAGTATCGCAGGTGATTATATCCCTTCCTGCGAAACACATAGCCGAGGCTCGGTCGATCCTGAATCGTCAGCCGATGCGGATTGAGGTTGAATGCGTTCCGGGAGGATCCACCCGCCAGGAATCGGTGCATTGCGGGGTTCGCCGGGTCCGTCCGGAGATTGATATTATAATGGTCCACGATGCGGTGCGGCCGTTCTGCGACCTGGATATGATGCAGCGCGTTCTGGAAGCTGCATGGGAAAAAGGTGCCGCGGTTCCGGGCCTGCCGGCAACGGAGACGATTCAACGTGTTTCCCAAAAAGGCCGGGTACTGGCGACCCCACCGCGCCGGGAACTCTATGCGATCCAGACGCCACAGGCATTTCGTACTGAAATACTGCAGACGGCCCTGCGACGGGCGTCAAAGGAAGGTTTTACCGGGACCGACGAATCTTCTGTTGTGCGATGGGCGGGCTGCCCGGTCTTTGTCGTTGCAGGAGCGCCGGACAATATAAAAATCACCAGCCCTCTGGATCTGGAACTTGCAGGTTTTTTGATCTCAAGGAATGTTCGGAAAGGGGATGATGTGGCCATGAATGAATCCGGGTACCGGATCGGTCAGGGAATCGATTACCATCGTCTGGTTAAGGGACGGAAGTTGATTCTTGGTGGTGTGACCATTCCCTTTGAAATGGGGCTGGAAGGCCACTCGGATGCCGATGTGCTGATTCATGCCGTATGCGATGCCCTGTTGGGAGCGGCTGCCCTGGGGGATATCGGACAGCACTTTCCCGATACGGATCCGGCAAACAGGGGACGATCCAGCATCGAATTTCTCAAGGAAGTTCTGGCCAAACTGGCCGCGGCAGGCTGGAAAATTCGCAATGTGGATGCGACCCTGCTTGCCCAGAAGCCGAAGCTTGCCTCGTATATGCCGGAGATGCAGAAAAATATTGCCCGGTCTCTGGGCCTCGGCACGGAAGATGTGAATGTCAAAGCAACCACTACGGAAGGGCTGAATGCGGAAGGCCGTGGTGAAGGGATTTCCGCCCAGGCAATAGCATTGCTTATCAAAAAATGAACGATACAACGAAATCGGACACGCGGGTGCGTTTTGCTCCGAGCCCGACCGGATTTCTCCATGTGGGCAACGTTCGGTCAGCCTTGTTCAACTGGCTTTTTGCGCGGTATCACAGAGGGACCTTCCTTGTGCGGATAGAAGATACGGACGCAGAACGGAGCCGGCAGCTGTATGAAACGCAGATCCTTGACGATCTCCGCTGGCTGGGGCTCGAATGGAATGAGGGAATCGAGGTGGGGGGCGACTGCGGCCCCTATCGACAAAGCGATCGGTACGAGTTGTACCAAAAATACGCCCGGCGGCTGCTGGATGAGGATAAGGCGTATCCCTGTTTCTGCACGGAAGAAGAACTGGAGGAGGTCCGCCGGAAACAGCTGGAACGGAATGAGACGCCGCGCTACTCCGGAAAATGCAGGCACCTTTCTCCTGAAGAGCTGGACGCCCGTCGCGAATCGGGCGATGTATCCACCCTGCGTTTGAGGGTGCGGCCTGGGACTGTAGGATTCACCGATCTTGTTTTCGGCAGGGTCAATATCGAAACCGATCAAATCAGCGATCCTATTCTACTGCGCAGCGACGGCAGTCCCACATACAATTTTTGCTGCGTCATCGACGATTGGCTCATGAAGATTTCACACGTCATTCGGGGTGAGGGGCATCTGTCGAACACGCACCGGCAGATCCTCATTTACGAAGCCCTGGGGGCTCCGCTTCCGCATTTTGCCCACCTGTCGACAATTCTCGGACCTGACGGACAGAAGCTGAGCAAGCGCCACGGGGCGACATCCGTAGAGGAATTTCACAACCAGGGATATCTGCCGGAAGCTTTGGGAAACTACCTGGCTCTTCTGGGGTGGTCTCCCTCCGAAGACGGGAAGGAAATGATGTCCCTCGACGAGATCGCTCGGGAATTCAACCTTACCAGGATTCAGAAAAGTCCGGCAACCTTCGACAATAAAAAATTGGACTGGATGAACCGCAGTTATATCAACCTGGCGTCGGACGATGTTCTTGCCGATCTTTCGACCAAATTTTTTATCGATGCCGGGCTCATTCCTGCCAATCCCTCTTCTGAAATATTCGCCTGGATGAAGCGGGTGATCGAGGTAATGAAAATGCGCGTGGATCACCTGGATCAGCTTCCTGCCGAGGCTGCCGCTGTCTACGGTCTGGATCCGGCCGCACCTCAGATTGACACTGAAGCACAGGAAATCCTCGGGACACCGGAAGGGATGGCAGTGGCAAACGAATTTACCCGCTTGGTGGATGAAAGTCCCGATCTGACCCCGGAATCCTATCGGGAGATGGTCCGCATGGTCAAGGATACTACCCGCCAGAAAGGACGTATTCTGTATCACTCTATTCGGGCGGCATTGACCGGACACGGATCCGGTCCGGAACTGGAGAAGTTGATCCCTCTGTACGAGGAGGGGAGCAGACTGCAACTGCCGCGAAAAGTCATGTCCAGTCGGGAACGGCTCCACACAATTCTCGCTTATTTTTAACATCAGAGATTATTATGGCGGTACTGCATGGTATTCACGCGGTTCTGGAAGCCCTGAAGGCCGATCCAGGCAAGATAGAGCGGATCTGTATTGAAAAAGGGAATAGAAATTCCAGAATCCGCGAGCTGGTAGACCTGGCCCGTTCCAGTCATGTTCGGATCTCATTTGAAGAACGCTCGTGGCTGGATCGAAAGACGGCACGCGCACGCCATCAGGGGGTTCTCTGCTATGCGGCCGAAATTACGATTTTAGACATTGAAGAAATCCTGAAACAGGTAAAATCTCCGGGACTCCTGATTGTCCTGGATGGAATTGAAGATCCGCATAATGTGGGGGCTATTCTACGGTCCGCTGAAGCGGCCGATGTCGACGGGGTCTTTCTTCCTAGGTACCGCAGCTCCAGCCTGAGTCCGGCAGTTGTTAAAGCCAGTGCCGGCGCCGCAGCGCATGTCAAGCTCTCCCGTGTTTCCAACATTGTGAACCTTATCGAAACTTTAAAGAAAAGAGGCTTCTGGGTTGCAGGTCTCGATGCAATGCCCACGCAGCCTATATGGGAGGCGGACCTGACGGTACCCCTTGCCCTCGTTCTGGGAAGCGAGGGAAGCGGACTTCACAAACTTGTAAAGCAAAGGTGTGATTTTCTGCTATCCCTGCCGATATGTGGGAATGTGGGATCCTATAATGTCAGTGTTGCCGCTGGCATAGCGCTGTACGAGGTTCTTCGCCAGCGCAATAAAAAGGAATCAGAAGCCAGGAGTAAGGAGGCGGGGGGGCAGGATCCATCAGGAATTCTGACCTGTGACTTATTTCAGGAGCCGTAATTCAGGCCAGAACTCAAAACTTCAAACTCAAAACCCGCGAGCCTGAATAATGGTTGGAATCTCCTGACTTTTGGCTCCTTGATACTTTTGCTGAATGAGTATCGATTCCAGGTATTTTTCGATCAACGAACTTATTGTGACAGTCATTCATTATGGCGGTTATTGAAATAGAAAACCTGACGAAAGATTTTTGGGTTGGATTCTGGAAAAAACGTCCGATCCGCGCTCTCGATAATCTCAATCTGCAGGTGAACCAGGGCGAGATTTTCGGTTTTCTGGGGCCGAATGGGGCGGGGAAAAGTACAACGCTTAAGATTCTGATGCATCTTTTGCATCCTACCTCGGGCGAAGCCCGTATCCTGGGCAAACCGGTGAGTTCGGTTTCAATGCACAGTAGGATAGGCTATTTGCCTGAAAATCCATATTTTTATGATTATCTTACGGCCGAGGAGTTGTTGACCTATATCGGCGGGCTTTTCGGATTTCGACAACCGGATTTATCGAAGAAGGTTGCCTCACTGCTTGAGATGGTCGGGCTGAGAGAAGCCCGTTCGATCCAACTGCGGAAATTTTCCAAGGGGATGGTACAGCGCATCGGGGTTGCCCAGGCGATTATCAACGACCCGGAAATTGTGTTTTTGGATGAACCCATGTCGGGGCTGGATCCCCTGGGACGCATGGAGGTTCGCCGTATAATCATGTCGTTGAAGGCACGTGGCGTGACCGTGTTTTTCAGCTCCCACATTCTTCCCGATGTTGAATCCCTGTGTGATCGAGTCGCGATCCTGGATAAGGGGAAATTGCAGGAGGTCGGAGCACTGGATGAAATACTCAAAGTTCGGATCGAAGGGCACGAGGTGATCCTGTCGGGATGGTCGGCGGATATATTGAATCCATTACAGGAGTCGTGTGAAGAAGTGCGGACGATGGGGGATCGCCTGCGTATCCGGGTAAGCAATCCAGCACAGATGGAAGCGGTGCTTTCCATCGTATTCAACAACAAATTGGAATTGATCTCCCTGAATCCGATTCGTCCCTCCCTGGAGGAATATTTTTTCCGGGAATTGAAAGACAGATGAAAGCTAATAGTTAACAGTTAACAGTTGATAGTTCTGAGTTCTGAGTTCTGAGTTCTGGGTTTTTGGGAGGGGTGAACATGATGGTTTTTAAGTTCAGGACTTTCCATAAATTTATCAGATCCGGACCTTCGACCTTGGACTTTTGACCTTCGACCGTTTAAAGGTGATGTGATGAGCGGAATCCTTGTGATCGCCCGAAACACCTTTCGAGAGAATATCCGGGATAAGGTTCTCTATAACCTTATTCTTTTTGCTCTTATTATGATTCTCAGCTCGCTCGTAGTCGGTCAGCTGAGTCTCGGGAACGAGGTAAAGATAATCCTCGACTTCGGGCTGGCCTCAATTTCCATATTCGGTATGCTTATCGCAGTTTTTCTCGGAGTAGGTCTTGTATACAAAGAGCTGGACAAGAGAACCATCTACGCATTACTTGCCAAGCCCGTTCATCGATACGAATTCATCCTTGGGAAGTATCTCGGACTTCTTTATACCCTGTTTGTCAACATTGCAATCATGACTGCAGGATTAGAGCTGGCCCTGATTTATCATGGAGAAACCGGTTGGGGCGGATTTCTGCGCCTTCTGCCGGCGGTTTTCCTGATTTTTCTCTCCCTGGCACTCATAACGGCTTTGGCATTGATGTTTTCAACCTTTTCTTCCCCCGCATTATCCGCCCTCTTTACTTTCTTCATATGGATGGCCGGTCATTTCGGCGTCGACCTGCTCCAGTTTGGCGAGGCTTCGAAGTCGGTTCTCTACAAATGGCTGTGTTCTGTTCTGTACTACATTATTCCCAACCTGTCCGTTTTCAAGATTATGGACAGCCGCCACATTATTCGGAGTGCGGCCTATTACCAGCCGATGGATCCCTCGATACTCGGGAATGCATTTCTTTATTGCGTTCTGTATTGCGCGGTCATTGTATCGATCGCAATCCTGATATTTCTTCGCAGGGATTTTAAATGAAAAGGGTTCATTCAAAATTTGTCGCCAGGCAGTCCATCCTGTTCGGCGTAATATGCCTGATCGGAGCGTTTTTGATCGTTCCGGTGCAGAACGGGATAGAGAAACGCCTGGGCGATACTGGGCCGGATCCCGACCTGCTCTACTTCAGCTCCCCGTCGGCCGTAAAAAAAATGGCCCTGGGATATGAAAATATCCTGGCGGACATCTACTGGTTGAGAACGATACAGTACTACGGACGCAGGGACGAGGCGGATAAGCGGATTATACGATATAAGAACTTGGCCGCCCTGCTGGATATCACGACAACGCTGGATCCCGATCTGGTGGATGCCTACGTGGCGGGAAGTTTCTTTCTTGGCGAAAATGAGCCTCTCGGGGCGGGGCAGCCGGAAGAAGCCCTGAAAATCCTGGACAAGGGGATTCAGGCCCATCCTCAGGAATGGAAATTCCTGTACTACAAAGGTCTCGTCTATTATGTGTATGTCCATGATTTCAAGGCGGCCGGCAATACGTGGCTTGACGCGAGCCGAATGCCTGAAGCTCCGGAGTACCTGGAGGGCCTGGCGGCCAAGTCGCTTTCGGAGGGCGGCGCCATGGATACCGCACGAGCTCTGTGGCAGCGTCAATACGAAGAAGCTACTCGCGACGATATTCGGGAAAACGCGCTGAACCGCCTGATAAGCCTCAAGGTTGCCGAGGATATTTGGGCACTGGAATTTCTTTTGGACGTATACCGTCTGGAAAACGGAATATATCCCCGGAGGCTTTCGGAGCTGATATCCAATGAAAACGGAAGGATCAAGACCGTGGATCCGCTCGGCACACCTTACAGTTACGATCCGGAAACCGGTTCGGTAAGTCTCAGTCCCCAAAGCGAAGTTCTGTATCTGGAAGTTCCCGAGAGCTACAGGGAAGATTTTCTGGCAAAACTTTTTGGCTAGCAGCCCGTGGTAAAAGTACAAAAGGCTGCCAGACCACAATTCCCAATATTCCGTTAACCCGCCATGGTAACGCAATTCCGGCCGGCACTCTTGCTGCGATACAGCGCTTTGTCCGCAGCTTCGAGAAGTGCCTGAGCGGTACGGCCGTGATCCGGAAACACTGCGACGCCCATGGATGCCGTCAGGCGACCGAGCGGTTTGTTGCGGTAATGGACATCGAGGCGCTGGATGGCTTCCTTGAAGAATTCCGCCCGCTGGCGCGTGACTGAGCCGGTGCCTTCCGGCAGGATAAGGGTGAATTCTTCTCCGCCGTAGCGGCAGGCAATATCTTCACCGCGGATATTGTTCTTCAGGAGTACGCCAAGTTCCTTCAGCAGCAGATCACCCGCTTCGTGTCCGAAATTGTCGTTAAAATATTTGAAATGATCGAGATCCATCATGATCATCCCCAGGGGGCGCTGGTTGCGGGACGCTCGACGGATTTCCAGTTCCAGCGACTCTTCCATGAACCTGCGGTTAAACAATCCGGTTAAGGGATCCCGTATAGATTGGCTTCGCAGTGTTTCGTGAAGCCGCAGGTTGGAAAGGGCCATGGCAATGTGCTCCGACATGGTCACTGCCATGCGCTGCTTGGTTTCCGTCATCTTAACGTTTTCGGGCTGCATAAGGTGAAGGACGCCGAGTGCTTCGCTCTGAGCCATCATGGGAATACACAGGTACCCGTTCGTTGAAGGCTGATGGATGTGACGGCAGATTAAACCTGAACTGGAGTTCTCCACCCAATGCGTTCTGCCCCGGCGCAGGCCCCAGCATTCCTGCGGTGCAAAAACGCGTTCAGCGAGGGATTCATCACCCCAAACGGCAACGGACTCCACAAGGTTGCGGGAAGGAGCGATGACATAAAGGGCTCCGACCTTAATTGGGAATATCTGCTGGGCTACCCTTACGATAACGTTATAGGCTTCTTCAGTAGTGAGACAGGCGCGAAGAATATCTCCCATCTCGTTGAGCAGGGTCATTTCATGGGTTCGCTGTTCGAGTTCACTTACCCATGCTTCCAGCTTCTGATTTGCCTTCTGCAGCTCTGCCTCGGTTCTCTTGCTTTTGGTAATATCGCGAGCAATTCCCTGAACGGCGATTGCTTTTCCTCCCCGGAATACAGGACGAGTGCTGATTGCCAGAGTGATAGGTCTTTTATCTTTCGACAGGATTTCCATTTCATAGTTGAGGGGAATTTCTCCGGCAGTCTGAGGATCCAGCATTTTCTGCCCGATAGGCGCGTACTCGGGGGTGATCAAATCTACTATTTTTAGCCGCAGGGCTTCGGACTGGGTATATCCTGTAATTCTTTCGACCGCCCTGTTGATGGAAGTCACATTTCCTTCAAAATCATATGTGAAGATAACGTCGCCGGCGTTTTTAAAAAATTCGTAGTACTGTACATTTCTGGTTTCATCGATTGGGGATGTCCTGTGGTAATTCGGCTGGAGGACTTTCCCGTAATCCTGGAAGAGATCCACGAGCCCCGGTTCTGCCCGGACAAGGTCGAAGAAATGTCTGGTGACTGTAGGATGATTTTCAAAGGTTATTTCCGGGTGGGCCTCCACCCATAAATGTGAGGATTTTATATGTGCGAGAAGTGCCGTCAAATTGCAATAAAGTGTATATCCAAGAATTTCTTTCAGTTTCGCCGCCCACCGTTCGGAATTTCCCTTTCTTGAGAAAATCGCGCAACAGCCCATCAGGACGCTTTCCTCGAATTCAGGATTATCAGTCGGCCATTCCTTGAGCGGGTGAGGCATTGCAGCCAGAAAAGTGTAAGCCTCTTCATGGTCGGTAGTGGTATTTTCTGAGGGTTCTTCTATGAATTGACGCACCTGTCTGGCTTCAACTCCCAATTGGATTAACGAACAGGCATGAAGAACGAGATAGTAGGACGATATGCAGAACCGTGAAAGCCGGATGGATAATTTTTCCTTAAAAAGATCCGGCAGAGGATTATTCAAATAGGATGTGAGATACTGATGCCAGAGGCTTTTGAGCAGAGGGGGTGATTCCAGAGCAGGAATAAAATGAGGCGGGAAAAATCCGAGCCTGATCTCGATTTCAGATTTTATCTGCTCGGCGGTT
>Ga0209536_100004318_pt1 | contig 22471 bp, 21 predicted proteins | sample DeeMarSeWOR28_12_FD_187461 | JGI IMG/M metagenome (GOLD analysis project Ga0209536, IMG submission 187461) | Marine sediment microbial communities from White Oak River estuary, North Carolina - WOR-2-8_12 (SPAdes) (version 2) | ecosystem: Environmental > Aquatic > Marine > Intertidal zone >... | reverse complement strand
CGGCCCGAATCCCGTCTCTAGTGGAAGGCGAGCCGCTCTCGATCCTCGTCGCCGCAGCCTTCGTCACGGCAATCCTCTCGGCCATCATCGGCATGGCCGGGGGCATCGTCCTGCTCTCGGTGATGCTGATCTTCCTCCCACCTCTAGAGGCCATCCCGCTCCACGGCGCCGTACAGCTCGTCTCCAACGCCTCCCGGACGTGGATCCAGAGGCGACACGTCGAGCGATCCCTGGTGCTGCGCTACAGCCTGCTACTCCTGCCCATGGGGATGGTGGGCCTCGCCATTGCCACCTCGCTGTCGCCGTCGCTGGCCCGGGGCCTGATCGGGGTGTTCGTGCTGCTGGCGACCTGGGTACCCAGCGTCCTCACCCTCGGCGCGCACCCGGAGCGAACCGAGCGCAACCGTCGCTTCTTCGTGCTCGGCGGTGTGGTCGGCTTCCTGAATCCAACGGTCGGGGCCACCGGGCCCCTGCTGGCGCCCTTCTTCCTCAACCTGGGGCTCGCACGCCAGGGAGTCATCGGCACGAAGGCGGCGTGCCAGGCCCTCGGACATCTGGCGAAGATCGCGATCTTCGGCGTCGCCGGCTTCGCCTTCGTCCAATATGCGGCGCCCCTCGCGCTGCTCGCGGGCGCAGTCGTCGCGGGCACCTGGGTGGGGAGTCGGATCCTGGGACACGTCTCCGAGACCTGGTTCGTACGCCTCTACAAGACGGTGCTCACGCTGATCGCACTGCGCCTGATCGTCCTGGAGGGGATCGCGGCCGCCTCCCAGATCTGAGCCGGCGGGATCTAGACGCGCGATCCGGCGGCGCAGGGTCGTGCGCGGGACGCCCAGCAGACGAGCCGCGCGCGCCACGTTGCCCCCGGTCTCGCGCAGAGCCATTGCGACCCGCTGGGGGGGACATCGCACGCCGGCCGGCGACGACGCGATGCCGCGGATCGGGGCACCGATGGCAGCACCCATTGCCGCCTCGAGATCCGCGAACGCGACCGCCCGACCCGAGCAGCGGATCGTGAGGCGCTCGAGCACGTTGAAGAGCTCGCGCACGTTGCCGTACCAGGGGTGCGCCGCGAGCGCCGCGAGCCCCTCCTCGCCCAGCCGGGGCGGCGCCAGGCCGAGCCGATTCGCCAGCCTCGGAAGGGCGTGCCCCACCAGCAGCGGCACGTCCCCGCGACGCTCTCGCAGGGGAGGCAGCTCGATTTTCGCCACCGCGATGCGGAAGTAGAGGTCCGTCCGGAAGTGACCGCGCCGCACCTCCTCTCCCAGATCGCGACTGGTCGCCGCGACGACCCGACCCGTCAGGGGAAGGGAGCGGTCACCGCCGAGTCGCTCGAAGCGGCGTTCCTCCAGCACCGTGAGCAGACGCGCCTGCTGGAGCCGATCAAGCTCGCCGATCTCGTCGAGGAAGAGGGTGCCCGCCGCGGCGCGCTCGAAGCGGCCCGCCCGCCGCGCCACCGCTCCCGTGAAGGCTCCCCGCTCGTGTCCGAAGAGATCGCTCTCGAGCAGGGTCGGCGCCAGCGCTGCGCAATCCGCGTGGACGAAGGCACCGCTTCGCGCGGACAGGCGGTGCAACAGCCGGGCACACACGCCCTTGCCGGTGCCCGTCTCGCCGCCGATCAGCACCGTGATCTCGAGCGGAGCGAGGCGTCGGAGCTGCTCGTACACCTCCCGCATCACCGTCGTATCACCGACCAGCTCCGGCCACGCCTCCCGCGACTCGAGCCCCACCGGGCACCTCCGATCCGCGGCGCCGACGGCCGCAGGGATCAGGGAAGCGCACCGGCCCCATCGGAACGAGGCTGGAAGCCGCGGGCTCGCGTGCGCCAGCCGTCGGGTCCCGGACCGACCCGTCGGAGCGCGACGGTTCTCGCGGGGCGGAGCCGCGCGCTCAGTCGAAGACGATCACGCTCCGGATCACCTCGCCCTCGTGCATCTTCTCGAAGGCGGTGTTGATCTCCTCGAGCGGACGCTTCTCGCTGACGTACTCGTCGAGCTTGATGCGTCCGCTCATGTACTGATCGACGAACTTCGGCACCTGTGTCCGACCCTTGACGCCTCCGAACGCGCTGCCGCGCCAGGAGCGGCCGGTGACGAGCAGGAAGGGCCGGGCGTGGATCTCCTCGCCGGCCCCCGCCACCCCGATGATGATCGACTGCCCCCAGCCCCGGTGTGCCACCTGGAGCGCCTGGCCCATCACCTCCACGTTGCCGATGCACTCGAAGGAGTAGTCGACGCCACCTCCCGAGAGCTCGAGGATCGCCTCCACCGGGTCGGCCACGTCCCTGGGGTTCAGCGTGTCCGTCGCTCCGAATCGGGTCGCCAGGTCGAACTTCCGCGGGTTCGTGTCGATGGCGATGATCCGCTCGGCCCCGGCTAGCGCGGCGCCCTGGATCACCGACAGCCCGACGCCTCCCAGCCCGAAGACGGCCACGCTCGCGCCGGGCTCCACCTTCGCCGTGTAGAGCACCGCGCCGATTCCCGTGCTGACGGCGCAGCCGAAGAGGCAGACCTTGTCGAAGGGGGCGTCGTCGCGGATCTTCGCGACCGAAATCTCCGGGAGCACCGTCCGCTCGGCGAAGGTCGAGGTGCCCATGTAGTGGTGGAGCTTCGCTCCCTTGTAGCTCAGGCGACTCGTTCCGTCGGGCATGAGCCCCTGACCCTGCTTCTCCCGCAGGGTGATGCAGAGATTGGTCTTCCCCGAGAGACAGAACTTGCATTGCCGGCACTCGGGCATGTAGAGCGGGACCACGTGATCCCCGGGCGACACGGAGGTGACGCCCTTCCCGACCTCCTCCACGACGCCCGCACCCTCGTGACCGAGCACCGATGGGAAGAGGCCCTCGGGATCCTTCCCCGAGAGCGTGTAGGCGTCGGTATGGCAGACGCCGGTCGCCGCGAGGCGGACCAGGACCTCTCCGGCCTTCGGGCCCTCCAGATCGACTTCTTCCACCACGAGCGGCTTCGCGGGCTCGAATGCGACCGCAGCCTTCACCTTCATCGCTTCACCTCCCGGCATCTCGCCGTTGCGGCCGGATTATAACCCCGCGGCAGGGAGTGGTATCGTCCGGCCCCGATGGAGATCGCGCAGCTGGCTCGGCTCTTCGAAGATCCGACGATGATCCAGGTCGTCGGCCTCGCGGGGCTCGTCGGCGTCTGCATCGCCGTGAACTGGGCGATGCATCGCTTCGCGGTACGCGGCGTGGAGAAGGTCACGCTGCGGACCGCCTCGAAGTGGGACGACGCGCTCCACGACGCCGAGGTCTTCCATCGCCTGGCGCCCCTGGTGCCGGCGCTCGTCCTCTGGTTCGGCGTACGTCTGCTGCCCGAGGTGGGCGAGTCGGTCGAGGTGGTCGCCTCGCGGGTCGCCGCTTCGACCGTGATCTTCGTCGTCGCGCGGACCTTCGCCGCCCTCCTGACCGCGGCGAACGAGATCTACGCCGGTGTCCCCGAGAACCGCGACCGGCCCATCAAGGGCTACATCCAGGTCCTGAAGATCGTGATCGCGATCGTCGCCGCGGTCCTGATCCTCGCGACGCTCCTCGACCGCTCTCCGCTGATCTTCCTGTCGGGGATCGGCGCGATGACCGCCGTCATCCTGCTCATCTTCCGCGACACCATCCTCTCCCTCGTCGCCAGCGTCCAGATCTCGGGCAACGACATGGTTCGGGTGGGGGACTGGATCGAGATGCCCCAGTTCGGCGCCGACGGCGACGTGATCGACGTCGCGCTCCACACCGTGAAGGTCCAGAACTGGGACAAGACGATCACGACCATCCCCACCCACCGCCTGATCTCCGACTCGTTCAAGAACTGGCGGTACATGTCGCTTTCCGGCGGCCGGCGCATCAAGCGGGCCCTGTCGGTAGACATGACGACCGTGCGCTTCCTGGACGCGGAGGAGACCGGTCGGCTCGCTCGCGTCCCCCTGCTCGCCGACTACCTCGAGGAAAAGCTGGCGGAGATCGCGGCGTACAACCGGGGCCGGGAGGAGGACGGCGGGCCCGACCTGCGACGACTCACCAACCTGGGGACGTTCAGGGCCTACATGGAGCGCTACCTGCGCGCCCATCCGCAGATCCACCAGGGGATGACCCTCATCGTGCGCCAGCTCGCACCGACCCCGACCGGGCTCCCGATCGAGGTCTACTGTTTCACGAGCACCACCCAGTGGTCACGCTACGAGGGGATCCAGTCCGATCTCTTCGATCACTTCCTCTCGGTGGCCCCCGAGTTCGGACTGCGCGCCTTCCAGAGCCCGTCCGGTGCCGATGTGGCCGCGCTCGCGCGCTCCCAGGCCGGCTGAGCGCAGGAGCGCTCTGGCGGCCCGGGCGACTTCAGCAGGAGATACCGCCGTCGACGGGGATGACCGTACCCGTGACGTAGGCCCCGGCCCGGGACGCGAGAAAGATCGCGACGCCGGCCATGTCCTCGGGGGTGCCGATGCGGCCGAGGGGGCAGCTCTCGGCGATCGCATCCCCGAAGCGCTCGAGGGTCGCCGCCATCATCTTGCTCTCGAAGGGCCCGGGCGCCACGGCGTTCACCGTGATGCGCTTCGGGGCCAGGCGCCTCGCGAGCACGTGGGTGAGGTGGTGCACGGCGGCCTTGCTCGCGGAGTAGGCGTAGGTCTCGAGGGCGGGAACCTGGATCCCGTCGATCGATCCGATGTTGATCACCCGGGCCGGGTCTTCGTCCGACGCCGACGCTTCGAGCTTCGGAGTGAGTGCGCGGGTCAGGTTGAAGACCGCCTTCACGTTCACGGCCAGGACCTTGTCCCAGGCCGAGTCCGGGTACTCCTCGTAGGGAGCGCCCCAGTTCGCGCCGGCGTTGTTCACCAGCACGTGGAGTCCGGCCTCGCGGTCGCCGATCTCTTCCGCCAGGCGCCGCGCCTCGGACTCCCGCGACAGATCGCAGGCGATGGCCGTGCACGTTCCCAGCTTCGACAGCTCCGCTGCGGTCTCCTCGCAGGCCTCGGCCTTACGGGCCGAGATGTAGACGCGCGCCCCGGAGCGCACGAACCCCTCCGCGATCATCCTTCCGATGCCGCGCGAGCCGCCGGTGACCAGCGCCACCTTGCCCGCGACCGAGAACAGGTCCTGCATCACTCTCCTCCTGGAATCTGGATTCGCTCCACGCTACCGCGGGTCTCCTCCCACGCCCGGCGCAGGACGAAGTCGCGGTCGAGCCGCATGACGAAGGGGATGGCCATGACGTCGTAGCCTGCGTCGGCGTCGAGGGTCGCTCCGGCGATGGTGTCGGCGAGCGAGCGCCCGCTGTCAGCGGCCTCCCGGCCCACGGCAGCGAGCTCTTGCATGAAGCGCTGGAACTCGCGCAGACCCGCGGCGTCGGTGACGGGCCCGTGTCCGGGAATCACGAGGTCGAACTCGAGATCGAGGATCCGGTCGATGGTGTCGCTCCACGCCTGCACCGACCCGCCCGCTTCGAGATCGATGTTCGGATAGCGGCCGTTGAAGAAGAGGTCTCCCGTGTGGACGACGCGGTCCTCGACGAAGAGCGCGACGAGATCGCCGTCGGTATGACCACGACCCGGGTGGAGGAGCCTCACGGTCTTGCCGCCGATCCGGAGCGTATGCGCCTCGTCGAAGGTCTGGTTGGGCAGGGTGAGCGCCGCATCTCCCTGCCAGAACTCGGCGTCCACCGCGTCGATGTAGGCGCGGGTCCTCGCCGTGGAGACCACGGGCAGGCCCGCTGCGAACGCCGGATTCCCGTGGGTGTGATCGGTGTGGTAGTGGGTGTTGACGATCGCCTGCACCGGCCCCGCGAGGTCTCGGGCACGCTCGCGAAGCTCTCGTCCCTGGATCGGGAAGGTCATCGTGTCCACGAGCACCGAGCCGGCATCGGTGCGCAGAACCCCCACATTGCTGCCGAGACCGTAGACGACGTGGACGTCGTCGGTGACCCGCTCCACCTCGAGGGAGGTCACCTGCCCGTAGACGTAGATCGCGATGAGCGCGATGCAGAGCGCGAGAGCCGCTCCGAGCCAACCTGCGATTCGAGCCATGGGTCCTCCGGCGAGACGAGCGCCGCATTATAGGCACACCCGCTCCATCTCCCAGCCGTGGGGGGCACGCCCCCTCAGCCCCGGGCGGCGTCCTCGACCCGCTTCATCCAGTCCGTCAGGGTGGGTCGCTCGGACACGAGCTGCTCGAAGTCGGGGGTCGGGCCGCTGCAGCCGGCCTTGAACTGCCCGAAGAGCGCGAAGTCGGCGACACTGGGGCGGCTCGCGTAGAAGAAGCTGCGCTGGGCCAGCAGCAGCACCAGGTCGTCGAGCCGCTCTCCCACCTCGCGCAAGAGGACCGGGTAGGGCAGCCGCCCGAGACCCTGCACCTTCGTGGAGCGGCCGATCATCCTGCGGAGGATCGGGCCCGCCAGCGGGCGCAGCGCCCGCGGCGCGAACACCGCCAGCTGCTCGACGGTCCGGGCTTCGTTCTCGGTAGACCAGCGCAGCGCCATCAGGTGCCAGTAAAGTGACTCGTCGGACCAGTCCTCGAGCTGTCGCTGCGCGGCGGCGACCTGCGGGTCGGAGGCGAGCAGGGGGGGATCCGGAGCCAGCTCCTCGAACTCGCGAAGGATGAAGGTGGAGTCGTAGACCATCACGTCGCCGAAGATGACGATGGGCATCTTCCCGGTCACGGGACTGAGCTTCGCAAGCTCGCCCGGGGACTTCACGTCGCGGAGGTCGAAGGGGATCTTCTTGTACTCGGCAGCGGCCACCACCTTCTCGACGAAGGGCGAGACCCGCGACCCGACGATCTGAACCTCCGCCATGCAATCCTCCCGCTGCGCGCCGGACGTCGCCGGACCCGCGAACCGACCGACTCAGCGACCGCCGAGTACCGCCTTCTCCTCCTCGATCAGCGACTTGAACGAGGGCCTTCCGTGGTGTCGCTCCAGGTAGGCCGCGAGTCGCGGCCAGCGCGTGGCGTCCACGCTCTCGCCCGCGTGGGCGAAGTTCACGAAGGGCGAGCACACCGCCAGGTCCGCGATCGAGAAATGGGAGCCCACCAGGACGTCTCCATCTCCGATCTCGCCCTCGAGATAGTCGAAGATGGGCTGCGCCGCGACGAGACTTGCGGCGACCGCCGCTTCGTCGGGCTCTTCGTTGAGCATCTTCTTCACCACGCGGTTGAAGAAGGCGGTGCCGAGCACCTCCACCAGCTTCGTGTCTGCATACTCCTCGTACCAGAGTGCGCGACCGAGCTGCTTCGCATCCGAGGGGTAGAGCGCCGGCTCCGGGTGCGCCCGCTCCAGGTACGCGATGATGCACGAAGAGTCGGGCAGGACGAAGTCGCCCTCCTCCCAGCAGGGGATCTTTCCGAGCGGGCTCTTCCCCAGGTACTCCTCCGTCTGTCCCATGGGCATGACGGGAAGGAGCTCGTAGTCGATGCCCTTCTCGGCCAGCGCGACACGCGTCTTGCGGACGAAGGGCGAGGCGCCGACGCCGTGCAGCAGGGGCTTCCGGGACATGGTCATCTCCTCTGGGGGGTCCGCGCGGGTGGCGCGGCGCGCGGGAGGATCCCTCTCGATCGAAGGCCAGAGCCCGGCGAACCGACGCCGGACCGCTCCCGCGAGAGCCCGCGAACGTGCGTAGAGTCACACGCGCCGCGGCGAAGATCAAACACTCACCGACGGAGGCGGCGGATTCGCGCTCGCTGGCGGGTCAGGCGTTCCGGCGCAGCGGATGCGGCTTGCCGAAGAGCCAGCCCTGGCCGTAGGGGATCTCGAGGTGGCGAAGCGTCTCGAGCTCCTCGAGGGTGTCGAGGCCCTCGCCGATGATCCTGGCGCCGAGTCGCTGGGCGAGGGACTGAAGGGCCCGGAGCAGCTCCTGGCGCGACGAATCCTCGTCGATGCCGGCCACGAAGGCTCTGTCGACCTTGATGAACTCCGGCGCCAGCTCCATCACGGCCTCGAGGCTCGCATAGCCGGCTCCGGTGTCGTCCAGTGCGATCTGGAAGCCGAGCTTTCCGTAGTAGTCCCGCACCTCGCGAAAGATCTCGAAGTTGTCGATGGACTCCTGCTCCGAGATCTCGAAGACCACGTCCGACGGACTGAGCTGGCAGCGCGCCAGCGTGCGCTCGAGAGCCTCGGCCCGGAAGTTCGGGTCGTGAATCGTGGTCGGCCGGACGTTCAGGAAGAGCTTCGCACCGCCGGGCAGATCCCGGGCGCCGTCGAGCCCGCGCTGACGGCAGAGGCAGTCGAGCTGGAAGAGCAGGTCCTGCTCCGTGGCGGTCGCGAACAGCCTCGCAGGGCTGTGGAGCTCGCTTCCTTCCGGGCCGCGGGCCAGGGCCTCGTAGCCGAAGACCGTACGCGTCTCGACCTCGACGATCGGCTCGTAGACCGAGTAGAGGCTGCCCTCGATCACGAGCTCGAAGAGCTGGGCGCGGCGGCGACGCGACTCGATCCGGCGTCGGAGCTCGACGTGATCCCGGGCGGACTCCATCGCCGCTCGGATCTGGGCCTCCTCGCGAATCAGCGGGTTGCGCAGGGCCGTGGCGAAGCCCACTTCGGGCGGCGGCAGGGTCCGCGTGTAGGGGTAACCCACGCGATGGCCCCGCCGCTCGAGGCCGCGGGTCAGGACCGCCGCGAGCTCCCCGAGCTCGCGCTTGTAGAACTCCACCTCGGCGGGCTCGCGGAAGAGCAGCACGGCCAGCTCCTCACGCCCGCTCTCCCCCGCGACCAGGAGGTCCGTCACCAGCAGCTGGTCGCCGATCAGCTCCGTCACCAGAGCCGCCAGGGCGGCGAACGTCTGCCGATAGGCCCGAGCACCGTACTGCCGCTCGATCTCGGCGAGCGGGGAGGCGTCGACGAGCAGCACACCGAGCGCGCCTTCGTCGTCGAACTGCTGGACGACCCGCGGGAGCAGCGCCCCCAGGCTGGGAGGAGGGTCCCGGTGGGCCCGGGTGGTCCCCCCTTCGACGATCTCCGGCGGCTCGGGCATGCCGGGGGAATCGGCTCACCGGCGACCGGCATTGAGTGCAGCGGTGGGCGGTCGCCGCCCGGGCGCCTTCGAGCCCGCGCTAGTGCACGCCCCGACCGGAGACGAGGGTGGCGGGCTCGATGCCGAGGCTGCGCACCACGTGGCTCCACATCGCATCGTCATCCACTTCGAAGAGGGCCTCGCGGTCGACCGGTGCGATCAGCCAGGCTCCCTGGGAGAGCTCGTCCTCGAGCTGGCCGGGCCCCCAACCCGCATACCCGAGCAGGACCCTCAGGTGCTCTGGCGGCTCGCTGGCCATCCGCCTCAGCACCTCGAGGGAGCCCGCAAAGTGCAGATCGGGGCCGACCTGGCGCGAATCGTCCTCGGGCGCGTCTTCTCCTTCGAAGAGCACCCAGCCCGTCTGGGGCTGGACCGGTCCGCCCCAGCTCACCTCGGCCATCGGATCCCCGCACCACTCGATGTCGATGCTCTGACAGAGCTCGGGGGCGCGGATCTCCGTGGCGCGGTTCAGGACCACCCCGAAGGTGCCCTCGTCATCGTGGTGGACCAGCAGGACCACCGTGCGATGGAAGTTCGGATCCAGGAGCTGCGGCATCGCCACGAGCAGTGAGGGCGCGATCGAGGCGTCGGACACGCCCCGAGACTAGCAGGGTGCCGGAGCGGCCCGAGGCTGCGGACGGCCCCTCGTCGCGGAGCGGCCGCTGGCCGCGAACGGCGCCCCGCAGCGGTAGGCTGATGCGGTGAGTCGTGAGCAGCGCGTCGCTACGGCGATCGCCGGACTTGCTCTGGCGGCCGGCCTGCTGGTCCTGGCGAGGGGTCCCGATGCGAGCGACCTGCTGGTACGGCTCGCTCTCGGGGCCCTCGGCGCCGAGCTGCTGCTCGTCGCGGTGGCGATCGGCGGCGCATTGATCGCGGGGTCGCATCCCTGGCGCCGCCTCGGTATCTCGGTCGGCCCGAGCCGCCTGAGCCGGCGTGGGCTCGGGCTGCTGGTGCTGGGGACGCTGGCCCTCAGCCACTCCCTCGACGGCTGGCTTCGGGTCTCCGGACTCGCCGACCAGACGGCCCTCGGCGAGTTCCCCCGCATCGTCGCCGGCGAGCGGGGTGGACGGCTGGCCCTGGCCCTGGCCGCGCTGGGCGTCGCGCCCGCCCTCGCCGAGGAGCTCCTCTGCCGCGGGCTCATCCAGCGAGCCGTGACCGCGCGCTTCGGGGTCGGCGTGGGGATCGGGGTGGCGGCGGTGGTGTTCGCCGTCCTCCACGTGGATCCGATCCACGCAGCCCTGGCCGCCATCCTCGGCCTCTACCTGGGCATCGCGGCCCACTGGGCGGGCAACATCTGGGCCCCGATCGCCTGCCATGCCGCCAACAACCTGGCCGCCGTTGCGCTCTCCGCGAGCGCCCTGGAGCCCCCAGCCGGGTCCGCCTCGATCGGAATCGGGCTGGCCCTCGCCGCCGCCTGCGCCTGGCGGGCGGGGCGCGAGGCCGGCGGGGGGGCCCGGGGAGTCGCCGCGGGGCCCGGTGCGGCAAAGCCAGCACTTCAGCAGGAGCCCGGATCGGACGACCGATAGGAGACGAAGCTGCGAGAGGTGCCTTGCGATGGCTCGGGGTCCGGCCGTTCTACTGCTCGACGATGGCGAGCTCGACGACATCCAGGAGCTGCTGGAAGACATCGGAGTGGCCTACGCGCGGGTGCGCGGGGGGGCGATCGTCGACGGCACCCCGCCTCCGACCGATCTGCTGATCTCCACGCCGCGTCGGATCGAGGCGGTGAATCAGGTCGACGGCGGCCAGGACGTGGCGAGTCCCGTGCGGCTGGTCGTCGTGAACGAGGACTCGAACGCGCTGCGAGAGCAGCTGCGCCGCTCGGGCTTCGACTACCTGATCCGGCGCCCGGTCCACCCCGAGGCACTGCGCCTGCTCCTGCTCCGCGCCATCTACCGGGGAGATGAGCGGAGGACCCAGCCGCGGGTGGCCGTCGGCTTCGACGTCGCCTACCGCACGGGACTGCGCTCGCGCCGGGCCGTCCTGGCGGACCTCTCGCTGGGGGGCTGCCGGCTGATCTCCCACGACGCCCTGAGCGAGGGGAAGCGGATCCGCCTCAACGTCCCGGATGGGGTCGCGACCCATGCCCCGGTGACGATCTCCGGTCGGGTACTGCGCGTGGACCCGACCGGGGATCTGGACGGCGACCCCCTCCGCTACAGCGCCGCCGTGCTCTTCGAGAGCATGGACGAGAACGCCCAGGCGCTCGTGCAGGGCCTCATCGAAGACCTGGCCCTGGGGCCCGCGACCCTGCGCCCCATGCACGCCTCGCCGGACCCGGAAGCGGAGCCGCTCTCCGGGTCGACTGCGGCCCACGCCCACGAATCCGAAGCCGCCATCGACGGGGCCGTCGAGGTGGATCTCCAGATGGTCACCGGGCGCGATCCGGAGCCCGGGGATGACTCCGGCGATCCGTCGGATCGACGAAGCGGCCGTCGCGCCGCCTACGTGAAGACCGTTCCGGCCTTCGGCAAGCGGGCCCTGCGGGTGCTGGTCGGCCGGGATCTCTCGGTCGGCGGCATGCGGATCGATCCGCTCCCGGGCCTCCGGCTCGGGGACCGGCTCCACCTGGCGATCTACGGGGATGCGGGCGAGTCGCCCTTCCTGGTCTGGGCGACGGTCCAGAGGGATGACGGCGAGCGCGGCATGGGCCTCTCCTTCGACTCCCTCCCCGACGAGGTCGCGGGCCGTCTGGATCGGCTCGTGGGCTCGCTGCCCTCCGTCGAGTCGCTCCACGACAGCGAGGCCCAGGCCATGGGCACCGTCATGTCGGAGATCCTGCAGCGCTGACCGGCTCCGGCCGCGAACCCTCGCCGTCGACCCCTCGCTCGGGTAGTCTCGCACGCCCGTTCCACGAGGAGTCCCGATGGCCAGAAGCAAGAACAAGCAGAAGGTCAAGCGCCACCGCCACAAGCAGCGCCACAAGCGCCGGCTCAAGCGCAAGAAGGTGGCGGCCCGCGCGGAGCGCTAGTCAGCCGCGCGATCCGGCGGGTCTCCTCCAGCAGGTCGAAGACCGCCATACGAGGCGGCTCCTCCACGACTCCATGAGTCGGGGCAAGACCGCCTTGAGGTGCTCCGCCCGGGAGTGGGCCCTCAGGGCAGCGTCGTCGTGGTGCTCGAGGGTGCGGAGCCGGCCCGGGTCGGTCGCGAGCGGGTGACCGCGTTGCCGGGGCAGCCGGGCTCGTCCGAGCGGGCGCCCGCGGCAGAACGCAGCTGCTACCTGGGGCCCGGACCCTCGGGTAGCCTCGTCGCCGGAGACCCGGTTGAAGCCCTCCAGACCGACAGAGCTCGCGGCGACATGGATGGCGTGGATGGCCTGCGCGTGCGCACCGGCACCCGCACCACCTCCCGACGTGGTGCTGATCGACGTCGACTCGCTGCGAGCCGACCACCTCGCGCATCTGGGCTACGAGCGGGCCACGTCCATCGGACTCGACGCCTTCCGGAAGGACGCGACCCTCTTCGCCAACACCTGGGCGTCGTCGTCGGCCTCGGCCGCCGGCAGCGCCTCGCTCCTGACCGGCCTCGGGGTCGAGGGCCACGGCGTCTCCGGCGACCGGCCGCAGCTGGCCGAGCCCGTATCGACGCTCGCCGAGATCCTCCGGGCCCAGGGCTACGCCACCGCCGCGCTCTCCCACCACTTCGAGCTCTCCGGCGCGTCGGGGTTCGCGCAGGGGTTCGACCACTTCGAATCCGCGGCGGGCCCGATCGAGGCCTACCCGGACGCCGGCACCATGGTGGCCTCGCTGCGCGAGTGGCTCGCGACCGGGCCCCCGGCGCCCTTCTTCCTCTACCTACACCCGATGAATGCCCACGGCCCCTATCGGGTGCCGAACGGTCGGCGGGGGACCCTGCTGGGCCGCCCGGCCACGCAGGCCTTCGACTACGACGGCGAGCTGGCGCGCGCGGTGATGAGCGGCCGCCGCCCGGTGCGACGGATGGTGAGCGACGCCATGGTGCGAAGCCTCGTGGAGCAATACGACGTCGCCGTGCGATATACACTCGACCGCGTCGGAGAGATGATCGAGCTGCTGCGGAGCAACGGTCGCTACGACGACGCGCTGATCATCGTCGTGGGCAACCACGGCGAAGAGCTCTTCGACCACGGCGGATTCGGTCACGGCTTCACGCTCCACGGCGAGGTGCTCCGGGTTCCGCTCTACGTGAAGCTCCCGGGCGGCTCGCCCGTGGCGACCGTCGAGGCCCCCGTATCGACCCTCGACGTCGTGCCCACGGTGCTCGATGTGCTCGGCCTGCCGCCACGCCCCGGTGACGGGCGCTCCCTGGCGCCGGTCCTGCGCGGTGAGGCAAAGCCCACGGCGGAGCGCATCTTCGAGTCCAGGCTCGACGAGCCCCAGAATCGCGCCGACGTCCGCGCCGTGGTCCGCGACCGCTACAAGCTCGTGGAGCGGACCCGGCGCTACGACCTGCCCCGCGGCGGAGTCGCGCTCTACGACCTCGTGCTCGATCCGACCGAGCAGAAGGACCTCGCCGCCGACGCGCCCCAGGTCGTGGAGCGGCTGCGCGCCGAGAGGGGGGCCGCGCGGGAGGAGACCTCCGGCGCCCCCGAACCCTGAGCCTCAGTTCAGGCGGGAGGTCGCCGGGGAGGAGGTCTCGGCCACGGCCGACGTGGCACCGGGCTTCGTGAAGCGAGCCGCGTTCTCGGGTCGGCATCCCTCGCGGGAGCAGAAGACGATCTTCAGCACGTCCGCAGCGACCTGTGAGGCGTTGCGCCACCAGAGGTGGTCCTGCACGAGCACGGTGGCGACGGCGATGCGGGGCTCGTCGGCCGGCGCAACCCCGATGAACCACTCGTAGCGGCCGTCGGGATCCTTTCCCGACAGGCTCCCGGTCTTTCCCGCCACCGCGATCGGACCCAGGAGCGGCCGGCCTCCACGCCCGCGGAAGGCGCGGCGTGCCGTCCCCGAACGGGTGGTGTCCACCAGCATGTCGCGAAGCTCCGCGCTGAGCTTTGGGGCGAGGACCCGTCGCGGCAGCGCCGTCTCCGGGACCGGCAGATTGCGGCCCTCTCCATCCAGGACGCGCTCGATCCAGCGCGGCGCCACCAGCTCGCCGTGGGCGAGAGTGGACGCGAGCTGTACCGCGTGGAGCGGCGTGATCCGACTGCCCGCAAGCCCGCAGCCCAGACGGCCCACGTCGTACCGCTGCTCGCCGGCGTCTGCGAGGCCCGCCGCGTGGGCGGGCGCCGGAGAGCGGAGCCAGCCAAAGCGCCCGAGCGCCTCGAGCAGGGGTCGGGCGCCCAGCGCGTGAACCGCGAGCTGCGCGAAGCACTGGTTGTTCGACGTCGCCAGGGCGCGGCGGAGCGACACGGTGTTGCCGTTGCTCGGCGGATCGATCCGGGACGGGGTGAGCCGGTAGGGACTGCCCCGATAGCGACAAGGGAGGCGCGCCGTATCCGGCGCGCGGTCGAGGGCGGCGGCGGCGGTAATGACCTTCACGAGGGACGCCGCCGGGTAGGAGCGGGTCGGTGGGAAGCGATCCAGATCCGTGGAGGCGTAGGCGAGGACCCGACCGCTCTCGGGCTCCATCACCACGACGTTGCCCAGGGCGACCCGACCGCGCTTCAGGACCGAGAACACCTGCTTCATCAGCTCCGCATCCAGCGTGTACTCGACCCGCAGCGGGCCCGGCACGTGGAGCTTCGGGTCGTCGATCGGCAAGGTCTCGTAGATCCGACCGGGAGTCGCACCGTCGCCGGCTGCGGTGGCCGGCAGCTCCAGGCTCTCGCGCGTGATCGGCAGGCGCTCGAGCAGCGCACCCATGGCCGCGGGCGACATCGACGCGACCTCCTCGGGGGGTCGCGCCTCGCCCTCGACCGCCTCGTCGAGCTGCGGGCGGAGCGCCGCGCGTACGGCGCCGAAGGGCTCGACCACCCAGCCCAGGGCCAGGACGAAGGCCAGGCCCAGGCTCGCGAGGGTGACCTGCCCCCGGAGCGTCATCCGGCGTCGCCGGGCGCGCTGCCAGCGGCTCGTTCCCAGAACGAGCCCTGCACAGACCCTCTCCTCGGGCGCGAACACCCGCCGTCCCCCGTCGCTGCGCTTCATGATCCTCTGCGTGTCTGCGCCGCACGGCCCGGGGGAGACCGTCGGCAGGCGCTCGCCTAGAGCGCCACCACTTCCTGGACCTCGGGAATCTCCTCCCGAAGTCGCGCCTCGATTCCCAGCTTCAGGGTCGCGGTGGAGCTGGGGCAACCGCTGCACGAGCCCTGCATGTAGAGCTCGACCGTGCCATCCCGAAAGCCCGCGAACACGATGTCGCCGCCGTCCATCGCCACGGCGGGCCGGACCTCCTCTTCGAGGATCCGACGGATTCGCTGCACCAGCTCGCCCTCGTCCACGCGCTCGGCGATCTCGAAGGCCGGGCCCAGGGCCGCGCGATCATCGGCGAGACAGGCCTTGATCGCGTCCACGATCGGCTGGGCGATCTCAGTCCACTCGAGCTCGGGTCGCTTGGTGACGGTGACGAAATTCGATGCGATGAAGACCCCCTCGACGCCGTCCAGGGCAAAGAGACCCGCGGCCAGGGGGGAGACCTCGGCGGAGGGAGCGGCGTCGAAGTGTGCGCTCGTGCCGGGCTCCACGATGGCTCTGCCCAGCACCCATTTGATGCTGTTCGGATTGGGCGTGCGCTCGGCATGCATGCGGAAGCCCAGGTCCACGCTCACCTCTTCTTCGACCGGCTCGATCGGACTCTTCGGACCAGCTCTTCAGACCAGCTCTTCGGACGAACCGCCTCCCCGATCGACCCCCGGGGCGCGACTTCGCGAGCCCGAACCACAGGGCGGGAGGATAGGGCGCTTCCCCCCCAGCACCAAGCGCCGGGCGATTCGGGAACGCGAGCCCGGGCGGCCTGGGCTCAGCCGAAGAGCTGCCGCTCCACGTCCCCGAGCGTGCAGACCAGGTAGCCGCGCTTCCGCGCCAGCTCGATCTCTCGCCTCCCGTTGTAACCCCACCCCGCGAGCGCACAGCGTGTGCCCAGCGGCGCGACCCGATCCAGATGGTTCACCTTGTCGTCCACGAAGGTGATGTCGGCGAGATCGATGCCGGTGCGGGCCGCCAGCAGCTCGACATGGGCCCGCTTCGAGGCCCCGGTCTCCTTGTCGAGGATCCGATCCGCGACGAACAGGTCCGCGATGCCGTAGAGCTGCAGCAGCGCCTCGACGGAGCGGCGGTCCTTCGAGGTCGCGATCGCCAGCACGACCTCCGAGACCCGACGGCGCAGCAGATCCACGATCGGCGCGTAGGGGGCCATGAGACTCCGCCAGCCCTCCGGGTCCCCGGCCGAGAGCGCTCCACGCTCGGCGTAGAAGCGCCGGTGGAAGTGCGAGAGCCAGTCGGGATCCTGCCGGGCCCGGAAGGCGTCGTAGCCGGGCTGATCGGCGATCTGCTGCCCGGCGTCGATCGCCGCCAGCACCACCGCGTAGTCCTCGGCCCGATTCCCCAGCGGCATCATCTCGAGGAAGGGCGCATGGGCCGGGGCGCGGCGCACCCGCGCGAGATCGGGCGCCGACGCGCCTTCGAGGCCGACGGCCCCCGCCGCGAGGCGCGAATCGGGCCGGAAGCCCAGATAGGTGCGCAGCGCCACCACGAACGATTCGGGAGCGCTGTCGGAGATCACGCCGTCGAAGTCGAGGGCCAGCAGCCGCATCCGGCGAGCGTAGTCGAGCCCGCCGGCTCCGCCCGGGCTCGGTCCGCCGCACGCCGGATCGATCGCGGGACGCCAGCGGGACCCCGGGGGCGCGGGCGGAGGCTGCGCACTCCCTTCCGGTGATGTCACGTTCTTCGCCGGCGGGTCACTTACAGAGCGTTCCGGGGGGGCGCGCCGCCAACCCTCGCCGCCTAGGAGTCGCCCCCATGCTCTGGTTCGGCCTCATGTTCGCCACATTGATGGGGATCTACATGGACCGAGAGCTGGCCCACTTCGTGGACCTCTCGGCCACCGAGATCCGACTCGTACTCACCGGAACGCTCATCGGCATCGGCATCTCGTTCTTCATCGGAGAGCTGGATGCGCGCATCACGGCCGATCGCCGGCGCAGCTGAGCGCCGCGCTCACGTCTCCATCGGCTGCCTGCGGGACGCTCGGCGCTAACGCGCCTCCGCCTCGCCCAGCAGGGCCTTCAGCCGGTCGAAGAGATCGTGCACGTCCGGATGCAGCTCCTGCTCTCGCGTCGAGCGCGCGATCCGCGCCAGCGGCAGCGGCCGCCCCAGGGCCCGGGGAAGCAGCCCCGTCGGCGAGAGCACGCGCTTCGCGTCGAGCCGTCGCCAGGCCGACTCGTCGCCCGCGGACGGGAGATGACCGTCCAGCAACCTCGCAATGCGTCGATCGCCGTCGGGCAGTCCCAGCGCGCGGCGAATCGCGTCCGGCACCAGCAGGTAGCTCTCGATGTGTCGTCGGCCCCAGGTGAAGAAGTCGAGGGCGTAGCCGTTGGCGTCGGGCATCCGATCGCCGCCGTCGTCCCGATCGAGGACGCAGAGGGCCCGGGCATCGGGCTCGCTGTCCAGACGCCGCCGGAAGTCCTCGATGGCCCGGGCCGGCCGCCGGCCGCCGAGGATCACCGAGGTGTGCAGCAGGTTCCGCGCGCGAGCGGGCATGAATCGGTAGGCCCAGGCGCGCAGGATGCTCTGATCCTGCGGACCCTCGACGTAGAGGGTGAGCGAGGCCTCGAGCCCGCTCCGCGAGCGCCGGCGGGCGTCGGCATCGGACTGGGACACGATCAGGGCTCCACTGCTTCAGCGCTGGCGTTTCGGGTGCGGGCGGTCGGCGATCGGGGGGCACCGAGGCCGACGGCGGACCTCCCTCATCGAGCGGGCCACCGTACCAGGATCCTGTCGCGAGTGTACGAATCCGCCGGAGCCACGGCCATGCGCGCCGCGGTGCGTCACGGGTCGGTCGCCACGCGCCGCTCCAGAAGCGCGAGCGTCTCGATGTGGGGCGTCTGGGGGAAGAGGTCGAAGACGGTGACGCGCTCCACCCGGTAGCCCTGGGCCTGGAAGATCGATAGATCCCTCGCCAGAGTGGCGGGATCGCAGGACAGGTAGACGATCCGGCGCAGCGCCAGAGCGGCCAGCCGCACCGCCGTGCCGGGAGGAAGCCCCGTTCGTGGAGGATCCAGCACGACGGCGTCCGCCGAAGTGAGCCGCGGCAGGGCCGCCTCCAGTGCCCCGGCTCGCACCTCCACGTTCTCGCGTCGTGCCGTCGCCAGGTTGGTCCGTAGATCCGCGATCGCCAGCGGATTCGCCTCGATCGCCGTCACGCGGGTGAAGCGCCGGGACAGGGCCAGGGTGAAGAAGCCGGCGCCGCTGAAGACCTCCACCAGGGTCTCACCGCGACCGGCGGCATCGACGACGGCGGTGGCCAGTGCGTCGCGAAGCCACGCGTTCGCCTGGAAGAAGACGCCGGCCGAGATGCGGAGACGATCACCGAGCACCTGGAGCTCCAGAGGCTCCAGGTCACCGGGGGCGGCGTTCATGGGCCCGGCGCGGGTCCCGTCGACGCCCTCGGCAAGCTCCCACTCCGTCTCGCCCGGGTCGCCGCCCGCCTCGGACGTCGTGGCCAGGTCGTGCAGCACGCGCTCCAGACCCGCGGTCAGCACGGGGCAGCGCGACACGGCGTGAACCGCCCGGGATCGTCGCCTGCGGTAGCCGATCCGGTCGCCGCTGCGCACCACCCGCGTGCGGCTCCGGTAGCCGTAGGGACTCGGCGAGGCGACGACCTCGATCTCGCTGGTGAAGGCGATACCGCCGATGCGCCGCAGCGCATCCTCGAGGATCCGGCGCTTGGCCTCGAGCTGGACCTCATGGGCCACGTGCTGCCAGGCGCAGCCCCCACAGCTTCCGAACGCCGGACAGACCGGATCGACGCGAGCCGGCCCGGGCTCCAGCAGCGCATCGACCCGGCCACGGGCGAAGCGCGCGCGGGTCTCGATCAGCCGCACCCGAACCCGGTCCCCTGGCGCCGTGAAGGGAACGAAGAGCACGCGCCCGTCCGGCGCGCGGGCGACGCCGTCTCCTCCAGCCGCGAGGCTGTCGATGCGGACCTCGAGCACCTCCTGCACCGCGCCGGTGCCGTGCCCGCGACCTCGCCGCTGCCGACGTCGTCCATCGCGTGTCCGGGTCGTGATGGCGTTCTCCACGCGCCCCCAGGGTATGCTGACACGGTGACCGCCCCCAACGCCATGCGACGGCGCACGCCGGCGGCGCTGTGTGCCGCGGCGAGCTTCGTGGTGATCGGGCTCCTCGCCGCGAAGGCCCCGGCGGAGCTGCGGATCGGCGCGGCCTCGAGCCTTCGGGAGCCGCTCGGCGCGATCGCGGCCCTCTTCGCCGGCGAGCCGGGAGGAGCGTCGGCTGAGATCGCCTTCGGCGCCTCGAGCGTGCTGGCCGTCCAGATCCGGGCCGGGGCGCCGATCGACCTGCTGCTTGCTGCCGACGCCCGCATCGCCGAGCAGCTCGCCGGGGAGGGACTCACCGAGCCCCCGGTCCCGTTCGCCAGCAACCGACTGGTGGTGGTGGCCTCCCGCGATCTCCCCCCGGTGATCCACGGCCCCGGCGACCTCGCACGCCCGGAGGTGCGCCGCATCGCCATCCCGGAGCACGCGGTGCCCGTAGGACGATACGCGCGCGACTGGCTGCGACGACACGGCCTCGAGACCGCACTGGCGCCCCGGGTGGTGCGTACGGAGCACGCCCGCGCGACGCTCTCGGCGGTGGATCAGGGTCACGCCGAACTGGCCATCGTCTACGCCTCGGACGCCCGCCTCGCCCGGTCGGCGAGGGTCGTCCTCGAGATCCCGGCGGCCGAGCAGCCGACCATCGCCTACGCGGGGGCCGTGGTGCGCGGCTCGCGCGAGGCGCCCGCGGCCCGGGCCTTCCTCCGCTTCCTCGCCGACCCCCGTGCCGTCGCCCGACTGTCGCAGGCGGGCCTGCATCCGCCGCCGCACACGCTGCAAACGGGGCCCCACCCGCCGCCGCAGGCGCTGCAAACGGGCCCCCACCCGCCGCCGCCGGACCCGCCGTGAGCCGGGCCGAGCTGCTGTCGATGACGGGGCTCACGCTCCAGGTCGCACTGGTCGCGACCGCCTTCGCCCTGCCCTTCGCGCTGGCTCTGGCCTACACGCTGGCGCGCCGCGATTTCCCGGGAAAGCCCCTGGTCCAGGCCCTGCTCGCCCTTCCGATGGTGCTGCCCCCGGTGGCGGTCGGAATCGCCCTGCTGCTCGCCCTGGGCCGACGCGGCCCGCTCGGTCCGCTCTGGAGCCTCCTCGACGTCGAGCTGGTCTTCTCCTGGTGGGCCGCCGCCATCGCCGCCGCGATCGTGGGCTTTCCGCTGCTGGTCCGCGCCTGCGAGCAGGCCTTCGCAGACGTCGACCCGCGCCTCGAGCGCGTCTCCCGCTCTCTCGGCGTCGGGCGATGGCAGACGTTCTGGCGGGTCACGCTTCCGCTGGCGCGACGCGGGGTGCTCTACGGCGTGGTTCTCGCGTTCTCCCGGGCCCTCGGGGAGTTCGGCGCGACCGCCATCGTCGCTGGAATCCTGCCCGGCCGGACCGAGACCCTGGCCCTCGGCATCTACTCGCGCGTCCAGCTCGGCGACGATGCCGGGGCGCTGACGCTCTGCGGCGCCTCCTTCGTCCTGGCTCTCTCCGCGATGCTGGTGGCCGAGACCTGGCTGCGACGCCCGCGTCGGCGCTTCGAAGGGCCCGGGGCATGAGCGCGAACGCCATTCGCGCACGGGTGACGCGACGCTCGTTCCAGCTGGAGCTGGACCTCGCCTGGGACGAGCGCGTCCTCGTGGTCTTCGGTCCGAGCGGAGCGGGCAAATCGACCCTGTTCGAGGTGGTCCTGGGCCTGCACCCCGATGCACGTCCCCTGGTGCGCATCGGGGGGACACTCCTCGACGACCCGGACCTGCGGCGGCGCACGCCTCTCGAACGACGCGGTCTGGGCTGGGTTCCCCAGGACATGCTGCTCTTCCCCCACCTCACGGTGAAGGAGAACCTGCGCTTCGGCGTCGCGCGCAGCAGCGGCAGCCGGCCGCTTATGGGCAGCGGCAGCCAGCCGCTCCTGGAGACGGCCATCGAGGTTCTGGAGCTCGGCCCCCTGCTGGCGCGGCGGGTCGACGAGATCTCGGGAGGCGAGCGGCAGCGGGTCGCGATGGGTCGGGCCCTGGCCTCGGCGCCGCGAGCGCTCCTGCTGGACGAGCCCCTGGCCTCGCTGGACCTCGCGCTGCGCGCGCGCGTGCTCCCCTACCTGCTGCGGGTCCGGGACGAGCTGGACCTGCCCATCCTCTACATCACCCACGACCCCGACGAGGCGATGATCGTGGGCGACCGGGCGGTGGTGATCGACGCGGGCCGGGTGGTTGCGGACGGCCCCCCCGCCCGAGTGCTGTGGAGCCGTGCCGTGCTTCCGCTCTCCGAGGCGCTCGGCCTCGAGAACGTGCTGGAGGCGCGCGTGCTCGAGACGGCGACGGACCACCTCATCGCACGCACCCCCGGCGGACTGCGCCTCACCGTTCCATGCCCGACCCCACTGGCCCCGCAGCACACCCTGCGGCTCGGCCTGCGTGCCCAGGACATCCTCATCGCCGCGGACCCGCCCGGTCGGATCTCCGCACGCAACGTGCTCGACGCGCGGGTCGTGACGCTCGAGACGGCGACGGACGGAGTCCTCGTCCACGTGGATGCGGGGGAGCCGCTGGTCGCGAAGATCACGCGCGCGGCCGCCGACGCACTGGAACTCGCTCCAGGCGCGCGCGTGCACCTGGTGATCAAGTCCCAGGCGCTGCGCCGCCTGGCCTGAGCGCCGCGGAGGGCCGGGCGCGACGTCGGCGCTCAGGGCTTGAAGAAGCTGCCCGCTCGCGGCTCGCGCCGTCCGCACCAGGGACAGAAGCGCAGGAACGCGTGGGAAGTGGGCCAGCGACACCGCGGACAGCGGTCCGGCAGGTCCGGGTGGGACCAGGGGCGCTTCGTCTTGCGCTTGCAGAGCGGGCAGTAGCGCATGAAGGGGCGCAGCTGGCCCTCGCAGCCGCGTGCCGGACAGGTTCGCACGGCGGCGTGGTCGGGCGGAGGACGGCGCCCGTTGCTCTCGAAGCGACCCGCATAGCACCACGGGCAGTCCTTCCACTCGGGTCGCACGCCGCGCTCGCAATCCGGACACACCAGGGGGAAGCGGGTCAGCTCGGAGAAGGAGTTCTCCTTGGAGCCGCACCAGGGACAGAAGCTCATCTCCTCCGCGATCGAACCGTTGCAGCGGTGGCAGCGGAAGCGCAGTCCGAGGCTCTTGCCGTGAGCCTTTCGGAAGGCCTCGGCCTGGACAGCCAGGGGAGAGGGGGGAGCGGCCTTCGGCCGGCGGCGGCGCCCGACCTTCGGGCTCGGCTTCGCCTCCGCCTTCGCAAAGGCCTTCTCGAGCGCCTCGGAGAAGGCCATCGCGTCCGGGTAGCGGCGGGTGGGCTCGAACTC
>Ga0209536_100004317_pt1 | contig 22473 bp, 20 predicted proteins | sample DeeMarSeWOR28_12_FD_187461 | JGI IMG/M metagenome (GOLD analysis project Ga0209536, IMG submission 187461) | Marine sediment microbial communities from White Oak River estuary, North Carolina - WOR-2-8_12 (SPAdes) (version 2) | ecosystem: Environmental > Aquatic > Marine > Intertidal zone >... | reverse complement strand
CACGATCAAGGAGACCCAGGTCTTTTGCCCGTTCAACCGCCTGTCGTCGGTTCTTCACAAACAGCTTGCTGAGGATTTTCCCAACGTAATCCTTGACAGTGCTCTCCGCAAGATGCAGTTGATCGGCAATTTCGCGGTTTGTCTGCCGTTCTGCGAGCAGGATCAAAACTTCCTGCTCACGCCAGGTCAGGTCGTCTGCATGCACTTCATCAATGGACGAGTAGCCGCTGTTCATCGACATGCCCCTTGGAAGGTTATCTAAACGGCCATTACAACACGGATTATTTCAGCAGTATCATTCTACCAGAAGCACAACCAATGTATTTAGCTGAATTATTTGTGGATCAGTTTTGGATGCGGCGCTGTGCCACGACGCAATCACTAGAGAAGATCAGCAATCCAGATGGAGTTCTTGCTACCAGGAACGTCGGCTCAAGAGCGTTTTGCACTAAAGACTTTTTAGAAGAGTTTAATCAATTTAGGATTAACCCAGTCGGAAGGTTAATAGTCATATGTTTACTCCAGCGATCTTCGCTGGGTGAGCGATGAAAGGAGCAAGAATTCCCTAAATATGTGTCTTGCAAACGGAATTTTCAGGGGTTTTTCGTCGCAAGATCCTCGAAATGACCTGAACTGCGTAACTCCTACAATTATTGTATTTACCTTCTTAGATCTCGTATTTGTAGTTTTAGTTTATGCTAAGGATATGCATACCCATACCCAATCAAATATGCCAGAGTCGAGGGTGAGCGGCGTTTCTTATTGAAAACTTTTCCTGAGGGCTTTGATCCAGAAATTTCCACCCTGAGAATTATTGATCACTATATTGCTGAGACAAGATTACGTTTACACCGTATGGAATTTACATCGGGAGAGACACTTATCCTCAAATTAGATCAAAATTATCACGGAGCTGGTCAGAAAGCATATCAAAGGATAATGACCAACATCTGCTTGACTGAAGTTGAGTACCAGACTCTGGCCGTGTTAAGTGGCTCATCGATCATCAAGCGTCGCTATCCTTACCAATATGCAGGAAACGATTACTCTATCGATGTATTTGAAGCAAACTTGGACGGTTTAATCCTGATGGAGATCGAGAGCCTTCCAGAGCGTGATATCCTCTCGCTCCCTATTCCAGGATTTACAGCCAGGGAAGTAACAGACGATCTGTTATTCACCAGCAGAAATTTGGCTGAACTTTCACGAGAAGAATTTCAGCGCTGGCTATCGTCGTGGTGAAAAGTGGCAGGACAGCATACTTACCTGCCTGAGTTATTGAATTGTGATGAATCTAAAATGCGCTAAGTAGCAAATGAGGTAAACGCACAATTCTGCTGGTGAATCACTCAGCCTTAGAATCCTCTTCAGGTCGATCAGCTTCAGAGGGTTCCTCTCCCCCAATCTCCACCTTATCTTCCATTGTAACCTGGCCCCGCAGGAATGCACCCTCCTCGGTCGAGAAGGCCGCGGTGATCACATTCCCCCAAACTCGACCGGTGCTGCGGATCTCCAACTTCTCAGCCAGAATATCCCCGCGCACAGCCCCTGCCACGACGACCACATTAGCGCGCAGCAGCTGGCATGTGACGCGGCCTGTCTCACCCACCACGATCAATCCGCGCATATTAATATCCCCATCCAGGGCGCCCTCGATGCGTACCCCGCCGCTGCCGCTCAGACGACCCTTCCAGACGATCCCGGGACCGATCACCGATGTAACCCGGTCGGTGGTCGCTGGAAGTTTCGTCAATGGTTGTGTATCACTGCCCCTGCGAAACATGATCGCTAATCAATCGCCTCCGGAACGCCCATGATATTGAATCCAGAATCAACATAAACTACCTCACCGGTAGTCTTGGCAGCCAGATCAGAACAAAGAAACACTGCCGCTCCGGCAACATCTTCAATCGTGATTGGTTGGTGTAAAGGAGCAAACTCAGGGAAGCGGCGGTACATTTCTTTAAAGCCAGTCACCCCTGCTGCGGCCAGAGTGCGGACCGGTCCAGCAGAGATTGCATTTACCCTTACACCTTGATTGCCCAGATCGTATGCCAGATAGCGCACCGAAGCCTCCAACGCAGCCTTGGCAACACCCATCACGTTGTAATTAGGTGAGACTTTCTCGGAACCATAGGCTGTCATGGTCAAAAGTGATCCACCTGAGCGCAGATAAGGTTGGAAAGCTTTCGCTAGTGCGGTGAAAGAATAGACACTAATATCCATCGCCAGGTGAAAACCCTCACGTGAGGTGTTGTAGTATGGTCCAGTGAGTTCATCCCGGTTAGCAAAGCCGATGGCGTGCACCAGGACATCGACCTCACCAAAGGCATCGATAGCACGTTGGGTCACTCTCTCGATATCTTCGTCCTTGGATACATCACATTGTTCAACAAAGGTGCAGTCGATTGACTCGGCTAACGGTTTCACACGACGTTCGAGGGCTTCTCCCGCATAACTCAGGCCAATCGTTGCGCCTTGTTCTTGAAACGCCTGGGTGATGCCCCAGGCAATGGAACGTTGGTTGGCAACACCAAAAACTAATGCCGTCTTCCCTTTCAGTAAGCTCATCTCGCCTCCAAATATATGAATTATATACTTTTATCTCAATAATTTACCAGCCGCTTAATTCCTTCCTCGATCGATCCAACATCGAAATTGATCAATAAACCTACATGATAGCCTCGCTGTATCAGATCGGAAAGCAATCGTTCTTTATGATCCTGTGTTATCGGATCCAAAGTCATAATTTCAATCATAACCTGATCTTCAACTAAAACAACGCCCCGGTCACTATCTTTTGATAGCTTACTTTCAACTTTTTCAGTCGGAGGATCAATTGTTTTCATCTCTAATCCTCTTTCGGACAACGCAGATCTCAGGAGATCCTGGTAAGCTTCTGCCTGTTTACCCGGGCCTGAAGTTCGATAAACCCCCATTGCGGCCTCGATGATCCTCTGGGTGAGCTCATTAATCTGCTCTATCTCAACCATTTCTGGGTGCATCAACGGCTCTCCATACTGAAATACCCATCTGAGACCAGAAAACGCCAGGGGATACTCTTCCAGGGTTCAGGTACATTATTTAAACCCACGCGCGGCCCAATAGTAACGCTTTGGTCGGGAATCGGGTCACCGTATTCCACGAAGAGATGCGCATCTGCTCTGCATAGATCAGCCCCATTGAATTCGCCATCTATCGCCAGAGCCTGGCAGATCTTCCCCGGACCATCCGTCCAATGCTTTTGCGGTTGGGTATTTCTGCGAGAGGCTATGATCGACAAGCCTTCTGTGGGCAAGAGAGCACGAATGAGCACCGCCGCTGGAAATCCCTCCTCTTCAGTGACAAAATTTAGCATCCAATGCATTCCGTAAGTGAAATACACATAGGCATGACCGGGTGGGCCAAACATGATTCGCGTGCGAGGTGTGCGACCGGCGCGAGCGTGACAGCCTTGATCCTCTTCACCCCGGTATGCCTCCGCTTCGATGATCAACCCTGCAACTCGTTTTCCACCTTCAATCCTCACCAGCCTCGATCCAAGAAGCTGGCGAGCGACCTGTAACGTTGAACGAGTAAAAAAGCTGCGCGGCAGTCGATCGTGTTCAAGCATAAGAGTATTTTTCGAGCGGATCGCTGAGTCGAGCCCCTTGAATTATCTCCCTTGGTCAGCTGGGGCTGGTTTGCGCACAGGCCGCGTGGCCTCGTTCCGAAAGCGGTGATCGCGTTCCATCGTCAAACGCAGCCCGTCCAGTAAAGAGATGCGTGGCCTGTAACCCAAACGTTCCCGTGCCAGTCTCAGATCAGCACACATACGGGACACACCAGGATCGTTGCGTGGATTAAACATCATTTCGGCTTTACTTTTGGTCACATCTAGCACCATCCTGGCCAGCTCGCGCACACTTGTCTCCACGCCACTGCCAACATTGATCACCAGGCGGTTAATTTCATCAGCCGTGGCTGCAGCCACCATCGCATTAACCACATCATCCACGAATACGTAATCCCGTGTCTGACGTCCATCACTGTGCACAACCAGAGTTCCACCGCGCACCGCCTGACGGATGAAATTGGGGATCACCGAAGGGTGAGACGGGGGCAAGTGCTGTCCCGGACCATAGGCATTGAAGACGCGTAAGCTGACCGTCTCAATGGCCCACAAATTGCCGATTGTGCGCACATAATGCTCTGCGCTGAGTTTGGAGACAGCATAGGGGGAGTGAGGGTTTGGAAAAGCCTGTTCATCCAACGGTTGTACATCCTGGTCACCGTATACCGCCCCTGAGGAGACAAAGACCACCCGCCGAACACCAACATCCCTCATCGCCTCCATCAGACTAACAGTACCGCCCACATTGACTGCATTGTACTCTCGCGGGTAGAGGACTGACTCAGATACCAGCACTCGCGCCGCCAGGTGATAGACACAGTCCACATCTTGCAGCAGCGTCCATAATTTGGGCCTATCGTTAACATCCCCACGGGTGAAAAGAACATCCGGTGAAAGGCCCTGGGGATCACCTGTAGAAAGGTCATCCAAGCCCCGCACCTGGTGGCCTTCACGAGCTAAGCGGTTAGCCAACGCGGAACCCAAGAAGCCCGCCGCGCCGGTGATTAAGAAGTTCATGGTTCGGCGATTATAGCACGAGAATAACCCATGCAGCTGACCAGCGTTTGACAGCCTGGCTTTTAGGCAGTATCATCTGCGCCATGCGTCTGAGACGATGGCTGAAGATCACTTTCATATTGGCAGCGATCAGCCTCTTGCTGGCTTTCAGCAACTTCCAACCTGGAGAACAGCTGGAAAGGATTCGCGCTTTTTCACGCGACTTGGAATTCGATTATGTCGGCTGGATTATTGATGCTTTTGGATCAAAGATCAGCCAGGCAGCGCTGGAAGTACCTGGTTTCATGACCAATGAGCAACAACGCCAGCTGGTGCTCGATTATTTGGAATTGATCGCCCGCACTCAGCAGCTTGAACGTCGTCTCAACGAAATCTACGCCGATCCCGACACAGTAAATCCGGAGGTTGCTTCGGTATTGGTCCGCACTCAATTGGCTGATTTAGAAGCTGAACGAGATCGGCTGGGTCCATTAGCCGAATCGATTCTTCAAGGACAGATCAGCGAAACCGTTGCTGATCTCGGCCTGACATTGGGCGGGCAGCCCCTTCCACCAGTCTTGTACCGCTCATCCCCGCTGCCAACTGCCTTGATCGTTTCACCACGCCAGGTGATCAGCCGCGATCACCACCTATCCTTGGAACCCAACATCAGCATCGATGAACGAGCGGCTCTGGAGGATAGAATCGATAGCGAACTCGATGTCTCCTCTTTAGTTGTAGATGTAGGTGGCATAGGGGTCTATCCAACTATGGTGATAGAAACCAGCAGCATAAATCAATTGAGCGAAATCGTCGCTCACGAATGGGTGCATAATTACCTGACCCTGCGTCCATTAGGGATCAATGTCTTTGCCAGCCCAGATCTGCTCACCATGAATGAGACAGTCGCAAACTTGGCAGGTATTGAGATCGGCCGCGCCCTGATGGAACGCTACTACCCCGAATTGTTGCCTCCCCCTCCACCACCCCCGAATGAGGAGGATGCAAGTGAACCCCCGCCACCACCGGTTTTCGATTTTCGAGAGGAGATGCGTGAGACGCGCGTAACCGTTGACCAGCTGCTCTCCGAGGGGAAAATTGAGCAGGCAGAAGAATATATGGAAACCCGTCGCAAGGTATTCTGGGATAATGGCTACCGGTTGCGCAAAATAAACCAGGCTTACTTCGCCTTTTATGGATCTTATGCCGACCAGCCTGGGGGACCAGCAGGTGAAGACCCGGTTGGCGCAGCGGTGCGCGCCCTGTACGATGAAAGCCCAACCCTGGCTGATTTCCTCAAGCGCATTTCCTGGATGACCTCCTTCGAAGACCTGCAGCGCGAAGTCAGTACGAATGCTAATTAAACTGGCTTATCGATTATCACGCTTTTACTGGTTCCTGATCAGACCAGTCACGCTGGGTACGCGGATCATGCTGGTAAAAGATGATAAAATTGTGCTGGTAAAGCACAGCTATCAAGATGCCTGGTACCTTCCGGGTGGTGGGGTAAAGCGAGGCGAAACTTTAGAACAATCCATCCGGCGCGAAGCTGCCGAGGAATGCGGAGCCACCCTCAACCAGATCCAGTTTTTAGGCATCTACACCAATTTCGTTGAATTCAAGAGCGATCACATCGCCCTCTTTCTTTCGCGAGATTTCACATTAACCAATCTGCACGACAGGGAGATTGAAGAGGTAGCGACGTTTTCCCTCCACCAGCTGCCTGGCAAGTTATCGCCGGGCAGCCGCCAAAAAATTAGAGCTTTCATTAATGAGAACCTGGATAATACAGGAATGTGGTGAAATTGAGAAGGCTAATACTCACTTAATCGAGAATTCCTATTTCATTGGTAAAATTGAGTGATTTTAACCATATTACTGAAATGAGATTATTTATGACAAGGAAATTATTGATATTAGCAGTACTTTCAGTGGCAATCCTGACGGCTTGCCAGAGCACGGCAGGCAGTCCAACAACCCCACCACCTGCGGACACGGATGTGGAATTAGATACTCCCCGCGCAGTAGCTTCTCCCACCGCGGAGATTGCGCCCACAGCAACCCAGGAAGCATCAGATGACCAGAAGGGTAACCCTGATGAAGCCAACTGCACTGTAGTCAGTCGCCAGCCAACTCCTGGCCCAACCGAGCAATCCCTGGTTCCACTCGTCAGCGATACCGATTGGACCCACGGTCCGGAGGATGCCGAGGTGACCATCATCGAGTACGGTGATTTTCAGTGACCGGGCTGTGGAGTACTTGCGCCCGTGCTGGCGCAACTCGCTGAAGATTATCCTGAAGATGTCCGTATTGCTTACCGCCATTTCCCTTTGCTCAGTATTCACGACAAGGCTGCCCTCTCCATGCAAGCCTCGGAAGCTGCCGGTGCGCAGGGCCAGTTTTGGCCGATGCACGACCTGCTTTTCGAAAAACAAAGTGAATGGTCCGATCTCTCCCTGGAGGATTTTGAGATTTGGTTAGGAGATCAGGCTGATGAGCTAGGCCTGGATGTCACTCAATTTGCGGCTGACCTGAACAGTGAAGAGAACGTAAGCTTTGCACAGGAAGCTTGGGAAGCTGGTCAGGCAAGTGGATTCCCCGGCACACCCTTGCTGATGATCAATGGTCGTTATTATGGCGGTCCTCAAGATTATTGGAATCTGGAAGCGATCACCAAGATGACCAAACTCGAAGAAGAGCAGTTCACCATCTGCCCGCCTATGACGATCGATCCCACAAAAAATTACACTGCAACCATGAACACTGAAAAGGGTGACATCGTCTTAGAGCTTTATCCGGATGTGGCTCCAATCGCTGTCAACAGCTTCTTGTTTCTGGCTGAAAACGGCTGGTACGATGGCGTCACCTTCCACCGCGTGCTGCCCGGTTTCGTCGCCCAGGCAGGTGATCCCACCGGTACGGGTTTCGGCGGACCAGGATATGCTTTCGATGTCGAAACCTCCCCCGATCTGAAGTTCGATCAGGCAGGTGTGTTGGGAATGGCTAATTCAGGACCGGGATCAAACGGTAGCCAGTTCTTCATCACTTTCGGGCCGGCGGCCAATCTGGATGGCGGTTATACGATTTTTGGGCGGGTGATCTCAGGTATGGATGTGGTCAGCAGCCTGACGGCTCGCGATCCATCCCAAAATCCCAACCTGCCACCTGGTGACGCTATCTTGGATATCACCTTCGAAAGTAAATAAACTATGTGGAGTAATGCATGGAAATAATTTCTCAGCTGGTGGATTTCATTCTCCACCTAGATGTACACCTGAATGAGATCATTCAGAATTTTGGAATCTGGACCTATCTGATTCTTTTCTTGATCATTTTCCTGGAGACCGGTGTGGTGATCACACCATTCCTGCCGGGGGATTCGCTTCTGTTTGCAGCTGGATCATTTGCAGCTTTGGGTTCATTGAATGTCTGGGTACTGTTCATCACCCTGATATTTGCTGCTATCTTGGGCGATACAATAAATTACTGGATCGGGCATTTTATCGGGCCAAAAGCGTTCAGTGGGAACATCCGCTTCCTGAAGAAAGAATATCTGGATCGCACCCACGAATTTTATGAAAAACACGGCGGCAAGACGATCATCCTGGCCCGCTTCATCCCCATTATCCGCACCTTTGCCCCATTTGTGGCCGGGATCGGGGCCATGAATTACTCGCGCTTCCTGGTATATAACGTCGTCGGTGCGGTTATTTGGGTAACCCTCTTCACTTTCGGAGGCTATTTCTTTGGTAACCTGCCGATCATCAAAGAGAACTTCACCCTGGCCATACTGGCTATCATCGTGATCTCGGTTTTGCCTGGAGTGGTAGAGTTTTTGCGAGAGCGCTTCAAATCTTCCCAAAAGATCGAAGCTTAAACGATTCCACATTTAATTGAAATTATTTCGGTGAACTTGTTTCACACAAAACCCCTCTCTCAAAGTTGAGAGAGGGGTAATTTGCTCATCGCTTGTATCTATCCGTTTAAAATCAGGGGAGCAGCCGCAAATGATCCTCTGCATTGCTTTCGACCTGTTCGCGCTCCCAGGACATGACATGGTATTGGATGTTGCGCCACATGTCGGTCATATCCACATAATTGGAGTGATAAGCATGCCCAGATTGTCCGGTAGTGTGGATGGTCTGCGAGTTTCCGAGATCGCTCAGGTCGACGACCATCCGCATGGAAGGTAATCCCTTGACGAGAAAAGGTTTCTCATCCGAGGCATCCCAGCCGGTTGCGTCCACGATTCCACTTCCACCAGAAGTTCGATAAGGACCCCGATTGAAGATGGCCTCGATGGGAGCTATTCCCGAGCTCCCCAAGGATGGATTGACCAGGGTCAGCGTATGTAAATCACCCCACGTCCATTTCGAGGCATTATCTCCAAAAGTGCTGCTGAGCTGGTTAACCGCCGCTGCGAAAGCCATACTGAAAATATCATCACGGGTTTCTACCGGCGTGGTAGATCGGATATCCCACCAGGGGCTGTTAGGTTGCTCCACCAGATTGGCGACGACCTCAAACCAGCGACTGCCGCCTGATGGCCACTCCTCTTCAGGTAGATCATCACGGAATGTAGTTGCCAGCAAATTAACCCAAAAGGTTTCGAACAAGGCAGCTGCAGCCGAATCCATGTGGGCCTGGTAGTCCCAGCCTTCAAGCAACCGGCGGGCTTCTTCCATGTCCGCACTGACAGGGACCTCCATCAGGATCGGCACCAGCACCTCGGCGTTGAGATCCATGTCATCCCCCTGGATTCTCTGCATATAGTCGAGAGAGATCTGTCCAGGGGCATTTTCGATCAGATCGACGATCCGTTGAGCGCGATGCCCATGTGCATAGAAATTAAAGATTAGGTAAGGATAATTTTCATCTACCACTGCGTTGTTGGCAGTAACAATATAACCCTGTGAAGGATTAACTGTGAACGGCAGCTCTTCAAATGGGATATATCCAGTCCATTCGTAATCATCCGTCCAACCCGGTACAGGCAAACTTCCATCCCCGTTTGCCCTAATGGGGATATTTCCCGGCATTTGGTAACCAATATTGCCGTCCACATCCGCATAGAGCAGGTTCTGAGCTGGAGCAGCGAATTCGCGGGTGGCTTCACGGAACTCATCCCAATTTTCAGCCCGGTTGAATTGCCAAATTGCGGAAAAGATTCGGTTTGGTTCAAGCGCGGTCCATCGTACTGCTAAGGCGTAATGCTGCGGTAGGTCGATGCCTACTGACTGATCGAAATCTTCAGCCACATAAGTTGTATCCGAGATGATCGGGCCATGTCGTGTGTAGCGAACGGTTATCTTCACTGGTTCTTCTCCTGCCACTTGGATGGTCTCTTCGACCAGATCCATGTCCACCCACTGTCCGTTCACTTCGTATTGATCGGGGTTCTCAGGATTGATCTTCTCGATATAGAGGTCCTGGACATCCGGACCGAGATTTGTAAAGCCCCATGCAATACGATCGTTGTGACCGATCACCACGCCAGGCACACCAGCAAATGAAAAACCAGTCACTTCATAAGGACAGGATTCGCTCTTCTGAGTGCAGTGCAGCCCAACCTCATACCAGATGGCGGGCATCTGTGCTCCAAGGTGGGGATCATTGGCCAGGTAGGGCTTTCCGGTATCGGTCAGCTCCCCAGACACGGCCCAGCTGTTCGAGCCAATTCCAACATATCTTGCTCCGATGACTTGATCCAAGTGATCAAAATCCGCTCTTAATTGATCTACCGCCGTTGAGATGGTGCCCAGGTAATGTCTGTAGCCTTCCCCCGCAGCCATCCCTGTGCCAGCAGCCTTACTGACCTTGAAATCTGGAACGATCACCGGTTTATCATCTGGATATGGTGGTACAACCTGATCTATCTGTTCCGGAGTCAAGGTCTTAAGTAAGGTAGCCATGGAGAGCTCAGCATCCATATTGCCACCCAGGTTATAGGCCATGACCTTACCCCAGGTGAGCGTATGCAGCGGCTGCCAGGGTTCTGGGCTGTAATCAGGGTTGCTCAGCTTCAGGATGGTATATTCCAAACTGAGGTCTCCACCCGTATGTTCCTCCAGGTAAGCGTTTACCCCGTCCGCATAGGACTGCAAGATCTCCAGGCTGGTGTCGTCGATTGTTTGCAGTTCTTCTTCGGCCACGCGAGCAAACCCAAACGTGCGCAAAATCTGGTCATTCTCTACTTGCGTTTCACCAAGCATTTCTGCCAGGCGCCCTGAACCGATATGACGCCAGAAGTCCATTTGCCAGAAGCGATCCTGGGCATGAACGTAACCTTGGGCATAGAACAGGTCGTGAGTGGTGTTTGCGTAAATCTGCGGGACCCCGAACGAGTCGCGGTAGATATCCACTGGACTATCCAACCCGGATAATTGGACATCACCCTCAGTTTGAGGAAAAGAACGAACCAAGTTATATGGAATCAGAACGACCAGGAGAACGCTCAATATCAGAATAATAAAGAGGAATCCCAGCAAGACTTTGCGAACGGTGCGAGACATTTATTCTCTCCTTCTCGTATGGCTTATCCCTTAGATAATGAGTAATTTCTCTGATCTAACACTCAACCTGTGTTACCACACTGAGCTTATGCTCGATGTCATAATTCTTTTCAAATTGCAGATTAGCCCATTATGGAAGCTCAATGCAGTCCCCTGCGACCATACTCAGACCAGGTCTTGTGCGTGTTGTGGTTAAAGTTGGCGGGCGTAAGTTCCGCACATTAGCCAAGGCAGGCTCTATCTGCTTTATCATCCACGTAATTATTTTCGAGGTACGGTATTCAGGACAATTATGAGCCCTCAATCTCCTATAGCAACCACTAATGCAACCGCGTGACTCTGGCTGTGGCTCAGGCTGAGGGACCAGGTTTCCAGATCTAATCTTTCAGCCAGGCGGGAAGCCTGTCCATGCAGGAATAAGTTTGGCTGCTTCATAGGCCCGCGCAAGATTTCGATCTCCTGCCAGCCCACATCACCGATCCCAGTGCCCAAAGCCTTGGCAGTAGCTTCCTTTGCCGCGAAGCGTGCTGCCAGCGAGGCCACGTTATCACCCACTTCATCTAATTCACGATGGGTGAAGACACGCCCTAAGAAGCGTTCTCCGTGACGAAGGATAGCGTTATTAAAACGCTCGATCTCAATCAGATCAACGCCTGTTCTCAGGTTCATCAATCAGCTCAATCTTTTCTATAATCAATCTGCTCATGGCCCAGCAATACCTGCTCCCAGCCGATCAGATGACAAATATTTGCGCGCCGTTTCTAGAATATCATCTCTGCTCACCGCGCGCACCAGGTCTGGATAACGACGATAATAATCCAGACCGAGTTCATATCGCTCCAGATTCAGAATCGCAGATGCCATACCAGCATTAGATTCCAATGAAAGTGGTAGACGACCGATGAAATTCGATTGGCTGTCGGCTAATTCGTCAGCAGAAATAAGTTCACTGGTGAAACGCTCGACTTCAGTGTTGATAAATTCTAGAGTTTTCTCCACATTCTGTGGGTCTACACCCGCTGAAACATACCAGGGACCCGGTCCCATGCCGCCTGAAAGGCTGCTGTAAGCATAATAGGCCAATCCGGCTTTCTCGCGCACAACCTCACCGATGCGACCCATCATGCCGAACACACCTAAGATGTTATTCCCTAAAGCAGCCGCCAGGAATTCCGGTGAACGCCGCTCCGGACCAACGGCTCCCAGGACCAGATCAGATTGGAATTTCCCGGGGATATCGTATTTGCGGGTTAGTGGTTCCGCGGGTTCTGGAATCAGAGGCAGTTCAAATGGGGCAGGCTGGTCTGAATTCTCCCACGTGCCCAATCGGTGTTCCATTTTTTCCGTCACCTGCTCCGGTTCAACAGCCCCCACTACCGCGATCACCATTCCCCGGGGCCCGTAAAATTTGCGCTGAAAATCAACCAGGTCGTCCCGGGTGATGGCCTGAATAGTTTCAGGGTATCCATCTTCAGGCCGCGCATAGGGATGCCCGTTATAAATGATCTGATCGAAGGTTCGGTTGGCCATTTCCCGTGTATCTTGAGCACGGATCGCCAGGCTGGTCAAAATTTGAGCGCGCAGGAGCTCGACCTGCTCTGCCGGGAAAACAGGATGGCGCAGGGACTCAGCCAACAGATCAAGCACCAAATCCAGGTCTTCAGCCAATGCTTTGCTCCCAAAACCAGTGGTGTGGGTGCCGCCATTGATGTACAGGTTGGCGCCAGCCGATTCAAGAGCATCATAAATCTCATGAAATGAATATTTATTGGTGCCACGCATCAAAGCGCCAGCAGTAAAATCCGCTAAACCCAGCTTCTCGTCTTCATCAAAGAGCCCCCCAGCCATGAGATAGCCGGTAACCACTACGGATTGGGTGTGGAAATTCGAACGCACATATAATACAATGCCATTGGATAGCTCTGTGCGCATAATATTGTCAGGACCGGGTAATGAGAGGCGGTGTGCTTCAGTTATTTCAGCCATCACGCTGGCACCTCCTGTCCTTCAAGCGGGCGATAAACGCCAAGCACCCGTTTGTCAACACGTAAATACTTCTGAGCGATATTCTGTACATCCTCAGGCGTAACAGCTGCTAAACGGTCCAGGTAGTTTAGGAACCATTCATACGAGGCGAACATCTCCGCATAACCCATCCAGAAAGCTTGGTTGGTAATGCTCTCACTCCCATAAGCGAACAACGCACGGGCTTGCTTTACAGCCCGCTCCACTTGCTCTTTTGTGGGCGGCTCGTCTTGCAAGCGCTTGATTTCATCATCGATAGCAGCCACAACTTTTTCAGCACTGCTCTGGGGATGAACAGTGGCAACGATAGTGTGTAAAAAAGGGTCGATAGTGGCAGTCAAGCCTCCATGAACGCTGACCGCAAGTTCTCGTTCAACCAATGCCTGGTATAGACGCGAGGTCTTATTGGATATCCCTCCACCGAACAGATTCAAACTGCTGGCACCTGTAAGCAAGCTATCGGTCACCAGGTACGGGAAAAAGTCGGCTTGGTTGCCAGCAGGAGCGTGGTAAGCGGCCTGCACATACGTAGTCTCGCCAGGACCAACCACGCTCAGGTTTTTCTCTCCCGATTGCACTGGCTCATCACGCACCTGCAAAACGGGTGATGCTCCATCTGGTAATTGCTCGTAAAGCGCCCGAATGCGATCAAGAATTTCCTCGGTCTGAAAATCCCCCGCAACAGTCAATACCGCATTGCCAGGCACATAGTATGCCCGGTAATGTTCGAAGAGATCGTCTCGCTGGATAGTCTGCAAATCGACTAAATCGCCGATCACCTCATGGTGGTAAGAATGGACGCGGAAGGCAGCTGCCTGCACTTCTTCAGATAGCAAGAACATGGGTTCATTCTCATTCCCTTGACGTTCAGAGATGATAACCGTCCGTTCTGATTCAACATCTGCCGATGTAAATATACTGTTGAACATGCGATCTGCTTCTAGTTCTAGTGCTAGGTCTATCTTATCGGCGGGCAGTGTCTCAAAGTAAGTCGTCCAATCCAGGAAAGTCAGCGCATTGCGGTAGCCGCCTTCTCTGGCTACGGCTTTGTCAAGAACTTCAGCTGGAAACCGTTCAGTCCCTTTAAATTGCATGTGTTCAGTCCAGTGGGATATGCCGGTTGATCCCGGGAGCTCATTGCGCGAACCGACCCGGTACCAAAGCCAGAGGCTGGTGATCGGCGCGGTATGTATCTCTTTAAGCAGGACCGTCAAGCCGTTCGTTAATTGATGCTTCGAAAATGAATTATCCATGTAGCATTTGCCATCCAAGAAGAATTAAATCAACCAACTATAGCATAAGGGTACAATTTGGGCAACAGACCTGATAACACCAAATCCACCGCATTTGAAAATTTTTGCTAAATTCCCAAAATGATCGATATTGACACTTGTCCCTTATTGTGCTATAAATTTTTTTGTGGAGGCACTGATCCACAGACTTGATTTGGTCGCACGATCTCTATTCGAGAGGAGTCTGTGAGGAGCTAATTGCGAAACCGGCCACGGGGTGGGATTCTAAATGAACCCCTGGAACTCGATATAAGAAAATGCAATTTGGCTCGGGTATTTACCGGGAATGAGCCAGAGAGATTCCTTTACACGACAGATTGTGTAAACGGGTACGCCCAATTGAGCACTAATGTCTACTGCAATTTCCAAATAAACGGATAGGATTTCCATATCCAGCCAAATGAACAAATATATGGCGATCCGTTTTAGACATAGCAAGGTGAAGAACAACTTTCAATTTTGTTAGGCATATTTTTTGCAACTAAAGCTAGAGGACATATAGATCAAATCGTATCTGAATGAGCATATCCGAAAATTAAAACTATGAAAGAATGACTTTTCAAATTACTAGTGGAGGCAATAAAATGCAACGCACTGTAACCATAATTATCTTGCTGGCTACCCTGACCGGATTGATTGCTATGCCTGTTGGAGCCCAAACTGCCGTTGAAAGCAGCTCGGGAGATCAGAACGTCAAGACTTTTTTGCCGATACTGATGCAGGATACAGCGGTACTTGAACCCGAAAGCGTCTCGATTGATCTGATCGTTGAGACAGATGGATCGACTGAAGCGGTGACCGAGCACGTGCAAGCACTGGGTGGAAAGGTCAATTTTGCCTACAATAACGTACCTTTGGTCGCCGTCACCGTTCCCCAAGGGAAAGTTAGCAGCCTGGTTGCCAGCCCCAACATATACAGAAGTTACACAGATCGGCTGATGTATCTGACTGTTGAATCCGGACCAAAGGTTGATAACGAACTGCTCTCGTATGTTGCCGAGGCATCCCCGCAGGTCAGAATGGAATCTATCGATCCTGTGGCTGTAGATCTCGTTGCGCTACCCGAGGGTTATGATAACTTCCTCTATACAGGTGCCCCCCTGATCTGGGATGAGACCGATTTTGGTGAAGGCACAGTGGTCGCTGTGGTCGATACAGGTACAGCGCCAAACGTTTGCTTGAACCACGCGGTCATCGGCGCCCCCGGTTACCCGGATGGCTATAACGCCACGGGTGATGGCGTGCCCGCCACATCTACTGAAAACCGATGGCACGGCACACATGTGGCTGGCGTGATCGCATCTTCCTGCGCGTTGAATTTCACCGGTGCCGAGAGCGATCCACTTTATCAGGCCATTTCCACCTACCTGCCTTGGGAACCTGATTTCGTTCCAGTTTTCGGGCAGGCTCCTGGAGCTGATATCTATCCCGTCAAGGTATTTGATACCAATGAGGGTGGGACACCAACTTCCGTCATCCTGGATGGCTTGGACCATATACTCGACCTGAAACGAAATGGCCTCCTTGATATCGATATAGTCAATATGAGTCTTGGCGGAGAAACATTCGCCGATGGAAGAGACACATTTGATATGTTCCTGCTGGAGTTCCGCAAGGAGAATATTCTAGTAGTAACTTCAGCGAGCAATGAGGGACCCACCCAGAATAGCCTTGGCTCACCAGCCACTTCTTTCCTTTCCATCGCGGTCGGATCGCTGGATTATCCCACCTCCTCGCGAGTTCTTTTCGAATATCTAGGACTGACAGTCTGGCCCGGCGAGCCAGGACAAGGGATGGTAATGCGTCCAACGGATGAGGTGCGCGTGGCAAACCATTCTAGCCGGGGACCAATGAGCGATGGCCGCTTTGGTCCGGATCTGACTGCACTCGGGATGTGGAACTTCGCAACCGGCCCAAATAACGAGCTTCGCTGGGCAGGAGGAACCTCGTTCGCATCGCCCGGAGTCGCGGGAGCTGCAGCGCTGCTCAATTCCTACTATGAGAATCGCTACCATCGCGATACCCCCGGCTGGCGTTGGAGAAACTCTTTGTTCGTCGGAGCAAACCCGGACGTGGTTGACCCCCTTTGGCAGGACATGAATACAATGGGATATGGCGCCTTGGATGTGGTTGCCGCCTTGGAAGCATTGCAGGACAGGTCGACCGGCTTTTTGGAATACCCGGTCAGCCCAGGAAAACTTGAACAGAATGTACTCGGCAATCCGGTAGATGGCGATCTCGAGGTCTACCAAAGCCCAATGGTCACGCTCAACCCGAGCGAAACTTTCGATGCTGTCTTCGAAATCGCTCAATCCACAGACAAGGTGACTCTTGAATTCTTTGATATCCAGGCACCGGACAATTCGGCGTATGCCTACTGGCCCAACGCGCTTGAAGTCCATGTGCAAAGCGCCAAGCGGACAGCATTTTCTCATCCAGTCAATATTCTTTGGTATCCCTACTTCGATGGAGATTCGTTCTCTGTAGTAATCGAGGATGGTTCTTGGACAGTGGCAGGGACAACTTGGGATTACCTCCCGATGGAACCTGGATTGATGAAGGTCACTTTAGCAGGTGACTTCTCAAATGAATCTCCAGTCAGCTTCAAGATGCGTGTGATCCGTGAGAACTCTGGCATCCAGCGAGGCTTGCAAGTCGCTAGGGGCAAAATCAACATGGGAGATTCCATTTCTATCCCGGTCGAAATCAAATCTGGCGTCAGCTTGGCGACATTTGACCTGTTGTGGCAGCGCAATTGGCAGGAATTCCCCACCAGCAACATCGATATGTTCATCTACGATCCTGATTCCAACCTTGTCTCGCAGGATGGCGCAACAGGTAACTCTCCTGAACGAGCGCTCATAGAAGATCCAGTACCCGGTACCTGGCTAGTGCAAATCGAAGGGACTGAGATGTATTTCGAGGATAACTTCACACTAATGTTGAAGTTAGAATAGAAGATATATTGTCAGCAAATTTCAAGGGAGAGGCTTTGGCCTCTCCCTTATTTTGTTATAATCACGCCGCGGTTGTTTACTGATCTCTTAAGATTGCAACCCAATTGCCATGATTCCTCTATCTTTGACCATCTCCGGCTTTCTCTCCTACCGCGATCCGGCCGAATTGGATTTCACTGGTTTCGATCTGGCCTGCATTGCTGGATCGAATGGTGCAGGAAAATCGTCCCTGCTTGATGCCATCACCTGGACTCTTTTCGGACATGCCCGCAAACGAGATGATGCCCTGATCAATTCCAACTCGGATCGCGCTCAGGTCAGCATGATCTTTGCCTACGAGAGTAATGTCTACCGGGTACTGCGATCCAAGCCGCGCAACAAGACCACCCAGTTAGAATTCCACATTTTTCAGGGATCATCCGCTGGAAATCCCAATCAATCAAATCTACCTGATCTGGAGACTGGTTCCTGGAAGCCACTCACGGAGCGAACCCTGCGCGATACAGATGCTCGTATCCAGGAAACCCTGCGCATGGACTACGAGACCTTTGTCAACGCATCATTCTTCTTACAGGGTAAGGCGGACCAATTCACCCAGCAGCGCCCGGGTGATCGCAAACGTATCCTGGCTAGCATTCTGGGCTTGGAAACCTGGGAAAAATATCGCCAGCGGGCGGGTGACCGACGGAGAGAAGTCGAGAGCGAGATTCATGGTCTAGAAGGCCGCTTGGAGGAGATCGCAGCTGAATTGGCCGAGGGTAAGTCCAGAAAAGATCGATTGAAAGATTTACAGGCTGAACTCGAAAAGCTCAGCCAAACTCGAGCCGCCCAGGAAACAGCTCTTGAAAACATTCGCAAGGTCATTGCTACTCTGACAGAGCAAGAGAAACTTGTTGAGATCTTGGCCCGCCAATTCGATGATGCCAGCCAGAACCTGGATGAAATGAAAGATCGTCTGAAAGCGCGCCAGGATGAACGGGAATCTTTCAGCGAATATCTGGCGCGTTCCCAAGACATCGAAACCTCATATAATGCATTGCTGGTTGCACGAGAAAGTCTTGACCGCTGGGAGGAAGTGGCTACACGTTTCAGGGAACATGAGAAACGCCGCCAAGGACCGCTGGATGAGATCAATGCTGCCCGGGCCAGGCTGCTCCAAGAGAAAGATACCCTGCAGGTTCAGCAGAAAGATATCTTCGCAACACAAGATCAAATTGTGGCGCTCGAAGCAGATCTGAGCACAACCGAGAGTCACATCAAACAAGCTGAGAATAAAGTCATCCGTCGAGATCAGTTTTATGAAGAACTGAGATCTGCCCAGCAAGACCAGGCTGAAGCCCAGGCCGAAAATCCACGCCTTAAAGCGGAGATGGATGAGCTCAAAGAACGCATTGACCTGCTGACTGAAACTGAAGGCGCCGCCTGCCCTTTATGTGGACAACCATTAAACCAGAGCGATCGCCTGGCGCTTATCGAGCGTCTGAATCAAGAGGGAAAGGAAAAGGGTGATAAATATCGGCTCAACCAAACAACTTTAAATAAAGCTGATGAATTGGTTAGAGAAATCGAGAATCAGATCGCCTCTTTATCTGATTCAGAAACAGAGCTGCGTAGCCAGGAGAAAATTTTCACCCAACTTTCGAGCCAGCTTGAGACGGTAAAATCGCAGACAGAGGACTGGGAAAAAAACTACAGTCCCAGATTAGCAGAGATCCTCACTCTTCTCGAACAGGAATCTTTCGCAGCTGAAGCTCACCAGCGCCTTTCAGAGGTCAATGAAGAATTAAAATCGATCGGCTATGATGCTGCTGCCCATGACGCTGAACGGCTCATCGTCAGCCAGGGACGTGAAGTGGAAGGTGAGATGCGCACTCTGGAGAACGCGCGCGCAGCAATCGCTCCACTGGAGCGCGAGATAGCAGATCTCGAAATCCAGATAGCTGAGCGAGAAGTTGAAATAACTCGCAAACAGGAAGAACACCTTGCGGCAGCGCGTGCCTTGGAGGAAGCAAGCCAGCAAGCCCCAGACCAAGATGCGGCGGAAGGTCTCCTGCTCAGCATGCAGGAGCAAGAGAACCGGCTGCGCATGGAAGTCGGCGCTGCCAAGCAGAAAGTCCTTGTGCTTGATGATTTGAAATCCAGGGCCGCTAGCTTGGATGTGGAGCGAAACGAGCTGACAAACCAGGTCGCCTGGTATAAACAATTGGAGCGTGCCTTCGGAAAAGATGGCGTCCCGGCCCTGCTTATCGAACAAGCTCTTCCCCAGATCGAAGCCAAAGCGAATGAGATCCTCGACCGGTTAACGATGGGTGAAATGTCCGTTCGCTTCATCACACAGGCCGCCTACAAGGACAAACGCCGCGAAGATTTGCGAGAAACGCTCGAAATACAGATCAGCGATAATGCTGGGAAGCGCGATTACGAGATGTTCAGTGGCGGGGAAGCTTTTCGGGTCAATTTTGCCATCCGCTTGGCGCTCTCTGAAGTGTTGTCGCAACGAGCGGGCGCCCGTCTGCAAACGTTGGTCATCGATGAGGGCTTTGGCAGCCAGGATGCACAGGGCCGCCAGCGCCTGGTGGAAGCCATCAACCTGGTCCGCCAGGATTTTGCCAAGATTCTGGTCATCACCCATATTGATGAGTTAAAAGATGCCTTTCCCACCCGCATCGAAGTAGAAAAAACCGATCGCGGCTCAACATTGAGCATGGTGTGATCTCGTACCAAAATTTTTAATAGCAATTCTTATTGATTCTAGGAAATGAAACTTGCAACCTGAATTCATTTATCTTGTTTTGGCAACAATTATTCTCGTCCTGGGAGTGATAACCGTACGCTGGATTCACAACCAATACGGCATCGATATCAGCATCCCACCCAGCTCACCAAATCCAGAGGAGGTGCAGTCGCTGATCTCGGTCATCGTCCCAGCGCGCAACGAAGCGCGCAATATTCGTCGCAGTATCGAGGCGCTGGCTGCCCAGTCTTATCAAAATCTCGAATTGATCGTCGTCGATGATGGCTCCACGGACGCCACTCCCCAGATATTAAAGCAGCTCCAGGAAGCACCCAAACCTGATTCTTCCCCGGAGATTACCATTATCAACGGATCCGCTTTGCCACCCGGCTGGGCAGGTAAACCCCACGCTCTGCATCAAGGTTTTCAGGCCGCCCAAGGGGAATGGCTGTGTTTTGTCGATGCCGATACATTCGCCAACCCAGACTTAATCGCCTCCACCTACCAGGCTGCTACAAACCTGGGAGCGGACATGCTCACCATCCTGACTGACCAGGATCTGGGCAGCTTTTGGGAAAAAGTGATCATGCCTTTGGTCTTCACCGCTCTCTCGGTAGGTTTTCCCGCCCGGCGGGTCAACGACCCTCAGAAGACAGACGCGATCGCCAACGGGCAGTTTATCCTCATCCGGCGCCAGGTTTACCAGGCGGTGGGCGGGCACGCAGCCGTTCATGATCAGATCGCCGAGGACAAAGCCCTGGCTGTGTTAGTCAAAGGGAGCGGCTTCCATTTGGTCCTGGGTGATGGCCGTGAGCTGGCTCGCACCCGCATGTATACCTCCCTACCTGAAATATGGGAAGGATGGGTGAAAAACATCTATTTGGGCATGCAGGACCGCCCGTGGTTGCTGCTCTTGGGCGCGATCACCGGATTTGTTGCTGCCCTGGCCTTACCCCTGTGGACGATCCTCAGCCTGGCCTGGTTGGCACAGGGTGGAGGATGGATCGCAGTCCTCGTGGCGGCCGAATCCTTAATTCTATGGGGCTACCTGCTCTACAATCGCAGCCAGGTAAATCAAGCTATGGATATCTCGTTCTGGTATGCGCTGACCCTACCTCTGGGAGCCCTGATCTTCACCGCCATGATGGTCACCTCGGCTTACAACGTGTATTCCGGAAGAGGGGTCACCTGGAGAGGACGCAGGTACACCTGAATTCGCACAAACCACAACAATGTTTAAAACCTATTTTTGAATGGATTAAACTTGGGCATTTCGCGTTAATAGCTTAAAATAAAAGAGCATTGAAAGATTTATCCTTTCGATGTGTTATTATCAATCTACATAAACGACTAATCTTCACGCTTACTAGCCGAGGCGCGATTCATGGTACCTGACTATGTTAGAAAAAATCGATCTTGACAAATCAATTTCCAAGAAGGAATTCAAAGCAACATTTCCCCGCTTGCGGAACCAGCTTTATGCGCTGCAAAAGGCATCTTGGGATGCTGAGCTGCCCGTGATTATTCTATTCGAAGGTTGGGACGCCGCCGGAAAAGGCACCTCCATCCAAAACCTGACCTCCCGGCTAGATCCACGCGGTTTTAAGCTATACCCCATCCGGGCTGCACGCACCTATGAGAGCAAACGTCCCTGGTTGTGGAGATTCTGGTTGAAGATCCCCGGGAAGGGTGAGTGGGCGATCTTTGATCGCTCATGGTATGGGCGGACTTTAGTTGAACGCGTTGAAGGGTTGATCCCGGAAAGAGACTGGCGGCGAGCATACCGGGACATCGTCAACTTCGAACGTACGCTTGCTGATGCGGACTACCTGATCATCAAATTCTTCCTGCACATCAGCCGGGAAGAACAGCAGCGTCGTTTCGAAAAATTGAGCAAGGATCCTTTAACTGCCTGGCAGGTGCTGCCCGAGGACTGGGAGCACCACGAACACTATGACGAATGGCTGCTGGCTTATGAGGAGACATTCGAGCGCACCGAGACAGAATCGGGACCCTGGATTATCGTTGAAGCCACCAATCGCCGATTCACGCATGTTAAGATCTTCGAATCCCTTATCGCCTCGTTAGAGAGGAAGCTCGCCCCAATGGATGCCTTGCCCGACCCTGCTTATTGGGAGGCGGCTTCAGCGAAAGTTGAGGAGAATTCAGAGGATTAAGATCAGCTCCCTAGACGGGTGAATCAGAGACACAAGTTCTTTAATGCTAACCAAAACTCAACACAGCCGGTATTATTTATATGAAATGAGAAAACCAAGCATCTTAATGAAGGAAAGGCATGGGATATGTTAGATACAATCGATCTATCACTCGCGCTGACCAAAGA
>Ga0209536_100004316_pt1 | contig 22485 bp, 21 predicted proteins | sample DeeMarSeWOR28_12_FD_187461 | JGI IMG/M metagenome (GOLD analysis project Ga0209536, IMG submission 187461) | Marine sediment microbial communities from White Oak River estuary, North Carolina - WOR-2-8_12 (SPAdes) (version 2) | ecosystem: Environmental > Aquatic > Marine > Intertidal zone >... | reverse complement strand
GAATACCGGACGGACTTTGAACCACTTGTACCGGGATTTTCCTTTGTGCCGTTCAATGATGTGGAAAGTATCAGAAAGGCATTTTCAGATCATACGGCTGCGATTTTACTGGAAGTGGTACAGGGGGAAGGGGGGGTATACCCGGCCATACCGGGTTACCTGGAAACAGTGCGCCAGCTATGCGATGAAAAAGGTGTTCTCCTGATCATCGATGAGGTGCAGACCGGTTTCGGGCGTACCGGAAAATTATTCGCCTGCGAATACCACGATCTGAAACCGGATATCCTGTGCCTGGCCAAAGGCATCGCCGGCGGATTTCCGATGGGCGCAGTCGTATGCTCCGATAAGGTAACTATTTCCAAAGGCAAACATGGAACGACCTTCGGGGGAAATCCTCTGGCATGCGCTGCTTCCCTTGCAGCAATCCGATTCATTCTTGATGAGAATCTGCCGGAAAAAGCAGCGGTAAAAGGGGACTGGTTTGCAGGCAAAATTGCGGCAGCAATGCTGTCGAAAGTGTGGGAAATCAGGCAGATCGGTCTGATGATCGGTATTGAGCTGGACCGGGAAGCGCAACCCTGTATTCAGAAACTTCAGGATCAGGGTGTATTGGTTATGCCTGCCGGTCCGAATGTACTGCGCCTGTTACCCCCTCTTGTGATCACTGAAGATCAATGGCAGGAGGTGGCGGATAAGCTGATCGATACGCTTAAAAAACACTGCTAAGCATGAAGCAATGATCAGAAACCACAAAAACACCGGGAAATTAGCAGTTAAATGATTGGTTGCGGTCTCTGTGCTTTTATGACTTTCGTGCCTTCCCCTGGATTTGTTTCAGTCAGACAAGTCTCGTACCGGAGGCAAAGTCAGGGAATTTGCTGAAATCGCTTATATAGACAGCCTCGACACCCTTTTCCACCGCCCGGAAGGCATTATCCATTTTTGGCAGCATCCCGCCGGCAACACTTCCTTCGGCTTTTTCCCTTTCATAGGTCAGGCGATCGATGGTGTGGATCACCGATGTCTCATCTTCAATATTTTCCATAAATCCCGGTTGATCGGTTAGAAAATGTAATACCGGTTTAAAATGTTCCTTCATGGCAATGGCGGTTTCTGTCGCTATGGTATCCGCATTGGTGTTCAGTAACTGTCCGGCGGTATCAGCGGTCAGCGAACAGAGCACCGGAACCTGATCGTTCTCGATCAGAAGTTTTAAAAATTTTGCATTGATTGATCTGATGTCACCGGCATATCCATAGTCAATCTCACTACCCGATCTTTTTTCCGCAATGATTAACTGACCGTCGGCACCACTCAATCCGACCGCGGAACAGTTCAGTCCCTGCAGTTTGGCCACAACAGTTTTATTGATCAATCCGGCGTAGATCATGGCAACCAGCCTGAGTGTTTCCTTATCTGTAATCCTTCTGCCGTCCGATATCTTTACCGGAATATCAAGCCGTTTGGCCAGATCGGATACCTGCCGGCCACCGCCATGTACCAGAATCTTAGGCTCGGTGATCCGGGCGAACTTTACAAGAAATTCATCCAGCCTGTCAGGTAGATCAACGATCTCACCGCCGATCTTGACCACGTAAATTTTCTGCATGTTAAAACACACTTGCTTTTAATCTCAGACCTGCCGTTTTAGACAGTCCGAACATCAGATTCATGTTTTGTATGGCCTGACCGGCAGCACCTTTGATCAGATTATCAATAATGCTGATGATCAAAAGCATGTCTTTGTGTTTTTTGAGATAAAGCAGGCATTTGTTGGTATTGATGACCATCTTAAGATCGGGATTTGTATCAGTGATAAAAATGAAAGGGGCATTCTGATAATATTCATGGTAATCTGCCAGGATATCCGATAATGAACGATCAGTACGGGTATAGAGAGAAGCCAGGATCCCCCGGGTAAAATTCCCCCGCATGGGAATAAAATGGATCGGAGGTACGGCATGTTTCATTATTTCACCGAGCTGGCCATTGACCTCATGCAGATGCTGATGCTCAAAGGGTTTATAGATGGAAATGTTTGAGTAACGCCAGCTGAAATGAAGGGTGTCAGAGAGGCTCTGGCCGGCACCGGTTGACCCGGTAATGGCGCTGATATGAACAGGATCCTGCAGGAAATTGCCGGTGGCAAATGGAATCAGAGCCAGTAATATCGCTGTGGCAAAGCAACCCGGATTGGCAATATATCGCGCTTCAGATATGGCTGTTTGATTGGCCTCCGGAAGACCGTATATAAACCGGTATGTGTCCGAAGGAGAAAAACGAAAATCCTGACTGAGATCAATCACCCGTGTTTGCGCCGGCAGATGGAGGGAATCGAGTAATTTTGATGCATCGCCAGGACCCTGTGCGAGGAACAGCAGGTCAACCCCGGGATCGATCCGGTCCGTAAATGTCAGGTCCGTTTCACCGATCATATCACCATGTACGCTCGTAACAGGCCGGCCGCATTGACTCTTACTCTGTACATATTCAAGTGTGAAATTCGGATGGATCCGAACCAGACGGATTAGTTCACCGGCGGCATATCCGGCCCCACCGATGATACCCGCGGTAAATTTTTTGCCAGGCTCAGACGGCAATTTTCTTTTCCTCCACCTGGTTGTTCTCCTGCTGTTTTTTCTCTTCCGGATCATACAACATGGCGGTACAGAGGCAATTTGTCCGACTGGTACTTTCCAGGATCGGATAATTTATACAACCTTTGCACCCACTCCAGAACTCAACATCATTGGTCAGCTGGCTGAAATGTACAGGACGGTACCCAAGGGCATGATTTATTCTGAGAACCGCCAGGCTGGTAGTGATACCGAATAATTTTGCCTCTGGAAATTTTACACGTGACAGCTCAAAGGCAGCTTTTTTGATCTGTTTACCCAATCCCGATTTTCGATATCCGGCCAGCACGATCAATCCGGAATTGGCAACATAATTTTTATCTTTTCCCCAGGATTCGATATAACAAAAACCGGCCAGTTTATCTCCGTCAAGGGCAATGATTGCTTTGCCGTCTTTCATTTTGGATAATATATACGCAGGTTCCCGTTTGGCAATACCGGTACCGCGAATCCTGGCGGATTCGGCAATAACCTGACAGATCTCTGCGACGTAAGTTGCGTGTCGCTCTGTGGCAACCTGAATTGTAATCTTATCTTCTATATACATCATGCATATACCTGTTATGGGATTTAAAGAATATGTGATCTATTTAAGGAAATTAAACAATGGACCGTCTCACGGTCGTCGGAAACCGGAAGATGGTGTCGGGGAAAGGAAAGATCTAATAAAAGCGATGGTCAGATGCATTTTTTTATCCATGATCAATATGCAAAGTTAAAAAATTATTTCTATAAATCAAATATTAATTCACTTTAATGCATTATTATGCAAAAATATTCCCGTAAGGGCAATGATAATGTCCCGAGGTTCCTGTAAAATCGTATATAACACAGATCCTTCTTCCTTTCGGATCTCACGGAATTGAATATGGCGATAGATCAGGCCGCGCCGTAGGAAAAAGATGCCACTGTCAGAAATTATTAGCCAGGATATCCTCAATTCATAATTGCCAAATCATAAATTGGATCACCTGTTAATTTCGGACAATGGAATTGGTAAATCGGGGCCGATTTTATCTTATCTGGAATAAAAAAGAACAAAAGTTTGTTGAAATAGGACTAAAATGGTCGTATTTTAATGACAAGATTATGTTAAAACTCAGCAAAAAGACGGAATATGCGATTATCGCCATCATGGATATGGCTGCCAACGGCAATGAAAGCCTGACCACGGCCAAGGATTTGTCGGTGAAATACAATATTCCCCGTGAGCTGCTTGGAAAAGTCCTGCAAAGCCTCGCAAGAGAAGAAGTGATTGTATCTCAGCAGGGCGTAAAAGGTGGTTATCGTCTTCAGATACCGCTGGAGAAGATCAATTTCCATACGATCATCACTGCGGTGGAGGGACCGATCCATCTGGTTGACTGCCGTAGTGAATCGGAATGCAACTGTGAACAGCTGGACTTCTGTAACATCAAAAGTCCGATGGAATTTATCCAACTGGAACTGACACGGTTTTTCAATAATATCACCATGGCGGATTTTAAAAACAGATTTTCTAATCTGGTTCCCCTGGTACAGATCCGGAATACCGGACAACATGCAATTAAGTGAGGTATCTATATGACATCCGAAGAAAAATATCTTGAGGAAATTGCCAATCGGGAGTACAAATACGGTTTTGTAACCGATATTGAAGCCGACAGCATTCCCAAAGGTCTCAATGAAGATATTATCCGTATCATATCTGAAAAAAAGCAGGAGCCGGATTTTATGCTTGAATGGCGTTTGAAAGCGTTCAGGCAGTGGCAGAAAATGGATGAACCGCGCTGGCCAAATGTGGATTATCCTTCCGTGGATTATCAGGATATCGTTTATTACTCTGCACCAAAAAAGAAGAAACAACTGGAAAGTCTCGATGAAGTGGATCCCGAATTGCTGAAGACCTATGAAAAACTTGGGATCCCGCTTCAGGAGCAGAAGATGCTGGCAGGTGTGGCTGTAGATGCGGTTTTTGATTCCGTTTCCGTAGCCACGACATTTAAAGAGAAATTATCCGAACTCGGGATCATTTTTTGCTCCTTCTCCGAGGCTGTCCATAATCATCCCGACCTGGTAAAAAAATATCTGGGTTCGGTTGTCCCGGCCACGGATAATTTCTTTGCCTCCCTGAATTCCGCTGTTTTTAGTGATGGCTCGTTTGTTTATATCCCAAAGGGCGTCCGCTGTCCGATGGAATTGTCCACTTATTTCCGGATCAATGCCGCGGATACAGGTCAGTTCGAGCGGACCCTGATCGTGGCTGACGAAGGCAGTTACGTCAGCTATCTGGAAGGGTGTACGGCACCCATGCGAGACAAAAACCAGCTCCATGCAGCGGTGGTGGAACTGGTGGCGCTGGAAAATGCGGAGATCAAATACTCGACCGTGCAAAACTGGTACCCGGGCGACAAAGAAGGGAAAGGTGGGATCTTTAATTTCGTAACCAAACGGGGTGCCTGCCGGGGTTCTAACTCAAAAATCTCCTGGACGCAGGTGGAAACCGGTTCGGCCATCACCTGGAAATATCCCAGTGTCATCCTGCAGGGCGATAATGCGATCGGGGAATTTTACTCTGTCGCTCTGACTAATAATTATCAGCAGGCCGATACCGGTACGAAAATGATCCATCTGGGAAAAAATACCCGCAGTACGATCGTCTCCAAAGGCATCTCTGCCGGTAAAAGTCAGAATTCTTACCGTGGCCTGGTAAAAATATCCAAAAAGGCGACCAACGCCCGTAATTATTCTCAGTGCGATTCGCTGCTGCTGGGGGACAAATGCGGCGCCCATACGTTTCCCTATATCGAGGTGAATAATCCCACGGCCAGTGTGGAGCATGAAGCAACAACCTCAAAAATAGGTGAAGATCAGATATTTTACTGCAACCAACGGGGAATATCCACGGAAGACGCGGTGAATATGATCGTCAACGGTTATTGTAAAGAAGTTTTCCGCGAACTGCCCATGGAATTTGCCGTGGAAGCGCAAAATCTGCTGGCAGTGAGTCTGGAGGGGAGTGTTGGATAATACGGAGTAGTGACAAAACGACAGAACAGTAGAGCAACAGAGAAAGAAGATATGATAATTTATACGGGCATAGTGCGCCAGGCCTGTCAAACAAAAAACGGTTCAACGGTTCAACAAGTCAACATATGTGATGTCTCTGGGCCTTGGTCTTAAATAAGAATTGAAAAAAGATGGAGATGAATAAAATGTTAGAGATACGCAATCTGCACGCATCCGTTGAGGGGAACGAAATCCTCAAAGGGATAGATCTGAATGTCAAGGCCGGTGAAATTCATGCCATTATGGGGCCTAACGGATCCGGAAAAAGTACGCTTGCCCATGTCTTATCAGGCCGGGAAGGTTACGAGGTAACCGGGGGCGAGGTCGTGTATCAGGGGAAGGACCTGATCGATATGTCACCGGAAGACCGGGCACGCGAAGGTGTATTCCTCGCCTTTCAGTATCCGGTGGAGATCCCGGGTATCAGCAATACGTATTTTTTGAAGTCCAGTTTAAATGAGATCCGCAAATATCGTGGCGAAGAAGAACTGGATGCGGTGGATTTTCTCAAGGTCATCCGCGAAAAGATCAACCTTGTGGAAATGAATGAAAAGTTATTGAATCGTCCTGTAAATGAAGGTTTCTCCGGCGGTGAGAAGAAACGGAATGAGATATTCCAGATGGCCGTGCTCGAGCCAACACTCGCCATCCTGGATGAAACCGATTCCGGTCTCGATATCGATGCCCTGAAGATCGTGGCCCACGGTGTCAATAAACTCAGGAACGATCAGAACGCCTTTCTGGTCATTACGCACTATCAGCGACTATTGAACTATATCGTTCCGGATTATGTGCATGTACTTTCCGGCGGCAGGATCGTTCGCTCCGGAGGCAAAGAACTGGCTCTTGAACTGGAGGAAAAAGGGTACGACTGGTTGAAACAGGATCATCTGGTGGAGGCCGGAAAATGAAGGCAAAGAGATTTAAAGGAAACAGTGATTGGTACCGGGATATCTTCGGCCGGTTTGAGAACCGCCTGAACGGGGATTCCGGGACCTCTGTACATGATATCCGCAGAAAAGCGATCGATACTTTTACCGGTGAAGGATATCCCACGACCAGGGATGAAGAATGGAAGTACACGAATATTAAACCGATCACGGAAATTGATTTTATCCCGGCGGAAGGGATCGGAGAAACAAAATCCTTACAACGGTGGTTGCAGAAATATGATTTCGAGGGGCTTAATTGCTGTCATTTGACCGTCGTCAACGGTCATTTTGCCGGTGAGCTTTCAAATTTGAATGAATTGGGTAACGGAATTAAGGTCATGTCGATCCGGGAGGCTTTGAAAAATAATGATCCGGTCATTGAAAAATATCTCAGCCGGTATGCCGGCGATCAGGGCGATAGTTTTACTGCACTGAACACTGCCTTTTTGTGGGACGGCGTGTTTATGTATGTGCCTGACAATCAGGTGCTTGAAAAACCGGTCAGTATTACATATATCGGGCAGCCGGATAATACCCCTCTGCTGAATATGCCGCGTAGTTTATTTGTTTTAGGCAGGAACAGTCAGGCAAAGGTCATCGAAACTTATGGCGGTGAGGGTGCGCAACCATACTTTACCAATACCGTGAGTGAAGTGATCCTTTCGGATAATGCCGGATTTGATCATCTCAAACTGCAGGTCGAATCGGAGAAAGCCTATCATGTATCTACGATCCAGGTGGATCAGCAGAAAAACAGCCGGTATACTTCCTTTGCTTTCTCATTTGGCGGTCACCTGGTGCGCAATAACATCAATCTGGTAATGAACGGCGAGGGTATTGATTCAATCCTGAACGGTTTGTATGTTGGCACGGGCGAACAGCATATTGACAATCATACATCGATCGATCATGCAAATCCGAATTGCCACAGCGAAGAACTCTATAAAGGTGTTCTGGATGATCAGGCCCACGGGGTGTTCAGCGGAAAGATATTTGTCCGACCCGATGCACAGAAGACAAATGCTATTCAATCGAACAATTGCATCCTGTTATCTGATTCAGCAGCCATTGATACCAAACCGCAGTTGGAAATCTTTGCCGATGATGTACGCTGCACCCATGGGGCGACCGTCGGCCAGTTGAATGAGGACGCATATTTCTATATGCGCTCCCGCGGAATCGATAAGGCAAAAGCCCGGCAGCTGCTGATCTATGCCTTTGCCAGTGATGTGATCGACCGGCTGGATTCAGATCCGATCCGTGAAAAGCTGAGTGCGATTCTGGCGGATAAACTGCATACCGTAAAACCGCAGTAATGCAGAGGTAAGAAAGGAATGACATGGAAGGTTTGAGGGACTTATATCAGGAAGTTATTCTTGATCACAATAAAAAGCCACGCAATTATCACAAGCTGGAAAAGGCTAACTGCGTTGCCGAGGGGCGCAATCCCCTGTGTGGCGATCATTATACCATTTATTTGCTGGTAGAAAACGATATCGTCAAAGAGATCGCCTTCGAAGGATCCGGATGTGCCATATCAAAAGCCTCCGCCTCGATGATGAGTACCGAATTAAAAGGGAGGACCGTTGAAGAAGTAAATAGGATTTTTGAAATTTTTCATAAAGTTGTGACCGGCGAAGCCAATGTGATGACCTATCTGGAAGATCTTGGAAAATTGGCGGCATTTGCCGGAGTTGCTGAATTTCCTGTTCGTGTTAAATGTGCAACACTGGCCTGGCATGCCATGCATTCGGCACTTCAGGGCGGTGAAAAACCGGTCTCAACGGAATTAGAGTGAGGAGCATAAGATGAACGATCAGACGGTATCACCCGGTGCACTGGAAATGAAAATTGTTGATGTACTGCGTACGGTTTACGATCCTGAAATACCGGTAAATATATATGAATTGGGTTTGATATATGAAGTTAAGGTTGATGATGATTATAATGCTTCGGTAAAAATGACTCTGACCAGTCCCAGCTGCCCGGCTGCGGAGATGCTCCCCGGCGAAGTCGAATCGAAGATCAAAACCATTGACGGACTAAATTCATTTCATGTTCAGGTGGTCTGGGATCCACCCTGGACCCCTGACCTGATGAGCGAAGCCGCAAGACTTGAACTGGGAATGATGTAATGAATACAAGTGAGAGCCAAATTGAAACTCCGGCGGAGATGGAAGTACTTTCAAAGAAATTTGATCCGAACCGGTATCGTCCTGATTTTCCGATCCTGCACCAGATGGTCCATGGTAAACCGCTGGTTTATCTTGATAATGCCGCAACAACCCAAAAGCCTCTCAGTGTGATTGAGGCGATTTCGAATTATTACAAGAATGATAACGCCAACGTGCACCGCGGTATCCATGAACTGAGCAACCGGGCTACTTATGGTTTTGAAGAAGCACGAAAGAAAGTGGCGCAGTTCATTGGTGCACGCTCTGAACGCCAGATCGTTTTTACCCGCGGAACAACGGAATCGATCAATCTTGTGGCCAGTGCCTGGGGCAGAAAGTTCATCACTGAGGGGGATGAGATCATTCTCTCCGAAATGGAACATCACAGCAATCTGATCCCATGGCAGATCCTCGCGAGGGAAGTCGGTGCAAAGCTAAAGTTTATTCCTTTTAAAGAAGATGGGACAATTGATTTTCCGGTCTTTGCAAATCTGTTAAGTGGCAGGACAAAACTGATCGCAATTACCCATATGTCCAATGTCTTCGGAACGATCAATCCGGTCAAACGAATAATCACCATGGCCCATGACCGGGGTGTCCCGGTCCTCTTCGACGCCGCCCAGAGTGTCCCGCATCTTCCGGTCGATGTTGAATTTTTAAAGTGTGATTTTCTGGTTTTCTCCGGTCATAAAATGTGTGGCCCCACCGGTATCGGAGTGCTTTATGCCAAAAGTCAGATCCTCGAGAACATGAACCCGTATCAGGGTGGTGGGGAGATGATCAGCAGTGTGTGGCTGGAGAATTCAACCTGGAATGAGATCCCGCATAAATTTGAAGCCGGTACTCCGGATATCGCCGGTGCGATCGGTCTGGGTGCAGCGATCGATTATCTGAGCAAGATCGGTATGGTTGAGATCACCCTCTACGAGCAGGCCCTGACAACCTATGCACTGGAAAAAATGCAGGCCATCGAAGGCTTGAAGATCTATGGCGCTGCACCGGAGAGGGGTGGGGTAATTTCATTCAACCTCGGAGAAATTCATCCCCACGATCTATCCCACTTTCTGGATCAGGAAGGCATCGCTGTACGCGCGGGGCATCACTGTGCACAACCCGTCATGCGAAAACTCAATATTGCCGCCACAACCCGCATCAGCCTTTACTTCTATAATACCTATGAGGAAGTGGACATTTTTATTGACCGGCTGCACGCTGCAAAGCAGTTTTTTACCTATTGACAATTCTTGACTTATCCGACTGTCCGGCCTAAATTCGATCATCGAAAAAATTAAGAGCATGACACATCGATTAAGTCTGGAAGAAAGAAAAAAACTCCTATACCTCCGTCGGGCATTCAAATCACCGGTCATCGGAGTGACCGGGAATGTGGGTAAAACAACTACCATCGGTATGCTCAGAGCGATCCTGGAACGTCATGGGCGGGTACTCAAGCACCACCACGGTCACGGAAACTGGAGCAATAATCTGAATACCCTGACCCGCCTTTCCCCCGATTTTGATTATGCCATTTTTGAATTTGATTTCCATCGCAATAATAATTTTGCGGAGATCCTGAGGATCATCAAACCCAATATTGGCATCGTCACAAATATCGGGGATGCCCATCTTTCATATATCGGCGGCATGGTGGATGTTGCACTTCGAAAATCTGAAGTGGTCAAATATCTGGCGACCGAGGGGATTGCCATTCTTAATAAAGACGATGAACTCAGTTCGGCGCTGAGCAAACACATCGATACGAAAAATATCATAAAGTTCGGCCTGAGCCGTGATGCCGACTACTTCGCCTCGGATATTGAACATCTTGGACCGCTGGGGACACGATTCATCATTAACAACAAATATCGGGTAACGTTACCCATTTACAGCATTAGTGATGTATATAACTTTCTGTCCGCTATGGCCACGCTGGTTGCACTGGATTTTTCGATTGAAACGATCATTAAAACTTTTCAGAGTAACTATCAGCTGCCAAGCGGGCGGGGAAAGCTATATAAACTGAATGGATTTTATGTTATCGATGAAAGTTATGAGGCTACACCGCGTTCGGTCGCAAAGGCAGCCCGGTCAATCGTCGGTTTTAAACCCTATTCTGACAAACTGATTTACATTGTCGGCGATATGATGGAGTCCGGACCGAATATTGAAGAACAACACCTCAACATGGGATATTTTCTCTCCGCTTTACCCATAGATTGTTTTATCACCGTAGGTCCCTATGCAGAATTTATCGGTAAAGGTATCTCTCTGATCCAGCACAAAGAGAAACTGGTTGTCACCTGTAACAATATCGATGAGATTTTGAAATCACTCGACGAGGTGATCACAAAAAAGGCGGTCATCACTGTGCAGGGAATCGGACAGGTTGCATTGCGACGATTAATAAAATTTCTGGAGAGCAGATCCTGAGATGCACGAGATGTCTATTGCCCAGAATATTGTATCGATCGTGGATGAAACACTGGCCGGGGAAAAATATCAGCGATTGCGCGAGGTCGTGGTCGATGTCGGGGAACTGGTTGCCGTGGTTCCCGAATCTCTGGAATTTTGTTATATGGTGATTACCGAGAAGACAAAATTTCAGGATTCAAAGTTAACCATCCGGGTTCTGCCACTTGTCGGAAAGTGCCGGAAATGCCAGGCGGAATCAAAGGTCGAACGATTCGATTTTGTCTGTGCCAAATGCCAGGCGAGGGATCTCGAAATTATTCAGGGGGAAGAATTGCATATCAGTCATCTGGAGGTCGATTAATGTCTGTCGTTACCGTGGAACGAAAAATCTTAAAAAAGAATGATGAAATTGCCGGTGAGAATAGGATGATATTCAGGAATCATCATTTGTTCACCCTCAATATGTTAAGTTCACCCGGCTCCGGAAAAACTACCTTACTGGAGAAAACACTGGCACAATTACCGAAGGAAATAAAATGTGCGGTGATTGAAGGGGATGTGCAGACGGACAACGATGCCCGGCGGATAGAAAAATATCAGGTCCCGGTTGTCCAGATCGTAACCAATGGTGGTTGTCACCTTGAAGCTAAACTTATCCAGGATGCGCTCGATAATTTTAAGTTACAGGACCTCAATCTTTTGATCATTGAAAATGTCGGCAATTTAGTTTGTCCGGCAAATTATGATCTGGGGGAGGATAAAAAGATCGTACTGGTGAGTACAACTGAAGGAGATGATAAACCTCTGAAATACCCGTCCATGTTCCGTGTGTCAGATGTACTGGTGATCAACAAGATCGATCTGCTGCCCTACGTGGATTTTTCTCTCGAACAGGTGCGTAAGAACGCACTCCAGATCAATCCCGACCTGGAGGTCTTTGAGGTTTCCTGCCGGACAGGTGAAGGACTGGAAAACTGGATGAAGTGGTTGGTTACTGCCACCAGGGGCAGGTGATCGTTATTTTTATTTTAATGCATATTATTGTAACTTATAAAATTAGTAATTAGTAATTAGGAATTAGGAATTAGGAATTGGAGATCCTGGAGTCTGGATTTTTGATTTCGGATTTTTGTTTATAGGGGCTAGTTATTACTGGAGGACAAAAGATGTATTTACGTTATTTATCGATAACCATGCTTTTCTGCCTGCTGATCGTACCCGCTGGTTACGGTCAGAATGCCAAAGAAAGCCTTTTCGGTGATGTGGAAAAGATGCTTAATGAGGCAAAGGAGAAGAACGCCGAACTCCTGTCACCGGAGTTCTATCAGCTAGCGGTGACCGCATTTAACGAGGCCAATCAGTACTATATGAAAAATCAGAGCACGCGTGATATAAGGGAAAAATTAGCAGAAGCGCAACAGCACTGTCAGCGGGCTCTGCAGGCGGTCAAACTGGCAAACATCACGCTCAAGGAACCCATGCAGGCACGGGAAGATGCGCTTGCGGTGGAAGCGAACATTTATGCTGTTCAATTATTTACCGAAGCGGAAGAAAAATTTGCGGAAGCAGCCGCTCAGATCGAGGATGATGATCTTGATGATGCACGTGACCGGGGTGCTGAAGCGGAGGCCGCATATCGTCAGGCAGAATTGAAGGCCATAAAGGATAAATTGCTCGGGGATGCCCGTAAGCTGATCCAGGAAGCCCGTGAGAATGATGTTGAAGAACACGCACCCCAGACCTTTAAACTGGCAACCAACCTTCTCGCCGAACTTGAGGATATGCTGACCTATAACCGGTATGCGGGAAATGAAGCCGCTCAGAAGGCAATGGAATGTGTTTACCAGGCGCGTCATTCGATCTATCTTTCCCAAAAAATTCAGGTACTCAAAGAGAACGAAAATAACTGGGAAAAATTGATCCTTGAATATGAAGATGTGTTAACCGGATTCGCCAGTCACTTTGATGAAACACCTAAATATGATGATGGCATGAAAGACGCCGTAAATCTTATCAATACACGGATTGAGAATCTGCAAAACGAACACGATCAACTGGTTGAGGACAATGCACAGCTTCAGGAAGCTTACGATGCCCTCCAGGAGCAAGCGACATCGTCTTCTGCGGAACTTGCCAAAGAACGTGCGCGCGATGAAAAATTCAAAAAGGTAAAAGATCTGTTTACACCGCAGGAAGCCAAGGTGCTGATTGACGGAACCAACCTGGTCATTCGTCTCCACGGTTTGAATTTTCCATCAGGTAGTGCGCAGATCCAGCCTGAATATTTTTCCCTGCTTACCAAAGTACAGCAGGCTCTGAAGATTTTTCCGGACAAGCATATTCTTCTCGAAGGTCATACGGATAGCCGCGGAAATGCCAAGACCAACAAGTCTCTGTCTGAACAGCGGGCAATTGCGGTCCGTGAATACATTATCGCAAATATGGGGAAGCCGCGCGACCAGGTCACAGCTATTGGTTACGGTGCTGCAAAACCGGTGGCGACAAATGATACACCAGAAGGCCGGGAAGTCAACCGGCGAATTGATGTGGTAATCAGCTTATCAGAATGATACATGAAAAGGGGGAGGTATGTGTCTCGCCGTACCTATGCAGGTCGTTTCTAAAAAAGATGTGGTCGGTGTTGCCGAGATTGGGGGCGTAAAAAAAGATATTAATTTTCTTATGCTACCCGAAGCCGAGGTGGGGGATTATGTGATCGTTCATGCCGGCTTTGCGATACAGAGACTCAACCAGGAAGAGGCCGAGGAACGATTGAAATTATTCCGGGAGATGGCCGCTCAACAGGATGAGATCAACTGAGTGATGAATGCAAAAAAGACTGGCCGTCGAAGTTCGGGGAATTGTTCAGGGGGTCGGATTCAGGCCATTTGTTTACCGTCTGGCAAATCGATTGCATCTGACCGGATTTGTCCGTAATAATGAAGACGGCGTTTATATCGAAATACAGGGTAACGCTGACCGGCCCGGTCAATTTATAAACGATCTTCAGAATCAGTTACCTCCACTTGCCCAGATCACCGAACTTCATTCATACTCAATAGTTCCGAATGCCGATTCAGATTTTAAGATCATCACGAGCACACGGCAGAAATCCGCGGAAACCCTGATCTCGCCGGATATCGCCACCTGTCCGGAATGTCTGGAAGAGATGCTGATCCCCGCTGACCGCCGCTATCATTACCCCTTTATCAATTGCACCAATTGCGGTCCCAGGTTTACCATTATCGATGAACTTCCTTATGATCGGAAGAACACGTCAATGGCCGTGTTTCGCATGTGTCCGGATTGTGACCGGGAATATAATGACCCGGCTGATCGGCGGTTTCATGCACAACCCAATGCGTGTCCTGTTTGTGGACCCCGCTTGATCTCCGTAACTCCCGGACAGACAGCGTACGGACCAAGCGCACTATCTGAAGCGGTTCATGCGTTGAATTCGGGGAAGATTGTAGCGATAAAAGGCCTCGGCGGATTTCACCTGGCAGTTGATGCAGTAAACAATGATGCCGTAACGGAATTACGTCAGCGAAAACACCGCTTTGAAAAACCGCTTGCCCTGATGGTGCCCTCGGTCGGAGTGGCCAGGCGGATAGTCCGGATCTGTGATGCCGAAGAGAGACTTCTAACCAGTATCCACCGTCCGATCGTACTGGTGCGCAGAAAAGACAGTACCGGTATCTCACCGCAGATCTCGCTGGACAACGATTATTTCGGTCTGATGTTACCCTATACGCCCCTGCATACCATGTTGTTTGAACTCGGAGCCCCTGAAGTGCTGGTCATGACAAGTGCCAATATCAGTGAAGAACCGATCTGTCATCACAATGAGATCTGTCTCGCACTTATGAACGGAATAGCTGATCTCTTTCTCATGCATGATCGTGAGATCTGTGTGCGATGTGATGATTCAGTTGTCAGGAATTATGAAGGGGAAACATTTTTTATTCGCAGAGCACGCGGCTATGCACCCCGGCCGGTTATTCTTCAGGACCAGGGTAAGAATATCCTGGCGGTGGGCGCTCAGTTGAAAAATACAGTAACCCTGACACGTCAGAATTATGCTTTTGTGAGTCAGCATATCGGCGATCTTGAAAATCTGGAAACTCTGGAAGTATTTGAGGATACAATTCGATATCTCAGAGAGCTGCTCGAGATCAGACCTGTATCCATCATTCATGATCTTCATCCGGAATATCTTTCCACGAAATGGGCACTGGAGCAGGGCGAATTACCTTCTTCTGGTCTTCAGCATCATTATGCCCATGTACTGAGTGTGCTGGCTGAGCAGGGGTTGAAGGAGCGGGTTATCGGCCTCGCGCTTGATGGAACAGGATATGGAACCGACGGACTAATATGGGGCGGGGAGATGCTGCTTGCTGATGTGCACCGCTTTGACCGGTATGCCACGTTCAAGCCCGTCCCCCTTCCGGGAGGGGAAAAAGCTATTTTAGAACCGTGGCGTATGGGCGTTGCCTGCATCCACCACTACCTGGATCAGGATATTGCATTGGCAGAAAAATTATTTCCTTTATATGCAGATAAGATTCCTCTGATCCTTCAAATGATCGAAAAAGGAATTAATACGCCGCTGACGACCAGCTGTGGTCGGTTGTTTGATGGGGTCTCTGCCATTTTAGGACTCAAGTCGGAAGTAAGATACGAAGGCCAGGCGGCGATCCTTCTGGAATCCTGCGCGCAGCAGGCCGGACAACGTCCATCAATAAATGAAGGGACAAAATTTGAGCTGGAGGAAAGCGACGGCACATACCGGATCAATGCCGCGCCAGTTATCAGAAACATCGTCGAAGGACTCAGAATGGGCCAGGATAAAACAGTATTAGCCTATGAGTTCCATCGCTCTCTGGTCGGGATATTTACCGATCTTATAATCCGTGCACGAGAAGAAACCGGGATTGAGAAGGTCGCGCTTAGCGGGGGATGTTTTCAAAATATGCTGCTCTTAAGTATATTGACCGCAGGATTGCGTGACGCAGGATTTAAGGTGTACACCAACCGGCAGGTACCGGTCAACGACGGCGGAATAAGCCTTGGCCAGGCCTATTGGGGCATGCACAATATATGATTATTTAATCGTTGAATTGTCGATGATTATGCAAATCCTGTCATCCTGTCCGCTATGTAACTGTCCACAATAAAATGACAAAAAGGGATGAATAGATAGATGAAGTATTTAAACGAATTTCGGGATGAGCGGCTGGCCCGAATGCTGGCCGGACGCATTGCCGAAAAAGCAAATGGTTTACCGGAGCTGAAATTCATGGAAGTGTGTGGGTCGCACACCATGGCCATTGCACGGTATGGGCTTCGCCGGATGCTTCCGGCCAATATTGGGTTGATTTCCGGACCGGGTTGTCCTGTTTGCGTGACCCCGAACCATTACCTTGATCATGCAATTGCACTGGGGCGACTCCAGGATGTTATCCTCGTCACTTTTGGTGATATGCTGCGTGTGCCGGGTTCGACTTCCTCTCTGGAGAAGGAACGCGCCGGCGGGAGTGATATCCGGATCGTATATTCCACTATGGACGCCGTGGAAATGGCACGTAAAAATTCCGGAAAAAAAGTAATATTTCTGGGTGTCGGATTTGAAACAACAGCACCGACCATAGCGGCATCAGTTGTCCAGGCAGAAAAAATGGCACTGCAGAATTATTTTGTCCTGTGTGCCCATAAAACAATGCCAAAGCCGATGGAGGCAATTGCCGGAGGTAAAAAAGTACCGCTTGACGGATTTATATGTCCGGCACATGTCAGCACCATCATCGGATCACATCCTTACGATTTTCTTTCTGTTAAATATGGCAAATATTGTGTAATTGCCGGTTTTGAACCGCTGGATATCCTCGAAGCTATTGATATGCTGCTTTCTCAGGTCCACAGCAAGAAGCCCAAAGTGGAAATCCAATATGCGCGGGTAGCAACGGCGGATGGAAATCCCACAGCCTTAAAACTGATGGAAAAGGTTTTTAAGGTATGTGATACAGAGTGGCGAGGAATTGGAATGATTCCGGGTAGCGGTTTGTGTCTGAATGATCGGTACGCATCATTCGATGCGGCCCTTCGGTTTGAAGTGGAAATCGAACGGACAATCGAAGAAACAGCGTGCATTTGTGGTGAAGTAATGCAGGGGCTGGCCAGACCACCGGAATGCCCGCTCTTCGGAACGGTCTGCACCCCCGAAAGTCCCGTAGGCGCCTGCATGGTTTCTTCGGAAGGGAGCTGTGCTGCCGCCTATAAATATGAGCAACTTATCTGATCCGTTCGTACGCAACGTCGAACTAACACAGAACGGCCAAATTATTTCCTTGTGGTTCCGTGGTTTAAATTAACAGAGTCAGGACAGCAGATGAAATACGATAAAATTTTACTGGGACACGGCAGCGGCGGAAAACTGTCTCACCAGTTGATCGAAGAAGTTTTTTTACCCTACTTTTCTGAGGATACGCTTTATAAAATGGATGATGCAGCAGTTCTGGAATATCCCGGGAACGGTCTTGTCTTCTCAACCGATTCTTATGTCGTTGATCCGATAGAATTCCCCGGGGGGGATATCGGTAAAATTGCGGTGTGCGGAACGGTAAATGATATCAGCATGATGGGTGCCAGGCCACTTTTTCTCAGCGCTGGTTTCATTATTGAGGAAGGTTTTTCTATAGAAGTACTGCACAGAATTCTGACTTCTATGAAAAATGCAGCCCTCGAGGCAGGTGTCAGGATCGTCACGGGGGATACCAAAGTCGTACCCCGGGGTGCGGCTGATAAATTGTTCATCAACACGGCCGGTGTCGGCCTACCAATGGCTGAAAAGTTGCCCTCCGGGGCAGGCGCAAAGCCTGGTGACCAGATCATTATCAATGGTCCGATTGCCGAGCATGGAATTACAGTGATGGCCACGCGCGAGGGACTTGAGATGGACCTCTCCATAAAAACCGATTCGGCACCATTAAATCATCTGGTGAGAGAGATCATGGCGGTATCCGGAGAAATCCATGTAATGCGCGACCCAACGCGTGGAGGGATTGCAACAACCCTGAATGAAATCGCCAGGCAGTCTGAAATGGCTATAAATATCGATGAGAATCAGCTGCCCATCACGCCTGAAGTTTCCTCAGCTTGTGAAATATTAGGTCTGGACCCGCTGTATATTGCCAATGAAGGAAAAATACTGGTATTTTGTTCTCAGGATGATACTCCGCGTATTCTGGAGATCATGCATAAAAATAAGTACGGAGGAGCGGCGCGGGTGATCGGTACGGTCCGCGAGGAGCCGAGACGCAAGGTCATTCTGAAAACTGCGATCGGCGGACAGCGTCTGATTGATATGCTGGCCGGTGAGCAGTTGCCCCGTATTTGTTAAGAATATTCTCATTCTTGGGAATTTGTTCGTACTACTCCCATGGCATTTTCAGTTTAAATCATCTTTAAAGTTTAAAATAGTGTGAATTTGTGTTAAAAATTCCGGGTATTATTCGGGAACAGATCGTGGCATATATTTTGCCCTACCTTTCCTCATGGCAGTAGCTGACCGATATAAAAAGCGTGTAATCATTCTCGAGAATGATCATGATCTGGCAGATAGTATCCGTGTATATCTCGAAGATTCTTATCAGGTATATATTGTTCAGGATCCTGCACATATCATGCGCTATATCTCAGACTTCAATATAAATCTACTTGTTACGGATCTTGACACATCCCATCCCGATATTCAGAGACATCTGAATGAGGCAAAGGTTTTTAATCCGAATCTTAAGATCCTTGTTATGTATATGTTCATTGATGATGACAATTTGCCGGCGAAGTCAATCCTCAATGATGTTGATGATTATATTTTCAAACCATTCAATGCCGACGTCCTGAGACATAAACTGGATCGCCTGGTAAAGCACTGAAATCCATAAATCTTTTTCTTCTTATTTCCATATTTCAGCCGATCATACACAATAGTGAAATCCATACTTTAAAAAGTTGAAAATATGGGGTCGGAGCCATATATTAAATGCCCGTAAGCCGGGAGAATTGATTGAACAGTATAGTTCTTCACACAAAAGTTTCTGTCCATGCCCGTGAATTTCATGTTCATACCGGAAGTGTCGCGGAAAAAAATGTCATCATAAGTGAGATTTTTGAACGCGGAAAGTTTGTGACTTCGAAGCAGCTCGTGTTTGAAGAACGAGATGCCCGGAACGAGCCCTCAAAACAGCGCTTTCTCAAAAATAAGGCGTCAGATCTCCACCAGGATACCATTGATGAAATCAATATGCTTTTCCATATCCAGTCTAAAATAAAGGCGTTGAAATTATTTTTACCCCACTTTAAACTCGGAACGGTATTTTTCTACCGGAACATCATCCCCGAAGCGATCGAATCATTCAAGGTCTGCCTGGAGGCAAAACCTGATTTTATTCCGGCATATATTATGATTGGAAAGTGCTATATCAGACTCGGAATTTATACGGATGCGGTGCATTATCTCTTAAAAGGGTATAAACAAAATTCAGAATATCCCGATCTGTCAAATACTTTAGGGGTTGCATTGACGCTGAGCAAAGAATATCAGAAGGCAACCAGTATTTTACAACAGGCCCTTAAAAAGAATCCCGAGTTTGATGAGGCAAATTTTAATCTTGGTATTGCGTTATTCCGCAGTACAACCGATTCAACCGATCAGCAGGATAAATCCATAGTCCCGCCGAGGGTGATGCGTTACTTAAAAGCATTGGTCCGCCAGGAAAGATACCAATCATCTGAATGGCAAAAAATGTTTGAGGATACTACGGAGGTCGTCCAGAACGGAAATCTGGACGAGATCTTCAATCATCTTGAACGTCTGCAACTGGCACTGATCACCCATTTAAAGATCGATCCCATGATCGAATCATTTTACCTGAAATTCATGTATGGCGGTCGCGAACTATCGTATCCTGAGCTGGAGTCCTATGAGGCACGGATATGGGCGCTTTCTGCAGAGCGCAATAATTTTGCTGATTTCTGGAATGAAATGGGTACGATCCATATTATCCAGTGCCGGCACCTGTTCCTCAAGGCTCTCGGAGAATTCGAAAAGGCCGTTGAGTTGAATAAGAATTATTCAGAAGCGCTCAAAAATCTCGAACTGACCCAGAATATTAAAAAAGGTTTTTTGATCCTGCTCCGCGCGATCCTCAAATAACCCATGTCAAGAATACTTGTTGTCGACAATGAAGAGCGAATGTGCAAAGTCGTACAGGCAGGCCTGGCGCTGGAAAACCATCAGATTGATATAGCCCAGTCCGGCCTGCAGGCACTCCGTCTGATGACCGGCTCTACCTATGAGATTGTCCTGACAGATCTGAAAATGAACGAAATGGATGGATTGCATCTTCTTCAGGAAATCAAAACTGCTTATCCTGCCACTGAGGTTATTTTGATGACTGCATATGCCTCACAGCAGACAGCTATTGAAGCCATGCGCCTGGGTGCATACGATTACCTGATAAAGCCCTTTGAAATGGATGAACTGGTTCTGCGGATCAACCGTGTCATAGAACAACAACGTTTAAAAAAAGAGAACCTTCGGTTACGCCGGTCTGCAGAAATTGCCGCGCCGTCGAATATGATCGGAAAAAGTGCAAAGATGCGTACCGTTTATCAGTTGATCGAAAAGGTGGCGGAAACCGATGCCACTGTTCTGATACGGGGAGAAAGCGGTACGGGAAAGGAGCTTGTGGCCGAAGCGGTTCATCAGAAAAGTAAAAGGGCAGCAGGGCCCTTTATTGTGGTCAATTGTGCGGCTGTACCGGAAAATCTGCTGGAGAGTGAATTGTTCGGCTATGAAAAGGGTGCCTTTACGGGTGCCACGCAGCGTAAAACCGGTCTGTTTGAAACGGCAGAGAAGGGAACGCTTTTTCTTGATGAGATCGGCGACATGCCGGTCGGACTTCAGGCTAAACTTCTGCGTGCCCTGCAAAATCATGAGGTGATCAGGGTGGGGGGGACAGAAAAAATCAAGATCGACGTAAGGGTGATCACCGCAACCAATCTGGATCTTGAGTCGCGGATTGAAAGCGGTGATTTCAGATCTGACCTTTATTACCGGATCAACATTTTTCCAATCCATCTACCGCCACTAAGGGAGCGTAAAGAAGATATACCGGGCTTGATCCAGTATTTTTTGAATAGTACGGGAAAGGGTATCTCAACCGGGGCAAGAAAAACATTGATCGAGTACGATTGGCCCGGCAATGTTCGTGAGCTCTTTAATGTTCTTGAACGGGCTGCGATTGTTGCAGATGATACGATCGAACAGTCAGATCTGCCCCAGCAGGTCGGACCGGTAATTTCGACCGGATTGGGTTTTACGATCCCGGACGAAGGGATAAATCTTGATCATATCGAAGCGCAGATACTTCGGGAAGCCATCAGAAAAGCGGAAGGGAATAAAACCCGGGCGGCACGTCTGCTGGGCATCACGCGCCGCCGTTTATACTCACTTATGGAAAAACACGGTATCGGCCCCTGAGCATCTCAGCTAAGCAGATGTACCACCAGGCCACTCTTCAGTTTTGGTTCAAACCATGTCGATTTTGGCGGCATGATCTCTCCCGCATCGGCGATCGTTAACAGGTCCTCTATCCGGGTAGGGAACAGAGAAAATGCCACAGCCATTTCACCGCTATCGACCCGCTTTTTTAACTCATCCAGCCCCCTGATCCCTCCGACAAAATCGATCCGTTTGTCTTTCCGCGGATCACCGATTCCCAGCACAGGTTCAAGCAGATTCTCACCCAGAATACTTACATCAAGCCGGGCCGTGGGAGAACTATCATCCCAGGTGCCCGGTATGGCCGAAAGACGATACCATACCCCGTCCAGATACATACCAAAATCATGGGGAACTGAAGGTGAATAACCGTGTTCATCGGAATATTTCCGGACCAGAAAATTTGGAGATAACTTCTCCAGAAAGCTACTCTTTTCAAGACCGTTGAGATCGGTAACCACCCGGTTATAATCCAGGATCTGCATCTGGTTGTGTGGAAAGATAACACTGAGGAAAAAATTATATTCCTCCTGTCCGGTATGATCAGGATTATCCGCACGTTTTTTGGCACACACCCGGGATGCGGCCGCTGAGCGATGATGACCATCGGCAACATATAAAACCGGTATCTCCAAAAAATCCTCTTCGATCCGGCGAATAGCATCGGTGTTTTTTACCACCCAAAACGAATGACGGATATCATCCGCACTGGTAAATTG
>Ga0209536_100004315_pt1 | contig 22492 bp, 17 predicted proteins | sample DeeMarSeWOR28_12_FD_187461 | JGI IMG/M metagenome (GOLD analysis project Ga0209536, IMG submission 187461) | Marine sediment microbial communities from White Oak River estuary, North Carolina - WOR-2-8_12 (SPAdes) (version 2) | ecosystem: Environmental > Aquatic > Marine > Intertidal zone >... | reverse complement strand
CTTGAGGTTGCGGATCTTGACGCGGTTGAACGCCTGCCCCTTGCCTGGCTTGACGAACTCGTTTTCAATAATGGAACAGGGATCGCCGTCGATCATGATTTTCAGGCCACCCTTGAATTCATTGGTACTGTACGTTGCCATAACTGCCCTTTGGTCTGCCGCATTGCAATGGAGATAAAAAACGCCGGCTATGATACCGCGATTGGACACGCCGGGACACACACCCGCCTGGCAAATGGCACTGGCCCGGGGCATCACCTCGGTCGAGGCACTGCTTGACCGGCTCGGAATCACGCCACAGCCACCCCTGCCGGCCATGGCAGCGAACTTTCCGCTGCGCGTGCCGCACAGTTTCGTTGACCGCATGGAACCCGGCAATATCGACGATCCGCTGCTGCGGCAGGTGCTGCCGGTCGCCGCGGAAAATACCCGGCAGCCGGACTATTCCCGCGACCCGCTCGGCGAACAGCATGCCATGCCGGCCCCCGGGGTACTGCACAAGTACCCCGGTCGCGCGCTGCTGACCCTGACAGGCGCCTGTGCCGTCCACTGCCGTTACTGCTTCCGGCGGCATTTTCCCTACAGCGAGGCAAATCCGCTGGGTTCCGGGCGGCATGAGGCCATTGACTACCTGCGATCACACCCGGACATCGGTGAACTCATCCTCAGCGGTGGCGACCCGCTTTCACTGCCGGATTCGCGCCTTTCAGGGCTGGCAGAGCAGCTGGCCGGCATCCCGCACCTGCACACCCTGCGCATCCATACCCGCCTGCCGATCGTGCTGCCAGAGCGTGTCGATGACCTGCTGCTGGACTGGCTGTCGAATCTGCCGCATCGCCTGGTCATCGTGCTGCACTGCAATCATCCGAACGAAATCGACATGCCGGTCAAGACGGCCATGCAATCGTTGCGGCAGGCCGGTGCCATGCTGCTGAACCAGTCGGTCCTGCTGCACAAGATCAACGATGACGCGGATACCCTGGTCAGGCTGAGCGAGGCACTGCTGGCGGCCGGCATCATGCCCTACTACCTGCACCAGCTGGACAGGGTACAGGGGGCAGCGCATTTCGCGGTTGCAGACACTGACGCCCGCGCGCTGATGGATGCCATCCACAGCCGGCTGCCCGGTTACCTGGTGCCGCGTCTGGTGCGTGAACTGCCTGACTATCCGGGTAAATTCCCGCTCTGGCCGGGCCCATGAAAATCACCGTATTGTCCCGGCACAGCGCATGCTAAGATCCCCCGGACAGTCATAACAACCATTATTCCAGCTGGTAACTCGATAGGTCATATGGATTTGCAGATCCCCTCCCTACGCAAGCCTGACGGGAACAGTTTCAACTCAAGTCCCGCGGTAGTCAGACAATGGGTTGCCGATCTGCCGCTGGTCAACACCGGCAGAACAGCCGACCTGCTGCACGCCGCGCTCAGCGAAATGAACGGCCTGCGTGTGCCGGCGTATGACCGCTTCGATGATCTGGAGCAACTGGCCGAGCCGGTTAATTACGTAATCGATGCACTGAAAAAGAAATTTCTCGGCAGGCGCTTCCCGCTGGACGACAGGGCACTTGAGCAGGCCAATCTGGCCACCACCCTCTGCATGAAAATGGCGACGGGTTACAAGATAGTTGCGTCCGAACTCGACAGGCAACGCAAGGGCGGTAGCCCGCTCGAGCAGGCCATTCAAAATGCCATCCGCTATCTTGGCGAGGCCCTGCTAGGCTCCTACCTGATATACGTACCCTATCCGGCTGGCATCTGGCGCAGCCTGCACAGTCTGTATGCATTCGCAGTCCGGCACGGACTTGCCGACGTCACCGCCGACGGCACACTGTCGCCAGTTGACGGTCAACAAACTATCGGGGATAGCTACAAACAGTGCCTGTTGCTGTCGCTGGCCTGCCCCTACCGGATGCGCCAGAGCGAGATCAGGTCCGTCAATGCACTGATGGCTGACTGGTCGAAGCACTGCCAGCTGCATGCCACCGCCGAGGTCAGCGCCAGCGGTTATTTTGCCTGTCACCTGGATTCCGACGAGCCACCCGGCTACCTCAGGGAAGACCAGCGTGATGCACTGGATTCCAGCTGGATCATCATCGATACACGCGGGCTGGAGGAGCCGGTTCGCGCAACGATAGACAGACGCAGGGAGTCCACTGCCCGCCTGTCCACCCTGCCGGACGAGACGGTGCTGCAGCGCCTGATGCTGTCGTGGGGCATGATGCCGAAACGCCGGTTTCCGCGCCGCGGCGGCGAGTCCCTCGTGCGGCTCCTCGTCGGGCTTGCGGCCATACACCGGGCACTTGGCGGCCTCGCCGGAACGCGTTCGGCAGGAAATGCCACTGCGGCGAGTCAAACGGTTAAGGACGGCGATTATCTGCGTGACCCCACATTCGAGCAGACGACCAGCTTCGACACCAGATTGCCCGACCGGCACAGTGAAGAGAGTCCGTTCAGGGGCGCCTACTCGCCCGGCGCCAGGGTCGACAACAGGTCCTTGCGCATCGAGTCCTGGAAGATGCACGACATGAGTGCCGGAGGCTACTGCCTGCTGTGGGACAGCGCCGACGCCTCCAGCGCACAGGTTGGTGAACTGGTGGCGATCACCGAGGGTGACGAAGACAGCAACTGGCTACTTGGCGTTATCCGCTGGATGCGGTTCACACCCTCGGAAGGCCTGGCGCTTGGCGTGCAGATGCTGCCAACCGGTGCCCGCCCGGTCTGGGCCAGCGTCTGCAAGGACCAGGCCGGCATGGAGGATCGCATGCACGGAATCCTGCTGCCGGGGCTCCCGGCGACAGGCCAGCCGGCGACGCTGCTGCTGCCAGCACTGCCGTTTCACAGCGGTTGCCTGTCTACCCTCAGCGAGGCGGACAGTAAAAAGACCATCAGGCTGACGGGTCAGGTCGAGGATACGGGCAGTTTTGCCCAGTTTCATTTTGCTGAAGACAGCGCCGGCTAGCGCGGGCAGAACAGTTCAGTAGAGCTCCATGAAGGGCTCCGGGTACTCGACATGGCCGCCGCCGTCCAGGTTGCCCGCAACGATCTCCATGACCGTCATGGCGTCCTCCGGTGCAGGCAGGTTGCAGGTGACCTGGATTCCCCTCGCCGGGACAAAACCGAACCGCTTGTAGTATTCCGGATACCCCACCACCACGATGGCGCCATAGCCCTTCTCTTTTGCCAGTTCCACGCAGGCCCTGATCAGCTTTGAGCCGATGCCCCGGTGACTCTGCGACGGCACCACCGACATCGGCCCGAGTGCCAGCACGTTCTTTTCCTCACCATTGTGGCGTAACGGCATGCGGGTCAGCAGTGCATGCCCGACGATGCGCCCGTTCAGTTCTGCGACCAGCGACAGCTCGCGGTTATAGGTTGGGGTTTCACGCAGGGCGCTGATCAAATGGGCTTCCGCCTCGCCGCCAAACGCGCTGATATGCACGACATCGATCGCACGGGCATCATTGGTTGATTCGGGTCTGACAGTGATTTCGTGCATTCCACAACTCCGTTCCGGTAGCGAGTCCACCAGCCCAGCCGGGATCAACGGGGCTGCCGTGTATTGCTCTAAACATTCTTCTTTTCAGGAACTTGGATGCTATCAGGAAACCCCTGACGGGGAAACACCCGCCCCCCTGCCGACCGCCGGCAGCCGCCGGACCAACACCCCCCGCCGGACCCCCAACGGCGTTCAAGAAACTGCCCGAAATGCCGAAAAACTGAGAGTCGGGATCGGGCCGGGGCCGCCACAGCGCACACAGGCCCCGGTTGTGAGTGAAATTACGCCAGTTGCGAGGTCATGCAGTGAACCACCGGGACAGTCTCACACTCGTTATCGTCGAATCATCCGCGAGCGAGGCGGAAAAACACGTTGCAACCCTGCGCAATGCCGGCCACTCGATCCGGCATGAACATGCAGAGGATCTCGACTCACTCACCGAACTGCTGGGCAGCGCCGCGCCCGACATCATCCTTTGCGGCGAATCCGACAGCCTGCCTGACCTCGATGCCGTCACCGGCCTGTTGCAGGAAAAATCATGCCAGGCGCCTGTGATTGCCCTCACCGGCGACGCCACGGCTGATGCCGTACTGGCTGCCCGCCGTGGCGGCGCAATGGAATGTATTCCCTACGAACCGCCGCTGGCCCTGCAACTGGCCTTCGGCCATTGCCGGGAAACCGTCATGCTGCGACAGCAGACCGACAGCCTCGACGCAGCCCTGCAACAGTCCGAGGCCCGCTGCCGAGACCTCATAGAGAGTTCGCGTGATGCAATCGCCTACATCCATGAGGGCATGCACATACACGCCAACCAGAGTTACCTGAAGATGTTCGGCCTGGACAGCACGGATGAAATCGACGGCACTCCCCTGCTGAACATGGTCGAGCATGACGACCACAGGCTGCTGAAGGACTTTCTGCGTGAATACCATGGCGGCAACGGCGAATCGAGCACACTGGAAGTCAGGGGACTGGAACCGGATGGCAAACATTTCAAGGCCCTGATGGAGTTCTCGCCGTCCACTTTCGATGCCGAGGAATGCATCCAGGTCATCATTCGCACTGCAGACAATGCCGAACTGGAGAATCAGCTCGAGATACTGACTCGCCAGGACATTCTCACCGGACTGGCAAACCGGCAGGAATTCATCCGCACGGTAAACCTGGCCATACGCGCGGGCTTCGCCGGCAAGCAGACACACACGGTCACCTATATCCTGATCGACAACTTCAAGAAGCTGTGCGAGAGCGTCGGCATGTCCGGCGGCGACAAGCTCATCAGAAACACGGCAGAGCTGCTTGCAACACTCTATGGTGATGAAGTCACGCTCGCGCGCTTTGGTGACTGCGCCTTTACCGTTCTCTGGAAAAACAGCAACGAGGAAGACGCACACCAGCTGGCAGAACACACACGACAGACCATAGAGGAACACATCGCGGAAATCGACGGCCATGCCGTCAGCATGACATCCAGTATCGGTATCTGCGTGATCAACGGTCACTCGCGCAACGCGGAGAACGTCCTGTCACGCGCCGACCTGGCCTGCGAGGTGGCGCGATCCTCCGGCGGCAACCAGATTCACGTCCACAGCCTCGCGGTCGACGAGAGCATGGATGGCGAGAACGAACCCGAATGGGACCACGTCATCCGCAAGACCATTGACGATGAACGCTTCTACCTTGCCTACCAGCCGGTCGTCAGCCTGAACGGCAATGACGGAATCCGCTACGAGGTCCTGCTGCGAATTATCGACGAGGAAGGCCAGGTCATCCTGCCCGGCCAGTTCATCAGCATTGCCGAAAAAACCGACATGATCGGGGAGATCGACCGCTGGGTCTTCAGCACGGCGGCACGGACACTCGCCGGGATGGATTCAGGTGATGGCGACACCACATTCTTCATCAAGACTTCCGGCAGCACCCTGGCCGACAAGGAATTCCCGGTCTGGGTCTTCAACACCCTGAAATCACACGGCCTCAAGACCGGCAACATCATCTTCGAAATACCGGAATCGGTCGCGGTCAGCGACCTGAAAAACACCATGCTGTTCATCAACTCGATCAGGAAAGTCGGCTGCCGGATATGTCTCGAGCATTTTGGCCGGCATAACCAGCCACAACTGCTCAAGCACCTCAATGTCGACCTGGTGAAAATCGACGGCTCACTGATCAGCAACCTGCCGGAAAAGAAGGCGAACCAGGAAAAGGTCAGGGAGATCGTCTCGCTGGCACACGAAACGGGCAAGCAGTGCGTGGCCGAACACGTTCACGGACCGAGCGACCTGGCGCTGCTGTGGCAATACGATATCGATTTCATCCAGGGCAATTTCGTGCAGGAACCGAGCCGGGAACTCGGCTACAACTTCGAGGAAGAAATCGCGTAAGGCGTCAGCTACCGGGTCATGTCAATCAAGCACGTGAGAAACCAGACCGTCCGCCAGCTTGGGTTCAAACCAGGTGGATTTCGGGGGCATGACTTCGCCGGCATCGGCCACCGCCATGAGGTCTTCCATGCCGGTGGGGTAGAGCGAAAAGGCCACCTGCATTTCACCGCTGTCCACCCGACGCTCGAGTTCTTCCAGCCCGCGAATGCCGCCGACGAAATCAATGCGGCTGTCGCGTCGCGGATCGCTGATACCGAGCAGCGGTTCCAGCAGGTTGTCGGCCAGCAGGCTGACATCCAGGCGCGCCACGGGATCCTCCGGTATGAGCTCGGGATGCACCTGCAGCCGGTACCACTGGCCGGCCAGATACATGCCGAATTCACCGGGAGCGGCCGGGTGACAGGCACTGTCCACCGGCGTCACGCGGAAGTTCCCGACCAGGCCGGCAAGCAGCGTCTCGGGTGTCATGCCGTTGAGGTCCCGGACCACCCGGTTGTAGTCGAGAATCTGCATCTGCCTGTGAGGAAAGATCACCGTCAGGAACCAGCCGGCACCGGCACCTGCGTGATGTGCCGCCACGCGCGAGGCGGCCGCGGATCGATGGTGGCCATCGGCAATGTAGAGTACATCCATGGCGTCAAACGCCTGCGTGATACGGGCGATCTGCACGCTGTCGTTCACCACCCAGAGGCTGTGGACGATGCCATCGTCCGCCACCACATCAACCTCGGGCTCGCCCATGGTCACCGCCTCCAGCAGCGCATCGACAGCGTCACTGGACTTGCAGGCCAGCAGGACCGGCCCGGTCTGGGCATTCAGTGCCTCGATCTGTCTGACCCGGTCGTCCTCCTTGTCCGGCCGGGTAAACTCGTGCCGGCGGATCCGGTTGCTCTCATAGTCAGCCACGGAGGCAACCGCCACCAGACCCGTCTGGCTGTGCCCCCCCATAACCAGCCGGTAGACATAGTAACAATCCTGGCTATCGCGCTGCAGCACGCCCGCATCCAGCATACGCGCCAGGTTCTCGGCTGCCTTGGCGTAAACGGCGGGATCGTGCGAATCGGTACCCTCGGGAAGATCAATCTCGGCCCTGGATATATGCAAAAAACTCCACGGACGGCCCTCGGCACGCAGTCGCGCCTCGGCGCTGTTCAGAACGTCATACGGCGGCGCGATGACATCGGCAGCGCGCCCGGCAACCGGCCGCAGGCCGGCAAAAGGTCGGATCAGTGTCATAATGGCTTCCCGCAGGCAGTGGTTCCGCAAAAAAACCTATTGTACACACGCCCCTGTCATGCCGCGACGCACCACCCTGCTCCGGCCATACACGACCGGAGGGCTGCATGAGCACGGGCACCCACGACTGGCTGCAGCGCACCGGCGCACACTACCGCTCGACCGGGGACCGGCTGATAAGCGGTTACCGCCAGGCTGATGCCATCTTCCAGACAAGGTGGGCCGTGGCGGCTGCAGAGATCAGGAGCATGCTGTCCGGCGTCGCGGACCGGATTTCAGGCGGGCTCACCAGGCTGCGGCAGCACGCACAGCGCACACCCCTGGTGTACAAGCTGTCACTGCTGATTACCGTTCTCGTCGTGACCTGCATGACCATGCTGGGATCGCTGATCGTGCAGCAGCAGACCCGGCTGTTCGAGAACCAGATCGACGAGCAGGGTACTGCCCTGGCGCGCATGATGGCCCAGGCGGCAAGGGAACCGCTGCTGGCGGCCGACCAGCTGGCGCTGGATGTCATCAGCACCGGCTTCGCCAACAACGGCAGCGTCAACGGCACCGCACTGGTGACCCTGGAGGGCGACATCGTTGCCCACGCCGGCGGTTTCCACGATGGCAGCCACCAGACCCAGCGCAATGTCCTGCACCAGCTGATCGAGCAGGCACCCGCCTCACTGACATGGGCCTGGCCGGTCGCAAAAAAAACAGGTAGCGTTCAGGTCATATCCTTTGTCCAGCCGGTCGTATTCCAGGGCGTCACGGCCGGATATGCCATGGTCACCATCAGTCGTGCCGGTGTGGAATCATCGCTGAGAAGCGCCAAGCAGGCGATCACCGGCGCCACCCTGCTCATCATCTTCCTCGGTATCGCCATGGCGTTCGCCCTCGGCAAGCGCATTACCGACCCGATCGGACAACTGGTTGACGCCAGCCACGCCATCGGCAAGGGCGATTACAGCATCAAGTTCAGCGAACGACGGCAGGACGAGCTTGGCCAGCTGATGGACGCCTTCAACGAAATGGCCGAGGGTCTGCTGGAGAAATCCCAGGTCAAGGACGCCCTGTCGCGTTATGTATCGCCAGGCGTCGCCACTGAGATTCTGGCCAACCTGAACGACGTCGAACTTGTCGGCAAGCGGGTCGAGGGCAGCGTGCTGTTTGCCGACATCGTCGGCTTTACCCGGATCGCCGAGAACATCAGGCCTGAGGAACTCGTCAGTCTGCTGAACCGCTATTTCACACTCATCACGCATGCCTGTGAAATCAACAACGGCATCGTCGACAAGTATCTCGGCGACGGGGTCATGCTGGTGTTTGGCGCACCGCAACCGCATGCCGACCACTGCTTCAGCGCCATCGCCTGCGCCATCCTCATCCAGCGACTTATTGCGCAGGAAAACCAGCTGCGCGAAGCACAGGGCAAGTTCCCCATCCACTTCAGGATCGGCATCAATTCCGGCACCATGCTGGCCGGCAACATGGGCTCGACGGAGCGCATGGAATACACCGTTGTCGGCGACACGGTGAACATTGCCTCGCGGCTTTGCGGCATCGCCAACAGCGAACAGGTCGTGGTTGCACGCGAGGTCTATCAGGCCGATACGATCAGCTCGCGGGTACTCGCCGGAGAATACCAGGCCATCCGCCTGCGTGGCATTACACAGCCGGTGACCACCTATCTGGTAGACTCGCTGACAGCCGACTGGCAGGACGTCATCGATCACCAGCTCGACACCATCACCAGGCTGATTAATCGGGAACTCGCCAATGCGTAGCCTGCTCCATGCCCTTGCCCTGCTGGTATTGCTCTCGGGCTGCGCACAGCTCGAGACGGTAAAACTTGGACAGGACCGACCCGAGGACCTGCAGACGCTGATGGACCGTCACGAGTATGCACGGGCCGGTCAGTTGCTGGACCGGTACCCGCACCTCGACACGACCGAACGCCGGAGGTTGCTGCATGATGGCATCAGCCGCTACGAGGACACCATGCTGGACAGCGCACAGGCAAAGGCCGGCAATGACAACCTGGTCGATGCCATCGATGTACTTCACGAGGCGCTGCTGAAGGTTCCCGGCAGCACCCGGCTGCAGTTTTACCGCGACGAACTCAACAGCAGACGCACCGCCAGGCTGCGGGAAAACGAGCGACAGAAGCTCATGTCGCGTGCCCGCTACCTGCTGGACGAGCAGCAACTCTACGAAGAGCAGCTCAACCTTGACCCGCCGGATTTCACGGAACGCTGGAAAAACTCCAGGAACCGGCATGAAGTCAGCCGACTGCATGGTGAACTGCTGGACTGCGGTCTCGAGAAACTTGAACAGAATGCCCTGGATCCGGCCGGGGAGTGCCTGTCGCTGGCCAGCGAAATCGACAATACAGACGAAGTGGCCACCGCCCTCGCCCGCCTGGAGTCCAAACGCAGCTCGGCAAGAACCATCGTGGCCAAGCAGGCGAAAATTACCCAGGTAAAGAAACAGCGCAGCCTGAAGAAAAAGCATATCAACAGGACCCAGGACCTGCTTGCTGCCACACGGGCCGCACTGGACAACGATGACCTCGTGCTGGCCCGCACGACCTTTGACAGCATCCCGCCCTCGACCCGCAAGGACGACAATGTAATGGCAATGCAGGAACAGCTGGACACGGCCATCGCAGCACGCGTCACCGGGCTGCTGGACAGGGGCGACCGCCAGTACCGTGCCGACAAGGTCACCGCGGCCATTGCCACCTGGAGGAAGGCACTGGCAATCGACCCCGATAACAAGGAAATCAACGAACGCCTGGAACGCGCAGGCAAGGTCCTGGCGCGACTCGAGGAACTGAAAAGCAAACAGAAATAGCCGGCAGCGTCTACGGCAGTAGTGACAAGGCCCCTGGACCCGGGGCCTTGCTGCTTAAGGAAGATGCCCTGCCTGCTCAGGTACCGAGCAAACGGGTGCCGGGGTCTGCGCCTTCCCTGCTGACGCTATGAACGGGTGACGGGGTTTTGATACTGCAGGGCACTTCAACGACCCCATCGCGCACGAACCCGGAGGGCCTGCCCAGTTCGTCATACCGCACACAGACATGCCCCCTGAACTGGAAATCCCCGATATAGCGATGCGATAGCTTCCGTTTCAACTGGCTGGCATAGTCGAGACCAAGAAAATGGCTGACAAACCCGCGGATCACCCCCGCGTGAACGACCAGCAGGATGGTTCGCTCCGGGTACAGCCCGGCAAGCGATGCAAGGAAACTGACGCTGCGAATCTGCATCTGCCGGAAACTCTCCCCGTCCGGGTAGATAAAGTCCGGATCAACCTTGTGCTGCGGGATATGGCTGGCGACCCACTTCTTGCTCTTCTTGTACAGCGAACCATAGTTGACTTCGTTGAGCAGGGCGGAATCATGAACGACATGTATGCCGTGGCACTTGGCGAAGAACATCGCCGTCTGCCGCGCCCGCTCCAGATCGCTGGAATAGATTGCCTGCGGCCTGATATCACACTCCCTGAGCCTGTCGTTGACGAAGGCCAGGTCGGCTCGCCAGCCCTTGGCGCGCGGGGCATCACCCCAGCCGATAATCTGATCGGCGGCGTTGAGGATGGTCTTGTAGTGCCTGACAACAATGGCGCGCATCTGAAAAACATACCAACTAATAAGGGATTTGTAAAAGACAACAGGCCTGACACCGGTCGGTTGCGTGCACCAGACCGGTACCAGGCAGCCCGTCAGGCTACCGAGACAATAGAGATTCAGGAATCCGTGACAGCAACAACAGAGTGCATGCCGCATGCAATCGTTGCGGACAATACCACCTGGCAGGACGCTGTCACCTGATCACTGGGGTATACTTCAGCGATCGGCAAACTGTCTCGAAGACACATCAAAATGCATCAACAGGATATGCCTTAAATGGCAAAAACCGTTGTCATCAAGCTCCCCGGCGGCGACCGGACGCCCTTCCTGCGGGGCATCATGGTGCAATCCCTCATGAGTAGCGGACTGCCGTTTGACGATGCCTACAGCCTGTCGCAGACGATAAAAGACAGCCTGCAGGATATTGTCCAGATCACAACCAGCGACCTCAGGGACCGGGTCAGCAAGCTGCTGTCCGCACACTACGGCCCCGAGCAGCGTGCGAGCTATGAAAACCGGCCGACAGCCGAGAGCGACATCATTGTCCATACGCCGACACGCAGCGAACCGTTCTCGGTGGGCATACTGGCGCACTCGCTGGAGACCTGCACCGTCGAGCCTGAAGTCGCCCTGGAGGGTGCACGCCAGGTATATACAAGCCTGCTGAAGACCGGACACCGGGAAATCGACCACAAGGTACTGCGCAAGCTGATCTACCAGTGCCTCAAGGAGCACTGCTCGACCGATTCTGCCGATCGCTACCTGTCATGGCGTCGTTTCGAAAACAGCGGGGATCCACTGATCGTCCTGATCGGGGGCGCCACCGGCGCCGGCAAAAGCACGATCTCTTCGGAGGTAGCCTACCGGCTGGACATTGCCAGAATCCAGTCGACAGACGTCATGCGCGAGATTATCCGCGCCTACCTGACGCCACAGGCCGTGCCGACCCTGGAATATTCCAGCTTCGAGGCCTGGCGCGGGCTGCCGGCAACAGCAGATGAACACAGGAACCCGGGTGAAAACCCGGTATTAACGGGGTTCCTGTCCCAGTTCACCACCATGAAACCGGCGCTGGAGGCCACGATTTACCGCGCCGTCAAGGAGCGTGAAGACCTGATACTCGAGGGGGTCCATGTCGCACCCCAGCTACTGGACCTGCAGGAAGCCAGCACCGGCGGGATCGTGGTTCCCCTGATGCTTGCCTCCATGGAACGCGCTGCCCTGCGCAAGCAGCTGAAACGCCGCGGGCGGGAAGCGACCGAGCGCAAGGCATCCCGTTACCTGGATCGCCTGGATGATATCTGGGAACTGCAGTCCTACCTGCTGACCGAGGCCGATAACAGCGGCATCCCCATCATCACCAACTGGCATATCGACACCACCATTCGCGAAATACTCAACCTGATAATGGCCAAGGTCATGAAACGATACCCCCCGGAAGAGAGTCAGCCGCCCTGGGATGACTAGCACCCCAACCGGCATCGCCGGCAAGGTACCGACAGGTTTGATAAAAGCACCAGCAACTTGATTCTCATCAAGAAACACCCGCAAGTGCTGTTATAGTATGAATCAATTTCACTGACATGCAGAGCAAGCCTGATGACAACAACGACACAGCCCGGAACGTCAACCGCCACGACACGCAAGAGCACATCCCGCAGCAAGACAGCGGGCACCACGGCGCGCCGCCCGGCGACGCGCAGCCGGAACACTGCCAGCCGGAAAAGGTTCGATCTGGACGACCCGCAGCTGTACCTGAACCGCGAGCTCACCTGGCTCGAGTTCAACCGCCGTGTCCTGCAGATGGCGGAACACGAAGACACCCCGTTACTCGAGCGCGTCAAGTTTCTGGCTATCGTCAGCAGCAATCTCGACGAGTTCTTCATGAAGCGCATCGGTGGACTGAAGCAGCAGATTGCCGCCGGCATCAGCAAGCTCACGGTTGACGGACGGACACCCGCCCAGCAGGTCGAAGAATGCCATGCCGTGGTGCGCGAACTGCACGGCAGGCAGAACGTCATCATTCGCAGGCTGCAGGAACTGCTGGAAGAACAGGATATCCACATCGTCAGCCATGCCGAACTCAGCCAGGCAGAACAGGCCACGCTGCGCGAGCATTTCATCACCAACATCTTTCCCCTGCTGACGCCACTGGCAATGGATCCGGGGCACCCGTTCCCCTTTATCTCCAACCTTGCCCTCAACCTGCTCGTTTCACTGCGCCATCCCGGCGGCAGCGCCCAGCACATCGCCCGCGTCAAGGTGCCGGTCTCGAAGGACATCGCGCCCCGCTTCATTCGTGTCGGCGACAAGAACACCTTCGTGACGCTGAATGACGTCATCACCGCAAACCTCGATACCCTGTTCCCGGGGATGGAAATCATCTCCACCGGGTTGTTCCGCGTCACCCGCAACGCCAACGTCGAGTCGGACGAGGAGGAAGCCGACGACCTGCTGGAAATGATCGAGTCGGAACTCCGGGACAGGCACTTTGCGCCGATAGTCCGGTTGCAGGTCTCCAGCGACATGAGCCCGACGCACCGTGGCATGCTGGCCGCCGAACTGGGCCTTGACGAGAAGGCCGATGTTTTCAAGGTGGAATCACTGATGGCCATGCGTGACCTGTTCGAGATTGCCGCCCTGGACATACCGGAACTGCATGACCCGGTTCATGCGGCAATCGACAACACACGCCTTGCCCATGACAAGCGGAATATCTTCCACATCATCCGCGAGCGCCAGGCCCTGCTGCTGCAGCATCCTTACGAGTCGTTCTCGACCAGCGTGGAGCGTTTTCTGCGCACGGCAAGCCAGGACCCGAAGGTTCTGGCAATCAAAATGACGCTGTACCGGACTTCCTCGGAAGGCAATATTATCGAGTCGCTGATACAGGCTGCCCTTAACGGCAAGCAGGTTGCCGTGCTGGTCGAACTCAAGGCCCGTTTCGACGAGGCACAGAACATCCGCTGGGCACGACGGCTCGAGCAGGTGGGCATCCATGTCACCTATGGTGTTGTCGGACTGAAGACCCACAGCAAGGTGATACTTGTGGTCCGCAAGGATTTCAACGGCCTGAAACGTTATGCCCATATCGGCACCGGCAACTACCACGCCGGTACGTCGCGGCTCTACAGCGACCTCGGCATGCTGACCTGCGACGATGCCATTGCGCAGGACCTGACCGAGCTGTTCAATTACCTGACCGGCTATTCACCGCCTCCGCAGTATCGCAAGATACTGGCCGCCCCCTACACCCTGAAGCAATCGCTCATCGACAAGATCGAACGTGAAGCGAAACTGCATAGCGAGGAAACACCGGGGCATATACAGCTCAAGATGAATGCACTCGAGGACTCGGACATCGTCAGGGCGCTCTACCTGGCGTCCATGGCGGGCGTCAAGGTGGACCTGATTGTGCGCGACACCTGCCGCCTGCGACCGAATATTCCGGGACTCAGCGAGAATGTTCGTGTCATCGGTCTGGTAGGCCGATTCCTCGAACACTCCCGCATCTATTATTTCCGGAATGGCGGACAGGAAGAGTATTTCATTGGCTCGGCCGACCTGATGAGGCGTAATCTGGAGAGCCGCGTCGAGGTCATCGCGCCGGTTGAGGAACCGAGGTTACGGCAGGAGCTGCGCCTGATCCTGGATGCACAGTTATCCAGCAGGAAGAATGTCTGGGAGATGCAGGCCGACGGCAGTTATGTGGAACTGCAGTCACCCGATGGCAGGGACATGAAGGATTCACAGGAAATCTTCATCGACCTGGCGCAGAAACGCATGACCGCCGCGCTCAAACATCGCCAGGCCAAGCTCAGGAAGAAGCTGCTGAATCACTTTCACAAGCGTCTGCGAAGCAATAATCCATGACCATCTGTATCAGCCACAGGGCTGGCAGGCCTGAGTCAGGGAAATGAGTATCACCAGACATACTGACGGCCTGGGTTCGGGCATAACTTTCAGCCGTCAACGGCAGCGACCATCCTGAGGAAAACCATTAATGTCATCCAGCAAAGACGACCGCCCCATACTCGTACCCGTTGACTTTTCATCCGACTCTGAAGCCGCACTGGTGTATGCCGCCGAGCTTGCGGCCCTGATGCATTCACCGTTGCTGGTGCTGCATGTCGTGCACGACCCTGGCGAAGCGCCGGGATACTACGCCGTAAAGCACAGGAAAAAACACCTGCACAAGCTCGAGGATGTTGCAGCCGACATGCTGAAAAACTTCATGCAGGAAACTGGCAAAACACATCCCCACCTGACAGCCATAGCCGATGCAGGTACCAAACTAGTCACTGGCCTGCCGGTCAACCGTATTCTGGAAGTGGCCGACAAGTCCGGGGCGCGAATGATTATAATGGGCAGCCAGGGCCGGACCGGCCTCTACCATGCACTGGTGGGATCCAAGGCCGAACAGGTCGTGAGGCTGGCATCGTTACCGGTCACCATCATCAAGTCGGAAAAGGTAAAAAAGGACAAATGAGCCCAAAGACATGATACCCCGGCCCAGACTATTCAGCGTATCCGCGGCAAATTCTAGGACATACAGCATATTTCTTCTTGCAAGTTGCCTTTTGGTGCCGGCCGCTGCCAGCGCAACCGCAACCGCAACCAGTGAAACCATGGACTGGTGGACCATGGGGATGCAGCTCTTCGGCGGGCTCGCCCTGTTCCTGTTCGGCATGGAACAGATGGCGGATTCACTCAAGGCGGTCGCCGGCGAGCGCATGAAAATCATCCTGGCCAGGCTAACCACCAACCGCTTCATGGGCGCGATCACCGGCGCCTTCGTAACCGCGATAATCCAGTCCTCATCGGTGACCACCGTGCTCGTGGTCGGCTTCATATCGGCCGGCCTCATGTCGATGGCCCAGTCGATCGGCGTCATCATGGGCGCCAACATTGGCACCACCATTACCGCACAGATCGTGGCCTTCAAGGTCACCAAGGCTGCTCTGCTGATGGTTGCAGTCGGCTTTGGCATGCTGTTCTTTTCCAAAAACGAAAAGATCAAGCAGTACGGCGGTATGCTGATGGGACTTGGCCTGGTGTTTTTCGGAATGAGCGTGATGAGCGATGCAATGCACCCGCTGCGCTCCTACCAGCCGTTCCTTGATCTTATGACCCGGATGGAAAACCCGCTGGTCGGCATCCTGGTCGCGGCGGCATTTACCGCGCTTGTTCAGTCCTCCTCGGCAACTACCGGTATCGTCATCGTCATGGCCACACAGGGATTCATCACGCTCCCCGCTGGCATAGCTTTGGCTTTTGGCGCCAACATCGGCACCTGCGTGACTGCAATGCTGGCATCGATCGGCAAACCGAGGGAGGCTGTCCGGGCTGCCATCGTGCATGTCATGTTCAACGTCTTCGGGGTACTGCTCTGGGTCAGCTTCATCAGCCAGCTGGCGGATTTTGTGACCTGGCTGTCACCGTCTCACGGTGGACTTGCCGGGGCCGAACGTCTCGCTGCCGACACGCCAAGGCAGATTGCGAATGCGCATACAGTCTTTAACATAGCCAATACCCTGATCTTCATCGGATTGACAGGACAGTTTGCGCGCCTGGTGGAATGGCTGGTGCCGGACCGGCCTCTGGAGGAAGAGGAACTGGCCAGGCCGCGCTACCTCGACGATTCGCTGCTGGAGACCCCGTCACTGGCGCTAGATCGCGCCCGTCTCGAGATCGGCAACATGGGGGAACGCGTCATGGAAATGCTGCGCCTGATCATGCCGGCAATCCTCGCCGGCGACCGTACATCGTTGAAACAGGTTGCCGGGATCGACGATATCGTGGATGCCCTGCACGGGCATATCATCACCTACCTTGGAGACATCAGCCGGAAGCCACTGACCGAGGTACAAACGCGTGATTTGCTTGGCCTGATGGCCGCCGCAAACGAACTGGAGAACATTGGCGATATCATTGAAACGGACCTGGTGTACCTCGGTAACCAGAGGATCAGTGAGGGGGTTTCGATTAGCCCATCGACCCGGGAGATGCTGACAAAGCTGCATGACGCCGTATCCCGGACGGCGGAACTGGCAAACACGGCCGTTGTCAAAAACGACCCCGTGGCGGCCCAGGAGGTCACCAGCATGAAAGCGGTGATCAGCAAACTAACAGACAAGGCCGCCATGCACCAGGCGAAACGCCTCGTCGCAGAAGAGCCGAACCGGCTTGCCGCCTATACTATTGAGATGGACATCATCGAGAAACTCAAACGGACCTATTATTTTGCCAAGCGAATGGCGAAGACCGTGGTGCCCGAGGGAGAGGGAGAGGAAGAGGAACAGCCGCTGCCAGAGGCTGTCTAGCCTACCCTTCCGCAGGCAGCGTCCTTATGCCGCATCACCGGCGACGGAGCTTCTGATACTGACCTGATCGACGCTACGGGGAGAAGCCTTGCGGATCCTGACATCGAGGCTGTCGATAACATATACCTCTCCCACCTGCGGAATGGTTTCAGTGTGGTTCAGTAACCAGAGGCTTACCGTATCAGTGGGCTTCCCGGGCAATTCAAGGCCAAAATAGTCCTCGACGACGCGCAGCTCAGCCGCGCCCTCGACAACCAGCTCGTTTTCGTCGGCACCGGTCTCGACCAACGGCGCCACGTCACTCTCGTCATAGATCTCACCGACGAGTTCCTCCAGGAGATCCTCGAGGCTGACGATCCCCCTGACAACACCGTATTCATCCACCACGATGGCAAACACCCGCTTCTCTCGCAGCATCAGGGCGAACAGCTCGTCGATCGCATGGTATTGCGATACGTACAGCGGCTCGTGGGCAATTTCGGTCAACGGGACATCGAGTCGGTCAGAGTCAATGGCCGACAGGAGGTCCCGCAGGTACAGTACCTTGCGAAGCCTGTCCCTGTGAGTATCGTAGATCGGGATTCGCGAGTAGGTCGCCTGCGTCACCAGTGGCAGCGCCTCCCTGACCGTCAGACTGCCATCGAGCGCAAAGATGCCGGTATGCGGCGTCATGACATCACGGACCTTCAGGTCGTTGAACGCGAAGACACGCTCGATCATCTTGCGCTCATCATGCTCGATCGTGCCTTCCTTCTCGCCATACTCCAGCATGCTGATCAGCTCCGACTCGGTGACGATGGGATCCCCTTGCCGGCCGCTCAGCCGGTGGACCCAGGCCGTAAAGTGGCCAAACAGCCAGACGGCCGGGTAGATCAGGCGCATGAATACCAGAAGTGGCGGCGCGATGAACAGCGAAATACTTTCGGAATACCGGGTGGCGAGGCTCTTGGGCGTGATCTCGCCGAAGACCAGGATCAGTATGGTCAGCACGCCGACGGCTATACCAGGACCGGCACTGCCATACCAGCGTGTGGCAATGACCGTAGCCATCACGGAGGCTGCAATATTTACCAGGTTGTTGCCGATAAGTATGGTCGTAAGCATGCGCGACGGGTCCTTCTTCAGCTGGTAGAGCGCCGCGGCACCATGCCGCCCTTCCCTGACCAGCCCCTTCACGCGACCAATAGACAGCGCAACAAGCGCCGTCTCAGAACCTGAAAAGACTCCAGACAGAACCAGCAACAGCAACAGGTAAAACAACTCACTCAAGGTTGGTCTCCAGTGAACGGGCAAATGTCGCGCCTGGCCTGCGCACCACCCCAATTCAGCATTGCGAGCCCGGCAATCCCGGGATTTCCCGGCGGCATGGCGGACAATTTACATGCTAACACGCACATGTAAATCTGTATAAATGGATGTAACCGGCTTTGGATACTCCGGCAGGCCGTTCATCTCAGCGATGGAAACCGCCGGTACTCCACCAGCACCTTAGCGAGTTTGTTCTGCGACAACCCCCCATGATATATAACATCCTGTATTCAGCCATGAATACTATCGCCTACAGCTGGCTGGCAAGCACACAATAGCAGGATAATTTATGGATCTGAAGATATTACTTACCGTCTTTATTGCGGTTTTTATCGCGGAACTTGGAGACAAAACGCAGCTCGCAACTATGCTGTTTGCGGCTGACAAGGAAGTCAGCAAGTGGACAGTCTTTTTCGGCGCCTCGCTGGCCCTGATCGTCGCTTCGGGTATCGGGGTGCTGGCTGGCGGTGTGATATCTGCATATCTTGGTGAAAAGCAGCTGCACTATATCGCCGGTATCGGTTTTATCGGCATCGGCATCTGGACGCTTGTGAGAGCATGAGCAGTCCCCATGAACAACAATGCCGGCTTGACCGCACCGGCTACACGACACCTTGAACAGCGACACTGGCAGTACCCGATCCCCGGTTCTGTTCATCCCTCACGGTGGCGGCCCCCTGCCCTTGCTGGGCAACAGGCATCATGCGGAGCTGGTCAGGTTTCTGGGCAGCGTCACATCGACACTGGGCAGGCCAGCGGCGATCGCCGTTGTAAGCGCACATTGGGAATCGGACAGTGTGACAATCACCTCCGGTGCCACGCCATCACTGATACACGACTACTCCGGCTTCCCGGCCGAGGCATACCGTATCCACTACCCCGCACCGGGTGCACCGGAGCTCGCATCCCGCATTGGTCAGTTACTGAAAGACAGTGGCATCGAGGCGAGACAGGATGATCAGCGAGGATTTGATCATGGCGTCTACATTCCGCTCAAGCTGATGTACCCCGACGCCGGCATCCCCTGCGTCCAGTTATCACTGGTCCGAGGTCTTGATCCCGAATCGCATATCCGCATCGGCGAGGCCTTGTCGAGCCTTCGGCGACAGAATGTACTGGTGATCGGGTCCGGCTTTTCATTCCACAACATGCAGGCCTTTTCGTTCAGGGGCCGGGCAGAATCCGACCCCATGAATGCCGCTTTTGAGGACTGGCTGATGGAGACCTGCACCCGCAATGACATCCCGGAACCTGAACGCCGGCAAAGCCTGATCGACTGGGAAGATGCACCGCATGCCCGCTACTGTCACCCCAGGGAGGAGCATTTGCTGCCGTTGCATGTCTGCTATGGTGTGGCCGGCTCAGCCGCCAGACGTGTCTTTGACGGGACCGTGCTCGGGAAACAGACCAGTGCTTTTCTTTGGTAACAGGCAGTGCCATGCCGCCTGTCCATCCGGATTTCTCTCCAGCGCCCTGTATACAGGGCCTTACCTGAACACCATAATGGTGCCAGTTAAATGAGAGCCCAGGGACATGTCTGCGCACCTTGCGTCACTCCGGCAAAGCGCTGCCATTGGCATCCCCCACCCCGGGAAAATCCACATCTATAATAGTACGGGGCATGCCTCCATAATCGGTACGCACGACAACGCGCATCCCGCAACGGTGGAAATGCAGAGCCAGACATTCGTAAACAGCGCATTGCCGCTCGACTTGAGCTTTTTCAAGCACGCTGTCGACCGGGTGACTTTTAGCCGAAGCGCGTGTCTTGCGTAGTTCGCAAACACGTTCCGGTGGCGGAAGCTGAAAATCGAAGATGAAGCGCGATCTCCAGTCGATTTGCAAAAAAGACCAGCTCCTGCCCGGGGGAATCCGTATCCGGCCATAATCCACCGGAGACGGCGCTGCAAGCCATTCCAGGTCAAACACAGTATGACTGTCACGAAACCCTGTGAAGGGGATCCTGAAGTGCACCTCCCGGGGCCGGAGTGCCAGTACCCGACTGCGCCACCAGTGATCCATTACGAGATCGATACAGCCCTCTTCCGGCCAGCCTCCCAGCCTCTGGACCAGGCTGGACTTGCCACTGCCCGGCGGTCCGGTGACGATGATCTGGCGAAACCGGGCACCACGGGGAACAGCGACACCCTTCATCCAGTCAACCGGTTCAACTTCGGCGGTTCTAAGAGACATCTGGCTTCCCGGGTGAGTCGAACGTCACGACTTTCAGGCAGGGTTGCTGCCCGGCTCAGGATAATTCTACCCGTTGCCACCCTGTTTCAAGAAGCGCGGATTGATGATCAAACGTTTTTAGCGTGGGGAATGCGGCAAAACGCCCGGTATCATGTGCACCCGCACGCTGCCATGGTCTGCTGGCCTGCTGGACCGCAAGCTGGCGAAAAGGTGAGACAAATGACATGCCGAACCAGCAGTGAATATTACCGTATCAGGTAACCACCGATCACTCTGTGACATCATGCCCCGGGCAGCAATGCAATCCCGGCCGGATGTCACATCGTACAGCCTGTGACAGTTCAGCAGATAATGACTTCTCTAGGTGAACATGCCTTTCAGGGTGAAATAGAAGAGTGCCGCCAGCACGCCGCCCACGGGCAGCGTCACAAGCCAGGAGACAATGATACCGCCGATCACGCGCAGGTCGATGGCACCGACACCACGTGCAAGACCGACGCCAATCACGGCACCCACGGCAATGTGTGTCGTGGAAACCGGCAGACCGGTACGCGACGCCAGCACGACGGTTGCGGCCGCCGCGAGCGTCGCGCAATAGCCGCGACTCGGAGTCAGCTGGGTTATGCCGCTGCCGATTGTCTTCATCACCCGGTACCCCATTGTTGCAAGACCGACAACGATGCCGGTACCGCCAAGGACCAGTATCCACAAGGGCAAGGCGGCCTTTTGCGAGACTTCTCCGCCGGACTGCACAATGCTGACGACAGCGGCCAGCGGACCAATACCGTTAGCGACATCGTTCGATCCGTGCGCAAAGGCCATGGCACAGGCGGTAAATATCATCATCGGAGTGAAGACCTTCTCCACACTGGCAAAGTGAAAATCACGATCAGCAGCCGGATCGACCTCAATACGTTTGATCAGGAGCCAGCCAACGATGGCCAGTGCGACACCAAAAATCAACGCCACCACGAAACTCATGCCAACAGACAGCTCGATATTCAGATGCTTAAGACCCTTGAACATGGTGACAAGTGAAATGATAAAACCCACCAGGAATATGTAGCCCGGCCCCCAGCGCCGTGCGCTCTGGAAAGGATTTTCCGTATTCAGTATGAGTCGACGGATACTCATCATGAGCAGGAAGGCAATGATGCCCCCCAGTAGCGGAGACACCACCCAGCTGGCAGCAATCTGGCTGACCTTTACCCACTCCACTGCATCGACCCCGATACCTACCATTGCGAAGCCGATCACGGCGCCTACGATGGAGTGTGTAGTCGAAACCGGCCACCCCCTGGATGTGGCTATCATCAGCCAGATGGCTGCGGCCAGCAGGGCGGCGAGCATCCCGAAGACCAGGATCTCCGGGTTATTGACGATTGATGAGGGGTCAATAATGCCTTTCCGGATGGTCTTGGTAACATTACCGCCGGCAATAAACGCACCGGCAAACTCGAAGATGGCAGCAATGATAATCGCCTGCTTGACCGTGATTGCACCCGACCCCACGGATGTGCCCATGGCATTTGCCACATCATTGGCGCCAATACCCCAGGTCATATACAGCCCGAAGATAACTGCCAGGGCCATAAGGATGAATCCATATGTTTCGATAATTTCCATTAGCCAGTTCCTGAGTCAGTTTCTGTTAGAGATATTTCACTGCAGCGGGGCCCCTGCCCGACCTTGTTCATTTTCATTCTCGCGCTGTCAGCCCCCGCCGGTGACCGAAAGAGTAATCACGGAAACCTCCGTGACCGGCAGCATTCGGTCACTGCCCGCAGATCACCGGGCTATCAGCAGACGCAGCCGGTCTCCAACCTTCTCGGCGTAATCGGCCAGGTCCCCGACCCACTGGATCAGCTGGTACCACATCATTACGGATACCGGCTTGATCTCATCCTCGTGCTGAAACAGTCGACGCGAA
>Ga0209536_100004314_pt1 | contig 22492 bp, 18 predicted proteins | sample DeeMarSeWOR28_12_FD_187461 | JGI IMG/M metagenome (GOLD analysis project Ga0209536, IMG submission 187461) | Marine sediment microbial communities from White Oak River estuary, North Carolina - WOR-2-8_12 (SPAdes) (version 2) | ecosystem: Environmental > Aquatic > Marine > Intertidal zone >... | reverse complement strand
CATGGAAGCGATCAATGCTTCGGGCATCAATGAAAGGTAAAGATGTACTGTCATCCTAAAAAATTCTCCTGCATTCCCTTGCGATATAAAATACCATTAGGCAATTTCAATTAATCTAAGATGTAAGATACCGGTAAGACATATTATACCATTTTTACGGGCTTACAAGACTGAATAGACGAGCTGGCAGGATTGGTTCCTAGTGGTTTTTAAGGAGGGGTAATTCAGGTGCGATCTTGAAACGAAGCTTAGCATGGGCTTTTCTAAGAGCATCTTCTACTAATGCTGGAGAAGGTCCACGGGCAAAGATGAAGCCAAGATAGCTATCGCCTTCGGGTAAGGGGGTAAGTAGATTATTCAACTTGGCTGTAATTTCAGCCTTCTCAATCAAGGGTAGTTCTTCGGCTTCCTCGCAACCTTGAACTTCCTTTAACAATCCAGCCTCAGGAATGGGGATCATCATCACACCACTAGCAATACTCTCCCTCTTGAAAGATGAAATGTCCATGCCGAACGCCTGGCGAAGGATAAGTTCCTCAAGGGAAGTATCGATGCCGAACTTTAGCGTCGCGGCACACAAACCGCCGATTGAACGCCCGGCGATCTCGATGATCCATGGTCCATCATCATTGACTCGAAGCTCGGCATGGACTGGACCTTCTTGTAAACCTATGGCTGAAGCTGCTTTCGCAGTGGACTCATAAATGGCAGATTGGGTATCAAGAGACAACCTTGAAGGAGTTATGTAAAGTGTTTCTTCGAAGTAGGGTCCTTCTAATGGATCGGGTTTGTCGAATAAGGCTAAGATCCGCAGTTGACCCCCTACCATAATCCCTTCAACGGCAACCTCTCGGCCGGGTATATATGACTCGACCAGATATGGTATTTGCTTAAAATCGGGATATAAGGTTGCCAGAAAGCCCCTTAATCTTGTTGCCGCGGTTATGAATTCCTTGGGCTGGTTTACTCGAATCACCCCTCGACTACCGTTAAGGGAAGTAGGCTTAATAATGCAAGGGTATTTGAGCTTTTTGGCCAGAGCTGATAATTTGTGATCGCTATTTGGATGGCTAAAATGGTACAAGGTTGCATCAGGCGAGAGCACATCTGCCTGACTCAGCAATTGGCGCATCCGATATTTGTTGCGAGAAGCTTCGGCCGCCATCGGCGGATTATGAGGTAAACCTAGGGCCTGACTAGCCTGTGCTGCAACTCTTACGCCGTTATCGTCCACCGCCAGAATAGCACCCAAGGGCTGTGAATCGGCGAACTTAACGATTGTTTCAACACAAGAATCGGGATCATCATATTGCAAGCCAAGAGGATAATTCCAATACTCCGCAAGTTGTGGTTCCATGTCAATTGCTTGAATGATGTCGATATTCAATTGTTTCGCAGCAGAGATAAAGGCATAGGCCCGGTAAGTTCGGGCAGTCAATAACAAAAGAACACGCCTGGGTAAGCCGGCACGGTCTATCTGGTTAGAATGTTCATTCATATTTCCATTTTACTTTGCAAGGATTGGTAATGCACTTGAATCAATCAAATTCACTAAAGCAATTACATTCAGAGATGCTTCAATGCCGGCAATGTTTGCAAGCAGGTTATCAGATTGTACCTGGAGCCATCTTTACCGGCCGCCAAGGGGCTCGGGTTCTTTTAATAGGCCAGGCACCAGGAGTGACGGAGGTAGAAGCAAAAAGACCATTTAATGCCGGAAGCGGCCGAAGGCTGTTCCAATGGTTAGGAGAAGCAGGTTGGGATGAAAATGACTTCAGAAACCAGCATTACATGACTGCCGTTACCAAATGTTACCCAGGAAAAAGTGATTCTGGGAAGGGAGATAGAGTGCCGAGCAAAAAAGAACAGTGGCTTTGCCGATCGTTTCTGATTCGAGAGATCACCCTTATTCGACCACGGCTTATCATCCCTGTTGGTGGTTTAGCGATCAAACTATTTTTCCCATCCACCTTAAGGTTAAACGAAATTATTGGTACCGCCATTCATCTTGATAGTATCGACCCTAATGATACCGATATTTTCGATTTAAGCGGAGGGAAAACCGTAAAAAATTTTATTGCCGATCTCCCTTCAAGTTCGGTTTGGGTAGTCCCTTTGCCCCATCCTTCCGGGGCTAGTCTCTGGCCAAACCAGCCAAAGAATAAAGCACTCATCGACCAGGCTATCCTTATGTTGCAGCATATTCGCCAAAATTATGGTCTATAAACAAGGCCTTATTTGACAAAAGCGCCAGGCTTTCTGATTTGACAATCTAAGAAAGACCTGGCGCTAACGAACTTGTGAAGTGGCAATAAGGTGCAGAAAAACCTAAATGTGTTTAGGAGCTGCGGTCATCGGTTGATTTCCAGAGCCGTTGCCATTAGAGACGTGAGGGATGGTGACTTGCTCGCCACCATCGCTTGGATCGCCACTGATGCCAAAGGGTGGTTCTGTTGGTTCCAAGAGAGCAGCTTCCAAAACTTCATCCAGATGACTGACACAGATTAGGTCAAGATCATCCCTGATCCTATCTGGAAGCTCAGGGATATCTTTCGCATTATCCGTGGGTAGTAGCACTGTCTTGATGCCTGCCCGGTGGGCTGCAATCGTTTTATCTTTTAAGCCACCGATTTGTAGCGCTTTTCCACGAAGGGTCACTTCACCGGTCATGGCCACATCCCGGCGAACCGGCCGGCGGGTAAAAGCGGAAATAATCGCTGTGGCAATCGCCAACCCGGCACTAGGCCCGTCCTTCGGCGTGGCCCCAGCAGGAACGTGAATGTGGATGTTGGTTTTATCGAAAACGGTGGGATCCAGGCCTAAATCGCGTGCGTGAGCTCGAGCATATGTTAGCGCTGCCTGGGCAGATTCCTGCATCACATCGCCCAAAGAGCCTGTCAATTGCACCTTTCCGGAGCCCTCGCTCAGGCTGACCTCAATGGACATGATATCACCGCCGAAACTACTCACACCCAGACCCGTTGAGACACCGATTTCGTCCTTTTCTTCAGCCAATCCGTAACTGAACTTTTCAGGACCTAAGTAATCATCGATCTCGTCTTTTTTGACTTCAAACGGTCCTTCGACACCGCTGGCAACTTGAACCGCTAGCTTGCGAATGATGGTTCCGATATTACGTTCTAACTGTCTAACGCCAGCTTCTCTTGTATAGTGCCGGATGATCTCTCTTAGACCGTCATCATCGATCTTTAAATCAATGTCCGAGACTCCGTGACCATCTAATTGCTTTTTGACGAGATATTCTTTGGCAATCGCTAATTTTTCATCTTCGATATAACCAGGCATATTGATCGACTCCATTCGGTCGAAAAGCGGGGGTGGAATCGTCATTGTCTGGTTGGATGTTGTAATGAATATCACCTGGCTCAGATCAAAGGGAACCTCAAGGTAATGGTCGGTGAATGAATGGTTTTGTTCCGGATCCAGTACTTCTAGTAGAGCTGAACTCGGGTCGCCGCGCCAATCGGCTCCGACTTTATCTATTTCGTCCAGAACAACTACCGGGTTGCGACTCTCAACGTCGCGAAGAGCACGGATAATTCGGCCGGGTAGGGCGCCGATATATGTTCGGCGATGACCTCTGATTTCTGCCTCATCCCGAACACCACCTAAACTAATGCGCACTAATTTTCGTCCCATAGCCCGAGCCACGGAAGTAGCAATAGAGGTCTTGCCTACACCCGGGGGTCCATTCAAATTGACGATAGCCCCACGCATTTGGGTTCCAGCCAATTTTCGTACGGCCACATACTCGACGATTCGATCTTTTACGTCGTCTAAACCGTAGTGATCAGAGTCTAGCACCTGCCGAACATGATCAAGATCAAAATTATCTTCTGTGATTTTCGACCAGGGCAGTTCGACAAGCCATTCTAAATAAGTGCGAATCACGCTGGCTTCGGCAGAGTGATTGCCTATCCTTTCGAGGCGCTTCAGCTCTTCAAAAGCTCGCTTCTCCACCTCTTCCGGCATACCGGCCGATTCGATTTTCTCGCGTATCTCGTCCGCTACTTCAGCTTCATCTTCACCGAGCTCTTTCTGGATAGCCTTCATTTGTTCCCGCAGCATGTATTCGCGTTGGGCTTGGCTTGCTCCCTCTTGTGCTTCTTGCTGGATTTTTGAACGAACTTCTGCAATTTTCAGCTCATTTGCCAAAAAGTCGCGGACCATGGTCAATCTTTCGACACCATGAAGGGACATTAGTAACTCTAATTCCAGGTCGAAAGGAATATTCAGGATGCCGGCCAGATAATCGGCCAAATTGCCTGCAGTCTCTTGGCTTCGAAGTGAGGCCAACACCTGCCGATTGAGTTCGCCTAGGGTTTCTGCATATTGTTCAAGATAGGCGATAGACTCAGCCATTAGCTCAACAGCCTGCGCATCCGACTCGTCTTCGATCTCGCTATAGCTACCCGTCATAAATGGTTCTGTGCTAACCAATCCATCAAATCGAACGCGTCGTTTCAGTTCGACGAGCATCTGGACTCCGAGATGAGAGGTTCGTAAAACATCGCGAACCGAAGCTAAAATCCCAACTGGAACCAGCTCTTCTTCACTTGGCGATTCTATCTCGCCATCAAACTGAACTAAGATCAAGATCTCACCATTGTCTTGATTGGCAGCTTGAGCGGCCGCCAGAGATCGACGGCGACCAATTGAGATCGTCGTAGTCACACCGGGAAAAACTGCTCCACCTCGAAGCGGAACAATTGGAATCACTATTTTATCATTTGTATCTGTCATTGTTTTTGCTCTCCTTCGCCCAATAGTCTGGGGGCTTGTTGTTAATTTGCGTTATGACGAATAGGCATCGCCACCAAGTATCAACGCATTTGCCCCTATCACTTAGGCTTGCCAGTATTGTATTGATGTTTGTCTATCTAACAATTGGAAACGCGTTAGAAAAATTATTCGCTTTAGGATTTGGAACCTGACCAGATCCAACCATTGGAGTGTAAGGATGATGATAACTCTTTTCGAATCAGCAGTTACTAAAAACAAAGCGCGACGTGGCAGTTGAACAACCACGTCGCGCCAAAAAATGTTCCGATCTAAAGATTACATTCGACGCATTCCTCGCTTCATTCTACTCATCATGGCAAACATGCTTACCAATGTGGTGAAGAAGGCGATAGCAATTTTGGTTGGATCCACGATCGGTTCGACCCGAACACCTTGGGGCCCGATTTCAATCGCGGCTACTGGTCGACCAAGGGCGACACCTCCGCCTCCACCTCCACCCCCTCCACCATAACCACCACTTGGTAAGGACTCTTGGTCTTGGTCAGTTTGACCTTCGTTTGCTTCAAGTCCAGCGCCACCACCGAAGCCAAAACCAATACCCACCCTGACTTCAGAAGCGGTTAGCACCATGTATTCGCCGGATTCAACAGGATCACTATAAACAGACTTAGTATCAGCAACAGCAATTAACTGTTCCATCAATTCGTTCGCTTTATCCTGGCTTGGGATAGATTCCGAAATCAACTTTATTCCTTCAGTCACAGTTACACTCCTTTTTTTATATTGCCTAATTTTTTCCGGCCGATCAGCCAGAATGCGATAGTCAAAAACATCCCAAAAGCTATTATCCCTAATTGTGCAATTAGGGTTACATCGATGATAGGGATTCGCTTGATTTGTTGATCCTTTTCAACTTCTATACCAACAGGTCGGTTCCAAACAAATCCACCAATGGGTAGATTCACTACGATTGCTTTCGACAAAGGTGTCACCATTACACCTTGAGTTTCAATTCTATTTCCCCGAACAGATTTTATCTGCAACATATCATTCATTTTATTCATGTGGTTTCCTGAGTTGGTTAAAATTTTCCAAGGTGTCAGTGCTTCTCGGGCAGAATCTAAATGTTGATCAGGTTAAATTGTTACTTGATCGATCCCGGTTACTTTAGCATAATTTATAAGAGCCGCACACGTTACCAAATTGAACGACTGCCATATCTTCGGACGTTCAGTTATTTCTAAGCCAGCGGTTATTTATTTTCGAGGGGGATTACTGGGATGAGGATAAAAAGGGGCCTTTTTGAATTTTTAAGCCTATTTATTTCCCTGGGATTCATATCTTTATATTCACCAAGACCGGCCGAGGCTGTTATGCCTATTGGTCAAATCCAAGGACGCGAGATGATATCTCCCTTATTAAACCAGAAAGTGACATTTCGTGGCATTGTAACGGGAGTGATTGAAGATCAAAATACTCGCGGGAGGGTATATTACACGATTTTTGCTCAAGACCTACCGGGTTTTGAAGATGGGGATCCCTTGTCATCAGATGGGATCGCCATATTCTTAGGACGCAACAAACCACAGGTTGCGACTGGGGATATCATTTACGTTTCGGGAAAAGTGACGGAGTATTATGGACTGACAGAGATCGATGATACGGGTCTATGGTTGACGATAGAAAGCCATAATAATCCCTTGCCATTATCTGTCGAGCTAAATCCTCCTGCTGGCATGCAAGAATCTGAGACCTACTTCGAGCGCCTGGAAGGGATGTTCGTTTCTGTTCCAAAGGCAGTAACGGTTGGTCCAACACATGAGGGTTGTGGATTGGCCATCGTAAGAGAGGATACCCAACTAGAACGGGTATTTCGCAGGGATCTTTACGATCCGGCCGGGATGATCATTAATGTTATAAATGCTTCAGATGTTGATTGTACTGGACTTCCGCCCTTGGCAATCGGCGACCGGGTAGCGGGTCTGGCGGGACCACTTACATTCCATTTCGATCGGTATAAAATCATTCAGCAAAACTTGGAAGATTTAGTGTATTTCCAAGCCGACCATCAATTTTTATCTTCTCATATTCCTCTTACTCCAAGCCAGGTCAGTTTGGCTAGTTTTAATCTTGATGATTATTTTGATGTTGTCGACGACACTGGCGATATTGCCGAGCCAAAATTTAATGAGGTTGAACTGGCCCGGAAACAAGAAAAGTTAACCTCCGCAATCGCCGATGTACTATTATGTCCAACGCTAATTGGAGTACAAGAAGTAGAAAACGAGCTCTTACTCATCGAACTGAGCGATCGACTGTTCCCCAAGTGTGGTTTCACCTATGCCGTAAGTCATCTCGATGCACCCGATGTCCGTGGATCTGATTTAGCCTTGTTGAGCGATCCACGAAGGGTGAAAGTGCAAACTATAAGCCAACACCAATCTTGTAGCGTGCTCGAAACCGGCGTTTTTGATCCTACGATACAGTGCCCGAATGGAGAAGAGCCTTTATTTTCGAGACCACCCTTACTCGTAAATGTCGATATTGATGGACAATCTCTATCCATCTTCATCAACCACTTCAAATCAAAAAGGGGAGGTGAACTAGAAACAGCTCCTAGGAGACTAGCGCAAGCTCAACATCTTCTTGATTTGGTGTCTGCAACAATGGCACCAGATAGGGATACAGCCATTGTCGTACTTGGCGATTTCAATGATTATGATAAATCTTCTGTAATGGAGGTCTTACTCGAATCGGGAATTTTAATCGATGGATTGGAGCGGGTTCCAGAATCTGAGCGCTACAGTTATATTTTCGATGGCGCTTCCCAATTGGTTGACTGGATACTGGTGACACCTTGGTTAAAAGATAGAATTGTCAGCGCCAATATTTTTCACATTAATGCCGATTATCCATACCAGCTTGGCCTATCTTTGAAAGACGATGAGATTCATCTTCGTTCCAGTGATCATGATATACCGTTTGTTGTCCTTGATTTTGCAGAGGATTTTGATCAGGTTGTGGAAAATCCGTCTATCGAGGGGTCAAGCGTATATTTAGTCGAGGGAATTCCTGCAACGGCCGCGATACCATCACCAATTGAACTGGATCCGGCCCTAATACCAACAGCTTCTACTGAGGATATCCTCGAAGATAGTGAAAACATTACTGAACTGCCTCTGGCGGAGGGTGAAAACACGAATAATGAAAACACTGATCTCATTCAAAAGGAAGACGGCGTTAACCGATACAGGCCGGTTTGGACCACAGTTTTGGCAGGTTCTGCTGTAATTATTGCAGTAGGTCTGGTGTTTATGTGGTTAAGACACACCAAAGCCAGTGGCTGATTTTTTTACTTAAGGGGGAAGGCAAGATAAATTTGCAGCGGATATCGTTGTTAAGCCAATGTATGATATCGGGAGCGCATTTTTCCTGCACTAAGCACGGTCGTCAGATCATCACCACAGCGAACATGATAGGTTATCAATGACCCAGCTTGAAGTATCTCGGCTAATTTACCGGAGGAATAAGTCCCACCAAAAGATTGGGGATCGATGAGGATCGTCACCATTCTCAGCCCATGTCTGGCTAATTGGCGTACTATGGTAGCCAGTTCCTGGTGAATTGAGGGGGTAATCACGATTACGGTTGTTCCTCGAGGAAATACTTTGGATTCGGCATCGAGCACATCTTCAATCGCTACCTGACCTTCTGCCCGAATAACGGCAAGAGTCTCCAGAATTCTGTTGATTTGCCGTTCACCGCGATCGGGCTGGATAACTTCATGGGATTGACCATAGGCCAGCAACCCGACGGCTCGGTCAATTCGAAGAAAATGTTGGGCTAATGACGCGGCAATCGTGACTGTATATTCCTCAGTGGAATCAGGGAGCTGGTATTCCTCGTCTTTCCATCGTAGCCAGGGGGGAAGCTCACCAGGTTTGGCTGGACCTGGGGCGGGCAAGGGTTCTTGGCTGGCAGAAAGATGGGAGAAAATTGCCATGTCTACTACAAGCCAAATATCTGCCAAGGGATCTAGTTCAAATTCTTTTACGATCAATCTTTCACGCCTGGCTGTGCTAGGCCAATGAATACGGCTGAAGCTGTCTCCAGGGGCATAATCTCGTACGCCGGCAGCATTTGTCGTGACATAATGCGTTCGGCGGCGTAATGCGTCGCCTCCGGGAAGGACGCCAATCGGTAAGGCAAATTGGTGAATGTCTAAAGTCAATGGATAGACCACGACGTTTGCGGTCGGTGTGAGATCCCGTTGCATCGGGAATAACCCGAAAGGATCGCTCGTATTTAATTGTATGGGACCTAATCGGTAGCGGCCCCGTGTTTTGCAAATGGTGTTCACCCGCCAGGTAAAGCTTGCTCGTGAACCCAAACCATTGACGACCTTACTACTGAAATGAGTTGGAAGTGTGGAATAATCCCGGACCTCTATCCACAATTTTGGCAGGACGCTTGTATTACGAATGGTGAACCTTTCCTCCAGAGGGCGACCTACTTGGGTACGGCGGGTTCGGGTTAATCTGGAAAGGTGAACCCAGTTAATATTGCTCCATGCCCACAGGAGCGAAACAATTAATAACAAGCCTAATAAGTAAGTGATGTTGAAAAAGATATCTCGGCCAGTAGCCAGACCGGCGATTAATGAAAGAAGGATTAGGATTATGACGCCTGTCCGTCTTTGTTTGAACATGATTATGAGGTGACCTGCGCGCCGGGAACTGGGAGATTCTCTAATATATCCTGAACGATGGAATCCGGTTCGATATCTTTAATACGTGCGGCCGGTCCAACGATGATACGATGGCTTAAGGCCGGCTCTGCAAGAGCTTTAACGTCATCTGGTAAGACGTAATCGCGACCAAACATAGCAGCCCGCGCTTGGCCCAGACGATAAATAGCCAGTGCTCCACGGTAGCTTGCGCCTAAATATACGTCAGGGTGAATTCTTGTGTTTCTAACAATTTCGACCACGTACTCCTTAACTAATGAATCCAAATACACCTCCTTAATCGCCGTCTGTGCTGCTAATAACTCATCTACAGAGACTGCCTGTTCGAGCTCCTCGATAGGGTGAATGTATTGTTGCCTATCGAGGATTTCAACCTCTTCATCCTTTGTCGGATAACCGAGTTGGATACGAAGTAGAAAGCGGTCTAGTTGGGCTTCCGGAAGAGGGAAAGTCCCTTCGTATTCGATAGGATTTTGTGTAGCTAACACCATGAATGGGGGAGTAAGTGGATGTGTAACTCCATCAACGGTTACTTGTCGCTCCTCCATCGCCTCCAATAAGGCTGACTGAGTTTTTGGCGTAGCTCTATTTATCTCGTCGGCCAGAACGATTTGGGCGTGAATTGGACCTGGTCTGAATTCAAATTCACGAGTTTTCTGATTAAAAACAGAGACACCCGTTACATCGGTCGGTAACATATCTGGGGTGAATTGAATCCTTTGGAACTTACAGCCAACCGATTTTGCGATGGATTTTGCTAACACCGTTTTTCCTGTACCAGGAACATCTTCTATGAGCATATGGCCCTGGCAGAGAAGACCCAATACCGTTAGTTGAACGGACGAGTGCTTACCAACGATGACTTTTTCTATGTTGTCAACAATCCGGTCGGCTATCGTTTGAACATCTGTCATTAACTTGCTCCTTAATTGTCAATTGTGCATTGCCTATTGTACGTCCGCAAAAGGGTGAGGCAAGGGAATAAACAAAGACGGATTGGAAGGGGCTGAATATTAGCCCCATTTGGTCTTTTTGGAAAGTCGTCCCAGGTGAAATGATGCCGATTTATCTCGTTTAATAAGAGCAAATGAGGTATAATTGAGGGGTTATTATGAAGCAAGTATCGGACAAAAAACCACACTCCCAGCCTGGTCTTATTGCGACACTTTCTGCCGGATTTGAACTAACTACACATCATCTTTGGCTAATAACCTTGCCGCTATTTTTGGACATTTTTTATTGGCTTGGTCCTCGATTAAGCGTACAGAGTTTAGTTGAAGAGAGTGCAAGGATCCTTAGAACGGAACCAGCATTCAGCGAAACGATATCGCAGATTGTAGATCTAGCCTCGCAGATCAATCTATTTACATCTATAAGTATACCGCTTATCGGAATTCCGGCGTTGATGAGTGGAGCCATCCCAGACCACACGCCATTATCGCCAGCCCTCATGGAAGTGGAAAGCGTATTTATCTGGCTGTTATTATTTGTCGGACTCAGTCTTATTGGTCTTTTGTTGACCACCACTTACCTTGGCCTCATTAGCTATACCTTAACGGATCAAAATAATGAAGTACATTTCCGTTTCGGTCAGTTTCTTCGCCACCTATTTTTGAGTACCATTCGACTTTTTCTGCTAGGCTTAGTGTTTGTTTTTGCTCTGTTCGTCGTATGGATACCCTTGTTACCCATAGCAGTGATCCTTGGGCTGATTACTAATAGTCTGTTTATCGTGGTGATGTTGTTTGGATTTGTGATCGTGGCAATCACTCTCGTTTTGGCGGTACCAGCAATCGTATTTCGAGGTCGATCTGTACTTGGTGCGGTTAGAGATAGTATTTATCTGGTGTACAACAATACAATGCCAACAGTCAACATGTTATTGTTGGTAATCCTTATCAGTAGTGGAACGAATCTACTTTGGCGTCTAGCCGACGATGGATCCTGGTTAACTCTAGTAAGCATTGCCGGTCATGCCTTCGTCAATACCGCATTGGTGACTGCAATATTCATTTTTTATCGTGATCGTACTAATGATCAATTCTCAGGATCATTTGTTTGAGGAGAGTAAATGGCTGCAACAGCAAGGAAGAAAGCTGATTATGATGCCCATAGCATCCAGGTGCTTAAGGGGTTGGAGGCAGTTCGGCGGCGGCCGGGTATGTATGTTGGGGGCACCGATACCAAAGCTCTACACCATTTAGTTTATGAAATTGTCGACAATTCTATTGACGAAGCCCTTGCCGGACGCTGTGATCGAATTGAGGTCACCATTCATGATGACTCAAGCGTGACAGTCAGTGACAACGGGATTGGCATACCGGTTTCTGAACATCCGACTGAAAAAGTATCGGCCTTACAGGTCGTCATGACGATGCTACATGCAGGCGGTAAATTTGACGAATCGGCCTATAAGGTCTCTGGTGGTTTGCACGGGGTGGGGGCAGCGGCCGTGAATGCATTATCTGAATGGATGGAAGTCACTGTCAAACGCGACGGAGGTGTGTATATCCAACGATATGAAAGGGGAATTCCAGTTGGTCCGGTAGAAAAAGTGAAGAAGGTTCCCAGAAGTGACAAGACAACAGGAACGACAACTACCTATAAGTTTGACGATACCATCTTTAAAGATGATGTAGATTATCGGTATGAAATACTTTTAAACCGGTTTCGAGAAATGGCCTTTGTCACTAGAGGTGTATTCATCACTCTCCGGGATGAACGTTTGGCGCTCAATCGCGAGGTGAGTTTTTACTTTGAAGGTGGGCTCAAGTCATTTGTGCGTTATGTAAATCGCAATCGGAAAGTACTACATGATCCGATCTATGCCCAAAAGGAAGTCGATCAGGTCGAGGTCGAGGTGGCGATTCAATATACTGATGGGATCGCAACTTCTGAATACGCCTTTGCAAACACGATACATACGCCCGATGGTGGAACACACCTTACGGGTTTACGGACAGCTATCACCCGGGTGATCAATAATTACGCTCGCAAGAATAACTTTCTCAAGGAAAAGGATAATAATTTCACGAGCGATGACACACGCGAGGGGGTTACGGCCGTCGTTAGTGTCAAACACCCTGATCCTCAATTCGAAAGCCAAACAAAGGTGAAATTGATGAATGCCGAGGTGAGTGGCATTGTCTCTTCGGTCTCCTCCGAAGCATTTGCTGACTTCCTCGAAGAGAATCCCCGAGATGCCCGCCGTATCGTAGAGCGTTGCTTAACGGCTTCCAGGGCTCGGCGAGCAGCGAAGAAGGCGCGCGAACTAGTGATGCGCAAGAGTGCGCTGGAGAGTTTGACACTTCCTGGCAAGCTGGCTGATTGTTCTGAGCGGGATCCTTCGAGAAGTGAGTTATATATCGTGGAGGGTGATTCAGCCGGTGGTTCAGCCAAACAAGGGCGCGATCGCCACTTTCAGGCAATCTTGCCTCTCCGGGGCAAGATACTGAATACAGAGAGAGCCAGGCTTGACAAGATTTTAAACAATAATGAAGTAAAAGCACTAATTTCGGCATTGGGTGTGGGCATTGGTGATGGCTTTGATATTGAGAATTTACGCTATGGTCGAGTTATTATCATGACCGATGCGGATGTAGATGGGAGTCATATTCGTACACTCTTATTGACCTTTTTCTTCCGATACATGCCGGCATTGATTGAAAATGGGCATCTATTTATCGCCCAACCTCCCTTGTATCAAGTCAAGGCTGGAAAAGAGGTCAATTATACTTATACCGAGTCCGAAAATTCGGAACTGATAAGGAGCCTGCAAAAAAATAGCAAAAAATATGAGCTCCAACGATATAAGGGTCTTGGTGAAATGAATCCTGATCAACTTTGGGAAACAACCATGGATCCTTCTAACCGGACGTTACTCCAGGTTGCCATCGAAGATGCGGTAATGGCCGATCGAACCTTTGATATGTTGATGGGCAGTGAGGTAGCGCCTAGAAGACGATTCATCACGACCCACGCGAACGAAGTTCGAAACCTGGACGTATAAAATCCGTGAACACGATTCGGGCTTTCATTGCCATTGATTTACCAGAGGTTGTAAGGCAGGAACTAGCCTCAATCAGTTACGATCTTAACCTGAAAGTTCCCAATAAATCCATTCGGTGGGTCCGACCTGAAAACATCCATCTAACCCTTAAGTTTCTTGGCGATACTACAGTAGAAAGACTGAACCAAATTAGTGGCGGATTGGATAGAGTGGGTGGTGATAACCCTCAAATTGATTTGAATTTGAATAAACTTGGGTGCTTTCCAAATCCGCGCCGGCCTCGAATCGTCTGGGTTGACGTTAACGGGGATCTTGATTCGCTGTTGTTACTCCAGAAAATGATTGATCAGATGCTTAACCCGATAGGCTGGGAATTGGATAAAAGAAAATTCCATCCCCATTTGACGTTAGGCCGAGTTAAGAATTCCCTGCAGGTGGAAGGCTCCGGATTACCATGGGGAAGCCAGGTAAAGCCCGTGACGTTTACCGTAGATTCGCTAAAATTGTATGAAAGTGTCCTTAAATCTAGCGGGGCGGTTTATTCCATTCGCCACATTAGCCAACTTGGTGGGCAAAAGGGCTCCTCATCAAATAGTTAATATTGGCAAGATTATCATGATCTCGGTCCGATCTTTGGCTGGGCACATTTCAATCTGCATGCATTAATCAGTCCAGCGTTCGCGTCGGGCTTCGATCACATTATGGAGTCGTTCAAATTTCCCCAGAACCCAGTTCAATTGATCGAGACTTGAGACTTCTGCAACCATAAATATTGTTGTCACACTATTTGCCGTGGTTGTCTTCGTTTTTACTAGGTTAACGTGATGTCCCTTGAGAATATTAGCAATATCATCCATTAAACCTGGACGCCTGTAGGCTTTGATGACAATTGGAATAGGATAAGCATCTTCTTCAATCCCCCATTGAACATCTATCCAGCGCTCAGGCTCTTTGGTGGACATTGCCTGTTTACAGCTTTGGCTGTGAATGGTAACTCCTCGCCCCCTGGTGATATAACCGACGATCGGCTCAGGTGGAATAGGATTGCAACAACCCGCCATTCGGGTGTGCAATCCGGCAATGCCGCGAACTGTCAATCGTTTACTCTTCGGTTTTTGTCTCTTGAGTAAGGGACGAAGTTCATCATCCGGTTGCAATTTCTGTTGCAACATTGAGATTGCGCCACCAATTTGAGTACTCTGAATATCACCAAATCCAACCTTGGCCAGGAACTTGTCAATGTCGTTGAACTTGAGGGCATCGGCGATATCTTTTAGTGTGTAGACGTCAGAAACGCCCAATCGTTTGAGCTCACGGTTGACGATCTCCCGTCCCTGGGTGATATTCTTTTCTCGCTCTTGCTGCCGGAACCAGGCTCTAATCTTGCTTCGAGTACGAGCGCTACCTGTGAATCCGAGATTCTCATTCATCCAATCTCTATTTGGTCCGCCCTTATTGGCAGTGATGATATCAATTTGTTCACCGGAAATCAGTTTGTAGTCAAGACTAACCATTTTGCCATTGACGCGCGCTCCACGGCAGCGATGTCCCACTTCCGTGTGAATGGCATAAGCGAAATCAATTGGAGTTGAACCTTCCGGTAGATCGATTACATCCCCTCGCGGCGTGAAGACATAGATCCGCTCGCCGAGAAACTCTGCTTTGAAGGCTTCCTCGTCTGTTGAAGAGCCATCAGCCTCGCGTAACCCACTCATCAACTGCCGGAGTAAATTAACCTGCTGGCTAATTGATGATCCCCCACGCCCACCCTCTTTGTAGGTCCAATGAGCGGCGATTCCCCTCTCTGCCTCTTCATGCATCTTCAAGGTTCTTATTTGAACCTCGAGCGCCTGTCCTCGCTCATCTACAACGGCCGTATGGAGGGATTGATAACCATTTGGTTTAGGTCGAGCGACATAATCGTCAAACTCTTGGGGAATAGGTTTCCAGAGATTATGTACAATCCCCAAAACTTGGTAGCAGAGATTCGGTGAGTCTTCTTTGACAATCACCCTTAAGGCACGGATATCATAAATATTCTCAAAGTTGAGTCCTTTCTCTCGCATCTTCCGATAAATCGAATAGATGTGTTTTGGCCGGCCTGTAACCTCAGCATCAATATTGGCCATTTGTAGCTTTTCAACCAGGATGTCGGCGGCATCCCTTATTCTCTGGTCCCGTTCAATCCTTCTCTCGGCAATTTGACGGGCGATGGCCCGGTATTGTTCCGGTTCTAAATATCGAAATGCCAGATCTTCCAACTCCCACTTAACTTGCCAAATCCCTAGACGATTAGCTAACGGGGCATGAATGTCTTTTGCCTCTAATGCTATTTGTTGCCGTTTTTCAGTAGGCAGTTCATTTGCTTTTCTTAAATCTTGCAGTCGATCAGCTAGGTGAATCAAAATAACTCGTGTATCACCTTCAATAATGGTTAAAATCGCCCGCCGGATAGCCTCTAATGTCTTATCATCCCTATCTTCGGCGTGCTTATCTGTATATGGTGTCAGCTTATCCAACGCAGTGACCAAATTAGCGATTTCAGAACCAAAATTCCTTTGAATGGCGAGTGCATCCTGTTCTGTGTGTTCTAGCAAGACATCATGAAGAAGGCTGGCAGTGATCGTATTCACGCCCATACCCAATGTACAAGTAATGTGAGCTACTGCCAGGTCGTGTTCGATGTATAGTTCACCGGATTCTCGTCGATGGTTTTTGTGCGAGTTGCAAGAAAACCCGTAAGCCTTTTGAATAAGACGAATATCATCGTTTGACGATCCCGGCGATAATTCATCAATCAATTGGGATAAAGTGATCGATTGAACTTTTGTCATTTCTCTGAATAATATCGAACTTTAATTCTTCACGAAAGGGCCAAAGTGAGACGAAAAAACAGGCGTTCCTGATTGTTGACAGGACGCCTGCTTTTTTATGGTCTGGGTTGGATAAGAATGGCGTTTATGTTTCCACTTCCTCCGTTGCTTCCTCCTGATCGCCTGCCATGATCTGCTCTTCTTCGACATCGATTTCAGCTTCGGTCTTAGTTTCCTTTTTAAGCATGCTTTTGCCTTCATCTAATACAATGCGGGCACGCTCTTGAACCTGACCCGAGGTTTCCTGTACTTTCGCTTGGGTTTGACTCACGGTCGTTTCGGCCTTGTCCCGATATTCTAGGAATTGTTGTTCACCTGTATGCCAAAGTTCATCACCTTTTGATGCAATCTGGGCCCGGGTCTCAGCCCCAGATTGTGGCGCCAGAATTAGCGCTGTCGCTGCACCAACTAAACCACCGATGACAAAACCAGCCATAAACGCTCCAAAATCATCTCCATTGTCACTCATCACAATTCTCCTTCCCACCGGATTTCCATCGAGCCACTGAGTCAATCCGGTAAATTTTTCCGTGGATCACCGAATAGCGCCCTTAACCCCTGCCGTACGCCGACGACATAGCTCTTCGTTTTCACCACCGGATCGATCACGTTTTTGCTTACAAAATTCGTCGTACCCCGTACGGTTCCAATCGTCTCATTTGTTTGTTCGAGTATCGGTTTGATTTCGAATTCGACAGTATTAACCAATCGAATTAACATGATTAACATCAGCATTAATACCACGCCGAATACGCATGACTCCAAGGCCAAGGCAATGATGAATACATCTCGAACAGCCTCAAGTTCAGCAGAATAATTGCTGGCTAAGAACAAAATCCCTGCCGCCAGCGCAATCCCTAAAATGATGAGAACCACAACGCCTATGACCACGTAAATGATTGGAATGGCTTCAGTTCTGTTTTCTACAGGTGTCGGGGTTTCTGTTATCATGTCACACCAAATAGGCTGATTTTTAAGTATATCATTAATAGAATCTGGCTACAATCAAGCTTCTCGCGCGCTGAGGAACCAACTGAAGACAAGCGCTATCCAGGCTCCCAGGCTGGCAGCAAGAAGGTGGACAGCCCCAAGCTGAAAGGCCTCAATACCAATTAGATCACCGATGAAGTGACCTAAAGTGAAACCGACCCAGGCAGCCAGAATATATAACAGGATCTTACGCGGGCGCCCTCCAACGATAAGATGAAATGCCGCTCCATAAGCTGTGGCTAACAAGAAACCTAACACGAGTCCCGATGCAGTGCTACTCAATAGATTACCTCATCAGCAATAATGCCACCACCAATACAAATTTCTCCTTGATAGAATACGGCTCCTTGGCCGGCTGTTATGCCAAACACAGGTTTTTCAAATACCACGCGCGCTTTATTGTTGTCCAACGCCGTTATGATAGCAGGAACTAAATTAGCCCGGTAGCGTATCTTTACCTCTGCCATTATTGGTGCGGCCGGTCCATTACCAGCAATCCAATTAACCTGTTGGGCGATGAGTCGCTTTTTTGATGCTTCTTCTCTTGTTCCCAATATTAATATGTTGTTGGCCGGATCTTTTTTGACGACGAACATGGGCTGACCCACAGATACTCCCAGTCCTTTACGTTGTCCAATCGTGTAGTGTCCTAATCCCAGATGCTGGCCAATTTCGCTTCCGGTAAGTGTCATGATAGGTCCAGGGTGAAGGCTACTAGCCGCATTTTCAACAAGAAAGCGACGGTAATCCCCATCTGCCAAAAAACACAAATCCATGCTTTCACTTTTCGAGGCAACTGGTAATTCTAATTGGCTGGCTAGCTCGCGTACTTCCATTTTGGTGTAATCGCCAACTGGAAAAATGACTCGTGCTAATTCATATTGTCCAAGTACATGTAACACATAGGATTGATCTTTATCGCCGTCGATTGCTTTCTTAAGCTGGTAGCCTTCTGCTGTGTCACTGACTCGGGCATAATGCCCTGTAGCCAGGTAGTCGGCACCTAGTGCAAGGGCATGCTTCAGTAGAAAATCAAACCGGACTGAGCGGTTGCAGGCTATACAAGGATTCGGTGTTTGTCCTGAGACATGTCCGTCAATAAAGGGTTGGACTACAGTATTGAAGAAAAATTCTTGAGTGTCCAAAACGTAGAATGGGATATTCAGTTGGTTGGATACCCGTCGGGCATCAGCCATCTGGTCTGGAGTACAGCATCGATTATGCTTGGTTTCTGAGCCTTGAGATGGTTCGCTATACAGGCGCATCATCACGCCAATCACATCAAAACCTCGGGCGACAAGCAAACCGGCCGCAACAGAACTATCAACTCCACCACTCATGGCAACAACAACGCGCCTGGTCGAGTTTTCTTCGTTTGCCGCAATTGCTCTTGGGTTTTGGTGTGGTTGTCTCATGCAACCTGCACTTTTATTTGTCGGAGCCTGTTCACGATATCAGGTAATACTTTAAGCACGTATTCTATTTGATCTTCATTGTTTTGTTTACCAACCGTGAGTCGCAAGCCACCTTTTGTCCATTCGTCACTTAACCCAATTGCTTTTAGAACCCTGGAGGGCTCTGGATCGCCGGTCAAACAGGCAGAACCACTGCTGGCGCTTATTCCTGCTACATCTAAATGGAAAATCAAATCATTGCCGCTGATGTTTCTGAAGGTGAAGCTGGCATTGTTGGGTAATCTGTTCGTCGGATGCCCCGTCAATTTGCAGTCGTCTGAAAAGGATTCAATGATGCCATCGATGAGCTGGTTTCTTAGAGCCTGGTAATGGATTGTGTTCTCCTGGCGCTCTTCTAGAGCCAATCTGAGTGCTTCTGCTGTACCAACAGCAAAGGCAACGTTCTCGGTTCCTGCGCGGCGGCCGTTTTCTTGCCCCCCACCAGTCAAGGTGGAAACAAGCTCAATATTTTGCCGAGCATAGAGTATGCCGATGCCCTTCGGTCCGTAAAATTTGTGGGGTGCCATACTCACCAAATCAAAGGGCATACGGTTCAAGTCCCAATCGCGCATGGCTGCTGCTTGTATTGCATCTGTATGAAACAAGACGCCTCTCTCCTGCGCGATGGCTCCGATTTCTTCGATCGGTTGGATCGTTCCGATTTCATTATTTGCGGCCATGAGGCTGATCAAAACAGTATCCGGCCTAATGGATGAGGTTAAATCGTCCAGGCTAATTTGGCCAAATTCGTCAACCGGGAGAATCGTAATGTCGAATCCAGCCAAATCCCGTAACTGTGAAGCTGTATCTAACACAGCCTTGTGTTCGATGGCACTAGTAATCAGGTGATTTCCAATCCCAAATTTCCTAGCAGACCACATGACACCCCGAAGAGCCAAATTATCACTTTCTGAGCCACAACCGACGAAAATTATCTCGTTAGTTCGGCAATTGATTAATTCTGCGATAGTCGTCCTGGCATATTGAAGACCTTTTCTAGCCAGTTGGCCAAAGCGGTGAACCGATGATGGATTGCCATAGACATCTGTCCAATAAGGTAGCATCGCCTCGATGACCTCTGTTCGGACAGGCGTCGTGGCGCCATGATCTAAATAGATCTGCAAAGGATTTGATTGTTTGAGCATATTCACTCCAAGATGGGTAACGCAAGGAGCTAGCAAGAATTTAATTGAAAGGAAGTAATGCGCCGAGGTTAATCCGTATGTTCTTGTAACAATTGAGTGCTGGCGATTGGTAGGAGTACTGTAAACTTTGTACCTTTGCCTTCTTGACTTTCAACCTCGATTGAACCGCCATAGGATTCGAGGCCTTCTTTGACCATATATAACCCCAAACCTGTACCAGCAATCCCTCTTTCAACAGCCGTTTGTGCTCTATAGAATCGTCGAAACAAATTGGGAATTGCTTCCTTGGGAATTCCAATACCCTCGTCGGTGACATTGATTTTGACTACATCCTGATCAAGCTGGGCATCGACAGTAACTGAACCGGAGGGTGTAAAAATCACCGCGTTCTCGATCAGGTTTTTGATGATCATATAGATGTTTTCCACACTTCCCGAAACAGGTGGCAAATCAGGCTGGATATTATATTCGAATGCTATTCCTTTTTGAGATGCCCGATCAGCCAAAGGTGGTAAAACCTGTTCGAACACAGAATTTAGCGATGCTAATTCATCTTTGCCCTCAATTATTCCGGCCTCCAATTTTGCTAATTGAAGCATTTGCCGGACCATTTTTTGCAGCCGGTCACTTTCTCGTTCAATGACGCCAAGGAACCGATTTGCTTTGGGTGGGTCATTTATTGCCTTGCCTTCACGTAATAATCGAGCATACATAAGTATGGTGGCCAAGGGAGTTCGTAATTCATGGACGATGTTGTGGAAGAAATCATCTCGCATTCGTTCCACTTCCCGCACTTGGCGCAAATCGCTGAAAACGAATATCAACTCGTCTACTTCACCTTTACCCTGGTCGATTGTTGCCCCGCTTATTAAAACCGGAACGCTATCGTTATTTCCTTGTCGAACATCACATGCAAATTGTGGGAAGTCTTGTTCACCTTCCAAGACCTGCTCGAAAAATTCGGCAAAACCAGTTGGATGGGTTTGAATTATTTCCGAGGCTTTCTGGTCTCCAATGTCGCCTCCGTCAATTCCAAGTAAAGCTAATAAGGCACCATTTGCAGTTGAGATGCTTCCATCCCGGTGGCAAGTTAACAGACCCTCTGACATGCTGGAAAAGATCGTCTCGACTCGTCGTTTTTCTGCTAGTGCTTGGGCATGTAATAATGCATTTTCAATGGCTACTGCCAATGGTCCGCTTATCGCTTGTAAAACTCTAGAGTCATTTTCGTCAAAATTACCATTCGCTTTATTAATGGCTTCCATGACGCCGATGACCCGTTGTTCGATCTTCAAAGGAACGCACAAGACAGAATTGGTCAAAAACCCAGTATCCCGGTCGACTTTTGTGGAAAATCGAAGGTCTTCGTAAGCATTATTAACAATGGCTGGTTCTCCATGTAGTGCAACCCAACCCGCGATTCCCTGACCTATCTTAAAGCTAACCGGAGGCATGTGGCGAAAGGCCGGACCCATTAGGGCCTCAACAAAAACAATCTCTGTCCCTGATGGATCGGTTAAACCAATGGTGAGAGATTCAGCACCGAGTACCCGGCGGACAGCATCCGTAACTTGCGATATGATTTCCTCGAGATTTAATGTAGAAGTCAAGGAATGACTGATATCAGAGATTATCCCAAACTCTACCTCTTGCTGTGCTGATCGTTGACGGAGCAGAGCCCGGTCGAGAAAAACTGTCAACTGGGAGGCTAGCAATGACAAATTATCTGGCTGTACCTGGCAATCGATACCCGGATCAACTAGGCACAACATCCCAGGCAAGGTAATCTGACCTGCGTTTACTGGAAAGGGTAATGGAACGACCATGATTGATTCTTGGGCTATCTGCCAAAGTTCGCTCCGTAATAATTCTCTTGTAGGTGCTTGGTCTTTTTCATAAAACCCAACCGATTCGGATTGGTAAATTTGCTCAAGAAAGACCTCATTAGCCCCCCACCGGTCTTGTTTCATCCGGCCTTCACCATCACAAATCCAAACGTCGTTGTGTTTTCCAACTGGGTCACTGATGGAGACGATGGTTGAGGTTCCGGTGTGGGTGGCAATCAGTTGGGCAGTAGCCGCGCACACGCCATGCGCGTCAAACACTGCATTTAAAACATCGATTAACCTTTCAAGTAAAACAAGCTCACCGGTCCGGTCATTCAAATTTTGTTGTGTTAACATTGCTTGGCATTTATAGCCTTGGACCGGCCAGTTGGCAAGCTATGATCATAGTACATTGGTTGCCCTGCTTTGCTTGCATCTGTTATTATTCTGAGTTTGGAAAAAGTAAGTTTATAGTAATTTTGATTGGTGATTGGCGAGTGTAATCTCGTCTCAAGCCAGTTAAGAGATCTCACTGCGATCAACTTGGATGCTGGCCAAAATAAGGGAGCAATAGTAAGGAGAAAACATGACCTACATTGAATCAATTTATGGACGCGAAGTACTTGATTCTCGCGGGAATCCGACGGTTGAGGTTCAAGTTTCACTGCTTGATGGTGCTGTCGG
>Ga0209536_100004313_pt1 | contig 22493 bp, 19 predicted proteins | sample DeeMarSeWOR28_12_FD_187461 | JGI IMG/M metagenome (GOLD analysis project Ga0209536, IMG submission 187461) | Marine sediment microbial communities from White Oak River estuary, North Carolina - WOR-2-8_12 (SPAdes) (version 2) | ecosystem: Environmental > Aquatic > Marine > Intertidal zone >... | reverse complement strand
ATGTGCGGGACAACTGGATCACGATCATCGCCCCCATCGCCGGCACGCCCGCCGACGACGCGGGCCTCGCCACCGGCGATCGCATCGTCGCCGTCGATGGCCGCTCCACCTACGGCTGGAAATCCGACAAGGCGGTCGAGGAGTTGCGTGGAGAAGAGGGGTCCACGGTCACGATCACGGTGGCGCGGCCGGGGATGCCGGAGCCGATGGACATCACCATCGAGCGCGCCATCATCCACGTCAAGGCGATCCAGGTCGCCACGATACTCGGGTCCGGCATCGGCTACGTCTCCATGGTAGGAGCGAGCGTCTCCGAGACGGTAGCGAGCGAGCTGGTCGAAGCCATCGACTCGCTCCGGTCGGAGGGGGCGCGCTCACTGGTGCTCGATCTGCGGTACAATCCCGGCGGCCTGCTCGATCAGGGCGTGGAAGTGTCGGATCTGTTCCTCGATCCTGCTGCCACGGTGGTATCGACGCGCGGGCGAGCGCGCGGTGCGACCGAGACGTACCAAGCGCGCGCCGAGCAGCGGTGGCCCGACCTTCCGCTGGTGGTGCTGGTCAACGGCGGCACTGCGAGCGCGGCTGAGATCATCGCCGGCGCGCTTCAGGATCACGACCGGGCCCTCATCCTCGGCACACCGACCTTCGGAAAGGGCCTCGTGCAGACCGTCTACCGGCTCGGACGAACCGAGGCGCTGCGGCTCACGACGGCACGTTGGTACACGCCGAGCGGTCGGCTCATTCAGAAGCCGATGGGCCACGGAGCAGACGATGACGCAGACGCGGTGTCCGTGCTGTCCGGAGCGGACACGTCCGAAGTGTACCTGACCGACGGTGGCCGGCCGGTCCGCGGCGGAGGGGGTATCAGGCCCGACATGGTGGTCTATCCCGACACGCTCACCGACGCGGAGCAGGAGTTCTACCGGTCACTCGGTGCCAAGCTCCCGGTGTACCGCGACGTGATGACGACGTACGCCCTCGAGTTGAAGGCCGAGGGCCGAATCTCCGATCCATCCTTCCAGGTCACGGAGGGTATGCGGGAGGAGGTCATTCGCCGTCTCGAGGAGCGCGACGTAATGGTGACGGCCGAGATGCTGGCCGGCGCTCAGAACCTGATCGACCAGGAGCTGGGGTACGAGCTCCAGCGTTACCTGTTCGGCCGGCAGTCCGAGAGCCTGCGCCGGCTGCGCGACGACCGCCAGGTCGGAAGGGCGCTCGAGCTCCTGCGCGATGCGGCGTCGGTCTCCGAGTTGCTCGCAGCGGCGGCGGAGCAGCAGCCGGGTGCGGGGACAGACTAGGGCCGACCGCCCGCTGAGAGAGAAGGGGGGACGGGTGGCTCTGCCATCCGTCCCCCCGCTGCATCCCGGTCCCGTCAGCCGCTACGGCACCACGATTCTGACCCCGTCGGGTGGGGCGAAACGCAGCTCCCGCTCGGGAATCTGGGCCCCGGCGCGTAGGTCGTCGAGCATGAGGGTACGCCGCTGTCCCGAGTCTTCGACCAGCCGAATGCGGCGGAAGAGCCCGTCGTCGTCGATCGAGATCTCTGCGGATCGGAAGCCGAGTCCCTGCTGTCTGGGCACCAGCGCGACGACGTCCACCCGCCAGCCTCCGACGGTGTCGGCACGGACGTAGCGTGCCTCGTAGCGTTCCAGCGGCCGATCGGCGAACTGACCCATCAGATTGGGCGTGGTCATGCCGCTCGACGGCACGGGTTGGCGGATGACCTGCTCCGGCACGGAGCTCGGGGCGTAGAGCCAGAGCCACGTCCCGTCGACGACGATGCGATCGCCTGCCGGATCGGTGAAGCGCATCGCGAAGCGGTTGGGCCGCTCGAGATAGAGGACCCCTGCGGCGGTCTCAGTACCCAGCATCGGATTGTCGAGCGTCTGAGTGAAGCTGGCCGTGAGGGTGGTGAGGTTGCGGTACGCGGCCTCGGCCCGCTCGAGTGCCGTGGCCGCGTCCTGCGTGGCGGACGGCGCAGGCAGGGTCGCCAGGGCGAGGGCCGTCAATCCGGCGACCGCCACGGGGTACTGTGTCGATGGCTGCATGACTGCTCTATACCGTGGGAATCGTGAAACGGTCCCCGTCCCGAGCGGCCGTCACGGGACCGTCGAACGTCGTGCGTGCGAGTGTCGCTGGGTCGTCGGTGCCAAACACCGGATAGAAGTGCGTCAACACCAGCCGCCGGGCGCGGGCGAGCGTTGCGAGGCGGCCGGCCGTGGTCGGCGTCAGGTGAATGTCGATCGCTCGCTCGTCCGGAAGCGAGCACTCTGCGAGCAGTACGTCACAGTCGCCGGCCCAGTGCGCGAGAGCGGCGTCGAATCCCGTGTCACCGGTGTACACCAGGCGCGCGCCGCCGCTTCGCACCGCGAAGGCCAGCGACTCTGGCGTGTGCGAGGTCCCCGTACACTCGAGCCGTACTCCGGCCGCGAGCTGGTGCGTCGCACCCGGTGGCAGTTCCACGATCTCGAGGCCGTATTCAGGCGCGATCAGCCAATCCTCGAACGCGCCGGCGGCGAGCGTGAGCCGCGCGCGAAGACCCGTGGGTCCGAGCAGGACCAGCGGTTCCGTCCGTGGAGGCTCGATCCCCCAGCGCAGGGCGAACAGGTAGTGGGGCAGCTCGCCCCAATGGTCCAGATGAAAGTGCGAGATCGCGATGTGCGTGACTCTGTGCCACTGGATGCCGAACTGCGCGGCGCGTTGGAGGGTTCCGGCGCCGCAATCGAGCAGCAGCCGCACGTCACCGACCTCGATCCAGTGGGCTGCGGCCGTTCGGTCGGCGGTCGGGGCGACGGTCCCGCTGCCAAGCACGCTCAACTGCATATCACCGATCGAGCCCCATGAAGACGATGCGCTTGGTGAATGTCTGTGTCGGCGTCACCAGCCGAACAATGTAGATCCCCTGCGGGACGGCTCTGCCGTCGTCCGCTGTCCCGTCCCACTCCAGCCGCGGATCGCAGCTTCCCGGGCCGTCGACCGGCGGGCGACCGTACCGTCCAGGCGAGAGGACCGCCGCGAATCCGGTTCCGGGAACCAGGGTCCGAACGATGTGGCCCCGTGCGTCGAGGATGTCGAGCCGAACCCCGGCGTTCTCCGAGAGATCGAACCAGATGCAGGTGGCGTCCCGCATCAGCTCACGGTTGGGGAATGGGTTCGGGAAGTTCTGGAACAGCAGCGTCGTGACCGGTGCCGAGTCGTCGACGATGACGAATCCTCCAGCACTCGTGGCACGTGCACTGTCCTGTCCGAGTCGGGCGGTGACCGACCACCGATACGGTGTGTTCCGCTCGAGGTCGCGCGGAGGTGTGTACTCCCGGTCGGTGAGGTCCCGCGCCTCGAGCTCGATCGCGCCGTCGTCCACGCGTTCGATACGCAGATCGTAGGCGAACGGTCCCGGGGGTGTCGATACCGCGGGCGACGTCCAGCGGAACGTCGGACGCAGGTCTCGCACGGTCACGCCACCGGGACCGTCGGGCTGGAGGTCGGCGACCCAGGGTGGTGTCAGGTACCAGGGACTCGGCTGACTCTGCGCGGCGACCGAATCCTCCGTCGACGCCGTGACGCGGTAGATGAGGCGACTGCCTGCCGGCTGCGGTACGGTGAATTGGACGTACTGCTGCTCCACGATCGTGTCGAGCACGGTCTGGAGAAACAGCGTATCCCGTGCCACCTGCACGCGGTACGTGAGCGGCAGGGCGGTGACCGGGAGGTCGGGTACGAACCACGGCAGGCTCGGCGTGATGGACGGGAGGACCGAGTCGCGCGGGCCCGTGAGCTCGACGCCGTGCGGGAAGAACGCGCTTCGCGCGACATCCGGTCGCCCCCAGCCGCCGGAAGAGTCGGGCACTGCTGCCCGGGTCGCGTAACGCCTCAGGGCGCTACGCACGTCGATGGGTGACTGGCCCGGGTTGAGTTCCAGCAGCAGCGCCGCCGCGCCCGCGACCAACGGGGTTGCGAACGACGTTCCGTTGACCCGCGAGAAGCCGCTTGGTGCGGATGGCTCGATGACGAAGACCCGGACGCCCGGTGCGGTGAAGTCGGGCTTGAGGCGTTGATCGGCGGTCGGACCGCGGGAGCTGAATCCCGCGAGCACGCCGAGCGAGTCCTCCGCACCGATGGTGAGCACGGAATCGCCGTCGCCGGGCGTGATCAACGTCCGGAAGCCTGGGCCGCCGTTGCCTGCCGCAGTCACGACGACAATGCCCCGTGCGACCGCCGCGTCGGCGGCGACACTTGTCACCGCGACGTCGCCGTTCAACTGGTCCGGGCTGTAGCTGAAGCCGTCGGCGATGAACTCCAAGTACCCCAGGCTGGAGGTCACCACGCGTGCGCCGAGCGCATCGGCCCACTCGACTGCCGCCACCCAGTGGTCCTCTTCCACCCGCGTCTCCGACCGCACGTCCTCGGTCTTGGCGAGTACGTAGTCCGCCTCCGGGGCAATCCCCACCACGCTACCCGGCACGTCGGCTGCGAGCAGGGACCACACCGCCGTACCGTGGGACGAGGCGGTCGGGTGGTCGTCCGGCTCGTTGGCAACGACCGAGTCGTCGAAGACGAAGTCGTATTGGGCGAGCACCGACACGTCGGCGAAGGCCGGATGCCCTGTCTCGAACCCGGTATCCAGGATGGCGATCGTGACGCCGGCACCACGATGACCGCGAGTCGTCAGCGGAAATGCATGGAGACTGCGAAGCGGCATCGCCGACGGACCGAAGATCGAGTCCAGGTCAGCTGCTGCGCCCGGGGCTTCTACAGGTGCAGCAGCCCAGCTCCCTGACTCCGGCGTGCCCCCAAACCGTGCGACTGGCTGCAGGTGCCGAAACACCTGACGGTTGCGCGCTGTCGCGAGCGCAGTGCCGGTGATATCGGCCGAGACGGCGTGGAGCCAGCGTGAGCGCTGACGAATGCGACCGCCGATGTCCTGCACCGTTGCGGCAATCGCGTCGAGCGGCCGATCGGGCTGACCAAAGAACCAAACGGCGAGCACGGTATCGCGTCCGACGACCGGCTCGAGGGCGGGCGATACCGTGGGTGCCTGCCCCTGCGCGGCGGCGGTGATGGCCACCGCGAGCAGTATGAGGACGAGAAGCGGGCGCGTCACGCCACCGACTGCTCGGCCTCCCCTCCCAGACGCACGCCGACGATGGTTGAAACGCCGGGTTCCTGCATCGTGACGCCGTACACGGAGTCGGCGACCTGCATCGTCCGCGGATTGTGGGTGATCACGATGAACTGCGTGTCGGCCTTGAACTCGTCGAGCAGCCGGACGAACCGCATCACGTTGGCATCGTCGAGCGGCGCATCCACCTCGTCGAGCAGACAGAACGGCGCGGGCTTCGTGAGATAGATCGCGAACAGCAGGGAGATCGCGACGAGCGCCCGCTCACCCGACGAGAGCAAGTGGATCCGCTGCGTTCGCTTGCCGCGCGGGGCCGCGTGGATCACGATATCGCTGCCGAGCGGATCGCTGTCATCCGCCAGCCGGAGGTCGCACTCCCCGCCCTCGAACAGCGTCAGGAAGACGGAGTGGAAGTTCTCCCTGATGGCGGTGAAGGTATCGAGGAACATGTCGCGCGCGGTCGCTTCGATCTCCTTCAGGGCCTCGAGCAGGGACTCTCGGGCGGCGACGAGATCATCCCGCTGGTTGGTCAGGAAGTCGAGCCGCTTGAGCTCCTCGGCGTGTTCCTCCACCGCGAGCAGATTCACCGGACCGATTCGATCCAGCTCGTCCTGGAGATGGAGTGACTCTCCACGCAGGCTCTCGGTGTCACCCTCGACGTCGGCGGCCTCCTCGAGCAGCACGTCGATGGGCTTGTGCCACTCACCCTCGATCCGCTCGATCATGGCCTGCCGGCGGCCGTGTGCCTCGGTGAGCTCGATCTCGACGCGGTGGAGCTCCTCGCTCACCTGGTCGATTTCCGTGCGCGCCTCCTCCAGCTGTCGTCCCGCATCTGCGGCCGCCGTCTCGGCTCCCTGCACCCCCTCAACGGCCGCCTGCGTGGCCTCCTCCAGCTCCTGCACGGCCACGCGCCGATCAGCGATGCGGTCCGTCCAGTCGCCGCGCTGGCCCGTCAGCTCGCGGGACTCGCCCTCTGCCGCCTCCAATTCCAGATCGAGGCGCTGGATCGTGTCGCGCGCATCCGCGAGCGCCTTGCGTGCTCGCTCCTCGCGTTCCGCCGCCGCCTGCTCCCGGGCGGACACCTGCACTTCCTCGACCTGCCAATGGACGCGACGCTCCCGAGCGGCTTCCTGCTGTGCCTCGAGATCGCCGAGAGTGGTTTGGCGCGCCGCAAGGTCCTCGGCGCGACGCTCGCGGTCGCGCTGCGCCTCGCCGGTCTCCTCGCTGATCTGCTGCAGGCGGCGCTCCCGCTCGATCACGCGCTGCGCGACACGAGCTGCCGTCTGCTGGATATCAGCCTGCTCGCGTTCGGCCCGCATCAGTATCCGCCCGGCCTCGTCGACGGCACCCTGTGCCTCACGCACGGCGCTCCGCGTTCGTCCATGGCGCTCCGTTGCCGCCTCCAGCTCCCGCTCTCCCGTGGCGTGCCGCTCGGCGGCCTCATCGACCGCTCTCGTCAGATCGCTGAGCCGCTGCTCCGACTGCGTAATCGACCGGCCCAGCTCCTCCAGCTCCGCCCGCCGGCTCAGAGGGCCCGCGGCCCCGCTGCCCGGCAGCAAGACGGCTCCGTTGGCCTGCCGGATGAAACTGCCGGCCGCGTCGCCGGGCTCAGCCTGCGCGAGCAGCGCGTCGAGCCAGCGGTGTGCCGGTGTGGAAGCCGCCAGCCCGAAGCGGCTCGCCGCGCCGGACGCCTCCGTGCGCGGTCCGGGGCCCACGGGCAGCAGTAACAGCGGTCCGGGGGCGGCCGTTTCGTGCCAGTGCCGAATGGCGTCCACGGCGACCTGATCCCGGACGAGCACAGCCTGGAGCCAATCGCCGAGCAGCCGCTCAGCGAGGCGGGCGTCGGCACGCGAGCTCGTCACGAAGTCGCTCAGCGGTCCGAAGATGGCGCCGGCGCCGAACTGCGGGGCTGCTTCGAGCAGGGCTTGGACTGCAGGGGCCACGCCCTCCCGCTTCCGCTCGAGCGCTTCCAGAGCGTCGCGTCGCGCAGTCGCCCGAGCGATCCGACCCTCCACGTCGCGCCGTTCCACGCGGACCGCTGCTTCGTGCTCTCGAGCGGCGGCCAGCGTGTGTCGCGCATGCTCGAGCACGGACCCAGCCTCGCGCTCCTCGGTCTCCCTGGTGCTGAGCGCCGCCCGAGCCGCATGGATTCGCGCGTGCGCTTGCTCGACTTCGTGGCGTGCAGACCGTACCTGGGCGGTGACGTCAGCCGACTGCTGCTGGAGCTCCTCGAGCTCCCGCTCGAGCGCAGCGTGCTCGCCCTGCAGCGCGCGCAGCGCTTCGGCGCGTTGCTGTATCTCGTCTTCCAAGAGGCGCACCGACTCCCGATGCTGCTGCAACCGCACCCGCGTCTCGTCTTCGGATGCCGTACGGAGGTTGAGCTCTGTCTGAACCGATGCGCGTGCCTCGCGCGCCGCCTGCCGCTCGGCGACCGTAACCTCCAGCTCGCGTCCCAGACGGTCGATCCGTTCCTCGACCTCGCGCCGCTCCTCCCGGGCTCGCTCCCGGCGTGCCTGCACGTACTGTAACCGCTCGCCGGCCAGCTTGAGATCACCTTCCAGGCGCTCGGCTTCGATGCGTGCCTCGCTGAGACGCCGATCCAGCTCCGCCCGCCGAGCGTCAGCCGCAATTCGGGACTGCGTGCGCTCGTCCCGTATCCGCTCGAGTTCGGCAAGCCTCGTGCGCACCTGCGGCAAACGCCGACCCAGGAAATCGCGCCGGCCCGCGAGCTCTTCATAGCGGCCGGCGAAGCTCGCCAGCTCCCGGCGTGCCAGGGTCATGACAATACCGAAGCGCCGCGCGGTGTACTCGCGGTGGCGCTCGGTGCGTCCCTTCTGGCGTGCGAGGCTGCGGACCTGGGTGTGCACTTCGGAGATGACGTCGTCGAGCCGCTGCAGGTCACCGGTGGTGCGCTCCAGGCGGCGCTCGGTGGACTCCTTGCGGTTGCGGTACAGGCCGATCCCGGCGGCCTCCTCGAACAGCGAGCGGCGCTCCTCGGTCCGGTCCGAGAGCAGACGATCGATCATCTGGGCCTCGATGACCACCCCGGCGTCACTCCCGAGGCCCGTGCCCTGCAGCAAGTCGGAGATGTCGCGCAGCCGGACGGGAGCTTGATTGAGCAGATACTCGCTCTGGCCGCTGCGGGTGATGCGCCGCGTGACCACCACCTCGCGGTACGCGATCGGCAGGAGGCCCTCGCTGTTGTCGAAGACGAGAGACACCTCGGCGAGATTGATCGGCTTTCGCTTGACGGAACCTTGAAAGATGACCTCGTCCATCCGGGCCGAGCGCAGCAGGCGTGCCCGTTGCTCCCCGAGCACCCAGCGAACGGCATCGGAAATGTTCGACTTGCCACAGCCGTTCGGGCCTACGACGGCGCTGACGCCGTCATAGAAGTGCAGGCGCACGCTGTCGGCAAACGACTTGAACCCCGACAGCTCGAGCCGGGAGAGCTTCATCGGCGATGTCCTACGACGTTGAGAGGGTCTTCGGTGGCCCGGATTCCAACCCGTGCCGGACTTGCGAGCGCCGTGGGTCGATCGGAGCGCCCCCAACTCGTGCACACAATGTAGCAGGTCGACGCCCCGCCACGAAGGCCGTCCGATCGCTCGCGGCTCACTGCCGAGTGCTCAACGTATCGCGCGTGAAGATCCAGAAGGGCACCTTCAGCTGGCGGCCGGTCGCCTCGGCTTCCTCCCGGTCCGGGTACGGGCCGAGCACAACGCGGTACGGCTCTGCCGGGGCCTCCGGTGACAGGACGGACGCCGGCATGCCGGCCCGCCGCAGGTTGCCGGCGAGATCGGCGGCCCAATCGGGATTGGACGTACTGCTTACCTGGACGTAGATGAGCTGCCCCGGCTGCGTGGGTTCGGGCGTATCCGGATCGGACGCTGCGAGTGCGGGCTGGCTCGGGTCCCATCCCATCGAGATCCAGCGGTCGGACGGGGCTGCCTGAATGCTGGCGGTCGCGGACTCTCCCGGGGTCACGGCTGCCACGTGGTCGCCGCGCCGAATCAGGATCGTGCCGTCGGGCGCAACCAGCGGCAGGTCGGCGTCCCACGCGCCGGTCGTGGAGTCGACGAGGGTCCAGGAGACGACGTCGACCACCCAGATGGTCGAGTCGTCCGGGCTCCGCAGCAGCTGCCAGCGGCCCCACGGGTCCACGCGAGAGGCCGTAGGCGTGCCCGGAAGCCTCAGGTCCTCCAGTTGCTCGAGCGAGAACCGGTCGACGGCGATCAGCGTGCCATCGGTTCTGACGATGTGCAGGCGGTGGCCCGATGCGGAGAAGTCGGCGAGCAGCGGCGCCGGGTCGGTCTCGAAGCGGGTGCGGGCCGCCGGATCGCCGGGATCGAGCAAGACGACAGCGGATCCGGTGATGACGGCGGCGGCGTCCGCCCAGGCGGAGACGGCCACGCGCTCTCCGGGGAGCGGCTGAGCGACGGGTGACTGCCCGCTGGCAGCCTGCACGAGCGTCCGGGTCGAGTCGGTTTGGAGGACCGCGACGAGGTGCTCTCGCACGCTGCCCCAGATCCGCTCGGGCACCCGGTCGAATCCACTCGGCCACGGCGCGAGCGACCGCAGTGCCACCGAGGCAACCGATCCGTCCTGATGTACGGCGAACGGCGTTCCCGTCGGCCCGACCACGGCGAGCACGACGCTCGAGTCCACGGTGCGCATCCGCCCGGTGCCGAGGTCGAGTGCTGCCAACTCGGCAGCGCGGGTCACGACGTAGACCTCGTCCCGGTCGCTTGCGAATCCGACCACCGAGTGAACCGGACTGTCTCCGGTCTCGAAAGGCCAGGAAATCGCCTCGAGATCCGGGAGTCGATACAGGCGAGGGCTCCCGTCCCGTTCGCCAGGGAAACGGAAGACCACCGGCGTCCCGAAGCCCGGCTCGTGTGCCGTGGCCGCGAAGACGTCTCTCACCGGGTTCGCGGCGTGCTCCGGGCCACATGCCGCTGCGACCGTGATGAGAGACAAAGCCGCGAGAACCGATGGGACGCGCGGCCTCATCGCTCGACCTCGGCGAGATCGGTGGAGAGGGTGGGGGCGTCGGACCAGAGCCGTTCGAGCTGGTAGTACTCGCGCAGTGTGGGATGGAAGACGTGCACGACGATGCTCACGAAATCGAGTAATGCCCAGCGCCCGGCGCGGACGCCCTCGGTGTGATGCGCATGCCCGCCGCGCTTCTCGACCGCCTCATGCACCCGCTCGGCGAGGGTGCGAACGTGCGTGTCGGAGGTGCCGGACGCGATCACGAAAAAGTCCGCCGCGTCGCTGATCGTCCGCAGATCCAGCACCACGACGTCTTGCGCCTTGTGATCGTCGAGCGCGCCCAGTACCAGGCGGAGCTCCCGGATCGTGTCGCGCTCTATGGTTCTGGGTCGGATGCGGTCGCGAATTGTTCCCCGGTATCCAGCAGAGTTGAATCTTCAACTTGATAGAATATACCCCACGCCCCGAGACCCGTGTGCACCCCGAGCGCCGCCGTCACGTCCGCCACGAAGCAGTCGCGCGGTTCGTACCGCCGGATCAACTCCTCCCGCACCGACCGTGCGAAGTCCCGAATGCCGGCGTGCACCACCGCGAGCCGGAACGACGACGGGCGCGGCGTGAGGCGCGTATCCAGATGCTCCAGCATCCGCGGCAGCACCGCCTCACGCCCGCGGACACGGTCGAGCGGCTTGATGGCGCCGGTGGAGTCCACCTCGAGTATCGGCTTGATGTGCAGCAGCTCGCCGAGCCAGGCGCGGCCGCGGGTGACCCGGCCGGAGCGGAGCAGGTTCTCGAACGTGTCGACCGTGAACAGTGCACTGGAGCGATCGCGGATCGCGGTCAGCTCCCGGGCAATCGCGTCGGAGGCCCAGCCGGCCTCGGCCAGTTCGACGGCTCTGAGGGCCAGCATCCCAAGGCCGAGCGAGGCCGTGCGCGAATCGACCACGGTGATCCGGCCGCCGGCGGGCATCGCACGCGCCGCCGTCTGCGCGGAGCCGAGCGTGCCGGAGAGTGCGCCGGCGATGAAGATGCCCAGCACCTCGTCTCCGGTGGCGCGTCCGTCCTGGAACCCGCGGGTGAACGCAGCCGGAGTGGGCTGCGAGGTGGTGAAGATCTCCTTGTCGTTGCGCATGCGCTCGTAGATCTGCTCGCCGCTGATCTCGAGGCGGTCGAGATAGGTCTGTGCACCCGAGATGACCTGAAGTGGTACCACGACGATGCCGTGGTCGTCGACGATTCGGTCCGCGAGATCGCATGACGAGTCCGTGACGATCGTAATGCGTCGGTGCACCGCGTGCAGGGACTCCGTGTGCTGCACACGCATGTCATCCGACTTGGTGGTCTCGATCGTGCCCCACGTGGACGCGAGCTGGAAGACCTCGTCGGGCGTGTCGGTGTGAATGTGCAGCTTCAGGATGTCGTCCGTGGCCAGGACGACGATGCTGCCGCCGAACTTGCGCAGCTGCTGCCGGATCTCGGTGGAGGGCGGGAAGCCAGACCCTCGCACCAGCGCCTCGGTGCAGTACTGGAAGTCACGCTCGGGATCGACCTGCGCGAGTGCGGCCGCATCGGGCACGACGAACTCGGCGGTAAACGACGCCGGCATGATCGGGTCGCCATCCAGCAGCCGGACGATGCCTTCGATGACTCGCACGAACGCCTTCGCGCCAGCATCGACGACCCCGGCGTCGCGCAGCGCCTCGAGCAGCTCCGGGGTCCGACGCAACGACTCCTCGGCCCGATGAAGCGTGTGCTTCATGACCTCGCGGATGTTGGTCGTCTTCCCCGCCGCGGTCTCGGCGGCCTCGGCCGCGTCCCGCGACACGGTGAGGATCGTACCCTCGCGCGGGTCGTCCAGCGATCGATAGAGATGCTCGGCACCGAGCTTCATCGCGCGCGCGATGTCCCGCGCCCGCGCCACCCGCAGATCCTTGATCGCCTCGCGGAAGCCGAGTAGGAAGTGGGAGAGCAGCATCCCCGAGTTGCCGCGTGCACCCAGCACGCAGGAATCGGCCATCGCCTTCGCGACCGCAGGGAGGTCCGCATTGTGAAGCGGCCGCACACCCTCCGCGGCCGCCCGCAACGTCATCGCGAAATTGGTGCCCGTGTCCCCGTCGGGGACCGGGAACACGTTGATGCGGTTCAGCTCGTCGCGGCCGGCGTCGACCCAGTCGGCGGCGGCGAGGAGCGTCCGCCGGAGGCGCGCCCCGTCGAGATAGACGATGCCCACGGGGAGCGTCCCTGCCGTCACTCTTCTCGGGTAACCGAGACCATGATCTCGGCGCGCACTTCCGGGTGCAGCCGGATGCGGACCGACCAGTCTCCGATCATCCGGATCGGTTCGGCCAGCTCGATGATCCGCTTGTCCACCGTGTAGCCCTGCTGCGCGAGCTGTTTCGCAATGTCGGCGGAGGTGATCGACCCGAAGAGCTTGTCACCTTCGCCGGCCTTTGCCGTGAACGCCAGGGCAACGCCCGCGAGTCGGGCCGCGGTGGCTTCCGCATCCGATTTCTGCTCGGCGAGGCGGATGGTGCGGCGCTTCGCCTCCGACTCGATCCGGCGCTTGTTGCCGGGCGTTGCGGCGTAGGCCAGACCCTGCGGAATCAGATAGTTGCGTGCGTATCCGTCCTTTACCTTTACGATCTCACCAACGCGACCGAGATTCGGGACGTCGTCTCTCAGGATGACTTCCATCGCCTCACCTGCTGGCGGCGTCGATCCACCGCCGTCTGAGGTTCAAGCCCGCGTCGAGGACCCCTAAGAGGATGGCACCTCCGACGACAATGGGCAACATGAATACGATCGCCAGCGTGGCGAACAGCCAGAACACGATCCCTCCGGTACCGAGCAACTGGAGGCCGAAGGCGACGACGGCGGCTCCCCGGAGGGCGTAAAGCACGCCGGCGACCAGTAACGCGTTTGCCGCCACGAGCTTGAGCGCGGCGATCCTCGGGATCACCACGATCATGAGCGCCACCACCACGGCCCAGCCGAGATGCTCCGAGAATCGGAAGTCGCGGAACCGGCCCGGTACCTGCCCTATCGGCTGCACCGCGATCCGTCGGTAGACGGCCGCAGCCAGTGCCAGTGCCGCAAGGACCTGTAGCGTCACGATGGCCGGCGAAAACCGCCCCATGAGTCGTGCCGTGTCGGCAAACCGGCGTTCGAGGTCGCGGATATCGATAGCCGAGACGTCCGACGACCCAACGGTATCGAGGAGCGTCGCGAGTATGCCGATCATGCTGCGGAACGCGATGCCCTGTCGGAACTCGACCCACCAGATCAGCTCCGGCCACGATGAGCCGAAGACCGGCAGGAGCAGCGACGCCACCGCAAATCCCATCAGTGCGCCCGCGAGCGCGCGGTGGATGAAGCTCCAGCCCGTACGCACGGTCAGGATCAGGAACGCCACGCTCGCCAGCAGCACGACGGCCCGGAGAAACTGATCCGGCAACTCGCCTGGCTGCACCAGCCACCACAGGCCGACCCCCGTCGCCAACCCGGCGGGGGCCAACTCGCTCGTTCGTCGCCGGATCGAGGCGAGCTGGAGCGCAGCAAGCGGAACCGCTGCCGCCCAGAGCGGGGCGAGCGTCATGAAGCCGAGCGCTCCGAGCACGAGCCGCCCCCACCCGGTCCGGCGTGTCGGCTCCGCCGGGTGGTCCATGACGATCTACCGGCTGTATCCGCGGATGTACGGCAGCAGCGCGACGTGTCGCGCACGCTTGATGGCCTGTGACACCTGCCGCTGGTGCCGCGCACACATGCCCGAGAGCCGGCTGGGGATGATCTTGCCGCGCTCCGTCAGGAACCGTGAGAGCATTCGCTCGTCCTTGTAGTCCACCACCCGCACGCCTGACTCGCACACGGGGCAGGTCTTGCGTGAGCGCCTCATCTGTCATCCCCCTCGTCGTCATCGTCGTTCTTCGCGGGCCGCTCCTCCTCGGTGCCCGGAGCGGTGGCGACGGGTGCGAGCCCCTCGTTGAGGACGATGAGGTAGCGCAGGACGCCCTCGTCGAGCTTGATCGCGCGCTCCATCTCGCCCAAGAGCCCGGGTTCGGTCCGGAACTGCGCGACGACGTAGTAGCCGGTATCCTTCCCGTCGACGAGGTAGGCGAGCGTCCGTTTGCCCCAGTGGCTCATCGCCGTCACGGGCTCGGGCGATTCAGGATTGGCGAGTAGCGCGTGAAACCGGTCGAGTCGCTCGGTGACCTGCGCTTCCTCGAGCGTGGAGTCGAAGACGTACACGACTTCGTAGTCTCGTGTCATGGCACCATCCTTTGGCCGTTACGACCCCGCCCTCGGTGCAGGGCGGAGTAGGTTGTAGGAGGGCGGAATATAGCCGAAAACCGCGAAAAACGAAGGGGGATGCGGGCGCTCACACGTTGAATCTGAAGAGCAGGACGTCCCCGTCCTTCACGGCATAGTCGCGCCCCTCCGATCGCATCAGCCCTCGCTCCCGGGCCACACGGTATGAGCCGGCGGCGATGAACTCCTCGACGGCGATCGTCTCGGCGCGGATGAAACCGCGCTGGAAGTCGGTGTGGATCTCGCCGGCGGCCTCGAAGGCCGTTGAGCCCCGCGGGATCGTCCACGCGCGTACCTCGTTCTCACCGACGGTGAAGAAGGTCTCGAGGCCCAGCAGGCGATACCCAGCGTGAATCAGGCGGTCGAGGCCGGGTTCCTCTACGCCAACGCTGTCGAGGTACTCACGGCGCTCGCCGGGGTCGAGGTCCGTCAATTCCTCCTCGATCCGCGCCGAGAAGGGGACAACGAGCGCTTCTTCGTGGTGTGCTCGTACCGCGTCGCGCAACTGCCGTACCCGCTCACCCCCGCCAGCAGCGAGGTCGTTCTCCCCGACGTTTGCGGCGTACAGGATCGGTTTGGAGGTGAGGAGGCCCAGACGTCTCAGGTACCCGATCGTGTCCTCGTCCTCGCCGGCCTCGCGCGCGCCCCGCCCGGCGTTCAGTTCGTCCATCACCCGCTCGAGCGTCGCGACCTCCGCGGCGGCGGCCTTGTCCCCTGCCCGCGCGGTCTTGCGGGCCCGCTCGAGACGGCGCTCCACCACGGTGAGGTCGGCGAGGGCCAACTCCGCTGTGATGATGTCGTGATCGCGCACCGGATCGACCGAACCGGTCACGTGCAGCACGTCCGGATCGTCAAAGGCCCGGACGACGTGGACGATGGCGTCGACCTCGCGGATGTGTGACAGGAACTGATTGCCAAGGCCCTCCCCCTGGCTGGCGCCCTGCACGAGACCGGCGATGTCCACGAACTCGACGACGGCGGGGACCTTCTTCTTCGGGCGGACGACCTCGAACAGGCGGTCGAGGCGGGGGTCGGGAACCTCAACCACGCCCACATTCGGATCGACCGTACAGAAGGGGTAGTTCTCGGCCGGGGCGGCCTTGGACAGCGTGAGGGCGTTGAACAGGGTGGACTTGCCGACGTTGGGCAGGCCGACGATGCCGAGGCGAAGCATGGCGTCGAGCGAGCAGGGGGGAGGAGGCCTGCTCGCTCCCCCCTGCTCTTACGTCCCTCTCAGCTGATGAACCAGGGCGCGAGCACGAGGCTCACGACCGACATCAGCTTGATTAGAATGTTGAGCGACGGGCCGCTGGTGTCCTTGAAGGGATCACCGACGGTATCGCCGACCACCGCCGCCTTGTGCGGATCGGATCCCTTGCCGCCGTGGGCCCCGCCCTCGATGTACTTCTTGGCGTTGTCCCAGGCGCCGCCGGCGTTGGCCATGAACAGCGCCATCATCACGCCCGTGAGCGTGGCACCGGCCAGGAGTCCGCCGAGGGTCTCGACCCCCAACAACTTGCCCACCAGCACGGGTACCGCCACCGCGGCCACGCCCGGCACGACCATCTCGCGCAATGCGGCTCTGGTGGAGATGTCGACGCAGCGTGCCGAGTCGGGCTTGGCGGTGCCTTCCATGAGTCCGGGGATCTCGCGGAACTGGCGTCGGACCTCCTGGACCATGCCCTCGGCGGCCCGCCCGACGGCGGTCATGGTGGCCGCGGAGATGAAGAACGGCATGATGCCGCCGAGAAACAGCCCGATCACCACCTTCGGATTGGCCACGTTCAGGGTGATGGGCTCGGCACCCGGCGGCGTCACGGCATTGGTGTAGGCCGAGAACAGTGCCAGTGCGGTGAGGGCGGCGGACCCGATGGCGAAGCCCTTGCCCATCGCGGCCGTCGTGTTGCCCAGGGCGTCCAGGGTGTCGGTGATCTTCCGGACATCCGGGCCCAGGCCGCTCATCTCGCTGATGCCGCCTGCATTGTCGGCGATCGGTCCGTACGCGTCCACGGACATCGTGACACCGACCGTGGCGAGCATCCCCACGGCCGCGATCCCGATCCCGTAGAGGTCGGACATGCTGTAGGCGACGAAGATCGCGCCTGAGATGACCAGCAGTGGAATGATCGTGGAGTGCATGCCGACCGCGAGACCCGAGATGATGTTCGTGGCCGGTCCGGTGAGCGAAGCTTCGGCGATCTTCCGGATCGGTGCCGCCGCCGTGTAGTACTCGGTGGCCAGTCCGATCGCGATGCCGGCGACGGTCCCCACGACGACGGCCCAGAACGGTCCGAGTGGGCTCGCGTTGCCGTTGGGGAGCGTGAGCCCGATGTCGACCTGGCGTGTGATGACGTACGCGGCGGCCAGGAACAAGCCGGCCGCGATGAACGTGGCCCAGCGGAGCGCACCGGCCGGGCTGAAGTTCTCGAGGACACGGAACAGGCCGATGGCGATCACGCTGGCCGCGAGCCCGGCCAGGATGAAGAGCATCGGGAGCGCAATGGCCGCGAGCTGGTTCGCGATCACCGGGCTCGTGGCCGCGATCGCGATGGTCGCGATGACCGCACCGACGTAGCTCTCGAAGATGTCGGCACCCATGCCGGCAACGTCGCCGACGTTGTCGCCCACGTTGTCGGCGATCGTCGCCGGGTTCCGCGGATCGTCCTCGGGGATGCCGGCCTCGACCTTTCCCACGAGGTCCGCGCCGACGTCCGCCGCTTTGGTGTAGATCCCGCCACCCACGCGGGCGAACAGCGCGATCGACGAGGCGCCCATGGCGAACCCGGTGATGATCTCGCTGAATGCCTGCCACGCGTCGCGGGTGTCGGGCGTGCCGAGAAACACCTGCAGCACCAGCCCGACGCCGAGCAGCCCCAAACTCGCGACGGAGAGGCCCATGACCGCGCCCCCGTTGAACGCGATGCGCAGCGCCATGGCCTGTCCCTTCGCCCGTGCGGCCTCACTGGTGCGCGCATTGGCGCGAGTCGCGGACTTCATGCCGAAGAAACCGGCGAGCACAGAGCAGATCCCGCCACCGATGTACGCGAGGGCGGTGGACCAGCCGATGACGACGCCGAGGAGCACCGCGACGGTGGCCAAGAACGGAGCGAGGTACATGTACTCTCGCCGGAGGAAGGCCATGGCCCCCGCATGCACCATGTCCTGGATCCCGCGCATGGTGTCGTTCCCGGCGGGTTGCCGTATGACGTACCGGTAGATACCCCAAGCGATCACGAGCCCACAGAGCCCCGCGCCGATGGCGGAGGTGGGCAGAAAGGCGAATTGACTCACTCTGTCGATCCTCGTCGATTGAATCGGTTCATCGCGCGTTCGATGCCGTCGGTCAGCCAGCAGTCCACGGCGTCCACCAGGTCGGGCAGCTCGTCGGCCAGCACGGCGAGTTCGTCTCGCGCGAAGTCTGCGAGCACGAAGTCCGCGTGATCGTCGACGCCAGCCGGGACGGGACCAATCCCGATCCGCAGGCGGGCGTAGTCACCCGACCCAATGGCATCCTCCACGCTGCGCAGCCCGTTGTGACCTCCGGCGGAGCCACGCGCCCGCAGCCGGAACGAGCCGAGCGGGAGGGCGACGTCGTCCACCAACACCAACACGTCCGTCGCAGGGTCCAGCGGAACGGCGGTCAGCAATTCTCGAACCGCCTCGCCGCTCCGGTTCATGTAGGTCTGCGGCTTGAGCAGCACCAGTGCCGTGTCGCCACGGGTCCCGCGTGCTGCCACGCTGCGCCCGGAACGGCGAAACCGCGGCAGCCCCCATTGCTCGGCGAGCACGTCTGCCAGAAGGAACCCGGCGTTGTGCCGAGTCGTCGCATACCGGGGTCCCGGATTGCCAAGGGCGACGATTGCCCGCAGCGGTTACTCCTCGGACTCTTCCTCTTCGGACTCCTCTTCCTCGGCGCGCGCCTTCCGGATCAACTCCGGCTCGGCGGTCTCCTCCTCTTCCTCAAATGCCACGACCGGCTCCGCCTCGACCCGCGGCGCCACCACGGTGCAGATGGTCGTCTTCGGATCCGTGAGGATCTTGGCGTTCTCGATCTGGAGATCGGAGACGTGCAGCGAGTTGGCGATCTTGAGATCCGTGACGTCCACCTCGACCCGCTCCGGGATGTCGCGCGGCAGGACCTCGATCGTGATCTCGCGCAAGAACTGCTCGAGCACCCCGCCCCCGTTGCGCACCCCGTCCGGCGAGCCCACCAGCGTGATCGGCACGTCGAGCGTGAGGCGCTCGCCGGCGTGCACTTCGAGGAAGTCCACGTGATGCACGATCTTGCGCGTCGGGTGCCGTTGAACCTCACGGATCAAGGCCTGCACCAATGCTCCCTCGACGGTGAGATCGATGATCGTCGAGCCGCCCGCGATCTGGTGGAGCACCTTGTCGAGCTCCGACTGGGAGAGGCTGAGGCTCTCGGGCTCCCGGCCGTGTCCGTAGATGACCGCCGGAATCCGACCGCCGGCGCGTAGCTTGCGAGCCGCGCCCTTCCCCGTGTCCTGCCGGCGTTCCGCCGAGAGTGTGACTGTTGCCTTCATATGTCGCTCGTCCGTGTCATGCCGTCCGCGGTCAGTCGAAGAGCGAGCTGACCGACTGGTCGCTGTGGGTGAACCGAATGGCCTTCGCCAGAAGCGGGGCCACCGAAAGAACCTTGAGTGTGTCGAACCGGCGATCCTCCGGAATCAGGATCGTGTTCGTGACCGCGACCTCCGTCGCCTCCGAGGCGGCGAGCCGGTCCACGGCCGGTCCGGACAGCAGTGCGTGCGAGGCGCAACAGTACACGTCCCGCGCACCCAGCCGCTTCAAGGCGAGCACACCCTCGGCCATCGTGCCCGCCGTGTCGATCATGTCGTCGACCAGAAGACAGTCCCGGTCTGCCACATCGCCCACCACGTTCAACACCTCGGCGATGTTGGCCGACGGGCGCCGCTTGTCGATGATCGCGAGCGACGCGTCGAGCCGCTTCGCGAACCCTCGGGCAATCTTCGCTCCGCCGACGTCGGGGGCGACCACCACCGGCCGGTGCAGCTGCTTGTTGCGGTAGTGCTGTACGAGCACCGGCGCCGCGTACAGGTGGTCCACCGGGATGTCGAAGAACCCCTGCAGCTGGTGCTGATGGAAATCGATCCCCAGCACCCGGTCGGCTCCGGCCGTCGTGATCAGGTTGGCCACCAGCTTCGCACTGATGGCGACCCGCGGCTGATCCTTCCGATCCTGCCGTGCGTACCCGAAGTACGGCACCGCCACGTTCACGCGTGCGGCACTGGCGCGCTTGGCCGCGTCGATGAGGATCAACAGCTCGAGGATGTTCTCCGCCGGCGGGTTCGTCGGCTGGATGATGAACACATCGAGTCCGCGGACGTTCTCATCGATCTTGGCGAAGATCTCCCCGTCCGCGAACCGCCGGATCGTGACACGGCACAGCGGCTGCCTGAGCTCGCGCGCGATCTCCTCGGCGAGCGGCCGATTGGCCGTGCCGGCCATGAGGAGCATTTTGCCAGAGGAGAAGTTCGCCATAAGAGCCCCAAAAACTAGCTAGCGATTCCCCAGAAGCCAAGTTGCGAACCTCGGGGCTCTCGACTGTCTCAGTCGGCGGTGAGGGCCCCGAGGGCCGGATCCTGCTGGGCCAATCGCTGTACGTAGGAGCACCGCGGGATCACCGTCAGGCTCTCCGCCTCGGCCCAGGCGAACCCCGCCCGCACGATCTGCTCCGCCAGGCCCCGACCTCGGAGTGCCGGCGGCACGAAGGTGCTCAGGAAGTCCACCCGGTCATCATGGGAGCGCCGGTAGCGCAGATAGGCCTCCGCGCCGTCGATCTCGGCGACGAAGCGGCCGTGATCGGCGTCGTGTCTGACCGTGGGGGCGCTCATCCGCGGTCCTCCCCGGACGGTGTGTCGTCGTCCAGGTCGATCGCCGGATGCAGTCCGGAGGAGCGGGGGTCGACCTCGGCGAATCGGACCGTGCCGCGAGCGTTCACCCACTCCGACGGCACCACCCAGAGCTTCGCGTGCCACAGCAGTCCCTCGAGCGCGAACGGGGCGAGTTCGTCCTCCAGCGCCTCGACATCGATCCGGAGCAGAGCGTCGCCGTCGATCCCGTCGCGCTGGCTGAGTGGCTGGTCTGACAGCCAGGTACCCGTCACCACCGTCTCCTCTCCGGTGCGGGCATCCGTGAGGCCGAAGTCCCAGTCGAGATCCTCGAATCCCTTTCGCACGATCTCATGGGCCTCGGCCATGCTGGTGCGGTGGTACAGTACGAGGGTCATCACGCCATCCGCTTTCCGGCAAGCTCCGTGCGAGTGCCAGACATTGACAGAAGATGTCCCTCCGACCCGGTGACCGCACCCCCCGCGGCCCGGCGCCAAGGGTCGGCGCAGCGCCGGACGGCCCGCGACGGGTCTCTGCGTGTTCGAAGCGCGGCGGCTAGCGGATGCGGGTGCGGCGTGCTGCCGGTGCAGTGGGGAGATCGGGCACCTGCGCGGATGCGGGTTCGGTGATTCGAGTCGGGATGAGAGTGCTCCTGCGACCGCCCGTTCCCAGCTGGCCGGCGTCTCCGTTGCCCCAACAGTACACGGTGCTCTCGTCCGATACGGCGCACGTGTGGACGAACCCGACCGCGATCGAGCGGAACCTGAGGTCGGTGGCGAGCGCGACCGGCAGCGGTCGGATGTCGGTCGTCCCGTCGCCGATTTGTCCCTCGGAGTTCAGCCCCCAACAGACCGCCGCACCGCCCGCCGTGACGGCACAGCTGTGGTTTGGAGCATGGGCTGACGGACCTGTGAGTGACTCGCCGAACGCTACGGCACCGGGGGCCTGCCGGTCGATCTGCGTGCCGTCGCCGAGCTGCCCAAAGGGGTTCCGACCCCAGCAGACCACGCCGCCGCTCAGCGTCTCGCCGCAGGCATGCCGGTTGCCGGCCGAGATCGAGCGCAGCGGCGGCGCCGGGAAGACTTCCACGGGGACTCCGGGGGACTCACTCCAGAGGCCGTCGGGGAGCCCGGGTGCGAACTGCCCCCAGCAGTACGTGGTGCCGGAGAGGGCGGCTGCGCAGGCGATCTCGTAGCCGACACTGATCGCGGCCAGCGGCTCGACGGGTAGTCGTTCCGGCGTGAGCGCGTTGGGCGGTCGCCCAGAGCCACCCGGAAGCGGGCCGAGCGGTGCACCCCAGCAGTAGGCGGCCCCGGTGTCGGTCACGGCGCAGGTGTGCGCCTCGCCGGTCTCGATCTGCGTGTAGCGGCGTGCGCCTGCCACGGGCGTGGCGAGGTGCCGGTTGGTCGTCGTGCCGTCGCCGAGCTCGCCGTTGAAATTCGCGCCCCAGCAGAAGGCCACCCCCGTCGTGGTCAGGGCGCACGTGTGGTAGAACCCCGCGCTGACCATCGTGAACGGGGCGGTGCCGGGGACGCGCGTGGGCGCCAACGCGGTCTGTTGCGACCCGTTTCCGAGCTGGCCGTAGGTGTTGTCGCCCCAGCAGTCGACCGCGCCCGTCGCCGTCACCGCGCACGAGTGCGCACGTCCGGCGGTCACCGCCACGTACACGGGTGATCCGGAGGAAGACTCGCTCCCGCACGACGGTAGAGTGCCCACGAGTGCGACGGCCGCGGCGCAGTAGATGCAGACCGCCAAGTCGCGTAGTCGGCCCCGATGCATTCGAACCATCATTCCCGGATCCAAGGGCATTCGGCTGCGTTGGCTCGCGTGTGCCGGCCTTGGAGCATCAACCACTTTCCTTGACCTACGTTGAACCGGAGCGGTCACCCGCTGGCCGGCGTGGGACCATTCCCTGAGACCAGCCTGCGTCGGGAACTCGTGTCCGGCAACGGCTGCGCCCGCCTCGTTACCACCTTCGCAATGCACAGCCAGAAAACGCAACCGCCCGGTGGGAGGACCGGGCGGTGCGGCACAACGTTCAAGCGGATCACGAAGAGGCCATCAACAACTGGCGGGCCGAGCGACGCTCATCTACCTCAGGAGGCTACCGCCGACCCGGAGGACCGCCCACGACGTATCCCAGGCCTTCGACCCAGAGGGTGTTCGCTTCTTTGATGTTTCCCCTGGGATCCCTGACGAAG
>Ga0209536_100004312_pt1 | contig 22494 bp, 20 predicted proteins | sample DeeMarSeWOR28_12_FD_187461 | JGI IMG/M metagenome (GOLD analysis project Ga0209536, IMG submission 187461) | Marine sediment microbial communities from White Oak River estuary, North Carolina - WOR-2-8_12 (SPAdes) (version 2) | ecosystem: Environmental > Aquatic > Marine > Intertidal zone >... | reverse complement strand
GTGGGGCATTCCAGGCCGGTGCCACACTGGCGGCCGCCGGCGTGGTGCTGCGACTTGCCGGGAGACACCGGATCGGACTGCCAGCCGGTATCCGCCTGCGCGTTCTCATGGCTGCCGGCGTCGGTGTGTTTCTGCTGGTCGGCCTGGTGCTGATGCTCGCGGGCCGGTCGTTTCTGGGCTATCCGCCTGCCCTTGCCAGCCTGTTGATTCTGGTGATCGAAACGGCGGCCATGCTGGCGATTGCCGCTACGCTGGTACTGGCCTTTGCCGGCGGGCGACCGCAAACCGATGTGCTCGCCAACACTGCCGTCAAGCTCGAGGCCTCGACAGCCAGCGGCCCCGGACCCGCCAGGCCTGCCGGGTCTGGTGGAACCAGCAATGATTGCATCCCGGAGAAAAAAGCATGCTGACGGCACAGTGGCTCTACGGCCTGGCCGGCTGCCTGGTTACCGGCATTGGACTGGGAAACGCGCTCCTGGGCAGCAGCCTGCTGAAGCGTGTACTGGCCATTAACGTCATGGGTGCCGGTGTGTTCATGATGCTGATCGCGGTCGCCTACCGTGGTCCCGATCTGGCGCCGGACCCCGTCCCGCATGCCCTGGTATTGACCGGTATTGTCGTCGCAGTAAGCGCAACGGCACTGGCCCTCGCCCTGGCGCGACGCCTCGACAGGGAGCAGGATGATGGCTGATACCCTCGTCTGGCTGGTCGCATTGCCATTGACCGGTGCTGTCGCGACACTATTGTTGCCGCGACAGGCGAACATGATTGCCATCGGCAGCGCAGTTGCCACGGCGGTCACCGCCGGCGTACTGGTCCATGCGGTGAGTGCACAGGGTGCACTGCACTATGCCATCGGCGGCTGGCATGCGGGGCTCGGCATTGCTCTGCGCGCCGATGGCCTGTCGGCACTGCTGCTGCTGATGACCGCTCTGGTGATGCTCGCGGCCACCACCTACGCCGGCGCCTACTTCAGCTCAGCAGGGCAGCGCAGGCAACTCTGGCCTCTGTGGCTGCTGTTGTGGACCTCGCTCAATGCCCTGTTGCTTGCCGGCGACCTGTTCAACCTCTACGTGACGCTCGAGCTGCTGGGTCTGAGCGCCGTCGCCCTGGCATGCCTTGGAGGCAAAACGGCAGCAATCAGGGCGGCCCTGCGCTACCTGCTGGTCGGCCTGCTGGGCTCGATGATGTTCCTGGCAGGGGTGTCGCTGATCTATGCCGGATACGGAACGCTGGACATGGCAATGCTGACTGCTGCCGTGGGGCCCGGGCCGGTCGCCTGGACAGCGCTGGCGCTGATGACCGCCGGCCTGCTGCTGAAGGCTGCCCTGTTCCCGCTGCACTTCTGGCTCCCGCCGGCACATGCCAGTGCACCGGCACCGGTCAGCGCCGTGCTCTCGGCCCTGGTGGTGAAGGCGGCCTTCTACCTGGTGCTGCGCCTGTGGCTGGAGGTCTTTGCGGCAGTCATCACGCCGGCGGCCGCCAGCCTGCTGGGTGCACTGGGTGCCGGCGCGGTGCTGTGGGGTTCGTGGCAGGCATTGCAGGCGGAACGACTCAAGCTGCTGGCAGCCTACTCCACGGTCGCCCAGCTCGGTTACCTGTTCCTGTTCTTCCCCCTGCTGCAGGCCCTGCCACCCGGTCCGGCCCGCGACCTTGCCGCCGGCGGACTGGTCATACTCGCCCTGACCCACGGCCTTGCCAAGGCCGGTCTGTTCCTGGCAATCGGCGTTATCCAGCAACGTGCCGGTCACGACACCATCCGGGAACTGGGCGGTACTGCACAGCAACTGCCGGCGACAACCTTTGCCATTGCCCTGGCCGGCGTTGCCCTGATCGGTCTGCCGCCGAGCGGCGCATTTCTCGGCAAGTGGCAGCTGCTCGCCGGCGCGGTCACTACCGGGCAATGGCTGTGGCTCGTGATCACGGTCATCGGCTCGCTGCTGGCCGCGGCCTACATCTTCCGGGTACTCGGCCATGCCTTCGGTCATCAGCCGTACCCGGGTCGACCGGTGACGGTGGCGCGTGAGGAGTGGCCGGCGCTGCTGCTCGCCGCCAGCGCGGCCGTACTCCTGGGCCTGGCTGGCTTGCCGGTGTGGGGCCTGATGGAGATCCGCCTGTGAACTGGAATACCTGGCTGCCGGTCCTGGTGGTTGCAAGCTCATTGCTGCCCGGGTTGATTATCTTCTTCCTGCGGGAAGGCAGCCACCGGCTGCGCACGGTACTGAACATGGCCGGGGCCGTCCTCAAGCTCGCACTGGTCGGCCAGCTGATCTGGGGTGTATTTCACGAACAGGTCTACGAGAGTCGCTGGACACTGGCACCCGGCCTGGACCTGGTGCTGCACGCCGATACGCTATCGGTATTGTTTGTCGCCCTCTCCACCGTGCTGTGGCTGGTAACCACTGTCTATGCCATCGGCTATCTGGAAAACTCGCCGCACCGCAGCCGATTTTTCGGTTTTTTCAGTCTGTGTGTATCGGCCACCGTGGGACTGGCTCTGGCCGGCAACCTGTTTACCTTTGTCATTTTCTACGAACTGCTGACACTGGCGACCTACCCGCTGGTTGCCCACCGCGGCACGCCCGAGGCCATGCGTGGCGCACGCATCTATCTTACCTATACGCTGGGTGGCGGCATGCTACTGCTAATCGGCACCGTCTGGCTGCACGTGCTTGCCGGGCCCGCTGTCTTCGTCGAGGGCGGCACACTGCACCGTCTTCCGGAGCAATACCATCCGCAGCTGAAGATGATCTTCCTGCTGCTGATCGCGGGTCTCGGCGTCAAGGCGGCGCTGGTGCCGCTACACGGCTGGCTGCCGCAGGCGATGGTCGCCCCCGCACCGGTGAGCGCACTCCTGCATGCCGTTGCCGTGGTCAAGGCCGGCGCATTCGGCATCGTGCGAGTGGTCTACGATGTCTACGGGGTGAACTTCACCGACCAGCTGGGACTGCTGGGGATACTGGGTGTCGTCGCCGCCGTCACCATTATCTACGGATCCGTCAGAGCGCTGTACCAGGATAACCTGAAGAAACGGCTCGCCTGGTCCACCGTGAGCCAGGTCTCCTACATCGCGCTGGGTACGGCAATCCTGGGGCCGGTCGGCACCGTCGGCGGCATCGTCCACCTGGTACACCAGGGCATCATGAAGATCACGCTGTTCTTTACCGCCGGCAACTACGCCGAAACACTCGGCATTCACAAGGTCAGCGAGATGAACGGCGTCGGCCGACGCATGCCGGCGACGACACTGGCGTTCACTGTTGCCGCCCTCGGCATGATCGGCATCCCGCCGGTGGCCGGCTTCGTCAGCAAGTGGTACCTCGGACTCGGTGCCCTGGAGGCGGGCATGGCCGCATGGGTGATGCCCGTGCTGCTCGCCAGCAGTGTCCTCAATGCAGCGTATTTTCTGCCCATACTTCACCGGGCCTGGTTCCGTGACCCGGCTCCGGCATGGCCGGCAGAACACCTGCCGGCTGCACGCCTGGAAACACATGCCGCCCTGCTCTGGCCACCGGTGGTAACCGCAACGCTGGCCCTCGCTGCCGGGCTGCTCGCCGCCGCCCCGTACAGCCCCCTGGAATGGGCCAGCCTGATCGCACAGCGGGAGTATGGTCTGTGAATGAGATTGCCCTGCTGTTGATCTGGTGCTGGCCCCTGCTGCTGGCAACACTTGCCGGTCTGCGCCATACCGGCTGGATGACTGTGCTGGCTCCGCTACCGGCCCTGGCTGTGGCTGTGGCGATGCCTGTGGGCACAAGCCTCTCGCTGCCCTGGCTGCTGCTGGGTACCGAACTTGCACTGGACGAGACCGGCCGCACGTTCCTGCTTTTCAGCAGTCTTTTGTGGCTGGCGGCCAGTCTCTACGGGATCCGTGAGACAGCGGCCGGACACAAGGGTGTGCGCTACCGCGTATTCTTCCTGCTGGCCATGGCGGGCAACCTGGGCCTTATCGTGGCACAGGATCTGCTGAGCTTTTACCTCGGCTTCACGCTGATGGGGCTGGCCGCCTACGGTCTGATCGCACATCCGGCAACGCGCCGCGCCAGACGGGCGGCACGCCGTTACCTTGTCTGGACCATTGCCGGCGAGCTTCTGTTGTTCGTTGCGGTCGTCATGCTGGCCATGCAGCATGGCGGCGCATTGCTATTCAGCATGCTGTCTTCCATGCCGCCCTCCGATATTGCAGTGGCACTGCTGATCACCGGTTTCGGAATCAAGCTTGCGCTGCCCGGCCTGCATTTCTGGCTGCCACAGGCCTATGCAGTCACCCCTGCCCCCGCGGTCGCGGTGCTGAGTGGCGCCATGATCAAGGCGGGACTGCTTGGCTGGTTACGCTTTCTGCCGCCAGGTGACGGCGAGCTTGCCGGCTGGGGGCAGGCACTGATCATGATTGGTCTTACCGGTATTATCCTTGGTCTGATCCTCGGCCTCCTGCAACAGCAACCCCGGCTGCTGCTGGGCTATTCCAGCATCAGCAAGATGGGCGTGCTGACACTGGGTATGGGGGCGATACTGGTTTGGCCCGGGGCCGCGCCTGCGCTGGTCAGCGCGCTGGCCCTGTATGCAGCCCACCATGCCCTGGTCAAGGGCGGCCTGTTTCTCGGCCTTGGCCTCATCGAGCGAGGTGGTTTGCGCCCCTGGCTCCTGGCCGGACTCGCCTTCCTGGCCATCGCCCTGGCAGGCGCACCGCTGACCAGTGGCGCCCTGGCCAAGTCGGTCCTCACGGCAAGCCTGCCCGCCGAGGCAGGCCACCTCGTATCCCTGCTTGCCCTGTCGGCATTCGGGACCACCCTGCTGATGGCGCGTTTCCTGTTGCTGGTCTGGAGAGCGCGGGCTCGCGCGGATGCGTCGCCTGCTGTGGAAGCCATCCTGGCCTGGATACTGCTGCTGGGTTTGATCGCCACGGTACCTTTCTTCATTGCCGAAACAGGTCAGCTCTTTGCCAATCTTTTACCGGTCTCGCTGGCGGTTATTATTGCTGCGTTGGCACTGGCAGCCGCGAAACTCCATACCTTGCCTGATGTCATCCGTCCAGTACGGCATGCGACGGCAATGCCGGTGATTCACTTCAGGCAGGCAATCCGCCATCTTCCCGGTCAATGGCAAACCGCCGGCCAACAGATACAGAGCTCGTTACATCGCGTCTACGCGCGGCTCCTTCAGGGACTCCCGGATAATCAGGCAGTACTGCGCTTTCCCGGCGGAGAGAACTGGCGCTGGCAACTGGCGGGAGGTTTCTGGCTGACGATCGGTTTATCGATACTGGCCGCATTCATCATTGCTGTATGAGACAGAAATGAAGGGAGAGTACCAATGAAACGCTTCAGAAACATACTGTTCATCGCAGACCGTGAGGATGGCATCGCTGCCGGACTCGAACGGGCTGTGGACCTGGCGGGTACCAACGAGGCTCGCCTGACGGTAATGGATGTTATTCCGGAGGTTGCGATGTCCGGCTATATCAAACGAACCTATGATATCGACCTGAATGCGCAGCTGAAGGATCAGCGCCTGCGGTCTCTGGAATCGCTCACACGGCCGTTCACTGATCAGGGCGTTCCGGTTTACACAACGGTAGCCAGAGGAAAGCCTTTCCTTGAGGTGATTCGAGCTGTAGAGCGCAACGGCCATGACCTGGTCATCAAGGTGGCCGAGCATGATACCGGCGAGGAGGTCTCGCTGCTTGGCAGTACCGACATGCACTTGTTGCGCAAGTGCCCCTGCCCGGTCTGGATCGACCGGCCCGGATTGAAGTCCGCATATCGCAAGATTCTTGCGGCTGTCGATCCCTTCGACGACGAGTCCGGCAACCTCCAGCGCCTGATTCTGGATCTCGCCATCTCGCTTGCCGGGCGTGAACATGCCAGTCTGGAGGTCATTCATACATGGGAACTTGCCGGAGAGTCTATGCTGACCCACGGGCGGGCGCGTATCCCGCACATTGAACTCGAACTCTTGCGACAAGCAATGGAATCACGCCATCGACAGGCCCTGGACGAGTTGCTAAAGCCATACAGTCTGAATACGGGGGATGACAATATTCACCTGGTCAAGGGCAAGGCAGCAGAGAGCATTTACCGGCTCACAAGACATAAAGACATTGATCTCATTGTGATGGGTACGCTCGGCAGAGCGGGCATCTCCGGCCTGTTCATCGGCAACACGGCTGAGAATGTACTGCGTGAGACGCACACGGCCGTTTTGACTGTCAAGCCGGACGGCTTCATCACGCCGGTGCAATAGTTTATCGCACTGCAGGATACGCAACATACGAGATGCCTGGCGTGGCCTGTTAGAAGAGAAACATTTAGCCTATAGTTTGCATTGCACCGATAATACCCGGATATAGATTATGTCGAGCCTCAATTTCAAGCACCTGCGTTACTTCTGGGCAGTCGCCGCCAACGGCACCATTGCACGTGCTGCAGAGATTCTCCATGTCACACCCCAGACCATCAGTGGTCAGCTTCGCGAACTCGAGGAACAGGTCAACGCGAAACTGTTTCAGAAAAGTGGCCGCAACCTGGTCCTGACTGATACCGGCCGTCTCGTGTTTTCCTATGCCGACGAGATGTTCCGGCTCGGCGATGAACTGCAGGATGTCATGGAGGGGCGCACACCCGGCTCGGCACTTACCCTCACTGTTGGTGTCGCCATGGTGGTGCCGAAGCTGCTTGCCTACCGGATACTGGAGCCCGTGTTCCAGATGCCGGATACCGTTCGGCTCGTATGCATGGAGGCATCACTTGCCGACCTGCTTGCCGACCTGTCCGTGCACAAAATCGACCTGGTGCTCGCAGACGCTCCGATGAGCCCGACCCTTAATGTGCGAGCCTATAACCATCTGCTTGGCGAATCCGGCCTGAGCTTCTTCGCAATGCGCAAATTTGCACGCAAATACAAGGCCGGATTCCCGCAATCCCTGAACGATGCTCCCATGCTTATGCCTACCGCCAGCAGTGCATTAAGGCGCAGTCTTGAACAATGGCTGGAGCAGCAGGACATCAAGCCGGTGGTGATCGCGGAATTCGAGGACCGCGCGCTGATGAAAGCGTTCGGCGAGGCAGGTACCGGTATTTTCACCTCGCCGTCGGCAGTTGAGGAGGATGTCGTTGCAAAGTACGGCGTTAGCGTCATTGGACGCACCGACGAGATCAAGGAACGATTCTATGCCATCTCAGCTGAACGCCGGATCAAGCATCCCGCGGTCTCTGCAATCACCGAGGCCGCCCGAACCGGTTTGTTTACAGCCGCCTGAAATACCGCCAGAAACCTGTCCTACTGTTGACTAAATTATGTTCGTACCGCCTGTTTGAGTTGATTAGGTTCGGATTTTTCGAATCATTTCCCATGCATTCCGACTTCATCTGTCACTATCCGCAAGCTATTGTGTATCACTGATACTGGAGAGGATGCGAGAGGAGTCAACAATGCAGATAGCAATACAGACACACGGATTTCCCTTGACAGGGGCCCTGGAAAAACATGTACAGGATCGTCTTCGGTTCACCTTTTCACGAGTCGCGGACCGTGTCAGGCGTGTACGGATAACATTGTCGGATATCAATGGTCCGCGTGGTGGAGTCGACAAGCGCTGCCTGATAGAGGCGCGACTTGACGGGATACCCAGTGTTGTCATTCAGGATTTACAATCAGACCTTTACATAGCCATTGATCGTGCTGCCGGGCGGGCTGCACGCAGTGTGATGCGCAGGCTGGCATTGAAAACAGGCAAACGGCGCTACTACCACAGAAAACATGCTGTCATTACGGCCAGTTGAGCTAACTGAACTTTGCATCTGACCAGAACTATATGAAATAGATTTGATAATGGGGGTAACGGGAGACTAAGCAGGTAGCGCGACTAAACTGAATGAACCGTTTCTGCGGCTTTCCGGAAGTAGCCGGTGAACCAGGGAACGGCAGGTCTCGGGGGCTAAACTTGCCGTTAAATAGTGCAGCTCAGGTAAGCGCTCTCCATGCAGCCAAGAAGGCAAACATCAGGAAGATACCACCGCTGATCCGGTGCAGCCAAAGAAGTGGTAGACGCTGGAATACGGTGCGTCCTGCCCAAACACCTAGTATCGATACCATGACCAGTGCGGCAGTTGCGCCTAACCACACAGGTAGAGGATCGAAACTTCCAGCCAATCCTGCTACCGCAATCTGGGTTTTGTCGCCAAACTCGGCAACAAATAATAACATTAGTGTGGTTATAAATATTCCGTGGTCCGATCTCTCTACCACATTCTCAGATTCATCGTCGTTCTGCTTGTACAAGACGTGAATGCCAAATGCAAAAAACAATAATGCCACCAAGCCAGCAGTAACGCGCTCAGGTATCCAGGCAGCCACACCTGCACCGAACAATACAGCGAGGGTATTTAGTGCAAAAAACGAAGTTGTAGCGCCCAGTAACACAGGCCAATGACGGTGACGGGCTGCTAGGGCCATGCAAACAAGTTGGCTTTTGTCCCCTATCTCCGCTAAAGCAATGAGTGTAAAGGTTGATGCTGCAACGGAAAACGATTCAGGTAGAATCATGTATAGATGCGTATTTGTACGCTGGCCAAGGACTTGGACTGATTATACGTAATCTAATATCGAGCAACCGATTAGAGTGACAGTTTGTAGTTGCAGCACGATTGCTTGATAGGAACGGCATGTTCTGCGGCAAATCGGAAGTAGACAGCTTGCCAGGGAGCGGCAGGTTACGGGTTATTTCAGCCGTTGAAAGGCACTTTTTTGGGTGATCCGCTAGAGGTATGCTCTAATGAATAACATGACGAACAATCAAGATATCAAATTTCAATCCTATCTAAAAAGAGCTTGGGCGATCTATGCACTAATAACAATTGCCCTTATCGTTACATTGGTGCTCTTTGTCGCTCAGGATAACGAAGAGAGGTTTTTCTTCTCAATAATGCCTGCAGCAGCAGCTTATGTTTTTCGCCCGACTAACCGGTACCTCGGTAAACTCATTTTCAAGTTCACTGGCGTTTCTCAACCCTCAGAGAACGAATGACCGGAGTGCTGCGTTCACAACATACAAAATTAAGATATTCATCGGCAAGTCTCCCCGTAAACGGACATTCAATGTCCATTACATCCAGATGAATTCTGGGTATTCCATCTGAAGCCTGCCTGGAGCCCGAACCGCCGCTTCCCCATGCAAATTATAGGCATAGGTCGGGGTCGGGAGCGACAGGTGCGACGGGTATCTCCAGAATAGCCGTGTCCATGGTTTCCATGCCCCCTAGGCCTTGATTGACTAAAGAGTCGTTCTTTACTGGATAAGCTCTTCGCCGCAGATGTTACCTGCGATGGGAGGCGAATCGAAATCTGCGCATGCGATGAGGCCTTCCAGTTCACCCTCGAGCGTACAGTCATCACCGGTACGAACAAAGTCAGCATAGATGCCGTAGCCCTCAGCATCATACCCGGTCAGGCATGAGTCCGTTGATGTGGCCGTGTGATTTTGATGGCCTTTGCTGTTACCGGATACAGATATGTCATGGTACATCATTGCATCCCCGGTATCCGTGCAACCGCAATGCAACAGGGATGTCTTGTTGCCACCTGCGATAGAAGCTGTTGAAGAAGCAGCCAAAGCTGTTAATGCGAGGCCAAGTGTAAAAATATTTTTCATGTGCGTATCTCCCTTGATTAAAAGCATGATGATTTATTTATTCCATCGAACAGCGACGTTTCTGATCGATGTGTAGAGACTAGGGAGAAGTTTCGTTATCAGGTGTGATCACCCCCTCACATTCAGGCACGCTTATTTCGAAATTCCTGAGACATTAACTCCATCACAAGATGAATGTGATGCTGAGTCAGGCGCTGTACGTGACCGCAGAAAATACTTTCGAAACTACCCGACGAACCCGACGCTTACCCATGCGGTTCAATGGCTTGAGTCGGCGTCGGGTGGAGACAGGTGCGACGGGTTACTCCGGGTCCCCTCGGTCGGTCGCCCCCAGGATCTCCCCCGCCTCCGGGTGCCCCAGCATGTACTCCCTCAGCAGGTGGTACTGCCGGGCGTACTCCCGGGCGATGTCGCTGAGCGAGAACGACAGGTTGCTGTAGGCGTACAGGCAGGCCGTGATCCCGGGGGCGTCAGCCGACAGGTCTCCCTGGTACCTTTTCTGGCACTTGACGTGGAAGCACATGTCCTCGGCGGGTGCCATGCAGAAGCCCCCGTTGCTCAGCGTGTAGAAGTCCCAGTTTCCACCGGTGTACTTCCCGACCATCCGGTCGGTGATGCCGTAGACGACCGGCTCCAGCTGCAGCGGGAAGGACACCCCGAAGAGTCGCTCGGCGATATCAAGGCGTTGATCCTCGGGGATGGGTTCCCGGGTGACCGGGAGAAGTGATGCTTGCATGTTCATGTGTGTGTCTCCTGTGGAAAGCCCTTCCCGTGACTCCCTCGAATGTCCAATCAGTATGTACTCAGTCACGGACCATCCTCCGGGTCATGCCGGATATGGTCTGATCGGGTTGTTTCGAGAAAGAGAGGAGGAGGTGCGGTTGGAAGGTTTGCTTTGCTATATCTAGTGACAGCCGAGGTCTGCCATCGTCTTGAACTGATACACAATTAATTTTGTTGTACTACTCAACACTGGACCTGGATATCGTCCAAGTCATGTATTGGAAATGCCTGTCCGTGGCCGCTAAATATCGACCGAGATATGCCGATATCCGATATGGGGCTACAGGTTCAGTAGGCCCTATAAAAATTAGCGTTATTGACTAACTAGAACATAGTGGAACACGCCGATATGTGGGCATCAAAAAAAGTCGTAGTAGATGATAAGCTTCTTCAGGATCTTGTTCCCCTTAATGCGCTCTCCATGGAACGTTTCTGGGAGTTGTCTGAGAAAATCATTGTTGAAGAAGTGCGAGCCAAGCGGTACTTGTTTCGCAAGGGTGACAAGGACAATCAGTCCACCTATTTACTCAAAGGTACAATCAAGCTTATTGATGGCTCCCGAAAGGTGACTGCCGAGCTGGCGGGTGGTACGGATCAAAGTCGTTATCCTGTTGCCAATCAACTGCCAAGACCGGTGTCAGCGCGTGCCGTAACGAAATGCATCATTGCACGGGTAGATTCAGGGTTGTTAGACGTTTTCTTGAAATGCGACGAGCACAACAATGCAGAAGCTGTTGAAATTGGGTCTGATGAGAATCCGGACTGGATGACGCGATTCCTGCAGACGGAGACCTTTACAAAAATTCCTCCTGCAATGTTGCAAAGCCTGCTTATCAAGATGGAGTCATTTCCGGTAGAGGCCGGCGAAGTCGTGATTCACCAGGGAGATCCCGGCGATTATTTCTATACAATCCGCGAAGGACGTTGTGCTGTAACACGAAAGGATTCACTAGACACCGAAGATCAACTCCTAACTGAGCTGGGCAGTGGGTCATCGTTTGGTGAAGAGGCGCTGGTGTCTGATGCAGTGCGTAATGCAACGGTAACTATGCAGACGGATGGTTTGCTAATGCGTCTGTCCAAAACCGACTTCATAGAGTTGCTCAAGAATCAGCTGGTCAAGCATATTGATTATGAACAGGCAGTAGCAATGGTGAATGAAGGCGCTGTTTGGTTGGATGTCAGAACTAAAGAAGAATATGAATGTGGAACATGTGATGAAGATAGCGTAAATATTCCTCTGTCGGATCTGCGCGATGAAATGTCTGAGCTGGTCTTTAATGCAAAATACATTATTTATGGTGATACAGGTGGGAGTGGCGAATCCGCTGCATTTTTGCTGAGTCACCATGGCTTTGATGTGTATCTATTGAAAGGTGAAATTCCACAGTCCTCGTCAGTTGCAGGGGCTGTAGAGACAGCGATAGCAGATAATTCCACTGCAGATGTAGCTGACAACATACACATAATTCAATCTGCTGAACATATTGAGCAGTTGGCTTCATTGCGAGCCGAAAACGAGAGACTGCTTGAAGAGGTAAAAAAATATCAGACGTCTGAAGCCAGGATGCGGGAGCAGATACAACAACAGCGTGATGAATTATGCGAGTTAGGAGAAAAATTGGAATCTATGCATGCCAGGAAGAGTGGTAATGCGTAAGAATTGATTATGATTCGAGAATTCTTTCACTGTTGACTGCGGGGAATGCCTGGATGATGCGTAGAGACTACTGGCATGGAGATAATTGAACACGCAAATACAGATAATAATAAGTCGGCTTTACTCCCTGTTGCGGGATGGCGGCCAGTGGACCGCCGATGTGGTGGCCCGCCAGGACTCGAACCTGGGACCAATAGCTAGTTGATCATCGCATAGGCCACAGCGCCAATGGCGACAATGGTGATCAGGTATGTGAGCATATTGTCTTCGTCGTGGTGTGCGTGATGGGTTGAGATGAACTCCCTGGCTTCCAGTACCAATTGCTCAACCGCGTTTTTGTGTTCAGTCATCCGTTCCTTGGCGTTAGCACGTTTTAGTTCTGCTTCCTTGGCGACGTCCTCACGGGTTGTGGGATAGTGTTTTACGTTTACGTACTTGCCACCGTGCATGTCCTCGTCATTTCCGGCTGTCATCCATTCATTTTCTAGTTGCTGAATCCGGTCGCGTTCCCACGCGTCGATACTTGCGATCTTTCTTTCATAGACCGTGTGACACAAATCGAGTATGGCGTCACCACGCCCGTCCTCCGCCCAAGAAATTAGCTTGTCGGGCGCAATAATGAATTTGGTGATCGTGCCACAAGGGCTTGTCGTCTTGGTATAGAGGTGCTGTGGTAGATCCATTTCTGACGTCTTCATATAGTGCCCCGGATGGTTAATTATCACAATATATTGTGGATAACCTTCAATTCAGAGCAATTTTACGTGAAACTGCGAGAGGTACCAACACCTGCATGCAAATCGCAGATTCGGGGTGCTTCGTTGTTCCATAGCCGCGTCTGTCGGATCGCTTGAAATTGCTGTTCCAGCGTTCATGGAATGGGATGTTTTGTCGTCGTTTCCTTTGAACTTCGCAATGGAGAGACTAGTGTTCGACATTTTTGATGGGCAACGGCGGCTTAGATCGCCGTTGTCCATTGCACTTAAGGTCCGGAGTTGGCCGCTCTCGGTTGTACAAATCACGAGACGTGTGCGGCATTTTGCTGCTAGCCGACCCCCCAGGGTCCGCTGAAGAACGACCGGTTCTGGGGTATTCCTGTCTTGAACGACAAATACCTGAGTAATTTACTCGGATGACCTGTTACGACCACGAACCTGCTGTTCCTATACGGCCCCTGGACGGCCGGGTAGCAGCAATTGTTGCCGTTCACACCCGGCAATCAGGAATTACACCTTCAACTAGATTTGATGCATGCGGTCTGGGTACAGGGCCTTTTCAACGGCACTACAATTACCGTGCCATTGTTTCAGTGACGACGGCGATACCTGATTTTCATTGATAGCAGTTCCATCTTTTTCCAGAACCACTCCAGCATTCGCAATCGCCAGCTGCGGTTATGCCATTCTTCAGAAGTATATTCCTGGCTGTCGGCGAAATCGCGCAGGAGTATGTTTGCTGCCTTCGCGGCCATGTCCGGATCGTCAATCTCCTGGTTCGCTTCCAGATTCCACTGCAGGTTCCAGCGGTCGTAATTGCAGGAACCGATGGTTACCCAGTTGTCGCACAGTACCGTCTTGGCGTGCATAAAGCGCGGCTTGTATTCGAAGATGCGCACCCCGTTTTTCAGCAGCCTGAGGTAAAACCGGTGACTGGTGTGGCGCGCCCCCGGATGGTCGGTAATAGGCCCCGGCAGCAGCAGGCGGACATCGGCGCCTGTACGGGCGGCGCGTTTCAGTCTTCTGCGGATGCTCCAGGGCGGGATAAAATAGGCGGTCGCGAACCATATTCGCTGCCTGGCGCCATGTATGTGCCGGATCAGCGAGCGCTGTATGCCGATCCGGCGGCGAGCTTCGTTTATCGTAACCCGTCCTCGCGGGCCCTCGGCAAATGTCTCCGGTGTTACTTCCGGCAACGTTAATGGTGTAGGGGCATATTTGTTCCAGCTTTGCGCAAACAGCTGTTGCCAGTCGCCAAGCACCGGCCCCCGGATCTCGAGCATGGTTTCTCGCCAGCGCATGGCGGGCTTGCTGGGCGAGTCAACCTCGTCGGTTATACCAGCGCCGCCGGTATAGGCGACCCTGCCATCTACCAGCAACAACTTCCGGTGGTTGCGATACAGACCGCGGTCGATGTTTCGCCAGATTATCCGGTACAGATTGTATATCGTGCTGTAGGAGGGCAACGGGTTGTAGTAAACGATTTCAATGCCCCGGTGCGCCAGGCGCGCACGGTCGCGCAGGTTCAGCGCTATGGCGCCATAGTCATCGAGCAGCAGGCGGACACTGACGCCGCGTCCCGCTGCCACCAGCAGGGCGTCGATAAAGCGGTCGGTGACCATCCCCGACTCGAAAAGATACATCTCTAGCAGAATGTAATGCCGAGCCGCCCCGATGGCATCAAGCATACGTGGAAAGAAAGCCGGGCTGTCGACAAGGATTTCGAACCGGTTGCCTTCCCGCCACGGGAAGCGATAACGCCGGGATGGGGTCATGTGCCTGACCATATGGCCAAGCATAACGGATTATTCCTTGCAGGACATTGGAGGGGTCGGCGGTTTTGGCCTGCCTGTCTTGCATTTTGAGCGTTCACTCGTACAAGGATGGTCGCATGCGTTGGACTGCCGCCGTGAATGTGTCACGGTCCATGGTCTATAATGAGTTATGTCTCGCTTGATTCCCCGCCTTGTGCATCCTCGTACAAACGATAGGCCTCGCGCGCTGCATGAACGACGCGCCGATCGGAGTCTGTGATGAACTGGCCGGCTGGTTCGGGTAACACTGAGCAGGTCACGAGCGCATCAGGTGTCCTTCTTCAGCTGGTGCAGGAACTCGCCGAGGAAATACGCTCGGGCCAGGCCGTGTCACCGCCGATCACGCTAGACAGTGAACTGTCGAGCGATCTGGGCCTGGACAGTCTGGCGCGGATGGAGCTGATCAGCCGCATTGAAAGACGTTTTGCGATTACGCTGTCAGAGCGGGTGTTCATAGAAACGGAAACACCGCGCGACCTGCTGCGTGCGGTGCTGGGCGCCGGGATTACAGGACATCCTGCCGGGGTCCCGGAGCCAGTCGAACTGGCCCTTGGTGAGGCCGATACCACACCGCAGGAGATGCAGACGCTGGTCGAGGTCCTGCATTGGCACGTACAGGCACACCCGGAGCGCACCCATATCCGCATTTATTCGGATGATGGAAATGACGAAATCATCAGCTACCGTCAGCTTTGGGAAGGCGCGGAGGCACTGGCGTCCGGGCTGCAGCAGCGCGGCCTGCAGGTCGGTGAAACCGTCGCCATTATGCTGCCGACAGGCGAGGATTATTTCTTCAGTTTTTTCGCAATCTTGCTGGCGGGGGGTGTACCGGTACCTATCTATCCGCCCGTGCGCCGCAGCCAGATCGGGGAGCACCTTCGCCGCCATGGAGGGATATTATCCAACTGCCTTGCTACCATGCTGGTTACCGTACCGGAGGCGAAACGCGTGGCGCAGTTTCTCAAGTCGCAGGTGGACACGCTGCACAGCATCGTCACTGTGGAGGAACTCTACCGCGGTTCCCGCGAGTTGACCCTGCCCGCGCGCGGTGCACAGGACATCGCCTTTCTGCAATACACCTCCGGCAGCACCGGCAGTCCCAAGGGCGTGGTCTTGACGCATGCCAACCTGCTGGCCAATATCCGAGCCATGGGTGCCGCGGTCAGGGCTAGCAGCGCCGATGTCTTCGTCAGCTGGCTGCCGCTTTATCATGACATGGGCCTGATAGGCGCCTGGCTGGGCAGCCTCTACTATGCGGCTCTGTTGGTGGTCATGTCACCGTTGGCCTTTCTGGCACAACCCCGGCGCTGGCTATGGGCCATATACCGCTACGGGGGCACGTTGTCCGCAGCGCCAAATTTCGGCTATGAACTCTGCCTGCGCAAGGTCGAGGAGGCCGATTGCGAAGGCATCGACCTTGGCAGCTGGCGTGCCGCCTTCAACGGTGCCGAGGCCGTGAGTCCGGTGACCATGCAACAGTTCCACGAGCGCTTCGGAAAATACGGACTGCGGAGGGAAACGCTCATGCCCGTCTACGGCCTTGCCGAGTGTTCTGTCGGTCTAGCATTTCCGCCGCTTGGCCGCGGCATGGTCGTCGACCGCATCCAGCGGGAACCTCTCGCACGTTCTGGCCGGGCCATCCCCGCCGGGGAAGCCGATGCCAAGGCACTGCGCTTCGTGTCCTGCGGCCAGGCATTGCCCGGGCATCAGATCCGCATTGTAGATGCGGCGGGGCGTGAGCTTCCTGACCGCCATGAGGGGCGTGTGGAATTCCGCGGCCCGTCCACTACTAGCGGATATTTTCGCAATCCGGAGGCAACGGCGAGGTTGTTCGACAGCGAGTGGCTGGACTCCGGCGATCTCGCCTACATGGCCGGCGGGGACATCTACATCACCGGCCGCAGCAAGGATGTCATCATCCGCGCCGGTCGTAATATTTACCCCGATGAGTTGGAAGAGGCCGTGGGCAATATCCCGGCTATTCGCAAGGGGCGCGTGGCGGCCTTTGGCGATAGCGATCCGGAGTCCGGCACGGAACGCCTGGTGGTTGTGGCGGAAACGCGTGCGGAGGACGCTGTGGAACGGGAGCGCTTGCGTTCCCGTATCAATGAGATCGCAACGGACCTGCTTGAGGCGCCGCCCGAGGTGGTGGTGTTGGCGCCCCCGGGCACCATTCTCAAGACCTCCAGCGGCAAGATTCGCCGTGCCGCAAGTAGTGAACTCTACACCAGCGGGCGGATCGGGAAGACCGGTCGGCCGGTATTCTGGCAGCTCGCCGGTCTGATGCTGGCGAGCCTCAGACCGCAGCTGCGTCGCGCCCGGCAGGCAACCTCCGCCAGCCTCTTCGGTCTGTACGCCCGGGCGTTGTTCTGGCTGCATGCCCCGACGGTCTGGCTGACGGTGGTGTTGTTGCCGCATCCCGCCTGGCGCTGGGCCGCCATGCGCGCCGGCGCGCGCACCCTGGCATGGACCTCGGGCACACCCCTCAGGGTCGAGGGTCTGGAGCGGCTGCCGCCGCCCGACCAGCCCTGTGTATATGTGGCCAATCACGCCAGTTATCTCGACGGGCCGGTCCTGGTGGCCGCCTTGAGCCGCAGGTTCAGCTTCGTGGCCAAGGCGGAGCTACTGTCTCGCCTGGTTCCCAGGGTTTTTCTGCGTCGCATCCAGGCGGAGTTCGTGGAGCGGTTTGACATGCAGAAGGGAGTGGCCGATGCGCGGCGGCTGGTCGAGGCGGCCCGGCACGGGCAGTCGCTGCTGTTTTTTCCCGAGGGCGGCTTTGGCCGAATTGCGGGTCTTCGGCCCTTTCACATGGGGGCCTTTGCGACAGCCGCAAAGGCGCAGCTGCCCGTGGTGCCGGTAGCTATTCGTGGCACCCGGTCCATTTTGCGCTCGGACTCATGGTTTCCGCATCACGGCACTATCACAGTCACCATCGGCCAGCCGATTACTCCAGAGGCCGGTGCGGAGAAAACACCGGAGAATGCCTGGGCAGCGGCGCTGAAACTGCGTGATGCGACACACAGCCACATCCTGCGCTACTGCGGTGAACCCGATCTGGATTATGAGAGACTGGCCGATTTGTCACGTGAGCAAGTCCCCACTTCGAAGCAAATGTAACCTTCAGAAGTTACTTGGCATGGACATATGATGCCGCACTAGATGAGCGAACTCGGGGGCAAGTTGCCATTTAACGGCCATCCACTGTATGTCGTGTTTGCAGCTAAGCCGACATTCAGGTTAGACGCCCCCTACATCCGAAAACGGCCAGAAACGGACCTGCAGTTACAAACGAAGACGGCCACCAAGAGCCATCCCTGCAACAATTATGCAGCTTTCTTATGCCTTGCCATTACCTCATTAAACACCTTGCGTTTTGCGCCATTGCCCCTCTTTACCGGCTCACTAAAGCCCGGTATTTACTATTTGGCACAAACACCCTGTGTTAGCGTGTCAGATTCACCCGCGGCTGCAGCGCCAGCGCCGCCGGCCGCGCCATGAAATCCAGTGGCTCAAACACCATATGCGTGGTGCAGTCGCTGTTCGGCGTCTGGCCGAGCGCACCGGCGGGGTCATCATACTGCTGGAAGAAATTCACTCCCGCATCCATATCTCGGAAGAATCCCGTTCCACTGCAGATTTCCTCATGATCCTGGCTGCTGCCGGCGGTCATTATGACACCAATCTGAGGCAGGAAAACATTTCCGCCAAATGGACAATCATCGATTCTGACGACGGGAAAGTCCTGCGTAACTGGAGGACACCTGGCGCCTGTTGCGCTAATCGGGAATTTATATCCCGATTCGAACCTTGATTTATGCTTTAGTGATTCCAGTGTGATATTCCCGTGATATTTCACAGGTAGTCTCGTAAATCGTGCCGGTAGTACCAGCACCGGTCATGTAAGCGCATGGCTTCAGCCATGATGTTAATCTTAATTATCTGTTGGAGATACCTCTATGACAACGAGAAGGAAATTTACCAAGATCGCAATGGCAACCGCTGCGGCAGCCATGTTCTCAGCTGCGCCAGTGACGGCAGTGCAGGCTGGCAGCGATGCCGAGGTGAAATGTTTTGGCGTTAACAAGTGCAAGGGCCATAACGACTGCAAAACCGCCACCAATGCATGCAAGGGTCACGCATCCTGTAAGGGCCAGGGCTTTATCAAGATGTCACAGCATGCCTGTGAGGAAATTGGCGGCTCGGTCAACAAGCCCAAGACAGGTAGCTAGTCTGCCGGCAAGGGAAGGGCTGGCGCCTGACATGTCCATACGGGTGCCAGTCCTTTTCTCAAACGAATGATGTACAGAGGAGATGATCGATGAACACAGACGAACAGGGTGGCAGTCGCCCCTGCCTGGGTTATGGGCTGGGCCTGCGAAAGGAACATTATGATGCGGTTTTGGCTGATCGCCCTGCCGTCGACTGGTTTGAAATCATCTCCGAGAACTACATGGTTGACGGCGGCAAACCGCTGGATTATCTGACCCGCATCCGGGAGCACTACCCCATGGTGATGCACGGTGTGTCAATGTCTGTCGGAAGTACCGCTCCGCTGGATTTCGATTACCTGATGAAATTGAAGGACCTCATCCAGCGCGTGCAGCCTGCCTGGTTTTCGGATCATTTATGCTGGACCGGTGTGCATGGGGTTAACCTGCATGACCTGATGCCGCTGCCTTATACCGAGGAAGCGGTGCAGCATGTAGCAGATCGGGTCAGTCGGGTACAGGATTACATGTGTCGCCAGATGCTGCTGGAGAATGTCTCCAGCTATGTCAGCTACAGCGATTCAGAAATGACTGAATGGGAATTTTTATGCGCTGTCGCCGAGCGTGCCGACTGCCTGATCCTGCTGGATGTCAACAACATCTATGTCAGCGCCTTTAATCATAACTTTGATCCCTATCTCTATCTGGAAGCCATCCCGGGCGAGCGTGTGTACCAGATTCACCTGGCCGGTCACACCCGGGAAGACAATCTAATCATTGATACCCATGACCATCCCATCGCAGATCCGGTGTATGAATTGTATGCCGCCGCGGTACAGCGCTTGGGTCGGGTGTCCACTATGATTGAACGCGATGACCATATTCCGCCACTGCCGGAGTTGCTCGATGAGTTGGAAACGGTGCGCCGTATCGTCGATGCTCAGCTTGATGCCCCGGCCGCTGCAAGCCGGGTTGCCTGAGGTGAGTATCGATGAGACCACTGGCTGAACTGCAGCAGACGTTTCAGGATTGTGTCCTGAATCCCGGCGAGGCGAAGTCCACGGCCTGGGTCTGTGCCGGCGGCCGCGCCGATCCTGAGCTACAGTTGTCCATCTACAGTTATGCCTATCGGACACGGTTAATAGAAGTTCTGACGAACGATTATCCGGCTGTGCGGGTGGCCCTCGGCGAGGCTCAGTTCTATCGGCTGGCTGATGATTATATCCGTGCGCACCCTTCACACTATTTCAGCCTGAGGGATTTCGGCAGTCATTTGCCGGTTTTTGTTGGCGGCCTGATTTACCGAGATGCTGATTACCGGGACATGCCCTGGCTCCAGGAACTGTCCCTGTTTGAATGGATCCTGGGACAGGCCTTTGATGCAGCAGATACCACGCTGTCTAGCGAAGAGGAGATGGCTGCGATACCGCCACATAACTGGTCGGATCTGAAGTTCAGGCTTCATCCTTCCGTGCTGCGTCTCGATCTTGCATGGAATGCCCCGGAAATGTGGCGTGCGCTGACGGCTGACAACCCGACCCCGGTAACCGCCGTGCAGGAGGTGGCCAGTCCCTGGCTCGTCTGGCGCGAACGGCTGGTAACGCGGTTTCGTTCACTACCGGCAGACGAGGCACTGGCGCTGGATGCACTGCGGGCCGGCGGATATTTTACAGATTTGTGTGAAGCGCTTGCGACCTTACTGCGCGAGGAAGACGTGCCGTTGCGTGCCGCCGGTCTACTCAAAGGTTGGATCAGGCAGGGCCTGATCAGCGGGACTGAATAGGAACAAGGGGACCGGAAGCCGTTATTCTTTCCCTTCGATACTGGCGATGACCTGCACCGCCCCACGCCGCAGGCCGGGTAGGTGTGTGTATGGCAGCTTTGGGGCGACTGCCAACTGTAACGCCCTGGTAATGTAAGAAACGACTAAAGGTCTTGTTAGGGTCGAAGATGACCCTTCCTCATCTGTCCCCTAAATGTCGTCTTTCAGTACTAGCTGGACTAACAGAGACATACGCTGAACGACCGGCTTGTGATGGCGGGTTCAACCGGTCATCTGAGTAAATCAGTCAGGCATGGTCCGAATTACCCCCGGAACCCGCCGTTTCACGGCTGCTCCTCTAAGTCCGGGTAGCCGCACAATCTGCCGAACATGTCGGGCAATCTGTACTACGAGAACGGGCAATTCCAGTGACCGCAGACAAACATCATGGCATCAGACTTTGGCTTAGCCGAGAAATGCGTCGCCTGATAACCCGCGATAGTCTGTGTTTTAGTGAAGGTGCTTCAGGGTGGTAACTGTCCTGCGGCTCATAACCGAGAACCCGCTTTGTTTCGCTTATATCCCATGGCGAGCCTGGTATCTCCGATGCCAAGTGCAGCAGGGAGAAACCGATATTGTCAGTCTCGATGGCAAGCTCCATCGCTTGGCAGAAGTCCCGAATACTCAATCGCCTGAGCTGCTGGTTCATGGTCATCCCTATGTCAGTTCGATCGTCACCCGCATGGCACCGTCCAACCCTGAAACAAACGACAGACTGGCCACGCCGCATAGCAAAATGACGCGCAATTGACTCCCCGACCGATTTGCTTACGCTGTAAAGTGAAACTGGCTTCGGCGAAAGCGCTGGTGTCCACCGCACCCGGCTATTGAAATACCCTTCGAGAACACGACTGGTACTGGCATATATGATGCGCCTCGCCTTTCCTTGCGCTGCGGCTTCGAACACGTTCAGCGTGCCATCAACATTAACACGCTGGAGATCTGCCCATGGAGCACCCCTCGTCCTACATGCAGCAAGATGCACTATAGCGTACGCATTTCTGAAAGTGCCCGCCCAGTCAGCATTCCAGTCTGCGATATCAGCGATAAGTATCTCTTTACCGGTCCTGGGAGAACGACTAAGAAGCTTCACGTCATAACCGCCACGCACTGCGAGATGTTCGCTGAATTGTTCGGCCAGATAACCGCCACCACCCGTAATGATGATCCGCTTCATTAATGCTCCTTCATGATTTCGCCTTTTGTGCCAGATAAACACAATAATCAGTATCTGCGGGGTGCATATGATCGCTTTACAGGCAGATCCTGTTTTGCACCGTCCTCGCCCGCCCACCAGGCGTGATTCAGCTTCGATACCCCCCCCGACGCAGGCGCCGGTTTGAGGCGACCATGTCAGTTGCAAATAAAGCCAACATAAGCGCCATCATGAGGTATTTTGTGACAAGAAACATAACTAGCATATTATTTACAATAAACAGAGATGAACATGATTGATCATCCCTGGAATTGTGTCATGGTAGCCGTGCGCAATCCTTATGTGTAACAGGAGATCGATATCGGGCGATATCAGCAGGATTCTGATTGTTCTTCTTCACTACACGACATGAAGCAAATAACGTTGGACATCTGGGTTGGGCCGGAATTTACCAACCAGAATCCATGCATGGAATGGCAACTTTCAGTTCTTTCAGGACAAACAAGCACTTACACTCAATGTCTGAGTTGTGACGCTTCACCCTGGCGACTGACATCAAGGTGTACTTCTGCGACCCGAAGAGCCCGTGGCAGCGGGGTTCCAACGAGAACACCAATGGTCTGCTGAGACAGTATTTTCCCAAAGGGACCGACTTGTCGGTACACTCTCAGGCGAAGCTGAATGCC
>Ga0209536_100004311_pt1 | contig 22495 bp, 16 predicted proteins | sample DeeMarSeWOR28_12_FD_187461 | JGI IMG/M metagenome (GOLD analysis project Ga0209536, IMG submission 187461) | Marine sediment microbial communities from White Oak River estuary, North Carolina - WOR-2-8_12 (SPAdes) (version 2) | ecosystem: Environmental > Aquatic > Marine > Intertidal zone >... | reverse complement strand
CGTGCAGGATGCCGGCGCCGAAAACACCCTGGTAGGCGATGTTATGGATGGTCAGCACCGACCGGGTCCGCGCGAACAGCCGGTCCCAGGCGTACAGCGATTTCAGGTACAGCGGGACCAGCGCCGTGTGCCAGTCGTGGCAATGGAATATGTCCGGCGCGAAACCCATCTGCTGGCACATCTCGATGGCCACGCGCGACAGCGCGATGAAGCGAAGATGCTCATCCGGCCCGTTGCCGTAGATGCCCGGCCGGTCATACAGAGCCGGGCAGCGCAGCAGGTAGATCCTGAGCGCGGTGCCGGGCAGGGTTGCGCTGTCGATGGAATAGTGGAACCGGTGCCCCCCCAGTTGCAGCGGGCGGTCCTGCAGATATCCGACCGGCACCACGTCGAGCCCCGAGGTGTCGATGGCGGAGTAGAACGGAATGATCACGCGGACGTCATGGCGTTGCTCATGGAAAAACGCGGACAGGGCCGCGCAGACGTCGGCCAGTCCGCCGGTCTTCGCCAGCGGGGTCAGTTCGGAACTGACCAGGCAGATTCTGAGGGGTTCCTGGGCCATGCGTCGGCTGCGATTTCCGTCAATGGGAGGGACTCTCCCGTTAGGGTATTCTAACGGTATCCAAGGCCCGGTCGACCCAAAAAATGATGAATGTCCTCTTGCTTTCCCCCGGTTACCCGGCCGACATGCCGGAATTCACGCGCGGGCTGGCCGAAGCCGGCGCCCGCGTCATCGGCGTGGGCGACACGCCGCGGGACAGCTTGCCGCTGCCGGTGCGCAGGTTCCTTGCGGATTACATCCCGGTGGCCTCGCTGTGGGACGAGGATGCGGTCGTCGGGGCGCTGCGCTCCCGGCTGGGCGGAACGCGGCTCGACCGGATCGAATGCCTGTGGGAGCCCGGCATCATGCTGGCGGCCCGGCTGCGGGAGACCTTCGGCATCCCGGGCCTCGACGTGCGGCAGGCGGCGCGCTTCCGCGACAAGGAGTTGATGAAGCAGGCGCTGGACGCCGCCGGCATCCGCACGCCCCGTCATTTCGCCGTTCATAGCGTGGCCGCGGTCTGGGAAGCGGCCGAGGCGATCGGCTTCCCGTTGATCCTCAAGCCGATCGACGGGGCCGGCTCGGCCGACACCTACCGCGTGCTCGATGCCGACGAGTTGCGCGCGGTGCTGCCGCGCCTGCGGCACGTCCCCACCGTCAGCGTGGAGGAGTTCGTCGACGGCGAGGAGTACACCTTCGACACCATCACCGTGGGCGGCCGGATCGCTTACTACAACATCGCCTGGTACCGCCCCCGGCCGCTGGTCGCGCGCAGCAACGAGTGGATCAGCCCGCAGGTCGTGGCATTGCGCGACCTCGAACGGCCGGAACTGCAGGACGGCATCCGGATGGGCTTCGAGGTGATCGAAGCCCTGGGTTTCGACACCGGGTTCACCCACATGGAGTGGTACCGCAAGGCGGACGGCGAGGTGGTGTTCGGCGAAATCGGCGCGCGCCCGCCGGGCGCCCACCAGGTCGACCAGATGAAGTACGTCTGCGACTTCGACGTGTTCCGCGAATGGGCCAATGCGGTCACCCGGGGCCGAATCAGCGACGGAATCACCCCCCGGTACAACGTGGCGAACATCTACAAGCGGGCCCGCGGCGTCGGCCGCATCACGGCCATCGAGGGAGCCGACGCATTGCAGCGGGAATTCGGGCAACACGTGGTCTGGAACACGCTGCTGCCCGTGGGCGCCCGGCGTCGCGACTGGCGCAAGACACTGGTTTCGGACGGTTTCATCATGCTGCGCCATCCCGACCTCGCAACCACCCTGGCCATGGCGGACAAGGTGGGGTCGGAACTGCACCTGTACGCCGCCCCCGACCGATCAGCAGGAGGGCAAAATGCATAATCTCTGGGACGAGGAGGAAGCCCGGCAGTTCGCCGGTTCCGACCTGGCCACTCGCGTCTACACTTCCAGGCTGTTGGGCCGCGAGCCGAGCCTGGTGCTGCACGGCGGCGGCAATACCTCGGTGAAATCGACGCTCACCAACATCTTCGGCGAGGAGGAAGACATCCTGTTCGTCAAGGGCTCCGGCTGGGACCTCAAGACGATCGAGGAGCCCGGCTTCGCGCCCGCGCGCCTGCGGGTGCTTCAGCGCCTCGGCCAGCTGCCCGCGATGACCGACACCCAGATGGCGCGCGAACTGAAAGCGTCGATGGTCGACCCGGCTGGCCCCGCGCCCTCCGTGGAAGCGATCCTGCACGCGCTGATTCCCCTGAAATTCGTCGACCACACGCACACCGACGCGGTGGTCGCGATCAGCAATTCACCGCGCGGCGAGGAGATCCTGGGCGACATCTACGGTGAATCCGTCCTGATCCTGCCTTACGTCATGCCGGGCTTCATCCTGGCGCAGCAGGTGTACGAGGCGACCCGGGAGGCCGACTGGTCGCGCCTGCAGGGCATCGTCCTTCTGCACCATGGTCTGTTCACCTTCGCCGACGACGCCAGGAGCAGCTATGACGCCATGATCCGGCTGGTTTCGAAGGCGGAGGAGTACCTGCAGCGCGAGCAGGCCTTCGACCGGATCGCGGCGGGCCGCTACGAGCCCTCGGCGGAGGATTGCCGCCAACTGGCGAAGGCGCGGCGCAGGGCCTCCGAGTATTACGGTCACCCGATGCTGGCGCACTGGAAGCTGGACGAGCGCAGCGTCGGCTACGCGCAGTTGGACGGGATCGCGGATATAGCCCGCCGTGGACCCCTGACGCCGGACCACACCCTGCATACCAAGCGCGTGGCGGCGATCTTCGAAGAGGACCCGGCTGCGGGCGTCGAGCGATTCCGCGACGATTACCTGCGCTATTTCGAGGCCCACGATGACGGCACGCTGACCTGCCTGGACCCCGCGCCCCGGTTCGCGGTGTGGGTCGGCAAGGGCTGCGTGGCGTTCGGGCCCAACGCCGGGCGGGCCGGCATCGTCTCGGACATCCTCGACCATACCATCGAGGCCGTGCAGTGGGGCGAGGCGCTGGGCGGCTGGCGGGCGCTCAGTGAAAAGGAAATCTTCGATCTCGAGTACTGGGAACTCGAGCAGGCCAAGTTGAAGCGGGCGCCGGCCAGGCTGCCGTTCGACGGGCGCGTGGCGCTGGTCACGGGCGCGGCGTCGGGCATCGGCAAGGCCTGCGCCGAAGCGTTCCTGGCGAAGGGCGCGGCCGTCGCCGCCCTGGACATCGATCCCCGCGTCGAGCAGATGTTCCCGGGCGTCGGCGCGCTGGGCCTGGTCTGCGACGTCACGTGCGAATCAGCCCTGGCGGACGCGGTGCAGGCCTGTGTCCGGCGGTTCGGCGGAATCGACGTCGTCGTGAGCAATGTCGGCAGCTTCCCGCCCAGCCAGGCGATCGAGGAACTCGAAATCGAGACGCTGGAGCGGTCCATGCGGCTCAATTTCGGCAGCCACGTGGTGCTGCTGCGTGAATGCCTGCCCTTCCTGAAGCTGGGCTTCGAGCCCGCCGTGATCCTGATGGCGTCCAAGAACGTGCCCGCGCCGGGTCCCGGGGCCGGGGCGTACTCGACGGCCAAGGCGGCCCTGACCCAGTTGGGGCGGGTTGCGGCCATGGAATTCGCGCGCCACGGCATCCGCGTCAACATGCTGCACCCCAACTCGGTGTTCGATACCGGGCTGTGGTCCGGGGAAGTGCTCGCCCAACGCGCCGCCCACTACGGGCTGACGGTCGCGGAGTACAAGACCAACAACCTGCTGCAAGCGGAGATCACCGCGGCCGACGTCGCGGAACTCGCGGTTGCCGTGGCCGGCCCGGCCTTCTCCCGCACGACCGGCGCCCAGATACCCATCGACGGGGGCAACGAACGGGTCATCTGAGCGCGGGCCTGACGCAGGCTTTGCCCTGCAGTACCGGTCCTTCGTGATTCATGCCAAAGGATGAATTAATTGACTTCAAAATCAATGATTTGAGTCATTGCTCGGGTAGGCTGCCCGGGATGACGATGAGTCGATGGGCGAACAGAATCAGGAGTCCATTACGGGGGGCGCCAGGCCCTACAGGAGGTTGGCCCGCAAGCTGTGTGCACCTCAACTCGGTGCGTCCATCGAGGAGAGAATATGAGCAAGCTAAAGACGGTGGCCGTATCGTCGGCCGCTCTGTCAGCCGCGTTGTTTTCCGCTGCCCTGTTGGCCGTCGCGCCTTCAAATCCGGGCTTCGAGGATCTTCCCGATCTCGACACCTGGACCGTTGCGGACATCGGCGACTATTCGGGTGGAGGCGACGTCGTCCGTAGTGACGGTCAAGCCACCGAGGGCGATGCCTATGGCCGTGTCAGCTTCTATGCCGACTACGCATATGGTGAGCACGGGTGGGGCCCCGCACTGCAAAGCGCGGTGTTCACCGCCTATGCCGGCGAGCAGTTGAGCATCGACTGGCGGGTCATTCCCGAAGGCGCCTGCAATGGCAATGTGGGTGGCGGCGACGTGGGCCTTGCCCGTGGTTATCTGGTGGAGGCGGGCACCGACATGAAGGTGCAAACCATTTTCGACACCGGGGAGACATGCGATGATTTTTGGCAAAACAGCGTCGCGATCGCACCCGTGGCCGGAGACTATTACCTGGAGCTGCAGATAGGTTCCTTCGACGCAACGGGAGGCGGCGTTATCGGCGCCCAGTTGCACGTCGACAACATCTACTCGATCAACCAGCCGCCGGATTGCACCCAGGCGCTGGCCGGTCCGGACATGCTGTGGCCGCCGAACCACAGGTTCCACGAGATCGCGATCCTCGGCGTAACCGATCCCGACGGCGATGCGTTCGAGATCGTGGTCGATTCGGTCTGGCAGGATGAGCCGACCAATTCCTGGGACGACGGCGACACCTGCCCGGATGCGATGGGCATCGGAACCGCCACGCCCAGCGTGCGGGCCGAGCGCGTGGGCGGCGAATGGACGGACGAGGGCGACGGCCGCGTTTACCGGATCAACTTCACGGCCACGGACGTATACGGAGCCAGCTGCACAGGCTACGTCAAGGTCGGCGTGCCGCACGACAGGAAAGTCCCGGCAGAAGACATGGGGGCGCTGTTCGACTCGACCGACTGCCCATAAGACCTGCGGCCTGAACCTGCGCAAGCAGGCACCGTAAATTGAAAGAGACCCCGGCTTCGGCCGGGGTCCTGCTTTCTCCCAGCCAACAACCCGTGCCGATAGCAGTTCCTGTCAAACGTTGTAGGAAGTCGACACGGTGTCGCCGCCGGTGCCGGTCCAGTTGGTATGGAAATACTCGCCGGCCGGCTTATCGAGGCGTTCATACGTGTGGGCGCCGAAATAATCACGTTGCGCCTGCAGCAGGTTGGCCGGCAGGACCGCGCTGCGGTAACCGTCGTAATAGGCCAGGGCCGAGCTGAAGGCCGGTACCGGAACCCCGCTCTCCACGGCGGTGGCGATCACTTTGCGCCACGCCGACTGGCTGTGCTCGATAGCTTCTTTGAAATAGCCGTCCAGGAGCAGATTCTGCAGTTCGGGGTCGGCGTCGAAAGCCTCCTTGATGTTACGCAGGAACTGGGCCCGAATGATGCAGCCGCCACGCCACAGCAGTGCAATATCGCCATAGTTCAGGCCCCAACCGTACTCGGCCGCCGCCGCCCGCATCAGCTGGTAACCCTGGGCGTACGAACAGATTTTTGACGCGAACAGCGCCTGCCGCAGTTGCTCGAGGAAGGCGGTTTTGTCACCCGCGAACATGGGCCCCGGCCCGGCCAGTTTTTGCGCCGCGACCAGTCGTTCATGCTTGATGGCGCTGAGGGCCCGCGCAAACACCGCTTCCGCGATGGTTTGTGCCGGCACGCCAAGATCGAGGGCCGTGACAGAGGTCCAGCGGCCGGTGCCCTTTTGGCCGGCCTTGTCCATGATGACATCGACCATCGGCTTGCCCGTTTCGTCATCCGTCCTGGCGAGGATGTCGCGGGTGATCTCGATGAGATAGCTGTCCAGTTCGCCCTCGTTCCACTCGCCGAATACCGTCGACATTTCGGCTGGCGACATATCCAGCAGGTTTCGCATCAGGGCATAGGCTTCACAGATCATCTGCATATCGCCGTACTCGATGCCGTTGTGCACCATCTTCACGAAATGACCGGCGCCGTCGTTTCCGAGCCATTCGCAACAAGGCGAACCATCGTCGACCTTGGCCGCGACGGACTGGAATATCTGCTTCACGTGGGGCCATGCCGCAGCCGAACCACCGGGCATGATCGAAGGGCCCTCGAGCGCGCCTTCCTCGCCACCGGAAACACCGGTTCCAACATAAAGCAAGCCCTTGCTCTCCACGTAGGCGGTGCGCCGGATGGTGTCGGAAAAGTGCGAGTTACCGCCGTCGATGATGATATCCCCCGGCCCGAGATGCGGGATCAGGGCATCGATAAAGTCGTCGACCGCGGCGCCGGCTCTTACCAGCAGGAAGACTTTGCGGGGGTGCTCCAGGTTGGCGACCAGTTCTTCGACACTGTGACAACCGACGATGCGCTTGCCCCTGGCGCGGCCATCCATGAAGGCGTCGACCTTGCGGGTGGTGCGGTTGAATACGGCTACCTGAAACCCGTGGCTCTCCATGTTCAGAACCAGGTTTTCGCCCATGACGGCAAGGCCGATCAGGCCGATATCGCACTTTTTTTCTATTGAATTCATCGTGTTTCCAACAGGTGGTTTGGATTGGGTATCGGGCTTGAGTTAGTCTAAGCGGCGATCCGGCCAGTATCCATATTCTTTCTGCAAGTAGAAAGGCGCCTCCCCATGAGAATTATTGTTGACAATAAAATTCCCTACATTAACGGGGCGTTGGAGCCGTTTTCTGAAGTGATTTATCTGCCTGGAAGTCTGACCACGAGGGAGGTCGTCAGGAATGCCGACGCGCTGATAACACGAACCCGCACCCTGTGCAGCAGGGAGATGCTGGAGGGTTCCAGCGTCAGGCTCATCGCAACGGCGACGATCGGCTTCGATCACATCGACACGGATTTCTGCTCGGCTGCCGGAATTGAATGGGTCAATGCGCCGGGGTGCAACGCGGAAAGTGTCAACCAGTACATTGCATCCGCTTTGTTCTCCTGGTCGATGCGGAAGAACCTCGCACTGAGCGACAAGACCATCGGCATCGTCGGGGTGGGGCAGGTCGGCTCCAGGGTCGCCAGGACCTGCGGGATCCTGGGAATGAACGTTCTCCTGAACGACCCTCCCCGCGAAAGAAGGGAAGGTTCGTCGCCCTTTGTCTCCTTGTCGACGATCCGGCAACAGGCGGACATCATTACCTTTCACGTCCCGCTGAACATGGAAGGCGTTGATCGTACCCATCACATGGTGGGCGAGACGTTTCTGCAGGATCTGCACAGAAAGCCACTGATCATCAACACCAGCCGGGGCGAGGTTTTCGAGTCGCAGGCCGTTTACCGGGCGATCGGGGCGGGCCAGGTTTCGGGGTCGATCATTGACTGCTGGGAAAACGAGCCGGAACTGGATCTGGACTTGTTGAAGCGGGCGGATTTCGGTACCCCCCATATCGCCGGGTATTCGAAGGACGGCAAGGCCAATGGCACGAGAGCGAGCGTCAGGGCGGTCAGCAGGTTTTTTGGCCTGGGCATCGATGAATGGGAGCCACCCGGTATTGAACCGCCCCCAAAGCCGGTCATCGAACTGGATGGGAACAGGCAAAGTGCGGATTCGATCCTGGCGCAGGCCGTTCTTTCGACTTACGACATCGAAAGCGATGACAGGGCGTTGCGGGAAAATCCACAATTGTTCGAGCAGTTGCGGGGCGACTACCCGGTCAGAAGGGAATTTGCCGCCCACACGATCAGGGCCGCGAATGTCGATCCAAAGGTCGTGGACAAGCTGGAAAAACTGGGGTTTCGGATATTGAAAAACTGAATCGCCGGTCGTCCGGGTCGACGGTCGGCTTCAGGCGAACTCGTCGAGGTACTTCGGCAGCATGGCCCTCCAGGTGACCCAGTCGTGGCGCCATTCGGGACCCCACGGATCGACCCGGTTGGGCACGCCTTTTGCGCCGAGCACCGAAGCCATGCGCCAGGACTCCCCGATATCCTCGTAGTCGCCCTCGCCGCTGGGCAGCAGGACAGCCCGGGTCCGCAACTGTTCGAGTTGCGCGCCCTCCAGGCCGGGCAGGAAATGCAGCGGCGAGGCGAAGTAGAAATCCTGGATGAAGCGACCTTCCAGGTATTTCGAAAGATCATAGGTGCCGCTCATGGCGATCGCCAGGCGGAAGGCGTCCGGGTGCCGGCAGATGGTGGCAACGGCGTTGAAGGCGCCGATCGAGGCGCCGGCGGCGATGATCTCGATGTCCGGCGACCGGCAGTCCGCGCGGATGGCCGGCACGATTTCCCTGTACACCAGCGCGTCGAACATGTTTTGCAGGTAGGAGCAGAACTCGGCCGAATGCTGCCGCGAGATCCAGGCCTTGCCGGCGATCGAATCGGTCGAATAGACCTTGATGCGCCCGGCCTCGATGAGCGGCATCACCGACCCGATCAGGTGGAAGCGCTCGACCTCCTCGGCGTCGCCGCCGGCGGTGGGAAACAGCAGCACCGGGGTGCCGAAGGTACCCCAGCGAACCAGCTGAACCTCCTGCTCGACGTGCTGGGAATGCCAGCGGGTCACGTCTTTCAAGTTGCGGGCCCTTCCACCCGGCGCGACTCCTGCACGCGGTTCCAGAACAACTCGCAGAAGGCGTCGATCTCGTGCTCGGGGTACAGCGCGGTGACTTTTTCCCGAATCGCCTCGCGCACGGTGTCGGTGGCGAAGAACTCGTGCGCCACCTCGTCCAGGTGGGCCAGGTGCAGCGCGCAAAACTCCTCGAAGGCATCCACGTCGAAATGCTGCCGGGCCAGCGCCACGTAGCGCGCCATCTTCTCGTCGAAGGAGCGGTCGCTGTCGGCGATGGCGAAATACTCTCCCCAGTCGAGGTTGGTCTTCATCGAGCGGTCGGTGGCGGCGCAGAAGATCGACCAGCGCAGGTTGGCCTTGATCAGCCACGGAAAGTGGAAGTGCAGCGAGGTCACCTGCGAGTCGGGGCAGGCGTTGGCGAAGTCGATCGGATGCCAGCGGCCGTCCTGGCGCAGCGCCTCGCAGGAGTTGAAGTCCCAGCCGAAAAAGGCGTTGATGACCATCGTCATGTCGGTCAGCAGTTGGGCCTGGTCGGGCGGCAGGAAATCGTGGTCCATCCGGTAGCGGTCGTGCAGCGGGGCGCCCGGATCGTAATTGACAAAGCGGAACTGCGGGCCGAGGCCGATGCAGCGCACGAAGGCGTCGTTGGGCTCCACCCCCTTCTGCAGGTTCATGACCCGCGTGCCGCTGCTCTCGTAGGCGTTCATCAGTTCCTGGCGGTTGTGGATGCCGGTCACGCCGACCCAGGCGCCGCCGTCGTAGGGTTTCATGTACAGCGGGTAGCCGATGCGGTCGCCGATCGCGCCGAGGTCGAACAGCTTGGCGTAGCGGGTCAACGTGGGCTGAAGGTCGTTCGACTCCTGGTAGCGCTTGGGCGGGATCATCCAGGTGTCCGGCACCGGGAAACCCAGGCGGATCATGGCCGCGTAGGTGGTCTGCTTTTCCATCGACTGCAGCGACCAGGGGTTGTTGAACACGTACAGGTCGTTGACCAGGATCTCCTTTTTGATCCACTCGCGCGAGGTGTGATACCAGTGCGTCAGCCGGTCAATGACGACGTCGTATTTGCACGAGGCGCGCAAGTCGAAGGGTTCGATCTGCACGCGGCTGGACTCGAAGCGGACGGTGTCGCCGCCGATCGGGAGCTGCAGGTCGAGCTTTTTCAACAGCGCTTCGTAACAGATGGGCCAGCAGATGTCTGCGCCCAGCGAAAGGCCGATTTTGCGGGTGATTTGCGCCACTTCCGTATCCTGTCAACGCGGGTTGATCATCATACGATCAAAGTCAGCGAAGTGCACCCATGTGCGCGACCCGGCCGCTCGGGGCGCCGGGTTCACTCGTATACCATCCAAACGGGACCGGGATACAACCAGGTTAGCGCGCTGCGCAGCCGATCGCGCCAGTTTTCCCAGTTGTGGGCGTCGCGCGCCTCTTCGAAATGGATCTGCATGCCCTGCGCCTGTAGCAGTGGCACGATCGAGCGGTTTTCGTAGATCAGCGACTCGTAGATGCCGCAGCTCAGGTAGATCTTGTCCGCCAGCGCAAACGGACTCTTGCGGTAGCTGTTAACGAAACGCACCACGGGGTCGAATGCCGGGCCTTTCTGGTGATGCCCGAGGTCACTGAACGCGAAGGAACCGGATTGCAGCAACAACTGACCGAAGCGGTCAGGGTAGAGGCTGGCGGTGTGCAGGGCGGCGACGCCGCCCAGGCTGGCGCCCATCAGGCCGCGCGCGCCCGGTCCGTCGGACAGCGGGTAGGCGGCGCCCAGGGCGGGGAGCAGTTCGTCCACCACGAAACGCGCATGCCGCGGATCGCCGGTGTACTCGACCAGGCGATCGGGTGACTGCGTCAGGGCAACGATCATGGCTGGAATCTCCAGCCGGTGAATCAGGTTGTCGAGCACGCTCTGGAGCGCTGCATAGCGCAGGTAGTCCGACCCGTCGTGCACCACCAGCAGCGGATAGCTGCGGTTGCGCCTGAAGCGCGCCGGCAGGTAAACGCCCACCTCGCGCCGGGACCCGAAGGCCCGGCTGTCCACCGCCAGGCGAGTCAGCGTCCCGGCAGCGGCCTCGGGATCGGGAAGGGTCCAGGCCGGCCGCTCGTATCCGTAACCCTGGCAGACCGAATTGGCCCCGAAGGGGTCGTGCGCGACCACCCCGTTGAGTTCGTCAAGGAGGAGTTCCCGACCGCCATGTCGTACTACCTCGAACTTGTACTCGAAGCGCGACCCGGGCGGCAGATCCATCGTCAACACCCACAACTCGCTGCCGTCGATGCGCTGCATCGGCAGCGCCGTGTTGAAGCCGGATATCCAGCGCCTGAGGATGACTTCGTCGGCGGCGCCGCGGTAGACGAACGTGACGTTGCCCGGTTCGACCAGCGGAAAGTCGTGGTCACGGAAAAATGCCTCCACCGCTTCGGGGCCCGGCGCACCATCCCGGGTCAGTGTTGCGAGCGCCGGGTTCATGACGGGGTCATCGCTCGCCGCCGCCCGGTGCGGCTGACCACGGACGATCCGCGGGCGTCCAGCAACCGGGCGTCTTCGAAATGAAGCAGCGAACCGTTGTCCAGCGTGCAGCAGGCGGCCGGCGCGAAGCGGCGGCTGAAGAGGGACATGCGCCGGCGGTTTCGCCAGTCGAGCCGGGTCCTGGCATGGGGCAGCAGGATGAGCCGCGGCACGATGCCGAGACCGGCGTCCAGTAGTTCGCTGTCCCGGCGCCCCTGCGGCGCATGGTGGTGAAATAGCACGATGCGCTCGGTCAGGGCCATCGCTCCCGCTGACCACGCGATCAAAGGCCTTTTTGCCAGTTCCTCGCCGAGGCGAAACAGGCGCATGCGGTTCAGCAGCACGGCCACGTGGCCGCCAGCGATCAGCACCAGGCCGGCGCCGGCGACCTGGCGCTGGACCGCTTCGCGTTCCGCAGTGGCCGCGGACAGGTCCAGTTCCCCGCGGCGCAGGTCGAACTCCCGGTGGATGGACTGGATGCGGCGCAGGTGGTGCCGGTCCAGTGCGCGCACCTGGGCGATGGCGGCGCGCTGCTCGAGCTTCAGCAGTTCGGGCTGCGCCTCCGCCCGCAGCAACTTGCGCGCTGCCGACAGCGTGGGGCCCAGCCGGATGCGGTACAGGTCCTGCAGCTCCTTGAGCTTGTCCTGCCGCTCGCGCTTCAGGTCGCGGAGCGCCGGTTCGCGGGCAAAGATTTCCTCGGCGCGATGGTAGATCATCAAGTCCTCGACCGGGCGGCCGAGTTCGTCCCGGAGTTCCTCGATCTCGCCCTCGGAGTCGCGCCAGCCGGCGGTGATGACCACCACCGGGCCGTCCGTGGCGATGGCGTCGGCCGCCTCGCGCAGGTTCGATGTCGGCTTCTGGGGGCCGAGCAGGATTCGTTGCACCATGGTTCAGTTCAGCTCTACGCGCACAATCCGGACGATTTGACGCAATGCGTCCTCGACCTCATCCGATTCAGGGCTGCGGATGATCACGTAGCCCTCGCCCTCGTAACTGTCGGACGCCATCTGCCCGGGGGAGGGCAGCCGGGACTCGACAACCAGGTGCCCGAAGCGCCGCTGCGCTTCCTCGAGACCGTGCACGGCGCGGACCCGGGCGGCCGCGGAGCCGCTCTTTTGCCCGCGCAGGTAGGCGGCGCCGACCGCGTAGTTGCGTGGCGGCGGCTCGAACTCGTCGAAGATCATCAGGCGGGGCCAGGCCTGGTAGAAGTCCAGATCATGGGCCCAGGACATCAGGCTGGTGAATTGCGCGCCCGGCGGCCGCGCGCCGACTTCTGAAATCGCGATGCGGTCGCCCGGCAGGCGGAACCACTCCATGTGGCTCAGCCCGGTTTCGAGACCGAGGGCCCGCACCGCGCGGAATCCCGCCTCGCGAATAGGGGCGAATTCCGCGCCGCTGACGTCACGCGGCAGGAAGACGCACCACTGGATCCAGGGGTTTTCCAGAACCTGCAGCGGCGGCGGCATGTAGCGGGAGACCGAGTACCAGACCGGCTGGCCCTGAATGATGACGCTGTCGAAGGAATGTTCCGTGCCTTCCATGAACTCCTCGAGCAGGATGGGGTCGCCCGGGTTGGGCGGATACCGCTGCAGCAGCGTGTCCAGTTCCTGCCTCGAGCCGAGGCGAAACGTCCCCTTGCCGCCGGCCCCGGCCGGGGGCTTGGCCACCAGCGGGTAGCCGGTCGCGTCGGCGAAAGCGGTCGCTCCGCCGGCGCTGGCCGCCAGCACGTGCCGCGCACAGGGCAGACCGGCGGCCTGCAATACGTCCTTCATCCGGGACTTGTCACGGAAGTTCAGCGCGGCATCGGCGCCCAGTCCCGCCACGCCGAGAAGTTCGCGAGCCCGGGCCATCGGGACCTGCAACTGCTCCAGCGCGCCCAGCATTCGTTGAGGCGGCCCCAACTTCCCGGAGAGTTGGCGCGCGGCATGCGCGATTTGCGCCGCATCGAGGGCGTCGTCGATCCGATAGTGGGCGGCCAGGGCGGAACGCAGGCCCGCGGGCAGCTTGTCGGCCGGGTCCTGGCTGATCAGGCTCAGATTGACGCCGCGCAGCCGGGCCGCGCCGGCGACGAACCTGAGCGTCGTTTCCAGGAAGAACGGGGCGATGAAAATGACATGCATGTTCATGGGCGCATAGCACACCACTACTCACAGCCAAGCGCAATTGATTTCTGGCATTGGTGCGGAGGTGGTTTTGGCTCATGATATACCTCGTCCTCAGCCATTGCTGGTTTTCCGGGAGGTTTGCACATGACGAGTCAGATCGAATCGCGATTGGCCGAATTGAACATCCACATTCCCGAGGCCGCCGCGCCGGCGGCCAACTACGTTCCGTACACCCTCACGGGCACACTGGTGTTCGTGTCGGGGCAGATCACGATCGAGAACGGGGAGATCAGGTACCGGGGAAAGGTCGGTGAAGACTTCTCGGTGCAGGAGGCCCAAAAGGCTGCCCGGCTCTGTGCCCTCAACCTGGTCTCGCAACTCAGGGCGGCGTGCGGCGGCGATCTCGACCGGGTCAGGCGCGTCGTCAAGTTGGGCGGTTTCGTCAACAGCGCTCCCGACTTCAATGAGCAGCACCTGGTGATCAACGGGGCCTCCGACCTGATGGTCGAGGTATTCGGGGACGCCGGACGTCACGCGCGGGCCGCGGTGGGTGTGTCGGCGCTGCCGTTGGGCGTGGCCGTGGAAGTCGACGGGGTATTCGAAATTTCTCCCTGAACCCAGGTCAGGAAAATCGGGCCTGGGACTTGCTTGCGCCCAATAGCGGGATCAGGCTTGGGTTTATCGAGAATGGAGGCCGGCCGTGCCCGGAATCCGAACCATGACCCAGACCTTGGCCGGCGCCATGCTGGCCAATTTCCTCGGCAGCGCAGCCGCCTGGTACAAGCGGACCGTGCTCCTCTTTCTCGTCCTGAATCCCCTGCTGTTGCTGATGATGGGCCCGTTCATGACGGGCTGGATATTGCTGGCTGAATTCATTTTCTGCCTGGCCATGGCGCTGAAGTGCTATCCGCTGCAGCCGTGTGGCCTGTTGGCCATGGAAGCGGTATTGATCGGCCTCACCACGCCGGCTTCGGTATACCACGAGGCCCAGAACAACTTCGCGGTGATCCTGCTGCTGATTTTCATGGTTGCCGGCATCTTTTTCCTGAAGGATCTGCTGCTTTTCATCTTCACCAGGATATTCGTGCGCATCCGCTCCAAGATTCTGTTATCGCTCATGTTCTGTCTCGCGGCCGCAATCCTGTCGGCGTTTCTCGATGCGCTGACCGTCACGGCGGTGATCATTGCGGTCGCGACCGGATTCTATGGTGTTTATCACAAGATCTCCTCGGGGAAAGGTTTCGACGACGATTGCGACGACGCGGATGACAGCGGAATCGGCGCCGAGGCTCGCGCGAATCTGGAGGGCTTTCGCGCGTTTCTGCGCAACCTGGTCATGCATGGCGCGGTCGGCACTGCGTTGGGCGGGGTGACGACGCTGGTAGGGGAGCCTCAAAACCTGCTGATCGGCAACGTGGCGGGATGGAACTTTGTGGAGTTTTTCCACCGCGTGGCGCCCGTCAGCCTGCCCGTGTTCGCGGTCGGGCTGCTGACCTGCGTCGCGGTGGAACGCTTCCGGATCCTGGGTTACGGAGCGCAGATGCCCGAGGCCGCCCATCGCATCCTTGAAGACTACGAGCGCCGGAACAGGGGCCGGCGGCGGCCGGAGCAGCGCGCGGCCCTGGTCGTCCAGGCGCTTGTCGTCCTGTTCCTGGTGCTGGGCCTTGCTTTCCACTGGGCCGAGGTGGGTTTGATCGGTCTCGCGGTGATCGTGCTGTCGACGGCGTTTACGGGGATCATCGAGGAACGCCGGCTCGGACCGGCCTTTGCCGATGCGTTGCCCTTTACCGCGCTGCTGGTGGTGTTCTTCGCCATCGTCGCCGTCATTCACGACCAGCAGTTGGTCCTGCCGGCCATCGAGTACGTGCTGTCGCTCGAGGAACAGGTCCAGGTGCCAATGTTCTTTGTCGTCAACGGCGTGTTGTCATCGATCACCGACAACGTCTTCGTCGCCACGGTCTACATAAGCGAAGTGAACGCCGCGCTGCACTCCGGCCAGATCACGCGCGAGCATTTCGACCTGTTGGCCGTTGCGATCAACACCGGTACCAACATCCCCTCAGTCGCCACGCCCAACGGGCAGGCCGCGTTTCTGTTTCTGCTGACATCCTCGCTGGCGCCGCTGATCCGGCTGGGCTACGGCCGTATGTTGCTGTTGGCGCTGCCGTATACGCTGACCATGAGCGTGAGCGGCCTGTTGGCGACCATGTTTCTGCTGTGATAGGCCGGACTCTGGTCGCCGGAACCGGCAGCGGCGCCGGGGCTCGATCGGCATCTGGCGAATGCTTGAATTGAAACACCCCCCGAATTGGATGAGAATGGCACTGTCATCACAAGGAAGGCCATTCGCATGGGTAACTCAGGGAAGAGACGCGCCGCATTCTCGGTTGGCGTGCTGCTGCTGGGGCTGCTGGCGTCAGCGACGGCATTCGCCGCCGCCGTGGTTCGCGGGCCCTACCTCCAGCTTCAGACGGACGACGCCATAACGGTTCGCTGGCGCACGGACATCGCGACGGATTCGGTCGTGCGCTACGGCACGGCCGTGGACAACCTCGACCAGGCCGTGAGCGTGCCCGGTTCGACCACGGAGCACCGCGTCCGGCTGGATGGCCTCCCCAGCGGCCAGCAGTACTACTACTCGGTGGGCGACAGCATTGCGCCGCTGGCGGGCGACGGCGATGCGAGCTTCCACTTCCGCACCGCGCCGCCACCCGGCGCGCCCGAGGCGACGCGCATATGGGTGATAGGCGATTCCGGCACCGCCGACGCCAACGCAGCCGCGGTGCGCGACGCCTACGTGGCCTGGGCCGGCGCCAACCCCGCGGATTTCTGGCTGATGCTGGGCGACAACGCCTACAACGACGGCACCGACGCCGAATACCAAGCCGCCGTGTTCAACACCTACCCCGAAATTCTGCGCCAGCTGCCGCTGTGGGCGACGCTGGGAAACCATGATGGCCACAGCGCCGATTCGGGAACCCAGAGCGGGCCGTACTACGATATTTTTGAGCTGCCGACCGCCGGCGAAGCAGGTGGCCTGGCCTCCGGCACCGAGGCCTACTACTCTTTCGACTACGCGAACATCCACTTCATTTGCCTGGATTCCTACGACACCAGCCGGGCGCCGGGCGGCGCCATGCTCTCCTGGCTGGAAGCCGACCTGGCCATGAACGACCAGCCTTGGGTCATCGCTTTCTGGCATCACCCGCCCTACACCAAGGGCTCGCACAACTCGGACACCGAGGGCGCGCTGATCGACATGCGACAGAACGCGCTGCCGCTGCTCGAGTCCTGGGGCGTGGACCTGGTCATGACCGGCCACAGCCACTCCTACGAACGTTCCTACCTGCTGGACGGCCACTACGGCGTGTCAGCGACCTTCGACCCGCTCGTGCACGCACTGGATGCGGGCGATGGCCGTGAAACGGGCGACGGCGCGTACGAGAAGCCCGATATCGTCGCCGCACAGAACGAGGGTGCGGTGTACGCCGTGGCCGGCAGTTCCGGAAAAATCTCGGGCGGTTCGCTGAACCACCCCGCCATGTTCCTGTCGCTCAATTCGCTGGGGTCGCTGGTCCTCGACGTATCCGGCAACCGGCTCGACGCCGTGTTCATCAACCAGGCCGGCGCCGTCCTCGACGAGTTCTCTATCGTCAAGTCCCCGGATGCCGATCCACCGCTGCTGACCGGGGCGGCGGCGGAAGACGCCAACCACGTGCTGGTCAGCTTCAGCGAACCAGTGGATTCCGTCGAAGCGGAGAACGCCGCCAATTACACGATTGGCGGCCTCGCGGTCAGTCAGGCCGAATTGCTGGCCGGCGAGCGGGGCGTGCGCCTGACCACGGACGCGATGGCGAATGGAGCGACCTACACCCTGTCGGTCAGCAACCTGTCGGATCTCGCCGGCAATGTCATCCTGCCCGGCAGCAGTGTCGATTTCGCCTACTACGACACCATGTTGAAGTCCTTCCAGGACGGCCTGGCGCCCGACCCGTCTTATGCCGGCACGCGCGACGCCTATATCCGCCAGGCCTCGGCAACCACGGCGCACGGGCTGGAGACGACCTTGCAGGTGGACGGTGACGACCCATCGGGAAGCGGCAACGACATGAACATCCTGCTGGCCTGGGACGTCAGCGCCATCCCGCCCGGAGCAGTCGTCATCGACGCCGGGATCGAGTTGCAGGTCACCAACCCCAGCAGCGGCAGCTACACCTGCTATGCGCTGCAGCGCGGCTGGATCGAGGCCGAAACCACCTGGAACCAGGCCGCCTCGGCCACCCCCTGGGAAACTCCGGGCGCGGCGGGCGGCGCCGACCGCGGCGGCACGGCCCTGTGCACGGTGACCGCCGGCGTCGTGGGGCCGTTGGCCGTGCCCCTGAACGCGGCCGGCATCGCCGCGGTCCAGGCCTGGGTGGACAACCCCGCGGGCAACCACGGGTTGCTGATCGGCAATCCGGCCACCACCGACGGTGCGGATTTTCACGCGCGCGAGTCCGGCGACGCGATGGCCCGGCCGCGCCTGAACGTTACCTACAGTGTGGTTGCACCGCCGCCCAACGAAGCGCCGACTGCCGATTTCACGTTCGCGTGCACCGACCTGGCGTGCACCTTCACGGACGCCTCGATCGACGCCGACGGCACCGTGGTGTCCTGGTCCTGGGATTTCGGCGACGGCAACTCATCCACCGCTCAGAACCCGAGTCATGGCTATGCGGCCGCGGGCAGCTATGCGGTGAGCCTCACGGTGACCGACGACGACGGCGCGACCGACAGCGTGCTCGATAGCGTTTCGGTCACCGAACCCCCTGCGTTCATCGACCAGTTTGCCGAAGCCGACCTGCCGGGCGCCGGCACGGTCAGCGGAACCTATGCGGATACGCAAGGCGATGACGAGGGTAACGTGCAGTCGATCACCGAGCGCGAGAGCGGCGGCAAGAAGAATGAGCGATACAGTTACCTGTCCCACACCTGGAGTTTCACGGTGGCGCCCGGTTCGGCGGTGACGCTGTACGCCAACGCCTGGTCGGGCGGTTCGAGCGACGGCGACGCTTTCCGCTTCGCCTGGTCCTCCGACAACGTCAGCTTCGACGACCTGTTCACGGTCAGCAGCACCAGCCCGGCAAACGTGCAGAGCGTCGCGATACCCGCGAGCGGGACGATCTACCTGCGCGTGACCGACACCGACCAGGGGGCCGGAAACAAGGGCCTCGACACGGTCTTCGTCGATCAGCTGTACATCCGCAGCGACGGTGGCGAGCCGCCGGCCAACCAGCCGCCGGTTGCCGCGTTCACCAGCGATTGCGGCGGGCTGACCTGTGGCTTCACCGACACCTCGAGCGACGTGGACGGCAGCGTCGTTGCGTGGTCCTGGGACTTCGGTGACGGCGCGACGTCGACCGCGCAGCATCCGTCGCACGCGTACTCCGTGGCCGGCGGCTACACCGTGACATTGACCGTCACCGACGACGACGGCGCCACCGCCGAAGCGACCAGTCCGGTGAACGCCACGGAGCCGAGTCCCATCAGCCTGTCCGCGTCCGGTTACAAGGTGCGTGGCGAGCATACCGTGGATCTCTCTTGGTCGGGCGCGGCGGGCCTGAACGTGGACATCGAGCGTGACGGAGGTGTCGTCGCGACGACCGCAAACGACGGCGCCTACACGGACAACACCGGCAACAAGGGCGGGCGGACCTACCGCTACCGGGTTTGCGAAACGGGGGCGGGAAGTTGCTCGAATGAGGTCAGCGTGGTGTTCTGAGTCCGGGACTTTGGCGGGGCTGCTGCTTGTCGGCTGCCTGCTGGCCGGGCCGGTCCACGGCCACCCCGAGTTATTGGCGCAGATCGGGCTGATCGACGACCAATTGGCGGCCCAGCCCGAAAACACGGAGCTGTTGCTGCGCCGAGGCGACCTCTATCGCCGGCATGGCGACCTGGGTGCCGCCGAACGGGACTTTGCGACCGTCCGTCAACTGGACCCGGACAACGACCTGTTGGACTTCTACGCAGGCCGGCTGCAACTGGAGACCGGCGCCCCGGGTCGGGCCGACGAGTCGCTGAGCCGTTACCTCGAACGCCATCCCGAACACGCGGCTGCCTGGGTGCTGCGGGGGCGGGCGCGCCTGGCGCGGGGTTTGCCGCTGGCCGCGGCCGGCGACTTCGCCGATGCCATCGCCCGCAGCGCCCGCCCGACGCCATCCCTGTACCTGCAGCAGGCCATGGCGCTGCTCGCCGCGGGCGAGGAGCGCCTGGATTCCGCCCGTGCCGCCGCCGACACCGGCCTGGCCCGTCATCCGCAAGACGTCGCCTTGCTGGGCCTGGCCACCGATGTCGCGCTGGTTCGGGGGCAGGGCGCAGCGGCGTCGGGCTACCTCGGCATCCTGCCCGGCGCCCTGGCCGATCTGCCGCATTGGCGCAGCCGCCGCGAGTCCCTGGACTGCCTGCAGCGAGGCGAGGCGACAACCGTGCAGTGCGCGGCGCCGGCCCGCGAGCGTCTCGACCAACGGCTCCGGGAGCAGGCGCTGGCGGCCGGTGGATTCTCAGATCGGGAGCCTCTTCAATGACCGGCACGAAATGCGAAGAACTCGAAGTGTTTCTCGCCGCGCACCCGCAGATCGGGACCTTCGATTTGCTGTTGCCCGACATCAACGGCATTCTGCGTGGCGTGCGGGCGCCGCGCGGCGACCTGGGGAGGGTGTTCGAGGATGGGGTTTACATGTCGGCCAGCACCATGCTGCTCGACAGCCGCGGCGCGCTGCCGGGTGACCTGACGATCGGGCGCGCGGACGGCGACCCCGATTACCCCTGCCTGCCGGTGCCGGGAACCCTGGCGCCGGCGCCCTGGGCAAGTCAGCCGACGGGGCAGTGCCTTCTGCAGATGTATGCGGACCCTTCTACTCCGTACTATTACGACAGCCGCCAGGTCCTGCAGCGCGTGCTGGAGCGCTTCGACGAAATCGGGTTGACGCCGGTGATTGCGCTGGAGTTGGAATTCTACCTGCTGTCGGACACCGAGGCTGCGCGGCTCAGGCCGCGCGAGACCCGTATTCCCGGCTCGAGTTTCGTTCAGCCGTCCGCGCATCTGCACAGTCTCGAAGATCTGCACGACCTGGACGTCTTCCTGGCTGATGTCGAAGCAGCCTGCGCGGCCCAGGGCGTGCCCATCGGCACGACCATGTCGGAAGGTTCGCCCGGGCAGTACGAGATCAACCTGCAGCACGTCGCCGACGCCGAGCGGGCCTGCGACCACGCTGTGCTGCTGCGCCGTCTCGTCCGCGGCGTCGCGCGACGCCACGGCATGGGGGCGACCTTCATGGCCAAGCCATTCACCGAACTCGACGGCAGCGGCATGCACCTGCACCTTTCGCTGGTCGACGCGGCCGGCTACAACGTGTTTTCCGGGCGGCCGCCCGAGGGGCGGCCCGAGGCCTACGCCACCGCGCTCCGGCATGCGATCGGCGGCGTCCTGGCGACCCTGCCGGAGAGCCAGGCCATCCTGGCGCCAAACGCGAATTCGTACCGGCGCCTGGGCTCCTCGACTTACCTGTCGGCGGCTCCCACCTGGGGCTTCAACCACCGACTGGTGGGCGTGCGCGTGCCTCCGGCCGATGATGCCAACACCCGATTCGAGCATCGGCCGGCCGGCGCCGACTGCAATCCCTACCTCGTGGCCGCCGCCGTGCTGGCGGGGGTTCACCACGGCCTGACCGCGGCTGTCGAGCCGCCGCCCATGGTGCGGGAAGGGCAGATCGTGGAAAGCCACGGGCAGCCCATGCCCCACTGGGAAGGCGCGTTGGACAGGTTCGAACGAGCCCGGATATTGCCAGGGTATCTCGGCGCCGCCTTTTGCGACACCTATCTCCAGTGCCGCCGGTCCGAAGCGCGGGACTACCAGGCGCAGGTGCCGGATGTCGACTACAGCTGGTACCTGGGGAGCATCTGAGCGGCTGCCCGTGGAACCGGCGCGCGTCTGGCCGTCGAACGCGGGTCGCCGTTCAGACGTGCCTGTTTTGTGGCATAGTCGGTAGCGACAACAACGGCCCCGGAGATGGAAACAGTGACTGAAGTGCTCATTCGATTGGTTCTGTGCTGCGGCCTGCTGTGCGCAGCCGCAGGAACAGCAGCGTTCGAAGCCCCGCCGCTCAGCGCGGAGGAGGCCGCGGCCGCGGCCGCGGACTACCAGCAATACTGCGCCCTGTGCCATGGCGACGACCGCCAGGGCTACGCCAACGATTACGCGCCCTCGCTGCGTTCGCAGTCGCTGATGCGTTCGGGTTTCCCCGAGCTCATCCTGTTCACCATCGCCTACGGCCGGCGCGGCACCCCGATGGGAGGCTATTTCGAGGAAATCGGCGGGCCCATGGACAACCTCGAAATGTACCGCCTGACGCGCTGGCTGAAGGAACAGGCAGGCGTGGAGTCGATCGATCTGCCGGCCGATCCCGTCACGGGTGACGTCGAGCGGGGCCGGCTGCTGTTCGCCGAAGAGTGCGCGGTTTGCCACGGCGAGAACGGCGAGGGCGCGATGGGCCCGGCCGTCGGCAACCCGGCCCTGCTGGCGCAGGCCTCGGATGCCTTCCTGCGGTACGCCATCGAGCAGGGGCGCGACGGCACGGACATGCCGGCATTCGGGGGAATCCTGCCGAAAGAGGATATCGACGCCGTGACGGCTTTCCTGCGCTCCCGCGAGACGAAGTGGTCACTGGAAACACCCCAGCTTCGAAGCCCGCCGGCGCCCGATGAGTACGTCATCAATCCCGAATCCCCGGCCCCCGAGTTTCCGCTGGAAGACGGCCTGTACGTGCGTGCGGCCGATCTGAACGAGGCCCTTCAGGAAAAGCGCAGGATGATCGTGCTGGACACCCGGGTCACGTCGATGTGGCAGGTCGGGCACATCGAGGGCTCGGTGCCCATCCCATACTATTACGACGCATTCGACGGGCTGGCCGCGCAGTTGCCCCGGGACGGCACCTGGATCGTCAGCTATTGCGAATGTCCGCGCGCCGCGGCGGAGTCCGTGACGCACAAATTGCGCGCCCGGGGATTCGAGAACTCCGTGGTGCTCTGGGAGGGCATTCGAGGTTGGATCGCCCTTGGCTTTCCGGTGTTCAGCGGCGATTTGGAGGCGCGAACCGAGTAGCCGGCAGCCCGGCACCCAGCCGCACCTGTCCTGCGCCATCATTCGGGATACTGGTGCAATGTTCGGGTTAGCCC
>Ga0209536_100004310_pt1 | contig 22497 bp, 22 predicted proteins | sample DeeMarSeWOR28_12_FD_187461 | JGI IMG/M metagenome (GOLD analysis project Ga0209536, IMG submission 187461) | Marine sediment microbial communities from White Oak River estuary, North Carolina - WOR-2-8_12 (SPAdes) (version 2) | ecosystem: Environmental > Aquatic > Marine > Intertidal zone >... | reverse complement strand
CAACCTCGGCCAGCACTTCGATGGTTGCGGTGGCCCAGACCCTTTTGTATGCTTTACCATTGACCTCAAAATTTACCGCCAACGGAACCTGCCCCACCATACGGCGATTGCGGGGGGCGCTGACCGCATAGGTGATGCGCCCGACCGGCAACCGCATGCTTTCCGAAACCTGAATGTCTTTGATCCGGGCATTGGGATTCTCGGACACAAGGTTTTTGGCGATATGGTCGGCAACGAGCCCCTCAATTTTTTTCCGGCTGACTTCAATAAAGCCGCGGGTTATGGTAATCGAAGCCGGAAGGTCCAATACCAGGTTAGCCAGATCAAACCCGTTTTGCTTCAAGCGCGTTTTGATGGAACCGCCGTCAATCGTGCGGGAGCTGCCGGGCAAAGGCGCCCGTCCCACCACAACACCACCCAGCTTGAGGACTTCCTGAGCGTCAGGGCCCTCGATCTTGGCGATGCTGCCAAGAAGAATATTATCATTATCGACTTGAGCTTCGGCCGCTATCTGCACCCGGGTTAAATCCGTTGCCCAAATATCACTGACCGATGCCGACAGCATACCCAGCACCACCAGCGCGATTATACAGCGGGGAAAAAACTTGCATTGCGGATTTATAAATTGGGTAGGTTTCATGGCCTCATTCTCTACCGTTTGATATTGTTGGCTATCTGCAGCATCTCATCGGCGGTCTGGATTGATTTGCTGTTGGTCTCATAGGCCCTTTGAGCCGTAATCATATTCACCATTTCGTCGACAACGCTGACATTGGACATTTCCAGAAACCCCTGGGCAAGGGTGCCCAATCCATCCTCGCCGGGAACGCCTGTGGCTTCATCCCCGGATGCATCCGAGGTTATGTAAAGATTTTTTCCGGTGCTGATTAACCCGGCCGGATTGATAAACCGGGCCAGTTCGATGGTGCCGACCTCGGTGGGGGTCGAATCTCCAGCCTGCAAAACGGACACGGTCCCATCCATGCCCACCGAAACAGATATGGTGTCAGTGGGAATGGAAATTTCCGGCTCGAGGGCGAATCCGTCTGAATTCACAACGCGCCCGTCTTGATCGAGTTTAAACGACCCGTCCCGGGTATAGGCCGTATCGCCGTTCGGCAAAATGACCTGGAAAAAACCGTCACCTTCAATGGCCAGATCCAGCTCGTTGCCGGTATTCTCCATTGAGCCCTGGGTGAAAATTTTGAGAACGGTGGACGGGCGGGTGCCACTGCCGATCTGTATCCCGGCGGGAACCTGGGAATCCTGGCTGGAAGACGTTCCGGCCGGCTTGAGGGTCTCATATAATAAATCCTGAAATTCGGCCCTGCTTTTTTTGAACCCCGACGTGTTGACATTGGCCAAATTGTTCGAAATGACATCAAGATTCAGGGCCTGGGCCTGCATCCCGGTGGCTGCTGTCCAAAGGCTGCGTATCATGTATCCTCCTGTTGTTGCGTTATTAGTTATTTGTTAATTATTACCAGAAAAAGCCTGCGATCTTAGTAAAGAATTTTCAAATGGTTGAACCATAAAATCGGATTTATCCTTTCAACGAATAACCAATAACTGATAAGAAATAACTGCTCTATACCTTCCCGACTTCGTTAATCGATCTGGCAGTCGCCTCATCGGCGCTGCGGATGACTTTTTGATAAGATTCATAACCGCGCAGAACTTCAATCATCTCCGTCATCATTTTGACGACATCAACATTGGAAAGCTCCACAAAACCCTGGCTGACTTTATAATCTTCCGCCTCTTGCGGCGGCGGGGTATTGTCGGCCGGCTTAAACAGGGTGTCACCCATCTTCATTAAGCTGCCGGTTTCCGGAAACTCGACAATGCGCAGGCGACCGACCTGTTGGCCGTCCACGGACACATTGCCGTCTTCATCCACGGCAAATTTTTTATGCTCATAGGCGGCTGCGCTGGCGTCGACCGTGATTTCTCCGCCGTCGCCCAAAACAGGATAGCCGTTGCGGGTTACCAGCACGCCTGCGTCGTTTAGCGTGAAATCACCTTTGCGGGTATAGTGAACACCATCAGGTTTTTGAACACAAAAGAACCCATCGCCGATAAGGGCCAGATCAAAATCATTGCCGGTGTTTTTGAGGCTGCCGTGCGAAAAGTCGGTATACGAAGAAAACTGAAACCAGAAGGACTGGGCCTGGGAAGTGCTCACTTCAGGAGAATCGGGTACGAAAGCGGCCGGCAAATCAGCCGGGTCGATAAACTGAAACTGCCCGTGGTCCATTTTATACCCAACGGTGCTGGCGTTGGCGAGATTGTTCGAAATTATCTGCAGTCGTTTTTCGTAAGCCAAGGCGCCGGAGGCTGCCATGTAGATGCCGCCACTCATGTGTTTACCTCGCTATGCTTTTGCGGTGAAGCCGTTTTTCCCCAGTCCCACAGTTAGGGGTTGGGCGCTGTATTGGGTCAATTGTCCGACATTTTTATCATGCAAGAGATATACCAATGCACCCAACTGCCCGAAACACTTTGCAAGGCCATTTTGCGGGTGAAATGAACCATTTTATTCATCCCGGTGACAATCTTTGCCGGTTTAATAATTCCTTGGGGGAAATTTTTGCCGGTATCCGGGCGATGGCCTTCAATCCTCCGGAAAATCGAAGCCTTTCTCCGGGGACATCGCCACGGGGCAAGGGTGAGGCTCAAGATCGGAAGGGCCCTGATGCCTGCCAGTTGACAGCAGTTACATCAGCTGGGATTTTGTAGATTTTACTATTATTTTTGGAGACTCATCACAAGCTCGATTTCCCCCAGAGGCGTCTTGAGCTCATCGGATATTTGCTTGGCACTCAGTCCCCGGATAGCCAACTGCTGGATCCGGGCCTGGCGGTTGCTTTGGCTGGCTGTTTCCGTCACCCTTTTAGGCGGGTCGGCACCATGGGGGACAGGTGCTGGTGGAAGCCCCTCCTTGGAATCGGGCTCGACATACTTAAGCTTCTGAAATTGCATGACCTTATCGAGATTTCGTCGTTCGTTGGCCGCAACTTGAAGGATATTGGTAAAAGCCAGTTCAACTTGCTGGTCTATCGCTTCTGTGAAAACCTGGAAATTGAAATCCGGACCGGATTGGCGGTTCGCGGATAGCGCATCAGGTTTCATTTTACGCCGGTGATGGCGCATCAAGTAGATTAGGATCAGAAGACATAAAAATATTTGAAGGCCGTCTACCACGATTTGCCAATGCTGCAACAGTTTAATTATCATCTCAACTCCTCGTCGCTGAAAACGTCCGCCATTGACTTTTTAGACCCGTATGTCGATTATCCTTTTACCCCGGGGGGTTGGCGGATTTGTTTCTTCATCCGGAAGATGCGTTGCCGCAAGCCCCTGCGACGGCGATATTTCCGTCGCAGGGGTGATTTCCGACGGCCTTACGCCGTGCTTTGGATGTTTCTTCTTTTTTTTCTTTTGTTGGCCCTGCGGATTGCCTCTAAACGGCGGTTGCTGGCCGTTGCGAGATCGGCGATCCACCGCCTTGACCCGTTCGGTGGATGGCAGCAAGGGAGAAATTTTGTTAAATTGTATGTTGTCCACCATGGCACTACCTCTGGTAGAGTCTGGCAGGCACCTCCGAACCTGTTCGTTTTATCGCAGATTACCCTGCATTCTATTCGCCTATTAGTTTTTCTTTTTTAAGTTTGGCCCGCAGGCGTAGAATCGCCTGGGAGTGAATTTGTGAGACCCTGGACTCGGTGATGTTAAGGACCTTGCCTGCTTCCTTCATGGTGAGTTCTTCCAAATAATACAAAGAAATAACCAGTTTTTCTTTTTCAGGCAGCTGTTCGATGGCCCTTGCCACGGCTTCCTTTAGCTCCTTTAATTTTGTCAGGGTAAGGGCATTATCATCATTATCAATAAGATAACTTAAGAGTTTTTCCTTCTCATCCCTGGAAGAAAACCCCAGTTCCTCGAAGCTGATAAAGGATATGCTGGACATCTGTTTGGTGCGGTAGACCTGTTCGACATCGATCCCCAGCTCTTCGGCAACTTCAAGATCATCGACTTCCCGTCCCAACTTTTGCTCCAACCGCATGCATGCGTTCTCCAGATCTCTTATTTTGCGGCGATTCGAGCGGGATAAGAAATCCCGTGATCGCAGCTCACTGAGAACGGCGCCTTTGATCCGGAAAACCGCATATGTCATGAATTTATTGTCACGGCTGGGATCATAGCGATCAACCGCCTGGATCAATCCGATAACGCCCACATTCATGAGATCATCAATATCAATGGTGGAGGGCAAGTGAACGGCGATCCGATGAACTATCCGCTTGACGTACGGCAGATATTCCGTAATCAGTTCATCCCGGTAGGCGGCGTCATTCTTGACGGTTTTTTTCACAGTTGTCTGGGCGGTTGCCATAAGCTAAAATCTCCAAAATGAAATGACGATTGTCAAATCAGATACTGGTCTGAACCAGGTGTTTCCAGAATAAATTGCTTGCCCCCTGTGGAAGCTTTTGCGGCGGTGAATTCGCTATTTTTCTAGCCAGGTCTCGGAAACATCTGCTGGCCTGGGTATCCGGATATAACTCGCTGACTATTTTCTGATTTTTGACCCCTTTGGTGACCTTGTCATCGTATAAAATGCATCCCAGATAGTCGCTGGTAAGATCCAAAAACCGATCGGTCACTAGATGCAATTGCCGGAAAACCTCACGCCCCTCTTCAGGACGGGTGGTCATGTTTACCAACAGTTTGCACACCTTCTCCGAATATTTTAACGACAGTACCTTCATGAGAGCATAGGCATCGGTAATTGAAGTGGGCTCGGGTGAAACCACCACCACGATTTCCTGGGCCGTGGCATTAAAATCCATCACGTTGGAGGAGATGCCCGCAGCCGTATCAATAAACAGGACGTCAACACTGTTAACCAGGCTATCCAATTGGGTGAAGATATCGATTTTCTGTTCCCGCGTCAGATTGGTAAGCTCCTGTATACCCGAAGATGCAGGCAAAATCTTCATTCGCCCCGGGCCTTCAACCAGAATTTCCTCAATGTTTTTTTCCCCCAAAATCACGTGGGACAGGTTGTATTTCGGGGCCAGCCCCAGCAGGACATCCAAATTTCCCAACCCCAGGTCGGCGTCCAGTATCAGAACTTTCTTCCCTAATTTGGTAAAGGCATAGCCTAAATTGGCCACGATACTGGTTTTACCAACACCGCCCTTGCCGCTGGTAATGGCGATCACCCTTGCTTTGGGCCCACTGCCGCTGCGGTTGGTTGTTGTGGGGCCCCGACCTTTTTGACCTCGGCGGCGGTTTAGGCTGATCACCTTGTTCGAGACATCTTTCAAGCTCATTGTGGATTTGTCTCCTGCTGGTTATAATGATGAGTGGCGATAACCGGCATACCGCATCATCTCTGTCTTTAATTGGTTGTTTCCAAATCCGCCCGAGGCGGATTACACCCGCAACGATCAAAGCACTGACGTGCTTTTGTCTTCCCCCGCCCATAAGGCGGGAAAATCCAAGCCAGCCGCTTTGCGGGTGGTCGTTGACTCACTGCCAGGGTTTTTGGGGTTACGGTCCGGATTACAGCTGCGACACGGCAAAAAATTCTGTGTTTCAGCTTCCTGGGCATCGTCAAACTTAACGCTATTTTCAGTTTTTATTCTCTTGGCCCACTTACAATCCGGGGTATGATAAACATCGGAATTCCTGTTGGCCACAAAATAGGGTCGCGCGGTGGCTTTCATTTCACTGGTCTGCATGTTTGCCTTGCAGGCGTTGGCGGTATCCACCGCATGTGCGCCCTGCCGGCTGCGGGAGCTAAAGAGCAGATCGACCAGCCGCTGCACGGTGCCGGCTTCAATATCGTCCGGCACCTTGCGCCCGCCACAAAGAAAGGAAAGGGGCAGATTGGTTTGAATCAGCACATTGACGATATTGCCGAAAACACAGCTCTCATCTGTTTTGGTAACCAACAGCCGATCGATGCCAATTTCCTGGAAAGTTTTGGATATGGCCAGGCAGTCTTTTTCTTTGGTGGTCGCGCTCAGAATCAGCTGGGTTTTCAGACCGGTTATCCCAGCCAGGCAAGCTTTAAGCTCTTCAATGTGTTCTTTATTTTTAGGATTTATACCGGGCGTGTCGATCAAGATGGTTTTTTTGTCCTTGAATCGCCTCAGGGCCTTTTTCAAATCGACTGCATTGGCCGCAGATTGGAGAGGAATCCCGATTATCCGGGCGTAGGCCTCCAGCTGTTTGACCGCGGTAATGCTGTAATTGTCAATGGTAATCAGGCCAACGCTACCCGGGCTGGCTTTAGCCTGCCGGGCGGCCAGCTTGGCAATGGTGGTTGTTTTGCCCACGCCGGTGGTGCCCACCAGGGCCACAATGGTCTGCTTTCCGGCCACAAAAGGATCCCTGTCGGTGCGCACCCCCATGTCTTCCAGAAGGGAAGCGATGTGCGGTTTGATGTCACCATTGGACAAAATGTCCTCCGAAGCCGGTATGCGTCTTATCTCCTCGATGAGCTCGGAGGCGATGCCGCGATCCACTTCCTGTCCTAATATCTGCTGATACAACGATGACAAGGCCCTGGCACTGCTGCGGGAAGATGGTGTTTTGCCGGAATCGATTTTGGCTCGGGAAACACCATTTGCCGATGGATAATCCGATCGGGTCTGATGGTATCTTTCCCGGGTCGATCCGGTGGTGTTCATCTCTTCCGGCTTCTCCCGGCGGTATGACTTACGGCCGATGGACCGGGTAACAAATCTTTCTCCGGACAGCTGATTATCAACCGCCGCCGATACTTCCACCCCGGCATATTTCAACGATCCGAAAAAGCCTTTGCCTTTCCTTAAACTGCGGGCTGACAGGATCACGGCATCAGCGCCAAGCTCCTCTTTTACCTTGCGAAGGGCAGTGGTCATGTCTTTGGCTTCAAATCTTTTAATTTGCATCTGATAACTCCAGTGAGCCTATGGATTGTATTTCAACATTACTGAGTATCTCGTCATAGGACAGTACCGCGATGTTCGGTATGAATTGGTCAATCAGTTTTTTAAAGTGACCTCTGATCTGAGCCGAGCACACAATCACCGGCTGATAATTCAACCCAGACGCTTTTTCCATAACCTGTACCAGGTTATTTACAATTTTCCGGCCTGTATTTGGATCCATTGCAAAATGGCTGCCCTGTTCCGTTGGTTGAACGGCCGCCGCGACAGCCGATTCAACGCTGTGATCCAGGGTGATAACGGCCAAGATGCCATCGGCATTCTGATGCAGCTTCGTTATGGTTCGGGCCATTGCCTGGCGGACATACTCGGTCAACAAGTCAAGATCTTTGACCAGCGCCGCCCAATCGGCCAAGGTTTCAAGTATCAGCAACAGATCACGGATGGGAACCTGCTCCCGTAACAGATTTTGCAGGACCTTAACGACCCCTCCTAAAGACAGGTAATTGGGAACCAATTCCTCCACGACCTTGGGATGGGAGTCTTTGATGTTGTCCAGCAGTTGCTGGACTTCCTGCCGGCCAAGAAACTCGGGGGCGTGGCGCTTGACGATTTCCGACAAATGGGTGGTCATTACGGCAGCCAGGTCGACAACCGTATATCCTTTGGCCAGAGCCTTTTCTTTGGTGTCTTCCCTTATCCACAGTGCGGGCAATCCGTAAGTGGGCTCATGGGTCGGAATGCCATCGATCTTCTCATCAGCCGTACCCGGGTTCATTGCCAGATAACAATTGGTCATCAATTCTCCGCGGGCGATTTCATTGCCTTTTAGCAGGATGGCATACTCGCCCGGCTTCAGCTGCATGTTATCCTGGATATGAACCGGCGGTACGATAATGCCCATGTCGTAGGCGACCTGCCGCCGGATGGATTTGATTCGATCCAGCAATTCACCATCCTGTTCGGCGTCCACCAGCGGGATCAGGCCGTATCCCACTTCAATGGCCAATGTGTCCAGCAACGGTAAAGCGTCCAGATGTTCTACCGGCACTTCCCGTTCTTCAGCCGCTTCAGCCTCCTGTTCGGCACGGATTCTCTGCTGGGTGGCCCTGCGCACGAAATAGGCCAAACTGCCGGCCAATGTCCCCAGCACCCAGAAAGGTATCAACGGCAGCCCGGGAATAACGCCGAACCCGAACAGAACCGCGGCTGTGACACCAATGGCCCGCGGCTGAAACAAAACTTGGGATGTAATTTCCGCGCCCAGATTGGACTCGGCCCCGGCCCGGCTGACAATAATGCCGGCCGCCGTTGAAATGATCAGGGCCGGAATCTGGGTAACCAGGCCGTCACCGATCGTCAGCAGGGTATAGGTTTGGGCGGCATTGGCAAAAGACATCTGGTTCTGAAACATACCGATGGCCAGGCCCCCGATGATATTGGCCAGGGTAATGATAATGCCGGCAATGGCATCCCCGCGGACAAATTTGTTGGCGCCATCCATGGCACCATAATATTCGGCCTCCCGTGCAATCTCATCCCGGCGCAACCGGGCTTCCTGCTCATTGATCAGCCCGGCATTCAGATCGGCATCGATGCTCATCTGCTTGCCGGGCATGGCATCCAAGGTGAAGCGGGCGGCCACTTCTGCAATTCTTCCCGCACCTTTGGTAATTACCATAAAATTGATCACCACCAGGATAATGAAAACTATGATTCCCACTAAATAGTTGCCACCGACCACAAAACTGCCGAAGGCCTGGATAACCTTGCCCGCCGCCATGGCCCCCTCGTTGCCATGAAGTAAAATTATCCGGGTGGAAGCGACATTCAGCGACAGCCGGAAAAGGGTGATCATCAGCAGGATGGAAGGAAAGGCCGACAGCTCCAGGGGACGCAAGGTGTACATGGAGGCCAGCAAAATGATGAGGGCAATGGTGATATTAAACGATATCAAAAGATCCAGCAGTGCCGGCGGCAGGGGTATCACCATAAACACCAGAATTCCCACCACGGCTAACGCAATGGTTAGATCACTGCTTTTGGTCAGTGCCGGCAGCTGCCCGGCTATTTGGTTTTGTCCTGCTAGTGCCATTTTTATGAATGAAGACTGACGAATGGCGAATGGCGAATGATGGTTGTCGCTTCGCTCCGTCTTTTACTATGTTTATTTCTTAAAGGTATTTAGGCTCCCCGTTTTTCAATTGGCATTTTTCTGTAACTCGACATTCGTCATTCGTCGTTCGTCATTCCCGACGATACATTCCCTTGAGCCGGTAGACATATGCCAGCACTTCGGCCACCGCACGGTAGAGTTCGGCGGGAATGTAGTCGCCCAGCTCGACCATTTTATAAAGGGCTTGTGCCAGCGGTTTATCTTCAACCAGCGGAACCTCATGCTCCGCGGCGATTTCCTTGATGCGCTGAGCCACATGGCCGGCGCCTTTGGCCAGCACCTGCGGTGCAACCATTTTGGCCGCATCAAATTTTATTGCAATGGCCAGATGGGTCGGGTTGGTGATGACGACATCCGCTTCGGGCACGGCTTCCATCATACGCCGTCGGGCCATTTCCAGTTGCATGCTGCGGATTCTCGACTTGACTTTGGGGTCACCGTATGTCTGTTTCTGCTCATCTTTGACTTCCTGCTTGGTCATTCGCAGATCCTTTTCGTGCTGCCAGCGCTGATACAAAAAATCCAGGGTTGCCAGAACGATCAGGGCCAGGCAGACAAAAAAGCCTATTTTCAGCGCTACCCGCGCAATAAACACAAGAATTTGGCCCACCTCCTGGTGAATGAGCAGCGGGAATGCATCCATGTCGCTTTTCACAAGCACATAGGCAATGGACCCGATAATCAGCAGCTTGACGAGGGACTTGGCCAATTCCACCAAGGCTTTCAGCGAGACGAAACGCTTGATTCCGGCAATCGGATTTAGCTTGCTGAGCTTCGGGGCCATGGCCTCGCTGCTCAGCTGAAAGCCGACCTGCATAATATTGGCAACCAGCCCCAAAATGGCCAGCGGTAACACAAAGGGGATCAGAATCGACAATAATCTTTCCAGCAATTCCATTGAAAAAACACTGGCGTCGTTGATGCTTTCAAACCTCAACGTCCCGATGTTTTGAAAGACCCTTCTGATCACTTCCGACAGGTTCCAGAACATCCAGGAGCCTGCAAAATAAAAAAAGCCCAATGACCCCAGCAAGATCATCGCCGAAGAGACTTCCCGGCTCATGGCGACCTGGCCTTTTCGTCTGGCATCCTCCCTTTTCTTGGGAGTTGCTTTTTCGGTTCTTTCCTGCCCCGAGGTTTCTGGCATTTTTTATCGTCTCGAAGTTTCTATCGGGTTAATACGCCTACAAACGATGTCAATGTAAGCATCGGGATTAGGTCATCGCCTTGAGCATCAGGACTATATTTTGGCCTAAACCGCTAAAAATATTCTGCAGAAATGCAGAAAAATATGGCAGACTGAAGCCGAGAAACAAAAGCCCAACCCCAATTTTAAGCGGCATGGCGACAATAAACACATTCATCTGCGGCACCGTCCGGGCGATCAGCCCGAAGGCGACGCTGGTAACCAGCATAGCCGCGATGACCGGGGCTCCCACTTGAATGCCGATCACGAAGACATCCCCGGACATTTTTATTATTTGCGCCAGCAAAGAGCCGTTAAAACTGGCACTGAAAGGCGGAACTATTTGAAAACTCTGTGTCAGAGCCTTGATAAACCAGTGATGGGCGTTGATGGTTACAAATACCAGTAATCCGAATAAATTCGTAAATTGGGCTAGCAGCGGCACCTGCTGACTGCCGGATGGATCCATCACATTGGCGAGGGCCATGCCCATTTGATATCCAGCCAATTGCCCGGCCAGCTGAATGCCTGCAAAAATTAATTTGACCGCGAATCCTATCACCATTCCTATCAAAATCTCAGTGATCACCCTCACCCCCAGCAGGAAAACATTGCTCAGCATGGGCAGGGGATCCAGCTCCAGCATTGGAAACAACACAATGCTGGTCGCAAAGGCCAGAGCAACTTTAAAAAAGAGCGGTATGCTATTGCTGTCAAAGACAGGCATAAACATTAAAATGGCAGCCACCCTGATAAAAACCAAAAAAAACAATTGCAGCTGGGGCAATGAAATGTTCAAAGAGATCATATTGCACTTTATCGGTCGGTATCGAGTCACTTGCTTTAGCCCGGTTCCCGATGGGTGTTACCGGACGTAAAGCATCATATTTTCAAACAGATTTTCAGTAAATACCACCATGGTCTGCATCATCCAGGGAAAGAAAAAAATAAGGGCCACGGCCACGGCCAGCATTTTGGGTATAAAGGTCAGGGTCATTTCATTGATGGATGTGGCCGCCTGAAAGATGCTGATCAGCAGGCCGACCCCCAGTCCGGCCAGCAGCATGGGGGCCGCCAGCAAGATCGCGGTCTTGATGGCGTCAAAAAAAAATCCGGTTATAAAATCTGGGGTCATGGTTTCTCGATTTTATTTTTTAGTGAATGTTAGGTGTTACGAGTTGCGGGTTACGCGTTCTGATGAGACCGATATCTGTCCCCTCGCCGCGCACCACGCAACGCGTAACTCGCAACCAAAAAGCCATTAGCAACCGCTTTGGAACACACAGTTCTCCAGTTAAGCGAATCCTTTGACTAGACTTCCGACTAGCAAATACCACCCATCGGCCAGCACAAATAGCATCAGTTTAAATGGCAGCGACACCATAATCGGCGGTAGCATCATCATGCCCATTGACAGCAGGACGCTGGCCACTACCATATCGATGATTAAAAATGGCACATACAGCAACAAACCGATCTGAAATGCGGTTTTCACCTCACTGATGATAAAGGATGGAATCAGCACGTTCGTGGGAATGTCGGCAACATTATTGGGACGCTGCAGTTTGGCAATGTCGACGAACAGGGCGAGATCTTTTTTCCGGGTCTGCCGAAACATGAACTCCCTTAAGGGCGCGGCCGCATTCTCCAATGCCTGCTGGTTGCCGATTTTTTTGTCCAGGTACGGTTGCAACGCATTTTGATTGATTTGGTGCCAAACAGGCGCCATTACAAAAAAAGTCAGAAACAACGCCAGGCCAATCATCACTTGATTCGGCGGCATTTGCATGGTGCCCAGGGCACGCCGCAGCAGTGAGAGAACGATGACAATCCGTGTAAAGGAGGTAACCATAATCAGGATTGCGGGCGCCAGCGAAAGGACCGTCATCAGCAGAAATATCTGCAAGACAACCGTCGGCGCACCCGGCTGTTGGTCACTATCCAATCCGATACTGAAAAACGGAGTTGAAAAGTCGGGCTCAGCACCCCAACTGGCACCGGGCGCAAGGATTGCCCCACCAACGATAACCAGCGTTAGCATACAGCGCAGACAGACTCCGGAATTCGCAGGCCGGATCGTCCCCATCGAGTTTCGGCGCTTGAAGGCCGCACCCAACATCTTGTAATTGGTTTTATGGACGTTATCGTTGCGCAACATAAATCCTCGGGAATTGAGGGTTCGCAAAAACGAGCCCTTTATCCACCATTTTTAGCCTGCTTGATGCGGGTGGTCAGCCGTTGCAGATGATCGGAAAATGACACGGCGGACCGCGGTGTATTTTCTTTGATACCATCTAATACAGTCTGGTCCTCAATTTTGGTCAGCAAGTTGATTCGATCATTAGAAATCCCTAAAACCAGGACTGTTCCGGGCACTTCGACCAGGGCAATATTTTTTTTCATCCCTATATACTGGCTGGCAATCACCCGGATGAGGGGGCTGCCGGATCCGCCGGCATCCCTTTTCAAAAAGCGCTTCATTAAATAAAAGGCAACCAGCAATGCGCCAACGACGACGGCCAGCGCCGTTAGCATCTGCAGGGTGGTTGATAGGGCATCCGGTGCGGTGGTCATCGCAAGCCCTCGACACGTTCCATGGGGCTGATCACTTCGGTCAGACGAACGCCGTATTTCTCATTGACCACCACGACTTCGCCTCTGGCGATCGGTTTCCGGTTGGCCAAAATCTCAAGGCTTTCACCCGCCAGTTTCGACAGCTCGATGACGGAGCCCTGCCCCAGTTTGAGCATGTCGTTGATCAGCATTTTCGTTCGTCCCAGCTCGACGGTTATGTCCAGCGGAACATCGAGTAGAAATTCCATATTCACGGCTGACTCACTGTCGTGGGAATCTTTGCCGGCCGGGGCGTCAGCCGCATGGTGGGCCTTATCCTCAGCCTGGGCGCGAGCAGGTTCATCCATCCCGGCTGGCGGGGATTCTGGCTGTGCGTTGATATCTTCGGTTGCGGCCATAACTAGTTTTCGCCTCCATTCTTGTGTAGCAGAGCTGCTATTTCGACGGCACGGTTGCCTTTGATAATGCCGGGAAAACCCAGATATTTCGGAACATGATCAACCGTAAGGGTTATAAGATCCTCGGGTCCGGTATTGAGCTGTAAAACGTCGTCAACCTGAAGATCCAGAAGCTCCTTGACACTGCGGTTGGTAACCCCCAGCTCTGCAATGACGGTTACCGGGGTGCCCCGCAAAAGGCTCTGCAACTGCTCACTCCAGGTATGCTCCTGGTTTTTATTGCGAAGATACTTGGATGAAAGCTTGTCCTTGATCGGCTCCAGCATCAAGTACGGAATGCACATGTGAAGGTTGCCGGAGAATTCTTTGCCTTTAACGGCAAACACAATCACCACCATCAAATCGTTCGGAGAAGCCAGATGAACGAAGTCCGGTTTGATTTCAGCCCTTTTTATTTCGATGTGAATCGGGTCGATGGCCTTCCAGGCCTGTTGCAGATGGGCCAGTACATCCAGGGCAAACTTTCGGATCATGCGCTGTTCAATCAGGGTAAATTCACGCATGCGTTCAGTCGGTTTACCTTCGCCGCCAAACATGCAGTCGATCAACGAATAGACCAGCCTGGGTTCGATGGCGAGCATGGCAGCACCGATCAGCGGCGCCATGCTAAAAATCGTAAAGCTGGTCGGGCTGGAAAAGGCGCTGATGCATTCCTGATATTTGACCATTTCGGTGGAAACAAACTCCACTTCCAGGGATCGCTGAAGCACGGATGAAAGGTGGGCTTCAAACAGCGTCGCAAATTTATCATAGACTTCCTCCAGGGCATAAAATTGATCTCTCAACATTATGTTCTGGGAAGTGAGATTGTAGCTTACGACTTCCGCCTCGGATTTGGCTTCTTCCTCAAGATCGACCTCTCCGCTGTCCATCGCCGACAACAGGGCATCGATTTCTTCTTGAGTTAAGATTTGGTCAGACATACCCGCACGCCCCTATTGAACCACAAATTCTTTAAAGTAAATGTTGGTAATCTTTCCCTTAAGCAGATAAGCGTTCATGGTTTCCATGATCTCATCTCTGAGCGCCGTTTTACCTTGCACCGTGCTGATATCCTCAAAACGCTTGGTCGGCAAAATCATTAAAATGCTGTCTCTAACCTGAGGCAGCCGCTGGCTGACCTCGGATTCCATTTCGGGATTGCCCAGCTCCAGGTCCATGGTAACCCTTAAATACCGATTACCGCCTTTATCAGCCAGATTTACAATGAACGTTTCCAGCGAAAAAATGGGACCCACCGGATGGTCCTGGTTACTCGTTGAACCGTCTTGAACGCTGGCATTGGCCATACTCTGGGCGTTCAGAGCCGACAATTTGTTCCACATCATAAACAGCCCGCCGCCCAACCCGAGCAGCAGCAGCATCATGACACCAATGAGTAATACGAGTATTTTATTTGACATGTTAAATCTAACCCTCCGTTGCCAGGACAATTTCCACCCGTCGGTTTTTGGTCCGGTTCCTCACCGTATCATTGGGCACCACCGGCCTTGTTTCGCCGTAACCAACAGCAGAAAGCCTTTGGGGATTGATTTTGCCGGCTTCGGCAAAATATTTTACAACATTGACGGCTCTTGCGATCGACAATTCCCAGTTCGAGGGATAGCGAGCCGTGTGAATCGGTACATTGTCGGTATGCCCTTCGACCCGAACCGGATAGGGCGTTTTCTGGATCAAGGCGGCCAATTTATCCAAGAAGGTAAATCCGCCGGGATTTATCTCGGCTTTACCGAAATCAAAGAGCAGGAAGTCCTCGAAGGTAATATGAGCGCCCTGATTCGAATAACTGACATTGATGCCCGGCTCGGCCGCAAACGCTTCAAGGACGTCACCGATGGGATGGGATTCCTGCTGTTCGTCGACAGGCGCGCCATCACCATCGGCCTGCTGCAATATTTCTTCATTATCCAGATCCTGGCGGGAATCCTTGATCTCGATGGATGCCTGCGAGCCGGCACCCAGGATTCCTAATCCCGATTGCAGGGCGTTTTTAAATTCACCAAGCGCCTGGGTGTTTACCGATCCCATGGTGAACAGCAGTACAAAAAACACCATCAACAAGGTGACCAGGTCGTTGAAGGTGGTGAGCCACCCGGGACCGTCGTTACTGCTTTGGCGCGATAGGCGCATCTTTTTTTTGTTCACAGGGCTTCCTCTACCGGATTGGGTTTCTGATCGGAATGCAGGAAGATTATCTCGACCCTTCGGTTTTGGGCACGGTGCTCAATGCTGTCGTTGGGCACCATGGGTTGAAACTCACCGAACCCGACTGCTGACATGCGTTGGGAGGAAATCCTGCCGGTTTCCAGAAAAAACCGCAATACATTCACCGCCCGGGCGGTGGACAATTCCCAGTTGGATGGAAACTGGACTGTTTTTATGGGCAAATTGTCGCTGTGGCCTTCAATCCGGACTTCAAAATTGGTTCGGGCAATGATATCCCCAACTTTTTGGAGCAGGGGAACCGCCTGCGGTGATATGTTGGCCACCCCGACATCAAAAAGCGCGCGATCGGACAGACGCATTACAAGTCCTTTGGTAGAATACGCCAGGGTGATATCTTTTTCTTTTTTCAGCCGCTCGTTTAGCTCTGCTAATTCGGAAAAAAGCTGAGCCAGCTTGTCATTGCTGTCGACGATATCGGCCGACTTGGGAAGAACGGTTGCGCCCGAATCGAATTTCAAACCGCCCGGCATAATGCCAACGGCATCGACGAATGATTTCACAAAGCGCATAATCTTGGCTTCTTCCATGGTCGAAAAAGAGCTCAGCATTATGAAGAAACAAAGCAGGATCAGGACAAATCCGGAGTAAACAATTTCCCAGCCCCCCCCGGCAGGGCCTTCATTGCCTTTTTTTCTCTTATGCTTTTTCGAATCACCCATCTAATATTGTTCTTTTCTTTAGCTTAACCGGTTAGGATATGTTTCCTTGATTTTCCCATTCGCAAAAAAAGTCAATTAAATGCCAAATAACAAATCCCAAATTCCAGACAAATCTCAAAATTCAATGACCGAAATCCCAAACTTCTGGTTTACGCTAGTGGAATTTCGAATTTGGATATTGTTTGTCATTTGTTTATTGGTGCTTGTAATTTTATCAATCACGGGCTCAACCGTAATTTAGATATAGCGTTCTGCTTGTTTGTGGTTCTCGTAGGTCAAGTTATGTCTATGCTCCGGCCATTTCAGCGGCGGCCTCCATACGTGCTTTGGGAGCAATAAACGCCTTGAGCTTTTGTTCCACCACCCGGTGATTGTCGCCGGACTGGATGGATATGACACCTTCGAGTACCATTTGCTTCGTCAGGATTTCCTGCTTGCTGCGGGTTTTGAGCTTGCCGGCAACCGGCAGGAAAACGAGGTTGGCCAGAAGGGTGCCGTAAAAAGTGGTTAAAAGCGCCACTGCCATTGGGGCCCCGATCTGGCTGGGGTCTTCCATTTGCATCAGCATCTGAACCAGCCCGATGATGGTACCGAGCATACCAACCGCCGGTGCAAATGTGCCCATGGTGCTAAAGATTTCAGAGCCCAGGCGGTGGCGCTCTTCAAGATAGATTATCTCGGTGGTCATAACGTCTTCAATCGAGCTGGATTCCATCCCGTCTATGGCCATCTGAATGCCTTGCACCAAAAATGGATCTTCAATATCCGCCAGCTGGGATTCAAACGATAGAATCCCCTCCTGCCGGGCCTTTTTGGCAAATCCCGAGATCAAGGGGATCAGGTCGCTGACGACCTGGGATTTATGCATGAATACGTTTTTGGCCACATTGAAAACGCTTAATACATCCTTCAGGGGATAGGCCAGCAGAGTGGCCCCCATGGTTCCGCCGCAGACGATCATTAAGGAAGGGGCGTTCACGAACCAGGAGCCGTCGCCCCCCACCATAATGGAGACGATCACCAAGCCGAAGGAAACCAGGATTCCGATCAGTGTTGCAATGTCCAATCGATTTTCCTCTGTTCATGGGTTGAGTTGATTGTTGTTGCCGTCGACCGTCGACCGCTGACAGCAAGGATGTGGGCAGGGTCGGACCGGTCCCTCATGGAACACGGCTAAGTTCCTAGCGGCATCTATAGAAAGCAAGTATTGTGCCACAAAGAGGTGTGAGATGGCCGCTGAACAGGGTGAATCATCCAGCGGCCTGGCAGATGGCTCCTGAGGAGAAAAAGTTTGGAAATTTAGGAGGTTAGAAATCAAGCCCAGCTTCAAAAAATCCTCATCTGGCGGCCGGACCAAGCACCATGACCGGTGCGGATTCTGATGTCAATTTTGGCGGATGCCAGTCAAGTCTTTGACGATGATCTGCGGTTAAAATTTCGGGCTGCGGCTATAAAATTCGGTCTTCTTTCGTAGAACCATCGAAAATCGCTCCGGTATCTGTAGTGCTTCGGCCGGCACAGTTTACCGCACGGCGATATTCAACAATCCGCTGGGAAACTTCTTCCATCGGTTCTTTAACCATGATCCGGTCATTATTGGTAAATGTGATGACCGTATCCGGTGTAGATTGCAAGGATTGAATTTTTTCGACATTTATCACCATTACCGAATCATTTAGGCGGGTTACTTTGATCATGGCATGTCACCTGTAAATATAGTTTATATAATCGTTAGCCGGACTGCATGATTCGCCGGCTGGCGGCTGGAAAGCTATAAAGCTGGAAGGCTGAAGATGTTATTGCCTCCTGGCATTCCAGCTTCCAAGCCTGCCGGCGAGTTACCATCTGACATTAGCGTTTAAGGTTGATGAGTTCCGAAAGGATTTCATCGCTGGTCGTGATCACCCGGGAGTTGGCCTGAAAGGCCCTTTGGGTGGTGATCATTTTAACAAATTCCTGGGCCAGGTCCACATTGGACATTTCGATGGCCATGGGTGAAATGCTACCCAGACGGCCGTCGCCGGATACGCCGGGCAGCGGCTGGCCGGAATTCAGTGACTCAGTATAGAGATTTTTTCCCATTTTATTCAGACCGTCGTAACTGGGAAAATCAGCCAGAGCGATCTGATAGACCGGCATCAGTTGACCGTTGGAATAGGAAGCCGTTACAACACCACTCTCGTCGACCGAGATACCCCGCAGCACACCGGCCGGATATCCGTCCTGATACTGGAAGGTGGTAGATGAGGGGTTGGCATAGCTGGTCACATCGCCATTGGTAGCGCCTGTCGCCGCGGTGCCGCCATAGAGATCCCAGACGATATCCTGGGTGGGATCGGCCCCATTGGTGAAAGGGATATCGCTGAAAGTAATGTCGGTCCCGGAGGCCGGCAACAGGGCCCCGCTGGCATCAAAGGCAAGTATGTCCCCGGCTCCGCCGCCGGCGATGGTCTCATTGCCGACACCGACAAAGCTGGCCGGGACCGTAGCCTCCCAGCCCCACTCGCGGCCGGTTCCGCCGCCGACGACCTTGGTAAACGTGAGGGTCAAGGGAACGGCGTTGCCCAGAGAATCATAGACCGTCATCGTCGTGGCATAGTTATCCCCAATGGCAGCGCCCGCATCCAGATTGATATCAGCGGTGATGGTCCGGGTATAATAGGGCGGCGCTACTCTGTTGCCGGGGATGCTGACATCGGCCATGCTGAGAAGGGCACCGGTAAGCGGATCGATCTCGTAACCCTGAACAACGTAGCCGTCCGGATTGACCAAATCACCGACTTCGTTCAGATAGAACTGGCCGGCCCGGGTGTAATAAGACGCTCCGGAGGCATCGTTAACGATGAAAAAGCCCTTGCCGTTGATGGCCAGATCCGTGGCACTGCCGGTATTTTCGAGCGAACCCTGGGTCCACAGCGCACTGGTCCCCCAGACTTCGACACCGCGGCCGATGTTGCTGCCGGTGGAGCCTCCCAGGGACTGGCTGAGCACATTGGCAAACGCCGAGCGGTTGCCCTTAAAAGCGGTGGTGTTGACATTGGCGATGTTGTCGCCGATAACAGTCATGGCTGTTGCATTGGCGTTAAGCCCTGAAATTCCAGCAAATAATGAGCCTATCATTCTTATCTTCCTCCATTGGTTAATGGTTTTTGAATGTACAATTTCGACTTTTAATTTTGATTGGTTGTTTTCAATCCGGGTGCTATGCACCCGTTTACAACCGCAACGATTAAGGCACTGACGTGCTTTTGTCTTCCCCCGCCCTAAGGGCGAGAAAATCCAAGCCACCCGCTATGCGGGTGGTCATTGACTCTCGATCGCACCGACCTCAACGATGTCGCCCAGGGCAACCTTCTGCCCACCGGCGATCACGTAAGTGACATTGTTTTCAAAGAAGACCTTGTTAACCAGACCATTGAAAAAAGTGGTGGCCTCGATAGTTTTCCCGTTGGCATCGGCGGCCTGAACCTCGAAGGTATAGCTTCCGGGAGCGGATGCATTGCCGTTTTGATCCGTTCCGTCCCAATACAGGGTGTGGTGTCCGGCAGCAAGGTTCTGACCTTCAAAAGACTTAACGTAATTACCGGTCTGATCATAAATACTGACCACCACCAGTGCGGCATCACCGTCCAGTTTAAACCCGCATCCCGCCGGCTGATCGCCCGTGTATTGAAGTGACTTGCCGTTGGCGGTAATTTCTTTGCCAATCAGTGAAACCGCCTGGGAATTATTGATGGAGGCCTGGAAAGCCTGGAGTTGTTTCAAATTGTCATTTACATTGCCCAGCTGCTCTAATGAGCTGAACTGGGCCAGCTGGGCCGTAAACTCCACGCTGTCCGTGGGATCCAGGGGATCCTGATTCTGCAACTGGGTGATGAGCAGGCTCAGAAAGGCATCTTTGTCCAGCTCTTGGGTCGGTCCGCCGGCACTTTGGGCTGCACCGGCTGTGATTGAATCGGTAGCGGATGGTATCATCTGAATATTACCTTTAGATTATGTTGACATTAACTGGTATGCCCTCGTTTGATCAGGCAAAATAATCCACGGTCGCGGGGCCTCCCGCCCTCCGGGAGAACCGCTTCGGGAGCTCAGGTTGTTCTTCGCGCTCGTTGCCACTATCATTGGCATCAGCCCTGTGGCGCCGGTTACCGGCATGTTCCATATTTTCCTGTGGGTGTTTGTTACCCTGGGAGTCACGGGAAACGGACACATCCACTTTGTCGACCTCCAGGCCTTGCTGCTGCAATTCGGCTTTCAGCTGCTGAACGCTGTTTTCGATCATATCTTTGACGAATCCGAATTCGGTCAGGATTTTTACGGTCACCTGCTGGTTGGCCGTGATCACCTGCATGCGGACATGGCCCAAAAACTCGGGTTTCAGGTCGATCCGGGCCTCATGCTGCCCGTCTCGTACCTGGATAACCGCCCGCCGCACGATTTGCTCCATGGTCTGGGGGCGAAGCTCGCGGGGAACGGCCTCGGCCTCCTTGCTCGAAGATGTGCTTTCCAGTGGTTTTTCGAAAGTTTGACTCTGGGAGGCCAGCTGTCCGCCGTCGTTGGTGCCGGCTTCGAGTTTGACCACTTTACTGCCGGCATCCCCGGCGGCAGCAAGATCTGCTTTCAAGGGATTTTCTTTGGCGACCTGGGCATCATTTATCAATTTCGATACCGGTGAGGAGTCGCCCGTCTGAGAGGGTTCCTGCAGGGGCTCGCCGCCGGAACGGTGTCCCTTGTCGGCCGCTGACAGCAAACGGCTTAAATCCCCATTGCTCCTGGAAGTGCCGGTTTTGCCGGCCACCTCAGCTTCGCCACCGATTTCCGGTCCAATGGCCGACGGTGTCGGCCCAGCGTTAATATCCTTGGCGGTCACACCGGCTTCAGCCCCTGCCTGTATATTCGGGTTTAGTTTGGCGGCGGTTTCCCTTGCGGGGCCATCGGATGAAAGCGGAAGTTGGGAATTTGCAGCCGCCCTGACGGCCTCCGGCGATTGAGGGGCGTTATCCGTGCCGGATGCGGCCGGGGACAAAGCCGCCGGGAAGTCGGTCTGGGCTTGGCGGCTGGCGCCCTCGCCGGCCGCAGCGCCGGTGATGCCGGGGGCATTTTCCTGTCCTGGATTAATACCCGCTTTTGGACCACTTTGATCCAGATGGAAAGGACCGGCGCCCATCGCCCGGGCGATGACTTGCCCCAGCCGCTCCAGTCCATCCGCCATTGCCTTGTCCGGGCTTAGCTCTTGGGACTGAATCGCCCCCAGCAACTGCTTTAACGCGGCCAGTCTATTCAGGACTTTTTCAGCCGGGCTGGTCATATGGTCCTGGGCCGATTGGGCTCCGTGCAACGAGCGCTCCCCGCCGGCCGAGATCTTCAGGCCCAATTTTTCGAGCAAGGCCATCAGCCGGCTTAAGTTGACGGCCATCTGCGCCTCGTCGCCTAAAGGCGCCTCGTCTCCGCCATACAACGATGGGGCGTCATCGCCGACGGACTCATTATCACGGTCGGGCCGATCCACCGGGGACCGATCGGTTGGGTCCATACGGCCCGCAGCCGTCGCTTCCTGCCGATGGGACCCCTCAGACCGATTGCGGTCCCGGGACACTTTTCGCAGGGTTGTTAAGAAAGTTTCAGGTTCGGCGCCTTTGGCAGAGTCGGTCGACGCGTTCTTTGAAAAGGGCTCGGAGGCAACCGCGCCGCTTTTATCAGCTCGCATAGTGCAAGGTGGTTTCGGGGGTAGTTTCGGTATAAAAAGCAAATCAGTTGTCATTGTGAGAATTTCCTCGCATCTGAGTTCGTAAAGCGTGTGTACCTATCACATCGGCCTGTCTTGTAGCAGGGAGCGTGCCAAAACTTAATCGCCTTCAAGCCGATTCGCAATTGGGGTGGCAGTACAGATATAATCTACCGTTATTATTAAGCTTTTATTATTTTTATCTGAGTTGATAGATTATCCGGATAGCCCCCTCCTCCGGGCCGGGTCCTGCGCAAACCAATGGGACCAGGCAATTATTGCCCATGGCTGGCAAAGTTTACCGGCTTGTGCGTTGCGGGCTGATGGCAGGAGGAATGTCGAATGACGAATGATGAATGCAGGAATTCTATCGATATTAGGAATCTGTAAAATTTGGCGTAAAGGTAGAGCAGCAGCAATTAGCGGCATTAGCTGGTGGGAGCGGCTTTCCAGCAGCGGTCACATCTTCCGGGCATAACGGGTGGCAGCGACCTCGTCGTTGAATTTACGTTCGGCCCGCATGATTTTCTGCTGGTACGCCAACCACCC
>Ga0209536_100004309_pt1 | contig 22498 bp, 19 predicted proteins | sample DeeMarSeWOR28_12_FD_187461 | JGI IMG/M metagenome (GOLD analysis project Ga0209536, IMG submission 187461) | Marine sediment microbial communities from White Oak River estuary, North Carolina - WOR-2-8_12 (SPAdes) (version 2) | ecosystem: Environmental > Aquatic > Marine > Intertidal zone >... | reverse complement strand
AATTACCTCTTAGACGTACCATTCATGGTACGCTCTCAATGGTGGTTATCGGCTCCGGCCTGTTGTAACCTTAAAAGGATTATGAAAAGAACGCTTCCGAAATTGGCTCAGGCAATCACAACGTTGTTCAAGTCGAAGTGACGACGTACAAGAATACGTGCCCGAGCAACATTTCGACCTTCTCGACCAATGGCAATTCCACGATCCTCCGTGTTGACGGTCACAGATGCTACTCTTGTTCCATCGCGATGCTCAACAATCTTTACACTCTCGACTCTGGCTGGAGCGAGCGCACTCATGACGAAAGCCTCGGCTGTTTCAGCCATCTCAACAACGTCAACTGGGCGACCAAAAGCTTCTGATGCAGCTTTCACATTCACTCCGCCACGACCAATTGCTTTCCCAAGCTGTTTTGGACGAACCACAACAATGATTCGTTCACCCTCATCATCACGAATCACATCAATTGCTGCAGCGCCTGTGATTTGCTCAAACTTGGCGATTAGTGCCATGTCCTCCATAGAGAGCTTAACTCGGCCCAAAAGAATCGCCTCAGACCATTTTTAGAATTTTAGAGTCACCAGGCTTAATCACAGCAATGGCGGAAACCATGAACGGTTTACCTACAGTTTCACCCAAATCCCAAGAGGTCCCCTCAAACTTATGGACCTTAATCTCGGCGAGCTTTGCATACTGCTCTATGTCATCTAATTCATCTTTCGGACAGTTCGAAGCAACGACGACAAGTTTAGCCTTGCCAGTCTTGATGGCGTCGATTGAAGACTTTGTGCCTATCTTGCATTCACCTGTACTTACTGCACTCGCTATTGGTTGATTCAGGCTCATTGTTTGACCTCGTTTGTGTTTGTGGGCAACCCTGACCTAGTTGCGTCAAATGGGTTACTGTTTTAATGTTTCCGCAGTGAACTTTGTGTTAGACTTATCGCTTCCTCTTTCTCTTAGTGGTGGGACTCTGAGGATTCATGAGAAGGTCAATACCTCCTGTTCCAAGAGGAATAAGCTGACCAAGGATTACATTTTCTGTGATCCCTCGAAGTGGATCTCGTGTTCCAGCAATTCCTGCACCCAGTAGATGTTTGATTGTGACCTCAAATGCTGCTCGTGCAAGCGCGCTGTTCTTTGAACCAGATATTCCATGTCTACCAATCTGTCGGATTGTTCCATCTGCAGTCATCATGTCAGCTACGAGAATGATGTGTCTCACATCTACATCCATACCCTGTTCATTGAGTACATTCATAGCTTCCTGTATTATCGCGTTTCTGGTGGCTTCAATCCCAAGTACTTGGAAGATTTCACGGAGGTTGTTTGTGTAGATTTTATGAGGGTTGACTCCTTCAATCTCAAGAGCATCCTGTAAGTTGGAACCCTCTGTGTATAGCACGTATCCATCGGCTTCCTTTCGAATCACTACATGTGTGACATCATTAATACCTTTGACGCGCACTTCACGGATTTTCTCACTTAACTTCTGTAGTTCAGCTAATGATTCATTTGCGGGATATACAAAGATTGTATTCTCTCCCGGTTCAACCTCTCCTTTTCCCTTGATTTTCTCCTGTATGGCTGTTGCAATGGCTTCGACTTCTAAGCCCTTGTCTTCCATTAGTTCAGGATCAAAGCGAATATCAATGGCTTGACGGAGAAGGTCAATTGAAACATTACTCGCAACACTTTCAACTAGTACCATCTCTATGTTCCTAGCAATCGCTTTTGCCTCGTTACGGTCTTCAGATAGTTCCTTCTCCATGTGGATTTTCATAGTAGGTGTGCTTGGATTGTTTCTGGCATCGACAATTTCAATCAATCTAGGAAGACCTTGCGTGACGCTCAGCTCAGCAACACCTGCATAGTGGAATGTACGTAGAGTCATCTGTGTTCCTGGTTCGCCTATACTCTGTGCGGCTACAGTACCTACAGCTTCACCGGGTTCCACAAGTGATCTTTCATACGATTCTATTACGTTATCACAAATCTCATCAAACTCTTTCTTTGTGATATCCAAACCGGAAACCTTAGCCTGTAGTTCTTCAATAACACTTGGAGGAAGTCTACGTTCTTCACTAATGCTCTCAAACCGCTTCTCCATGTGTTTTGTAATTGCTGTACTAACATCCTTGGATACGGGTTTCTTTGCAGGTGGCTTCTTGATTTTTGCAGCTGCTGGTTTCTTCTTGGCTGCGGGTTTCGTTGTGGTTGTCTTCTTCGGAGCAGTCTTCTTCTTGGTTGTTGTGCTCTTTTTGGTTGGTTTTTTCGACATTTTTAGACCTCCACTAATCCATTCTTCCCTTACCTAGGACTTTCTCAATTGCTATGTCGATGTTGACAGAGCGTCCATGATCTGATTTACTTGGGTCAACACCATCATCACCGAAACGGAACTGTACAATACGACCAGGTGCAGTTCTGACTGTACCGTCACTCTCAACTTTCAAGTCCTGAAGAGCCGTCATGAGTCGTCTCTGCATGTATCCTGATGTTGAAGTTCTTACGGCAGTGTCCACAAGACCCTCGCGACCTCCTGCTGCATGGAACCAGTATTCTATTGGATCAAGCCCACTCTTGTAACTCGATGTGACAAATCCTCTTGCACGTGCTCCTAGGTCGCCTCTTTCAAAGTGTGGAAGTGTGCGGCCAATGTAGCCTCTACTAATACGTTCACCTCGAACAGCCTGCTGTCCAACGACTGCAGCCATCTGTGAGAGGTTCAGTCTTGAGCCACGAGCTCCAGTTTGTGCCATAATGACTGCAGCATTCTCAAGACCCAGATGTTCACCCGCAACCTCACCGGCTGAGTCTCGTGCTTCAGCCAGCGTGGCCATAATTCTCTGTTCGAGGGTTTCTAGTAGTGTCTGGCCGGGGTTAGGATCAAGCTCACCGCGTTTGTAGGTTTCAATGAGCTGGTCAACCTTGGCATCTGCATCACTTAGAATTCGTTTAATACGTTGAGATGCAGCTTTAGGTAGAGTAACATCATTCAGACCCATAGAAAAGCCTCTATCAGTGATTAGTCTGACTAAGAGCCGTCCAACTGAATCCATGAAGATTCGTGCTGTGGTCGGACCTTTCTCTTTGATAATTCTATGAAATAGAGAGTCTGGTTCACCTGCGCCAAATGCTTTTTCATCGACAACACCAAACTGAAGATTACCATCACGAACAACTACATAGGCGTCGAACTCACAGTCCTCTTTCTTACAGGTCTGACATTTCCTACAGATATTCGCCTTGAATGAGATGTTAATCCCTTCAGGGATGAACATGCTGAATATCTGCTTCCCAGTCCACAATGGAACTGGAGCAATTATTGCAGGATCTGGAAGAGATCCCTCAAAGTTTGCTGTAGCAAGAAGCTGGTTCACCTGATTCAATGTGTACAGGCTTGATTTTCGTGTCAGGAGGAATGCTGCAGAGATATAATCTTGAAGTGCTCCAATGATTGGTCCACCGTATCGTGGGGATAGGATTTGTTCCTGAACCCTCATCAAGACACGTGCTTCAGCTCGTGATTCTTCAGATTGTGGTACATGGAGGTTCATCTCATCTCCATCAAAGTCTGCGTTGTATGGTGGACAGACGTAGAGTGACAACCTAAATGTTCTGTAAGGCATCACACGTACTTCATGTGCCATGATTGACATTCTGTGCAGTGATGGTTGTCGGTTGAATAGGACTATGTCACCACTGTTCAGATGACGCTCAACGATGAACCCAGGTTCAATTGTGTCAGCAATCACTGACCGTTCCTTAACGAATCGGAGGTCCACACGACGGCCATCTGTACGGATGAGATAGTTGGACCCTGGATGTCTGTCAGGACCTCGGATGACTAGTTCTTTCATCTCTTCAATGTTCCATTCAGTGACTCTCTGTGGAATTGTGAGAATCTTCGCAATCTGTTCAGGTACTCCTACCTCGTTCATACTTAGGTTAGGATCAGGAGATATTACAGTTCTCGCAGAAAAGTCTACACGCTTCCCGGATAGATTGGATCGGAATCGACCCTCCTTTCCCTTCAGCCTTTGTGCTAGTGTTCTAAGAGCACGACCAGAGCGATGTCTGGCTGGAGGAATTCCACTGACACCATTGTCAAAGTAGGTTGTGCAATGATACTGAAGCAGCTCCCAGAGGTCTTCAACGATGAGTTGGGGTGCTCCGGCATCCAAGTTTTCTCGAAGTCGCTGATTGATTCGAATGATGTCAATAAGTTTGTGACTTAGATCATCCTCGCTCCTAACACCAGATTCTAGGGTGATTGAAGGACGAACAGTTACCGGCGGAACTGCAAGTACTGTGAGAATTGACCATTCAAGACGAGCTGCTTCTGGATTGATTCCTAGAAGACGATAGTCCTCATCTATAATGTTCTCTAAACGTGCTCTGATGTCAATGGGAGTGAGTCGGACAGACCCAGCTTCACCAACCTCATAGATAGAAGTTGGTTTCTCCAATTTCAGTTTTAGTTGCTCTTCTTCACAGTGGGGACATGTCTTAGCTTTTGCAGCTCTCTTGAGTATCTCATTTGAGAGGGTTGCGGTTTTCTGACCTATCTCAGGGTATTTCTTGAAAAGTCGTTGATAATGGTCAATCTCTTCATCTGTCAGAAGTATTCTGTTACACTCTCTGCAGATGGCACGAAGAACTTTATGGATGACCTTTGCATAACCCTCATGCATGATTGGGCGTGCAAGTTCAATATGACCAAAGTGACCAGGACAATTGCCGACTCTATTACCACAGGTTCTGCATCGTTGGCCAGGGTCAATAACACCAAGCTTGGGGTCCATGATACCGCTGTCAATGGGATAGCCGTCTTCGTCATATGTATCAGCAACGACTATCTGAGCAACTGACATCTTACGGATATCTTCGGGAGACAGTAGTCCAAACTCTATTGCGTCAATCTTCTTTGTGGTTAGTCCCGAAATCATCTAAATCATCTCCTTCAATCGTAGCCTGGTGGCCAAGCCGAGTGACATCATCTCTTGTATTAGCAGTTTGAAGGCATAGGACACGACTACACTACTAATCTTGGCGTTGGTCCCACATATTGGACAATAGTACTGGTCCTTATTGCGATCGTATACACCTATCAGCCCACAGTCCTCACAGACGAGCATGTTGCTCTTGTCTGATTCATCTAAGAGTCGACCTTTCAGGAGGATTGCTGCACCGTGACCAATCAACACGTCACGTTCCATCTCTCCAAACCGTAGACCACCTTCTCGTGCACGACCCTCAGTGGGTTGGCGGGTAAGGATTTGAACAGGTCCTCTGGCTCGAGCGTGGATCTTGTCGGCGACCATATGATGGAGTTTCTGATAGAAGATTACTCCCATGAATATGTCAACCTTGAGCCTCTCTCCTGTTATTCCAGAATACATAGTTTCGCGACCATTATGTTTCAGACCATGTTTCCTGAGAATTTCGAAGAGTTCCTCTTCCGTGACTCCGCAGAAAGGTGTTGCATCTTGTTGTTTACCCACCATGCAGGATGCTTTACCAGCAACCATCTCTAGAATCTGACCAATGGTCATTCTACTTGGGATCGCGTGTGGATTGATCAACAGGTCTGGAACAACTCCATCTTCAGTGAATGGAAGGTCTTGCTGAGGTACAATGTATCCGATGACTCCTTTTTGTCCATGACGAGATGCATACTTGTCACCCAGTTCAGGGACTCGGAGGTCTCGGACCTTTACCTTTACCAGGCGGTTTCCATCAATGGTTTCTGTTAGAATTACACTGTCAACAACTCCCGCCTCTCCATGACGTACAGCCACAGAGGTTTCACGGCGGTTAGGTGAAGCGATTTCAAACTCAGAGTATTCTTCTAGGAATCGTGGAGGGGAGGTTCTGCCAATGAGTACGTCACCACCCAATACTTCTACCTCAGTTTCGATTATGCCATCTTCACCAAGGTTTCTGTATGATTCTGATGCCCTATAACCCCTAACGCTACGATCAGGAATCTCAAATCGGTCTTCTTGACCTCCTGGGTACTTTCGTTCTTCGCTTTCGTAAACTCTGGCAAATGTGCTTCGACCCAGACCTCTCTCAATGGAGGCTTTGTTCATTATCAATGCGTCTTCAATGTTGTAGCCTTCGAAAGACAGTATGGCTACGACAAAGTTCTGTCCAGCGGGACGGTCCTCATAACCAATCGAGTCCATTGCACGAGTCTTTACCAGTGGTACTTGTGGATAGTGGAAGAAGTGTGAACGTGTGTCAGCCCTGTACCTGAAGTTTGAAGCAGGCACACCAACAGACTGTTTAGCCATTCCGGCCATGTACACATTACGAGGTGACTGGTTTCTTTCAGGGAATGGGATAAGAGCTGCAGAGATACCTAGAATTGTCGATGGGACTATTTCCAAGTGTGTCGTGTTTGGACCTATTTCGTCAGGATACATTGCAATCAGTGTGTTCTCCTCTTCCTCGGCATCAATGAACTCTACTTTTCCATTGCGGAGAAGGTCTAAGAAACCCCACTCAGTTTCGAGCACCATCCGAAGATGTTCATCGGTAAGCTGGCTTTTTCCGTTTTCAACCACAATGACGGGTCTTCTCACACGACCAGCGTCACAGTTGACTTGGACTTCGTGGGTGTCTTCATAGTATGCTATGTTTGTCTGGTTATCGATCTCACCTTCGCGGCGTTTCTGTCGTATTGTCTTTGCTAAGACCTGTGGAGCAGGATGGACGCCAACTAGTCGTCCATTCAAGAAAACATCAGCCCACTTTGTACCACGTTTTCCACGGAGCTTCTCAATTGGTTCTACTTTTCCTTTGAGGAGAGCTCGTTCTACGGCTTCTTCGTCGGTTCCAACTGAGATATAGGCCATCATTGCGATGTTCTTCACAAGACCACAATTTGGTCCTTCAGGGGTTTCGTTGGGACATATTTTTCCCCAGTGGGTGGAGTGAAGGTCTCGTGCCTCGAAGTGTGGCTGTGAGCGTGAAAGTGGTGAAACAACTCGTCTAAGGTGGGACAATGAGGATATGTAATTAGTACGATCAAGGAGCTGTGAAACTCCTGCTTTTCCTCCGACCCAATTACCTGTCGCAAGTGCATGTTTCAGTCTCTGTGTGATTACATCAGCTCTCACTGCAGTTCGAATATTGGGTTTGCGGCCTCTTACTGCAGTGCGCTCCAATTGGTACTTGATATCACGAGTCAGAGAATATAGCGCAACTCTGAAGAGTGACATCAGGAGATCTCCGGACAGTTTCAGCCTTTTGTTAGCGTAGTGGTCCTTGTCGTCAGGGTCCCTCTTACTGAGTACTAACTCAAGAAGACGTTCAACCATCTGACCAAGGTAGTAGGCTTTCTGTAGCCGACTGTCATCTTCAGTACCAATGTGTGGGAGAAGATAGCGATCTAGAACTTTTTCTGCTCGAGCGAGTCGATATTCCTTTGTTTGACCCACAGCAACACGTTTTCCAATGAAGTCTAGTGCATTGGAACGTGTAGATTCATCCTCTTCACCAGTGGGTGCATTGATTGGAGCTGACTGCTCAATTGTGACGATAAGCTCGTTTCGTATCTCATCATCGTCTGAGATGACATCAACAATATCTCTGTCTGATTCAAGGCCTAATGCCTTCAGAAGAATGGCTAAGGGAATCTTACCGGGCACAGATGGGAATGAAACCCTTAATTCACCAGTTCTCTTTCGCTCAATGGTCACTGGTGCTCTGAAACCACGTGATGTTGAGAAGACCTTAGCAATGTGGGTGTAACTGGAGCTCTTGCTTGCCTCTTCAATTAGAATTCTGTTAGGCGCCAAATCCTCTTGTGTTACTAGAACACGCTCTGAACCGTTGATTATGAAATAACCGCCAGGGTCCTTGGGATCCTCGCCGTGCTTTATGAGCTCCTCATCTGACAGGCCATTTAGATGACATTTCTCACTCCGGAGCATGACAGGTAGGTCCCCAATGTAGATTCTCATAGTTTCAAGCCGTGTTGACACAGAACCCTCCTTTCGGACAGGGGTCATGTCAAGGTGTAGTTTGCTTGCATAGGTGAGATTTCTGATTCTAGCCTCATTGGGGTAGAGCTTATGCTCACTACCATCAGCCTCACGAATAGAAGGCTCTTCGACATGGATATCGCCCAGTTCTACTACGTAGCCTTCAATCTTCGGCGTGAGCTTACCAACACTGTCAACCACTTGTTGGAGCTCTTCTCTTATGAACCGATTAAACGAGTCAAGATGTTGACCTACTAATCCGTACTGATCGAAAAAGGCCTCTATAACTGGCCAATACTTGTCTCGTTCTTGTGTGCCCTTTGCCATGTAATCACATCTTGAATGTGAAGGACGGGGGAACTACTGCGAATCTACACGCTTCCCAACGCATGGAACTCAGAAATCTGAGCTCACACATAGCTGCAATAGCCGCCCCGTTTGTTGTTTGCTCTAACAATTCTGCTCCGAACCACATGCAATGGCGGGCTCGGCGGGATTTGAACCCGCGGCCAGTCCCCGATGCAAGAGATGACTCTCTTGCTCCTCAGGTTAAAAGCCTGCTGCGCTACCTGTCTGCGCCACGAGCCCATTTGTCCCATCGTCTATGACATCATCGTGCATTACAATAAGTCAAGTATGTGCAATATACGACCATGCATGAGTGGGAAGCAGTACTGTCTGAGCAAAGGACGGGGAATTATGTAGCCATAAAAGGGTTACGATAAAACACAGAAATGGAGTAACATCTAAGGACGGCTTGGCTGTGTGAGCCGGTCTACTATAGGCTTCGGTCAGTAATAAACTTACTCAGTAATCGCTTCGTTGACCAAAAATGAATCATGAATTGATACTTCAACTGAAGAACCGCTCCGACAACTTTAATAGAAAATCGGGAGTCGAGCGCACTTGATGCCCCTGTAGTGTAGTCCGGTCTAGCATTCAAGACTGTCACTCTTGAGACCCGGGTTCAAGTCCCGGCGGGGGCGCCACTTCTTTCTTTAGTACATTCCCAATAGAGAAGACTCATACTTAGAATGGGAATAGCACCAAATATGGCAAGAATAGGAAAGAGATTCTGTGGAATCGATATAGAGAGCGTATAGATAGATAGAAAGAACACAATGATAGTGAGTATAATAACAATCAAGCGAAGATTAGCTATTTGTGCTTCAAGATGTCTTACGTCAGCCAATACTGTGGTTGATTCTTCTGACAATTACTTTCCACCTTACCCGACAATTCGTGCCTGCCCTTAGTACCTTATACATGTTGCTTCATTGAATTTCCTCCTATATCGTGATTCAGATAAGGTGCGATAAGGTGTTGGATAAATTATGTTGACTATCATTGAGATGCTAATCAATCATAATTCAGTATGCAGAGAGCCACTGTTTCGAGCTCTAGAGGAACTAGATTCGGAAGAATTCTTGAAACCCACTGGAGCAGGAAAGGGATCAGTACGGGATATCTTGGTTCATATTATGAACGCAGAGAAATTCTGGATAGCATTTTTGAAAGATATCAAGACTGAGATGTACAGGTATGAGGATTTTCCGGATATTCAGAGTATCAGAGATGCATGGTCAAAAGTTTCTATTGACACGGAAGATTTCATCAAAAACCTTGCAGAGGATTACCTCCATCATGTCAGGAGTGTGAAATCAGACGATCAGACGATTAGTTTTACAGTGGCTAAAGCTCTACTTCATATGACCACTCATGAAACCCACCACAGGGGCTTCTTGATAGGTTTAATCAGACAGAAAGGGCTAGAACCTCCAGATGTCAACATGCTATAATTAGGAGAAGATGACAGATGACCGAGTTCTTAGACATATGCTATGACTCAATGAAAAGACAGGAACAAGCAATCCCAAAGACAATAGATGCTGTGGATGAAACTGCAGCATCGATTGTTGAGGGTAAGAAACAGATTATTCTTACAGGGTCTGGGGACTCGTATGCTGCGGCACACTATGGTAAGTGGGCATTCTTGAGAGTTGGACTCAATGCACTTGCTATTTCACCTGACGAGATTCACAATCTCTGTATTGACAAAGACACAGTTGTAATCGGAATATCTGCTTCAGGAAGGAGTCTGGTGACAATAGAAGCCCTCCAGAAGGCTAAATCAGAGGGAGCGACAGGTGTTGTGCTTACTGACAATAAGGATGGAACTGCTTCACGAGAAGCTGATCACGTGTGGGTAACCAAGTCAGGAGTAACGACCTATGACACAAGCCCACAAGCAACTACCACAACGGCAATGGTATACCTACTAGCTGTTTCAGCAGGAATTAACAAGGAGTCCAAAGGAGGACTTGAACAGGATATCGAGCAATTGAAGAGTGTTGTAAAAGAACTGATGATATGGGCTGAAAGGGAGGGAATTGCGATCTCTCAATTGACGAGCCCTAATGTTCCAATCTACCTTATGGCTGAGGGGCCGAACCATGTAGCAACGCAAATTGGAATGATGAAGTTCAATGAGTTTTCAGTTTTGCCGGGAATTGCTGTTGTAAAAGAAGAGTTTAGACATCACTACGTTCTCTCAATAAATAACAACGATACCGCTGTGTTGGTTACAAAGAGTCCAGTTGATTCATCCAATGATAGTTACTTGAGAGCACTAACTGAGTCGCTGAAAATGAGAGCATATCATCTTCATACGGGTGAAAGCATAGGACTACAACTACCATTGGTGCAGACAATTCCAAATGCTATCGCTCTCCAAATGGCTGCGTATCATTCTGTTCTAAAGCACGACCCAGACAAGGATGCGTTCAAACAACCCAATATTGATGCATTCAAAATCTATTAGATTCCATTTATTGCGTGAGGGCGAAAGGTAACTAAGGGAGAAACTCGAAAATTAGTCTGTGACAGATGTGCTCGAACTCTTAGCTGATATCAAAACATCAGACAGACGAAAAGAGGTTGCAGAGTACATTAATGCCCACTCTGACGAGTTTGAAAATGTACTTGATTCAGCTTTCAAAGGCACCTCAAAAAGCAAGATACAGTACAAGCAGCATATACTTGACGTAGTAGATCTGTTAAGTGCAAAGCTCGCAATACAGGTTATCGAGCGAGCGATTGAAGACATTGACTCTCGAATTAAGGTGAGAGGACTACAAGCTGCATATAGGACTAGGGTTGATTCTTTGAATCCACAACTTATTGACATACTTGAAAACAAAGATGAGCAGTTCGAGGTGAGAAAATGGGCTGTACATATACTGGGAAGTACAGATTCCGCAGGCTATGGCAAGATTCTAAGGAGATTGGCTCGAGATAATAAGGAAGACGTGAATCTCAGGAAAGAAGCTGTCTTTGCCTTAACGAAAGTAAATGATGATGAAACGTTAGGGACACTCTGTGTTCTTTTGGGAGATCAAAATGTAGAGATACGAGAGTCTGGTGCATGGGCTCTAAGCAACATGAGTGCTCCAGAATCAATAAACTGCCTTTTAGCGGCACTTGAGGATGAGTCGGAAAAGGTGAGAGACTGGGCAATTCGTGGTCTAAGGGATATGGATGATACCAAAGCATTACAGGGATTGGCAGATGTGATGGCACGAGTCCCTCCGAATGAGCAGGTTCGCATGATTCGTCTAGTTGTAGAAAGAAAGTCTGAGATTATACTTAGAGCAATAACGGAACTGCTTGGTTCGGAGGATGTCGAAGTACTTCGGACAGCAGCGTGGGCCATTGGAGTTTCTCCATATCCACCAGCAGTTCCAGCATTGAGAAACCTCATGGAACATGAGGACGAGCAGGTTCGCTACTATGGGAAAGTGGCACTTTTTAGGAGTGGGGGGATAGACCCCACCGATCTCCAACTCTAAGTCCAGACTACATCATCCCTTGATAGAGACCCCCATCCACAAGCAGGAGTGCACCATGGATGTAACTCGAAACCGGACTGAGAAGGAATGCACAAACTGGTCCGAACTCCTCGGGCTTTCCCATCCGTCCCAATGGAATTTTCGTATTGATGGTTTCTTCTGCAGAATCAGATGCTGACATGAGCTCTTCTACCCGTTCGGTATAGATGTAGCCAGGACATACCGCATTCACACGAATATAGTCAGAAACTAGTTCAGAGGCAAGTGTACGCATCATACCAATTACTGCTGGACGTATTGCATTAGACAAGAGTAGGTTGCTTATTGGTTGTTTCACAGATATCGATGTGCTATAGAGGATTGATGGTGAGTCAGAGTTCTTGAGAAGATGTCTTGTTTCCCGGGTCAACCATACTGCGCTCATCAGTGTGAGATCTATTGCTTTCTTCCAGTCATCATCTGTCAAATCCGAGAAAGTACCAGGAGGAGGTCCTCCTGCGTTGACAAAGAGACCATCTATGTGCAACATTTGGGAACCGATGTCTTTCGCTAGGCGTTTGATATCATCTAGTCTTGATACATCGGTCACGAAATATTGTGCCTTTTCCCCAAGCTCTGATACAGCTTTCTTCAACGATTCTTCATTACGACCACAGATTATGACTTCAGCTCCCTCACCTGCAAGAGATTTAGCCACACTAAACCCTAGTCCACGTGAAGCGGCAGTCACGAGATAGATACGGTCTACCAAATCGAGATCCATAGTCTAGATTGGACCATAGTTCCTGATAAGAAACACGGCAGTAGCTCTATTTCTACATGGATGTAGGGAACACGGGTTTCTCTGTTCTAGCTCCAAGAGTAATTTCAAGATGTAGGAATGCTGAACTGAGACGTTGAAAGTCTCTTGGCACCTTGAATTCTCCAACATTTAGTGATGCTAATGCATTCTCAATCTTCCTGATTGAGAGTCTTCTGTTATCTTTGGAATTAAAAGCGACAACAACTCGAATGTCATCAAGGTCAGGCATTCTATACACTGACTGGCACTTGATGCCTTTGTTTTCAAGAGCATGCTTAATCTTGGCCTCTATTGCCTTCATCGCTCGAATACACCAAGATTTTGTACTGACCAGGGTAGTTAAGCACCTGTATTAACTAGATAATACTCAGTAATGGCGCCAAGACAGTTCTCGGGATTTACGAGTGAACGGCTTAACATTTGGTTTCTTGCTCTCATCCTTCGTTTGATAAACGACTGATGGAAAGGTTGAGTGAGTGTGGGAAAGATGGACAAGGAAGGATTTCGGAAGTATCTGACAGATAGGGATCAACCTGTTCCTGAAGAGGAGATTGTTGAAAATATCAAGATGGTGGAACGGTTTGAGGATTTTCTGAAGAAGTCTGGAAAGACCCTCGAAACTGCGTCTGATGAGGAGTTCACCAGATTCTCAAAGGTCTTGATTGATGAGGAATCTAACACCTATCTCAACTATGCTGCTCTGTCTCGATATGCATTCTTCATTAAGAACATGGACCTGTTCTTACCAGTTCTGGCTATTTTTGACGGAGGAGAGGTGATGAAAGTTCTCCATGAGAGATTGGGTGAGCATGCCGGAGAGAAGAAACGTGATGAGGTTCTCCCAAAGAAGAATCTACCTCCCTTGGGTATGCCAGATACTGAGAAGATGAAGGTCACTCGAGAAGTATTGGAGAAAATGGAGAGAACCCTTAATCCCTCAGAGTGTAGGAAGATTCTGGCTGATGTTGCCCATGGACTGCCTCGTGATTTCAGAAAAGGGGAACGTGAAAAATTCCTAAAGGCTGGGAGTGTTGATGCATATCTGAAACAGAAACGAGAGAGTGCAATCGCAGAGTTGGAGAAACATAGGGATGAGGGCGCTTTGTTCTTTAATCAATATATCACCGATGAGGTGGTTGAGTTTGTCAAAAGTCGTCCTGATGTCTTGAGCGGTGAGAGAAGAGGGAACACTATCTATCATACAAAGATTCCATACATGGTTCAGGAGTTTCTTGACACAAAAGATGAGAAGATGAAACGATACTATGCGTGTCACTGTGCTTGGGCTCGCGAATCAATTCTTGATGATGATGTTGATGTATCTTCAGATTTCTGTCATTGTAGTGGAGGTTTCACCAAGATGCCTTGGGAAGCGGCACTTGATCAGCCACTTGAGTATGAAATGGTGAAATCGGTGTTAAAGGGTGATGACGAGTGTAGTTTTGTCATTCATCTACCTGAAGGTGTTGAATAATATGATGGGTGTTGATGAGGCTATCAAAGGACGACGAAGTATTAGAACGTACAAAAGTGACGGTGTAAAGGAAGAGCTTGTCAGAGAGTGTATTGAAGCGGCAACTTATGCACCCAGTGCAAAGAATGGTCAGCAATGGAGGTTCACCGTACTAACTGGTGAGGCAAAGGACAAATTCACAGACATGTACAGAGATGAACTTGGCAAGCTCACCGAGGATGTAGGTTCCTCTTTTGGCTCATGTACTATGATGGAGGAAGCCCCAGTTGTCATCATGGTTTGGAACACAAACGAACGTGGATGGACTACTGAGGCTCACAGTGTGTCTGCAGCAATTCAGAATCTGTTATTGAAAGCTCACTCAGTGGGACTTGGAACCTGCTGGATTGGAGATGTATTCTATACATACGACGCCATCATGGACTACTTCAAGAAACCATGGAAATTACACGCTGGAATAACTTTAGGTTGGCCAGATGCAAGTCCTGGGCTTAAACCGAGGTTATCTGTTGATGAAGTGACTGAGTTTCTCAACTAATGACCAAAAAGTACGAAAGGATGTATCGGTTGGCTGCAATTAGAATGCAATTAGTACTTCCCGATTCCCCCTTACGTAGGATACTAATTCTTGAGCCAAGCGGTTCAGGAAAATCGACTGTTGGTAAGAGAATTGGTAGAATACTTGGTATTCCAACAATCCATCTAGACATACATTACTGGAACCCGAACTGGGTGGAAACTCCGAAGGATGAATGGCCTGGCAAGGTCAAGAAACTGATTGCATCAGAAACGTGGGTTATGGACGGTAACTATACTTCAACACTCAAGATGCGTGCAGATGCTGCAGACACTCTGATATTTCTAGATATGACTCGTAGAGCGTCATATTTTCGAATCTTTGTCAGATTCTTGAGGAATCGGGGAAGAACACGAAACGATGTGGCTGAGGGATGTCCAGAGAAGATTGACTTGGACTTTGTCAAATGGATTTGGAATTATCCTCGGACACGGAAACCAGTGATTTTCAGGTTCTTCGAAAAGATGAAACTTAACAAAAATGTGTATATCCTTCGTAATCAAAAAGAGGTCGAAAAGTTTCTAGCTGACCAAACTGACCAAGTTATCGCTACAAGTATCATGAACGCAGTTGATCGTAGCTATGCAGTGAATGTTGAAGACTTGGATGTGAAGGTCAAAGATGGTATTGTTACCCTATCCGGGAAACTACCAACTCATGCTGCATGCGAAGCCGCTCTAGAGTGTGCATACAACACCTATGGCGTAAGGGATGTTAAAGATCGATTACACATTGAGTAATCGTAACTGAAGCGGATTTTTTCTGCTTCTAATCGTACTTTCTTCATAAACTGACAGAGGTGAAACAATGAGTACACGTTCTTATGATCACTGTTCATGCGGTCACATCCGAGAGAACCATGACAATTTTGACGGGGAATGTGAGAAGTGTGGTTGTGATGAGTTCAGGAGAAGTATACGTCTAAGGAAATATCCTATTGATACTATTGACTAACTCACAGTATTGGATAATTTCTGCAGTTATGCCCAGTAAGGTTTCCTGATGTACTTATACGCATTATGTGCTGCAAGGGCACCCTGGGCTGCAGCAACAGAGGCTAACTGATATACAGATATTATATCTCCAGCTGCAAAGACTCCTTCAATATTGGTTCTCATTTCGGCATCCACCACAAGGAACCGTCCATTCATCTTGAGACCCAAGTTCTTGAAGACTTCAATATTGGGGACTAATCCCACTGCGATGATAACACGATCAACTGATAGAGCCCATTTCTCTTTGGTTTGATTATTCTGAAGTGTGACTTCTTCAACCTCTGAAGCCCCTCTAATTTCCACAAGTTCGGTATTATATAGAATTTCAGCCATCTTTTCGTTTACAATGGTGTCGACCCTTGTTTCTGCAGCTCTGAATTCATTCTTTCTATGTGCAATCCAGATTTCGTGGGTAACATTATGTGCGTCTATGACTGCATCAATAGCAGTGTCACCCCCTCCTACTACCAGTACCTTCTTATCACGGAATAATTCAGGATCTGTCACATATGGAAAGACGCCACGATTTTTCCTAGAGAATTCAATTTCACCAGGAATTCCAAGAGTGTTGGGACGCATTCCTGTCGCGATAATAACAACCTGAGCTTTGTATTCATCTTCGGCAGTTATGACATCCTTTTCGCTGGTTATTTCGGTGACTCGCTCCTTAATCAGACGAACTCCCAAGTCTGCAGCCTGTCGAACCCACTCAGCGACCAAGTGAGAAGCCATAATTTTCGGAGTGCCTGGATAATTGAATATATGTTTGTACGGATATATCGTTGAAAGTAGACCGCCCCATGTGCCGCCTTCAAATACAGCTGTCCTGAGACCTTTGTATGCAGATATTATCCCTGCAGATAATCCTGCAGGGCCTCCGCCTATGATTGCAACATCGAATTGGTTACTTTTGCTGGTTGTCACTCTACATCACTAGTCCTGTTTTATCAAACTTTCATCACAGAAATCATGTTAACAATGGTTAATAAATAGTGGGATGAGTTGATTCATTTCATCCATTATCTTGTTCTACATTATATTCAAAGAAAGAATGGTCGGACGGCCGGATTAGAACCAGTGACCGATTTCCCTTAGAAATAGGAGGTGAGCGCTCTTTTATAAGGAGAGATTTGTATTCAGAATTGATTGAGAGATTAAGTAGAGAATATCTTCGGTTATTTCTTGTAGTGATCGATTGAGTTGCTGTTCCTGATAATGCAACACAAGAAGGGGTTATTCTGTAATATACCGAAATGTCCCGCTTTGTCACTTAACCCGATTCGGAGTTGATGGTAATGCTAGAAGAATCACTAAACAAGAGAAGGGTGTGCATAAACTGCGGAGGAAGTTCATTTACAAAGGATTATGCCCGTGGAGAGAATATTTGTACTTCATGTGGACTTGTTTTATCAGAGCGTACTGCTGATAGAGGACCAGAGTGGAGAGCATTCACCACTGAGGAGAAGAATGCAAGAGCTAGAACTGGAGCACCAATGACTCTCACTATCGCGGACAGGGGTCTTTCAACAGTTATAGACTGGAGGAATAAGGATGCAAATGGTAGAACACTTACAAGTACCACACGTGCAGCTATCTACAGAATGCGAAAATGGCACATCAGAAGTAGACTTCATAGCTCTCAGCACAGAAATCTTGGTATTGCAATGAGTGAGATGGAGAGACTCTCTTCACAACTTGGAGTCCCACGGGATGTCAGAGAAACTGCAGCTTTGATGTACAGAAAAGCTCTATCAAAGAGACTTGTTAGAGGAAGAAGTATTGAATCAGTTGTTGCCGCATCAGTCTACCTTGCTTGTCGGATTCACAGGATTCCAAGAAGACTCGATGAGATCGTAACTGAAACTAATGTTGATAGGAAGAAGATAGGTCATGCAGTTCGTTTGATTGTTTCTCGAGTCAATATCGATGTGCCATTAGCTTCTGCACAGGACCTGATACCTAGATTGTCTTCAGACCTTCTTCTTGAAGGAAGAACTGTGAAGAAGGCTACTGAAATAATCAAGAACGCTGAAGAGAGATTCGTTACAATTGGAAAGGATCCTGGAGGAATCGCAGGAGCTGCACTCTACATAGCTGGGATAATCGAAGAAGACAGGCGCACTCAGAGAGAGATAGCCAATGTTTCACGAGTCACAGAAGTGACGATTCGTAATCGTTACAAGGAGCTAGTTCGCGTTCTTGGAATCTCAATCAATGTCAGTTCATAGTCTAAATGGTCCTTAATGAGGTGTTCTTTGATTTATGATTTGATGGACCTGAAAATATTAGAAAAGAATTGGTCGGGACAACCGGATTTGGATCTACAACTGATGAATTTACAGTCATGAGAATTATTTGCTAGATAGAGGATGCTTGGATGTTATTTCCCCACCTAGTTTCCTTAATCTTGTGGTTTCATCAATTGGATTACCTGTGTCTGGATCTATTGCCAAACAGGCGCCATCAATCATCTTGGTTTTGAGTAATCCCATGGCAATGGGATTATTTCTAAGATGTGGTGCATCTAAAATCCCCTCTTTTACTGCTCGTACATATGTAACAGGTTCAATGAGTGGGTCTTTGGAAGATTCATCACCCAGAGATTGTATAGTATCTATGAGTAGTTGGGCTTCTTTGACAAGCTCATTCTTGCGCATCACCACTTCCTTATCGTCTAGTGGGTTCAGCGTTCCAAGAAGACAGTCATGAATGACACGTCGTGCAATTTTACAACTCTCAATGATATCGTCTGCAGTCGCAGCATGATTAGCCTCACAAAAACCGACAACATGCACAATATGTGGTTTCAGCATCATTCCGGTGTAAATTGATGACGCAAGTTGACCCTTGCCCAAGTCTAGATCAGGAGGATAGGAAAAAAGACCAGATCGTACTTGTCTTAGTGAAACAAAATTGTGATCATGAAGTGACTCGATAAGTTCGATTTTTGCAAGCATCTTAGCAAGGTCCATCTTTGGAGAAGTTCCAAGAGGTGTGTTTAGCATGTATTGTGCAATGTAGTGCCTTATACCAGCTTTCTTAGCGTTGTATGCAGAGAGATATGCCATGGCAACTGCGATCGTATCATGAGCACTTCTCAAGCTCCAGTGATGTGACTCATTGATTTCTACAGGAATGTCCTTCTTTGCATGCCATCGGTAATTCTCTTGATTCTCCGTGATGGCCTTCTCAAGAGGTCTTTTACTTCTTCCATCAAGCTCACTGTACCATAACAGAGGGGTTGCACACCAAGCGTTGTTTATCGTGTTCGTTAGTAGCTGTGCCCAAGACAACAATTCATGAGTACCACTATAACATCTCAAGAGTGGGTAGTTGCCTCTTCGAGAAGCTTCAAAGATTTGTTGTAAGTCTTTAGATTCTCTAATCGGGACACCTCCGTCTCCGTGTAGACTTTCGTTCATCTTAGATCGCTGAAAGAATGATTCTTGGGCGTTCTGATCAGGTCCAATAGAAATAACATCTAAGACAGAGGCCTCTGCAATTCTTTCGACACCATCTACAGTTTCTTCAATTGTAGGTAAGCCAAAATGGTGTCGTATGATTGGAATTGGACTTTTCATGGTCATTCTTGTCATCAAATCTTGAGGATACTTTTCTTCTGGCGGCATAAGTGTACGACCACGAAGATAACTAATCGAGTCTTCATCAGTCGAGAAACCAGTGAATATCTTTTCAAAAAGCTTGGTTCTTTCCGCAATCGTTTTGACTGGCACCGTACAACCAAGCAACCATCGCTTCTGTTCTAGACCCGATTCTGTAACAGCGTTCCTCAAGTCTTCAAAAAGATTTACAGCACTGGTCGCTGTGAGCCTATAACTCACACCAATAACATCAGGGTTGTGTTCTTTCACCTTCATTATCAATTTATCAATGGAAACTGCTGTCCCCAAGAAGAGTGTTTCATGTCCTTCTTCTTCTGCGAGTGCAAGAAATCTAAGAACTCCAGCCACATGGACACAACTTCCTATTGCGGCTCCCAAGATTCTCATATTTCATCCACCTCCAATTCGAACATGTCAGATATCTCATGAAGCTCTGGATATTTCTCTGGAATAGCTCCACTTCTGACGTATTCCTGTATTTCACCGGGATCTAATCCAGCAAGACCTAGTCTTACAAGGTTCCGTCCACTACTCCAAAAGTCATGATTATAGAGCTGACAAGCCATATTGATTACGGCATTTATAGCAGGGGTATCAACTCCAACAAGTCGTCCAAGATGAGAAATGGGTACGAGACCTGTGGGTACATCTTCTAATACGTAGCGATGATTCAGTGACAAAGGACTGCCTACATCATCATAGGCATCAGTACTTTGAATACAATCACAAAGTGTAGTTCCTTCAGCATCATAGGTGGTCCTCAACCATTCTAAAAGAGATACAGGATGAGAAACATACTCACGAGAAACACTAATCCTTTCAACATCCATTCGTTCTATTAGTCGTCCTACTGATTCGGAAATAGCATCATGATAGTGGTTGTATCCACCTTCTTTAGACTCCAGTAGACCTGCACAGAGGATTGTGGGTGTTGGATGTAGCATCGCACCGACATTATCAAGGCTAGTTTCCATGACATCATCAGCCATACTGAACGTAATTGGAAGTCGTCTTAGACTCCTTAGAAATCGATTATTGTGAGATGCTGGAAAAGCACTTACCTTTGTAGTGTTTTTAACCTTGGAAACCAGCACTGAGTCTGTTCCAGTAATCCGTGATACGAAACTGAATGTTTGGGCCTCGCCTAACAAAATTCGATTGGTGTGAGATTGCGACCTCAAGATTTGGGCAAACTCAAGTGCACCGCCGGTCCTACCTGGCATCAGAAGTATTGTCTGTCCTGATTGTAGATGAGGCGCCATGGACTTTGCAAAAAAGGTGTGTGCCTGTGCAGGTACAACAACAATCAGTATATCACGGTCTTCAATAGCCTTGGCTATGTCATCTGTGACTAGGGGGAAATGAGCGAATGAATCATAGAGACCTTGAACCTTGATTCCACTTATTTTTGATATGTTCTTGATATTGGTGATTGTACGATTATAGAGAGACACATCAAATCCGTGAATGGAGAGATAACCAGCGAGTCCTCTACCTGCGTGTCCAGCACCTAGTACTGCAACCCTGATTGGGTCTGCTGCGTCGTTTTCTGATGCTCTCCATGACATGGATATCACAGCTATATAGGCAACCCGCAAAGTTGGTCAAAGCCTGTGGTCTTGGTGAGCAAATACACCCTAAGTGTGACCACCATTGTCCAAAATGACCAAGCGGTATGGCTCATCCTTGTTATTCTATTGAATAGTATCTTCCGCTCTATCATTGGAGAATGGTTTTATTAGATTTACGAAAATCGACGTTTGCCGAAAAAACCCTAGTCTTTCATTGAACACTAGCCCTCTATGAGCTTCAGAAAAAGTGGTCAGGACGGCTGGATTTGAACCGGTAACCGATGAATCTATGCCAAAGATAGTCAGCATAGAAGATTCTGATTTTGTTTTTGTTTTCTAATATTCTAGGGATATTATGTGATGTGTCCCTTTTCTATATCCACCTTTTCCGTTTGAAGTAGACTGCCAAGGTAATACCTAGAATAAGCATTCCGACTAATAGGATAGGGTAGCTCCAAGGAAAATCTAACTCAGGCATGACTCGGAAGTTCATACCATAGATACTAGCAAATAATGTGAGGGGTATGAAAATTGTAGATATCACAGCTAATACTTTCATGACTTCATTTAGTTTATTGCTCACACTTGAGAGATAGATATCCATAATTCCTGTTAGAATTTCTCGATATGTTTCAACAAGGTCATTAATCTGAATAATATGGTCGTTAAGATCTCTAAGATACACATGAGTTGTGTCTTCAATCAAATTAGAGTCTTCACGAAACAATCTGGAGAGTATCTCCCTTATGGGCCAGACATTTCGTTTCAAGGTAATCATGTTGCGTTTCAAAATGTGTATTTCTTGTAGTATATCACTTGTTGGGAACTTTATGACTTCATCCTCAATCGTTTCAATTCTATCACTTAGAATGTCAAGAATCACAAAGTATTGGTCGATGATTAAGTCGATAAGAGCGTAAGCGAGATAGTCAGAACTACCCTTTCTAATTCTTCCAAGCTCTTTAGAAATCCTGCCTTTTATCTGTCCAAATAGATTTCTTCCAGATTCTTGGAAAGATACCAAGAAGCCATTCCCGATCAGGAAACTAATTTGTTCCGAATCTAGTATTTCATTATTATCATACTTGAATGCTCTGATGGCGATATAGATTGAATCCGAAAGTATCTCTGCTTTTGGTCTTTGTTGGGTATGAAGAATATCTTCAAGAATAAGAGGATGAATCTCGAAATTTGAGCCAATCTTCTGAATCATTTCGATATCATGAATCCCTTGAACGTGAATCCATCGAGTAATGTCCGTCCTTTCCGACGGAGTACATAACTCCCAAGAAACAGACTCGTTTTCATTGTACTCTAGTTGATTATAGTCTATAATCGTAATAATTGGTTCGTGAATTAATTTCTCTCCTGTATGAATTAAGGTTCCAGGAGGTTGACCAATCTTCTCTTTGTGTCCGTCCATTCAATCCCACGTCACTATAATCTGCACCTGGGCTCATTAATATCCATATGGATATACAGAGCCATTTTAAACTGGCGTTTGTTAGAAACAGGTTTGCGAGTAGCTCCCATTGAAGAAATGGTCGGGACGGCCGGATTTGAACCGGCAACCGATGGATCTACAGTCCATTGCTCTGCCAGATTTCTCAG
>Ga0209536_100004308_pt1 | contig 22500 bp, 16 predicted proteins | sample DeeMarSeWOR28_12_FD_187461 | JGI IMG/M metagenome (GOLD analysis project Ga0209536, IMG submission 187461) | Marine sediment microbial communities from White Oak River estuary, North Carolina - WOR-2-8_12 (SPAdes) (version 2) | ecosystem: Environmental > Aquatic > Marine > Intertidal zone >... | reverse complement strand
CGTACTGGGGAAAACCCAACGTACGGAATTTTAGAGGGGGAGCAGGAAACGTGATGCAAGGTTATGTTGCATGCGCGCGCCTGCTCTCCACTCGACGGTTAAGCCGGCCTCTTGTTGAGTTCCTCCAATAGCCTATCAATCAGATTATCAAAGGATCCAGTAGACATGATCAGTAGCACGTCTCCAACTTTGGCTCCAGACAAGATGAAGGGGATAAGGGTATCAACGTCGGCAAAGTAGTGGGCCTCAACCCCACGGGCTGCAATGTCTGCAACCAGCTGCTGCGCCGACAGCCGCTCCTCAGAGGGAATGGCTTCCAATCCCGGAGGCTCCTTGATAAGCACCAGGTCGGCGTCATTAAAAACAGTGGCGTAGCGCTGTTGGAAGACTTGCCGTTTGCTGGAATTGGTTCGCGGCTCGAAAATGGCCCACAACCTTCGGTGGCCGTAGAATGGTCGTAAAGCCTTGATGGTTGACTCCACTGCAGTGGGGTGGTGGGCGAAATCGTCGATAACCGTAACCCCATCAACTTCGCCTCGCACTTCCTGCCGCCTACGGACGCCTTTGAAGGTGCTGAGCGTTTGCTGTATGGTTTCCGCCCCAATACCGAGCTCCAGGGCCAGGACCACCATAGCCATGGTGTTGCTCAGATTGTGGGCTCCCGGGAGGGGAGAGTCAAAGCTGGCCTTGAATCCTTGCGGCCCGGCAACCTGGAAGCGGCTGTGGCCCACGTCATAGTCCGCCTCTGTCACCTTAAACTGGGCCTGTTCTCTAAAACCGTAGGTGACCAGCCGACAACGGGCTTCCTTGCTTAGCCGGGAGGCTCCCGGGTCGTCTGCGTTGGCTATCAGGAGACCGCCCGGTGGAATGCTTCGCACCAACTCAGCAAAAGCATTCTCCACCGCTTGCAGATCAGGGAAGATATCTGCGTGATCGAATTCCACGCTGGTGAGCACACAGATTTGAGGCTCGTAGTGGAGAAACTTGGGTCCCTTGTCGAAAAAGGCGGTATCGTACTCGTCTCCCTCCACCACGAAGTAGGATCCACCGCCGAGCCGATAGCTCTGCTGGAAATTGGCCATCAGTCCACCCACCAGGCAACCCGGATCCATTCCGGCCACGGTGAGGAGCCAGACAAGCAATGCCGCAGTGGTGGTCTTGCCGTGTGTCCCGGCCGCCACCACCGACTGAGACGAGTTCAGAAAGAAGCGGTGGAGAGCCTGGGGCATGGAACAATAGTCAAAACCGCGCTCCAGAGCGGCCACGGCTTCGGGATTGTCCCTGCGGACGACATTACCCACCACCACCAGGTCTGGGGCAGGGTCAAGGTTTTCAGCCCGATATCCTTCTTTGATCGGGATGCCTCTGTTAGTTAGGAAAGTACTCATGGGCGGGTAGACGTTCTCGTCGGAGCCTTGCACCTGATGGCCGGCCTCTTGAAGCATTGTCGCCAGGGTGCCCATTCCGGTACCGCAGATGCCGATTAGGTGGATCGTCATAATGTCTGGGTCAATGGGTTGGTGTATCATAGGGTCGTTTCAATTGTTAAAGGCGTGATATCGCGGCTGGAAAGCCGCTCCCACAGAAGAATTTCATAACTCATCTCCTGCCGCTATACTCTTTCCTCTGATCTCTGCCCGCTGCTAACTGCCTGCTGCCTGCTAATTTGACGCACCGCGTCAGATCAACCGAACTCCTCCATCACCGCGTCGTGTAGCAACGGCCGGAATTCCTTGATTTTGTCATTGTCTCGGCTGGGATGGATGCGATTGGTCAAGAGAATTACTGTCATTTCTCTCTCTAGGTCAAGCCAAAAAGAGGTGCCGGTGAAGCCAAGGTGGCCTATGGTTTGTGAGGAAAAAAACCGGCCAGAGCTGGAATCTGCAGGGGCTGGACTATCAAACCCTAAAGCCCAGGTACTGGAGGGGACAAGGCGTGCCGGCCGCAAGAACTCGGACAGGACCTCTCCAGACCAGGGGGTCGAGGTTTTCCTGGGAGAGAAAGTGTCCAAGATAGTGTCCAGGATGCATTTGACTTCAGATGCGGTGCCAAAAAGTCCTGCATGGCCAGCCACACCTCCCAGGACATAACAATTTTCATCGTGAACCTGCCCTGAAAGGATTCTACCTCTCCAGGGACAATACTCGGTGTCAGCAAATTCGTGAGGATCTGGCGCTGATTCTTTGATCAGCGGCAGAAAATCGGGGGTGGCACCATCTATCCGGCCGAACAGGTATTGCCGCGTGAAGCTGTACAGATCTTGTCCGCTATGTTCCTCAAGGAGCCACTCCACCAGCAGGAACCCCAGATCGCTGTAGATGGTATCGGTGGCCGGCCCATAATCGAGGGGTTCCTGGAGGATCAACTGGCGTATTTGCGCTTTTCGAGCCTCTTGGGGAAAGGTATCCAGGGAAAGATAATAACTTTTCCAGGCTGGCAGTCCAGAGCAGTGGCAAAGGAGCTGTCTGAGGGTGATTTCCTGCTTGTCTTCCGGGATGCTGGCGGAGGGCAGAAGTTCTGCCAATGAACCGTCCAACTGTAGTTTTCCCTGGCCGACAAGGCAGACCACCGCCAGGGAAGTGGCCAGAGGCTTGGTGAGCGAGGCCAGGTCGAAACGGGTGTGACGGGTCATTGGCCGCGGAAAGGGAACCAAGGCTCGGTTTCCCACCGCTTCAAAGAATAAGTTTTTTCTGCGCTGAGAAACCAGCAGTACGGCCCCGGGAAATACACCTTCTGCGACACCCTCGAACAGGAGTTGCAGGATTCTCTTTTCTCCGCTCATGGTGCTGTGGCCGCTTGATGGTAGGTTAAGGTCCTGGTTCCAGCGTCCAGAGTGGCAGCAAGGCCGAGGGGAAGAGTAAGGTTTCGCCGCTCGTGGCCGACGGGTGCGCCGGAGAGTATGGGAAAAGAGGTAGAGGCCAGCCGTTCCTGAACCAGATAGTTGAGTTCATCGCGGGGGCCACTTTCAGAGAAGTCCCCCAGGATCAAGCCCGCGATTTCGTTCAGGAGGCCGGCATGCAGCAGTTGGGTCAGCATCCGGTCAATCCTGTACATGGGTTCACCCCGATCCTCGAGAAAAAGAACGGCGCCCGAGAGGGGCGGAAGAAAGGAGGTTCCTGACAGATGATTTAAGGTGGTAAAATTCCCACCGAGCACTGATCCCTCCACTCGCCCCGGTCTGAGGCAAACAGCTTCGGGAAAATGCAACTCCAAAGGGTCAGTGCTACTCAGCGCCGTCCAGAGGGAATCCACGCTCTCTTGATCGGCCGTGGCCAGAGTGGAGACGGTGGGGCCATGGAAGCAAACCAAACCAGTTTTTCCATAACAGGCAAGAAGCAAGCCGGTGATATCGCTGAATCCTACCAGAGCTTTGGGAGTAAGTTTCAGTAGATCATATGAGACTTCTGAAAGAATACGCAAGGAGCCATAGCCGCCCCTGGCGCAAACAATCCCTTTAATATCGGAATTTTCAACAAATTCGTTGAAGCGGGAGGCGCGGTATTCATCACTTCCGGCGAGATAGCCGGGTTGAAAATCTTCGTTCCACACAGCCGTGACGATCTCTAGGCCCAGTTGCTTCAGAATGGTACAGCCAGCCTCGAGTTCGTCGGCAGGACATGGGCTGGCCGGTGCCAGCACGCCTATCAGGTCCCCGGGTCGCAACGGGGGTGGTTTATGAAGAGTCTGCATGAGAATCGGGTTGGTTGCGTTCAAAAATAATCCTGAGTCCTTCCAGGGTGAGATCGTTGTCCACCAGTTCGATCTCCTCGGATTCGGCGGAAATCAGGCGAGCCAAACCTCCTGTGGCCACCACCGTGGGATCAGTTCCAGCTTCCTCCTTGATCCGGCGAACAATGCCGTCAACGAGACCGGCGTAACCATAGACTATACCAACGTTCATGGCACTGATGGTGTCCTTGGTGAGAACACCCTTGGGTTTGGCGAAAATCTCAACTCTGGGTAGCTTGGAGGCCTTTTGGAAAAGTGCTTCGCAGGAGATCATGACTCCGGGGCTGATGATCCCACCCAGATATTCGCCCTTGGGGGAAACATAATCGAAGGTGGTGGCAGTGCCGAAATCAACGACAATGATGCTGGTCTTGTATTTCTCATATGCAGCCACCGCATTGACAATCCGGTCGGCACCGATCTCCTTGGGATTATCATAGTAAATGGGCATTCCAGTTCGGATTCCGGGCCCCACAAGAAGGGGTTCAATTTTAAAGTATTTGTTGGCGAATTCGACAACGGTGTTCAGCATCGGGGGCACTACACATGAGGTCACCATGTGAGTTACGTCCTGAAATTGGACATTCTTGGCTGCAAACAGGTTATGCATCAGGATGCCGTATTCGTCAGCAGTCATGTCTTGTTCTGTTCTGATCCGCCAATCGGTAACCAGATCATCACCGCGGTATAGACCAAGGACGGTATTGGTATTGCCGATATCGATGGCGAGTAACATGGGGTCGGTACCCTCTATGACATAACTTGCTCGATGGTGGCTGCGGTCTCCTCAGCCAGTTGAACCACGAGATTCTGGTCTTTACCTTCGATCATAACCCGGATCACCGGCTCGGTTCCAGAAGGGCGGATGAGGAGGCGACCTTCTTTGCCGAGTTTCTTTTCTGCTTGTTCTACGGCGTGGGTAATTTCGGGGAAGTCGTCCAGGGGTTTGCGCTCTTTAACCCGGACGTTCACCAGATGCTGGGGATAGCGATCCATAATAGCTGCTAGTTCAGACAAGGGCTTGTTTTCGATGAGCATTACCTCCAAGAGTTGGAGAGCGGAGAGAATGCCATCGCCGGTTGTATTGTGATCAAGGAAGATGATGTGGCCAGACTGTTCGCCGCCAAGGTTGAAATTGCCAGCCCGCATTCTTTCAACCACATAGCGGTCACCGACTGCAGTTCGCTCCAGTCTGCCTCCTAAAGACTTGATGGCTACCTCCAACCCCATGTTGCTCATGACGGTGGTGACCAGGGTGGAGTCGTTCAGCCGCTTCTCTTTGAGCATGCGGGCGGCAAAAATGGCCATTAGCCTATCACCGTCTACCACTGCTCCTTTTTCATCCACACAAATCATCCGGTCTGCGTCTCCGTCAAAGGCAATTCCCACCTGAGCCCCAGTCTCTTTGACCAGTTCAGCCGTAACCTGAGGGTGGACACTGCCGCAGCCGTCGTTGATGTTGTAGCCGTTGGGTTTCACACCGGTGAGCACCAGGTTGGCACCCAGTTCCTCTAAAACAGCCGGGGCCACCTTGTAAGCCGCTCCGTTGGAACAGTCCATCGCGATTTTCATGCCGTCAAGAGTAAGGTCCCGGGAGAAGGTATTCTTCAAAAAAACCACGTAACGGCCTACAGCATCATCTACGCGAAAGGCCTTGCCAACTTCCTCGGCGGTAGGGCGGAGATGGTCAATGTCATTTGAGAAAATGAGTTCCTCAATCTTTTCCTCGATTTCATCGTCCAGCTTGAAACCGTCACTGGAGAAGAACTTGATGCCGTTGTCCTGGAAAGGATTGTGGGAAGCAGATATGACCACCCCGGCATCGGCACGCATGCTGCTGGTAATGAAGGCGATGCCGGGCGTGGGAAGCGGCCCCACTAGGAGCACATCCACTCCCATGGAACAGATGCCTGAGGCGATGGCGTTCTCAATCATGTAGCCTGAGAGCCGGGTGTCTTTACCGATAACTATTTTGTGACGGCGTTTGGAATTCTTGAAGACGTACGCCACACCTCGCCCCAACTGCATAGCCATCTCGGTGGTCATGGGATAGACGTTGGCTACGCCTCTGATCCCGTCTGTTCCGAAAATTTTACCCATATCAAACCCCTTTTCATCTGGCATTACACATTTGGCATTTATCATTGAGCAGTAAGGTATAAAGCCCTAATGGTATTTCATCTCAATGAAAAATGGTAAATGAGAAATGCGCACTGCGAAATGGTCATTGTGCTATGCGTTGATAATGGCGTCTATCATATCTGCCAGCTGACGGCAGGTGGAAACTTCATGCACACGCAGAATATGGGCCCCTCTGGTGATGCCGGCGCAAACCGTAGCCCAGGTACCAGGTTCACGCTCGGTGACTTCTTTGTCGAGCACTGCCCCTATGAAGGATTTGCGTGAAGTTCCCAGCAGAACAGGCTGTCCCAGCAAGGCCAGACCATCCAGGTGTTTGATCAGCAGCAGATTGTGGCTTACGGTTTTGCCGAAACCAATGCCCGGATCAACGATGATCCGGTCTCGGGCCACCCCTCCTGAGCAAGCAAACTGTATACGCTCTTCCAAAAACCCTATGACCTCAGAGAGCAGAGAGTCATAGTGCGGCTGAATCTGCATGGTTCGCGGGCTGCCTAGCATATGCATAAGGACTAGCGGGACCTGTGCAGCGGCAGCCACGTCAACCATTTCCGGATCAACCCGGAGGCTGCTGATATCGTTGATTATCGTAGCGCCTGCGTCAAGAGCGGCACGGGCCACTTGGCTTTTGCAGGTATCAATGGAAATAGGAATAGAGGTTCGCTTTGCCAGCTCGCTTATAACCGGAATGACCCGTCCGAGTTCTTCCTCCAAGTCCACTGGGTCGGAGAATGGTCTGGTGGATTCGCCGCCGACATCCAACAGATCAGCGCCTTTGGAGGCAAGGAGCTCTCCTTGCTTGACGGCCTGCTCTGTCTGAAAGAAACGGCCCCCGTCGGAAAACGAATCGGGAGTGACGTTAATGGCCCCCATGAGCAGGGACCGTTCGCCCAACTCCAACGTGTGATCGCCACAGCGAATGGTAAAGCGTGCCCGGATCACGCCTGCGTTTCTCCGAGTTTGTCTTTGGGAAGGTCTCTTTCTTTAGCGGCAACGGGGTCCTTCTTCTCCTGGGGTTCCGGTTTAGGTTGGCTGATATCGGCTTTTCTGCGTTCCTCCGCAACCGCATCCTCGGCAGTCACGGTTGGCGTAAATACCAGACCAGGTTTGTTTGCCTCGATGATGGCATCAATCTCTTTGCCATCAAGGGTTTCCTTGTCCACAAGAGTTTCGGCAATTTTGTGTAGAAGGTCCTCGTGCTCCTGCAGGATCTTCTTGGCTGTTTTGTAAGCCTCGTCAACTATACGCCGCACCTCCTCATCAATCTGGATGGCAGTTTTTTCACTGTAGTCACGGTGCTGGGCTATCTCGCGGCCGAGAAAAATCGCCTCCTCCTTCTGGCCGAAAGCGATTGGCCCCATGGTTTCGCTCATACCATAAACGGTGACCATTTTGCGGGCGATGTTTGTGGCTTTATCGATGTCATCACTGGCACCGCTGGTTTTGTGATCAAAGACGAGCTCTTCCGCCACTCTGCCACCCATGAGCTTGGCCAGAATGTTCTTCATGTAGTCTTCGTCATAGGAATATCGGTCCTCGATGGGCAGGGTCATGGTTACGCCCAGGGCGCGGCCGCGGGGAATGATGCTCACCTTGTGGACCGGGTCTGTTTCGCGGAGAAACTTGCTCACCAAAGCATGACCGACCTCATGAAAAGCGGTGTTGCGCTTCTCCTTTTCGCTCATGATCATGCTCTTGCGCTCGGTGCCCATGAGTACTTTGTCTTTGGCCATATCCAGGTCAATCATCTCCACCTGGATTTTGTCGAGCCGGGCTGCCAGCAAGGCAGCCTCGTTCACCAGATTTTCCAGATCAGCACCGGAAAAACCGGGGGTGCCGCGTGCCACTACGCTGAGATCCACATCAGATGAAAGAGGCGTCTGACGGACGTGAACCTTGAGAATTCCCTCCCTGCCTCGCAGGTCAGGAAGTGGCACCACCACCTGGCGGTCGAAGCGTCCAGGCCGCAGCAAAGCCGGATCCAGCACATCAGGGCGGTTGGTGGCGGATATGAGGATGACACCGTCGTTGGATTCAAAGCCGTCCATCTCCACCAGCAGCTGGTTGAGCGTCTGTTCCCGTTCGTCATGACCGCCTCCAAGGCCGGCACCCCTGTGTCGTCCCACCGCGTCAATTTCATCGATGAAAATGATACAGGGCGCGTGTTTCTTGCCCTGAACGAAAAGGTCGCGCACCCGGGAAGCGCCTACACCCACGAACATCTCCACAAAGTCGGAACCGCTAATATTGAAAAACGGCACTCCCGCCTCACCGGCAATGGCTCGGGCCAATAGGGTCTTTCCTGTACCAGGGGAGCCCACCAGTAACACACCTTTTGGAATCCGGCCGCCCAGTCGGGTGAATTTCTTGGGATCCCTAAGAAATTCAATAACTTCTTCAAGTTCCTCCTTGGCTTCCTCAATGCCGGCCACATCCTCAAAGGTCACCTTGCGGGCCGAGTCGGATACCAACCGTGCCCGGCTTTTGCCAAATGACATGGCCTTACCACCACCCGATTGCATCTGGCGCATAAAGAAGATCCAAACAGCGATAAGCAGGAGCATGGGGAACCAGCTAATCAGGATAGTCATGAACCAGGGCGACTCTTCCACTGCTTTGGCAGTGATTTGCACCCCTTTTTCACGCAGGTCACGGATGAGGTCGGGATCGTTGGGAACGAAGGTTCGGAATGAGGTACCATCCTTGAACTTACCGAAAATGTCATTTCCCTGGATGGTTACTTGATTCACCTCGCCGTCGGAGACGGCGGCGATAAACTCGCTGTAACTCGTTTCCTGCTTGCCTTGGCCGGGATGATTGAACATGTTGAACAGCAGGATTACCATCAAGCTGATCACCAACCAGAGAGCTAGATTCTTATAAAAAGGACTCAATTCGTTTCTCCTTAAGTTACTAGGTCAACTTACCAATGTAATCTCTGTACTACTAACATACCAAATTAGTCATTGCAAAGTAAATGTCAATGACGCGCAGTTGCGGCTAGAGAGGATAAAAGGACAGATTTGAGGCATGGCTGCAAGAACTATTCCTGCCTGTTGTCTGCCGAATAACGGAACCGAAGTAGCCGCTGGGTATCTGAGGTAATCTTGACCCGATCGTCCAGTCGGTGGCCAACAACCCAGATAATATGATCCCTGCTCAAAAGAATTGGAATCTGGCGCCGCTGACCCCTTGTCACCTTGGTGTCAATGAAAAAGTCTTTGAGCTTTTTGCTGCCACCCAACCCCAAGGGGCGGAAGCGGTCACCAGGCTTGCTAGACCTGAGAACCAGGGGAAAAGAGACACGATCCAGATCCATGATGGCTTCCATTGGATTGCCGCTGAACTCAACGGGTAAGTCAGGGGCGAGAAATTCCACCTCCATTCTGTGATTCAAATGGGGCAATGGATGGATCCCGGTTGCTGAAATCTCGTAAAAGAAATCCTTGGGGGCCTGGTGCTTCCGGTCAACAGTTAGCCAGCCGTAATTCTTCTCAGCCATTAGCCCACCTGGAAGGTCAATCTGACGGTTTGCTCCGGGAGAGCGGCAGAATTTCAGCAAGATTTCCGTGTGGTGAAAGCCAAACCCTCTGAGATCTCCCTTAACCTCCTCCACCACCCGGCGCAACAAACGCTTTTGCATGGCAGGGTGGGTCTCCAGTAGAGGCTCGATAGGCAGACTTATATAGCCGTCCCCCTGGCCATGGGAATGGTGCTTCAACCAGGTCTGCAAAAGCTCTTCCCAGAAGTCCTCCTGTTCGCGGAAGATTTTACTGGTCCGCAGCAGAGTGGCACTTAAATTGCTATTAAACTCTTGTTGGAGCCGCGGCAGCAATTCCAGCCGCAAAAGATTGCGCTGGCACCAAGGTTTTAGATTGGACTGGTCTTGGCGAAAGGTAAAATCGTGGTTTTCTAGATAGTTAATGATCTCGTGGCGGTGGCATTCCAGCAGCGGTCGAATGACTCCATCGCGGTTGCTGGGTGGCATCCCGGTGAGACCTCGCTGGCCGGCACCGCGAAAGATCCGGAGCAGGACCTCCTCTGCCTGATCATCAGCATTGTGGCCTAAAGCAAGTTTGCTGGCTTGCTTTTCGGCCATAAGTTTGAACAGACATCTGTATCGGAGAGCTCGTGCCGCCATTTGCAGGGATCCACCATGCTGCTCCTGCCAGGAACGAACATCAACCCGTTGCACCATCACGGGCAGGCCCAACTGGCGGCCCAGGTCTTGGACGAAGCTGGCATCCTGATCGGCCTCATTCCCACGGAGTCCATGATGGACATGCGCCAGCATCAACTCGACTTTGCAGCCCGGGCTCAGCCGATGAAGAAGATGGCAGAGAGCCACCGAGTCAGGGCCACCAGAGACGGCTACCAGCACCAGATCATCTGGTTGGAGCATACTGTGGGTTCTGAGCGTATTTTCGACCTTTTCTAGCAACATGGGTAACGCCTCATGGAGTATTGGAGTATTTTTGATTGCAGATTGCAGATTGCAGATTGCAGATTGCAGATTGAGGGTGCATACTTCCTTTGCTGTGTGGTTCCAAGCTCTTAAATCTTAAATCTACATTCTAAAATCTAAAATTTCTGGGCTCCATTACTCCAACAATTAGGTATTGATTATACGTAAGCGAAGGAACCCTGTCCAGGGCAGTGGGGAGGGATTGCAGCAACCGGCCAACAGGCCATATCTATTGTAAATACCGGATAGATGTGCTAAGGAATTTCAAGTCAACGACAGCAGGTGGCCCTGGCCATATGACGTACAATTGGGCTGTGGCCACCGATTAACCAGAGACGGAATATGCAGCGGAAAAAACTTGGTCAGATTCTAGTGGAAGCCGGACTCATCAGTGAAGATCAGCTGATAAAGGCACTAGCAGAACAAAAAAATACAAAGGGAAAACACCTGGGCCGGATCATAGTTGAGAAGGAATGGGCCAGGGATGAGGATATTTGTCAGGCACTGTCCAAACAGCTCAATATTCCCTACGTCAAATTGAGTGAACTGGAAATTGAAAAAGAGGTGATGGAGACCATTACTAGAAAGAGGGCGAACAGAAAGCTCGTCTTTCCTTACCGGAAGACAGGGAGACGCTTGCAATTGGCCATGGCCAATCCATTAGATTATACCACCATTGACGAGGTCAAGTTCAGGACAGGTCTTGATATCTCCGTTGCGGTTGCCACCGAAGAAGATATCCGAGAGGCCATCGACAATCACTACGGTGAAGATTTTGACTTCGATATGTTTGCCAGCATGGTCCCGTCCGAGGAAGTTGAGGTGGTGGCGGCGGAGGACCGAGATGATTACGAATATGATGTTGACGAGCTCATTCGACAATCTGAAATTGCGCCCATAGTGCGGTTGACCAATGCCATTCTCGCTGATGCCATCAAACTAAACGCCAGCGACATACACATCGAGCCCCAGGAAAAGGAAGTGGCGGTGCGTTACCGCATTGATGGGATGATGAAAAATATCTTCAAGGTAGGGCTACCCGCTCTGGCTCCACTCGTATCCAGAATCAAAATCATCGGCGATATGGACATCGCCATGAAAAGGCGTCCCCAGGATGGACGCACCAAGCTTAAGGTCGGTAAAAAGCAATTTGACATGCGGATATCCACCTTACCCACTATTTTTGGGGAGAAGGTGGTAATCCGTATTCTGGACCAGTCCAAGGCATTCATCGACCTGGAGGCACTCGGTTTTAGCCCCGGTGACCTGAGAGAGTATACTGCCAATCTCACTCGGCCGCAGGGGATTGTGCTGGTCACGGGTCCAACTGGTAGCGGCAAGAGCACAACGCTATACGCCTCCCTCAATCGTCTTAAATCCGAGGTGATCAACATCGTTACAGTTGAGGATCCGGTTGAGTACCAGTTGCCCGGAATTAGCCAGGTTCAGGTTCATGAGCGAGCCGGTATAACCTTCGCCTCTGGACTGCGGTCCATTCTCCGCCAGGACCCCAATGTGGTGATGGTGGGTGAGATCCGCGATGCTGAGACTGCCAAGATAGCCTTTCAGGCCGCCAACACAGGACACCTGGTTCTTACCACCCTGCACACCAATGATGCTGCCTCGGCGGTAACGCGGCTGATAGACTTGGGCGTAGACCAGTATGTGATCGCTTCGTCTCTACTCTGCGTGCTGGCCCAGCGGCTGGTGAGGAAAAACTGTCCCCATTGTCTGGTGTCTGAAAAGGAAGATAAAGCTTTGCTCGCCAGGCTGGGATTATCTGGTGATAATGAAGCTAACAAGAACATCAAGAAGGGTCAGGGCTGCGAGGCCTGCCAGTTCGCTGGTTACATTGGACGCATCGGGATCTACGAACTGCTCATGGTGGATGATGAGGTGCGCAAGCTCATTGTTCAGGGCTCTTCCGACACTGAGATTGCGAAGAGTGCCAGGGCGCGCGGAGATAAAGACCTTTTTCGCGACTGCCTCGAGAAGCTTGTTCAGGGAACCACCTCCATTGAAGAACTCATGCGGGTGGCGCCTCCGCCTGAAGATGAGGGCCGTCAGGCAGCCACTGAGCAGGTGGCTGCAGCACCTGCAGAGGATAGAGTCGCTGAGGCTGCGAGCGCACAACTCCGGGTTCTGGCGGTGGACGACGACCCCTTCATCCGCAAGATGTTGGAAAAGGTTCTCACTGAAGCTCAGTACGATGTGGTGTTGGCCACAGATGGGGAGGAAGCGCTGGAAAAGATTTATAGGGAGAGGCCCAATTTGATCATCTCTGATGTGGTAATGCCGAAACTCGATGGGCTTTCTCTGGTAAAAAAGCTTAAAGGCAAATTGCAGACCAGCATCATTCCGGTGATCCTTCTCACTTCGCAAGACGAGGTGGAGAACGAAGTGGAGGGCCTGGAGGCGGGCGCCGATGATTACATTCCTAAACCAATTGTTGCCGACCTGCTGCTGGCGAGAATCAAAAGGTTATTGTCCATCTATGGCCGGGGGCAGTAGGAGGGCGCGAGAATTACTGCCCTAGAATATAGATACTGACTCAACTACGGAAGGTATAGAGAGCACGGGACGGACTAAATCCGAAATTCGAATATCGAAATAGTAGAGATTCAGGGATTTTGGGATTCAGGGATTTTGGAATTATAAGGTTAGCAGATTACTAGCCCTAGGGTTCTTGTAACCGTAAATTCCTCAATTCCCTAATTCCTTAATACCTCAATTTGCTTCGTCTTCGTGCTTCGTATTTCGAGTTTAATGGTAGCTACGCCGCAGTGTGTTCTCTGTGATCGAGTTCCCCCTTGAGGATTGATTTGCCTTGCCGATTGGGAATCAGGAGTTTCTTGCATGCCGGATTTCCCCACTGGACCAGGGACGAAGATTCTTGAGCAGGTCCGCCGAGTTCAGCGCAACCATCTCAAGTCAGACGCCGTAGAATCCCCCCTACAGCAGTATCTCAGTTTCCGCCTAAACGAAGAATGGTACGCCGTCAGTTTATCCCAGCTGGTAGAGGTTTTACCGCCGCCGAAGATCACCAGAGTTCCAAGCGTGCCTGACCATATTCTGGGGGTAATGAATCTTCGGGGCGAGGTGCTTTCCGTGATTGACCTGAAGAGGTTCTTTGGACTGAATCAAAGTGATCAGGGTGCTGACCAAGCCATTGTGGTGGTGGAACACGGCGGTCTGCGTACGGGTTTACTGGTAGACAGTATTGGCGATCTGGTGAGTCTGGCCTCTGGGGAATTGAGCGAGGAGCCGCTTGTACCGGGCAAGTCTCAACGTGGTTTCTTTGAAGGGGCAGCTCTTAGGGACGAGGTCCTGGTGAGCATCATTAGACTGGAAGGAATTTTAGAATCAGAAGGCATGTACTCGCGCCAAGGATAGACCATGTTAGATACCGACGAGGCTGCTACCCTGGCGATTCTTACCTTCCGGGTGGGTCCCTACCTGTTTGGGGTAGAGGCTGAGCAGATAGCACAGATACCCCGTCCTGCCGACCAAAATCAGCCGATTAATGGAAATAGAGATTTGGATGACATAAGAATGTTGGATCTGAGACCAGCTTGCGAACTACCACCAGCGCCCAACGAACAACAGTCCCAACTCCTGATGGTAGATCGGGCGGGGGAGATGGTGGGCTATAAAGTTGATCAAATAGGCGATCTCATCACCGTTGAGATTGCCAACCATGTCTGGCCCTTACCGCCTCTAGTCTTTGTGCAAAAACGGTGGCAGCAACTGTGGGGTGTCTGTCAATGGGAGGGTGAACTGGTGCTGCTAGTGGACCTCCAATACGAGCCAAAAAATACGCCAAAGGAGGAATAAGTTCCCATGAGTGGACTTATGAAAAGGATCGTTTGGAACCAGGCCATGTTGTTTGTCTACGTTGTGCTAATCCTTGGACTGCCCTACCTCTGGATAAGCGTGGACCTGGCAGATGAACAGACAAGTGCATTTCTCGTCATTTATGCTATCGAAGCGTGTCTGCTCCTGGGCCTTCTAGTGCTCCTGCCACTGCAGTCGGGCCGACCTCTGCTATCACTGGAGCGGGCGACAGCCACTGGTGGCGAGGTCGATTTCGAGGAAACGACTGCTACGCTGAGGCTTGGAGCCCGATTGCCGGCTCGGCTGGCGCTGGCCCTCTTTTTGGCCGGATACGGAATTTTTCTAATGGGAATTCTGGCCATGAGGTTAAAAGCTGACTTCACTCTGTCCCAGACCTTCCAGAGCATTCTGGTGGGCATCGTTGTTTGCTTGGTCTACTCTCTTTTCACCCTTTTCACCTTGGAGGGTATTTTCCGGCCGCTGATGGCAGAAGCTATGAATAGCCTGCCACAAAGGGTATCGTTGCAGGGTATGAATCTTTCCCAGAAGCTCTGGGTCACCTGTGGGGCGCTGGTTCTTATTGCAGCGCTCTTTGTGAGTTCAGTAAGCTTTGTGGAGAGCAGGAAGGCGCTAGAAAGGCAGGCAATAGAAGTGCAGCGCGTCCAGCTTGGTCTGGCCACCTCGACTCAGGACTGGCGGAACAAAGTTGCCCAGAATAAACATGAACCATTAATTGGGGCACTGGAGCGGTTAGAACTAGGTGAGTCCACCTCAGTCTATCTGACCACCAGCGGTGGATCAGTGCTGGCCAGCAGTCCCCGTGGTTTGAAACCCGCACTTCCGGCTGGGCTGCTGGGAGAAATGGTGAAAGAGCCCTCCGGTACTTACGTGGACAAACTGAAGGGCAAGGTTTATGCCTTCCAGAGAGTGGAAAGCGTCAACGACTTTCTGGTGAGCGAGACTGACCGGGGCCGATTCTTCGCGCCGCTGAACCACATAGTATGGATCACCGGCCTAGTTTGCCTGTTAACCCTTATTATCGGTTTTTACCTTTCGTATATTCTTTCCAACAGTTTTACCAAGCCCCTGAACAAGCTGGGACGATATGCGAGACAGATATCTGAAGGAGAGATCTCTGAGAAGGTTACCTTGACCTCCGGTGATGAGGTGGGAGCACTGGCTGATGCCTTCGACAGTATGCATCAAAACTTCACCACCTTGGCTGAGCAGGCCCAGAAAATCGCAGCTGGGGATCTTAGCCAGCGAGTAGATTTTCCTGGTCCTTTCGGCGAGGCCATTAATACCATGGTGGCCAATCTCAGGGAGATGACCGGGCAAAGTCAGGAGGCAGCCTCACGCATTGGCAGTTCCTCAGGCGAGATTGTGGCGGCGTCTCAACAACAGGCGAGCGGGGCGACCCAGCAGGCTGCATCGGTGAGTGAGACCACCGCTACAATGGAAGAACTCAGCACCACTGCCCGGCAGATTGCCGAGAGTAGCAACGCTGTTACAGCATTGGCTGACGAGACCTTGAAAAGCGCCGAAGAGGGGCAGGATTTAATGGAAGAGAGTACCAAAAGTATGGCCCTGATTCGGAGGAAAACCGGGGAGAGCTCCGAAAAGATTCTCAGGCTGGGACAAAGGAGCCAACAAATTGGTGAAATAATTGACATCATTAACGAAATAGCGATTGAGACCAAAATGCTCTCACTCAACGCAGCCATTGAGGCGGCCAAGGCAGGAGAGGCGGGGAAGGGGTTTTCTGTGGTTGCCGGAGAGATCCGCCGCCTTGCCGAGGATGTGGTCAAATCCACCGGTACCATTCGGGATGTGCTTTTGGAGATCCAGTCGGCAGCCAATGCCTCGGTTCTAGCTGCTGAGGAGAATGTAAAGGGCGTTGAAGAGGGGGAAGTACGTTTGAACCAGGTGCGGGACGCCCTGGAAAATATTATTGCCATGGCCGAGCAGACCGCAGAGTCGGCGCGGCAGATTTCGGTGGCCACTAATCAGCAGAAGGAGGCAAGCGAGCAGGTGGTTAACACCATGAGGGAAATCTCGAAAGTGGCACAGCAAACGGCAACCGCCTCCAAAAATTCCATCTCCTCGGCCAGCGATCTCAGCCGGCTCGCAGAGGAACTCAGATCACGGGTGAGCCAGTTTAAAATAGATTAAATGTCTAAAGTGCCTAAAGTGAACTAAAATGCCTAAAGTTACGAAAACTTATTTTCATGATTCGCTATAACAAACAAATGAATAATGACCTGAGCGTAGCTCATGACTGAAGATGCCGATCTTTTTTCGACACTCAAAGATGATTATCGCGAAGCCCTGGAGAATTTCAACGATGTCTTGCTGCAGTTGGAGAGCAACCCAGATGATCGGGACGCCCTAGATAAGGCCAGCCGGCAACTGCACAACATCAAAGGTTTTGCTAACAGGTTGAGGGCTCCAAAGCTTGGCGAATTGGCCCACATCTTTGAGGATGTCCTGGCGGCCGTACATGCTGGCCGCTTAACCTTCCAAGAAACTCTCGCCAACCTCTTTTTCGACGGCATGGATCTCTTTGTTTATTATCTGCGAAAAAGAGAAGTCCCTGCAGACAAGGTGGCTGAACTGGTTGAAGCAGTCGAACCCCTGCTGTTGAACGCAATGAAGGAAGAAAGCGCTGTCGAGGAAGAAAGCCCCACCAAGGACATGGAGCCGCTTCTGCCAGATTTCATCGACTCTGCTCGCGACAACGTGGAAGCAATAAATGGGGGTCTGTCCATCCTGGCAGAAGAACCGTCCAACAGTGAGGTCCTCCAAGAAATCTACCGGAATGCACACAGTCTTAAGGGCTCTGCCATGACCATGGGCTTTGAGCGTATGGGTAAGCTGGCGCATTATATGGAGGACGTCCTCCGTGTTCTGCAGAGGGGAAATTTGCCGGTAACCACTGAAGCTTGCGATGCACTCTTCGAGACAAACGACGCCCTCACAGTAATGCTGGACACCCTGGCGGCTAGCAAGCGGATAAAGGTAGATGCGGAAAGTACCATGGCGAGGCTGGCCAACTTGATACCTGAGCTTGAACCCGAAGCCGAAATTAGGGTGGCGGAACCTGTTAGAGCTGCAATCGAACCGGCTCCAGTCAGAGATGCCGCTGCCATGACCATAGATACAGTGCGGGTGCCAACAGCCAGGTTGGATGAACTTGTAAACCTAGCCAGTGAGGCGGCTATTGCCCAAGTCCATCTGGCCACTGAAATCGATGGTCTGACTAACATAGGCGATAGATGGCAACAGATGAGGTTACATGAGAGCGACTTGGGCGATCAATTCCTGGAGCTCGGAGATTTTTTGGAGGAGACCAGCCGGCGGTTGCGAGAGGCTGCAGAAAATACCGGGCGCCACATAGAGACCCTGCAGCATCGCAGCATGGAGATTCGCATGCTGCCCCTGGCGCTGGTCTTGAATACTTTGCCCAGGGCAGTCCGGGATCTCAGCCGGCAGTTCGGTAAACAGGTCAATTTCAAAGTGAAGGGAGAAGAAACAACTTTTGATAAACGCATTCTCGAGCAGATAGGTGATCCTCTCATTCATCTGCTGCGCAACGCTCTGGACCACGGCATAGAGACACCCAAGGCTAGAAGTAGAGCCGGCAAGTCCGAAACCGGAACCATTAGACTGCAGGCAAAACAGGAAGGTGGCAAGGTTTTCATCATCCTGGAGGATGACGGCCAGGGCATTGACCCCCAGCGTGTGAAGGAAGCTGCTGTGGACAAAGGATTTGTGGATGAAGACGAAGTGGAGGATTGGAGCCAGGCCCAACTACTGGATCTAATCTTTTTGCCTGGACTCAGCACAAGCGGACTGGTCACCGACGTTTCCGGACGCGGGGTGGGAATGGATGTGGTGCGCGCCAATGTGGACAGGCTCAAGGGACAAGTGGAGGTGACTTCTGAGTTGGGCAAGGGGACCAGTTTCACTATATCCCTGCCGCTAACTCTGGCTACCGTGCACGCGCTTATGGTTCAATGCGCTGGCGAGATTCTAGCTATTCCGACCTACTCGGTGGCTAAAACACTTCAAGTTCCATTGACTGAAATCAAATCCATCCAGGGACGGAGAGCAATCGTGCATCAAGAAGCAATCCTGCCGGTGCGCAGTCTGGCCTCCACCCTGGGTTGGAAAGAACAAAATGGCAGCCCCGTCACCGAGGGAAAATCCATTGTTGTGGTCCTGCAAGCTGGGGAGCGGAAAGTCGGCTTTCTCGTCGAGGATGTTTTGGGGGAGAGGGAGATTGTTACCAAGGATCTGGGCAGCCATCTGGAAAAGGTGGAAAACGTGGCCGGTGCCACCATCCTCGGCTCAGGGGAGGTGTCGCTTATTCTGGATGTGCCGCAGCTGATTTGGACAAGACAGCGCGAGATGATACTGGCAAGCAAAGAGCTTCCGGAAGAGGGGGTAAGCTCGGTCCGGGGCCAGTTGATTCTGGTAGTGGAAGATCAGGTGGTGACCAGGCAAATGGAAAAAAGCATACTTGAGGCGGCTGGCTATCGGGTAGTTACTGCGGAAAACGGTGTGCAGGCACTGAACATCCTGGGACAGCAGAACTTTGATCTGGTAGTTACGGACATAATGATGCCTAAAATGGATGGGTTTACACTTACTAAAGAGATTAGGAGCAGCGAGCGGACCAGGAATATACCGGTGGTAATCGTAACCTCCATGGAGAGTGAGACAGACAAGAGGAGGGGACTCGAGGTTGGGGCCAATGCCTATCTGATCAAAAGTAGCTTTGATCAAAAATATCTGATTGAAACCATTGAGACTCTATTAGGCACTAAGCACCAAGCACTAGGCACCGCGGGATGACGCGGGGACGGGGAGAAACGGCGAGACGGAGATTTAAGTTCAGACGACAGAAGATTGAGGACAGAAAAAGAAAACCGTTGTCTGCTGTCAACTGACCTGTGGGAGCGGCTTTCCAGCCACGATATCAAAGCTTTAACGATTTCAAAGATTTACCGTTTACTACTGACTACTAAGCACTTCTCGAACCCTTAGGTTATGCAGCACCATGACATCTGACCAGCGAATTGAGAAATCAGACTTACAGGAGGCCGTTGACGCGATTCGGGTCCTCATCGTAGATGATGTGAAGAGCGCCCGAGATCTGCTGGAGGAAATCCTGGGCACTGATCAAAGATTTCAAGTGGTGGGAGCTGTGGAGGATGGACTGGAGGCAGTGACAGTGGCCTTGGAGCTGAGGCCGGATCTGATTACCATGGACATTCGGCTACCAGGTATTGACGGCTTTGAAGCAGTGGAGAGAATTTTGCTACAACATCCGGTCCCCATCGTGATGATTACAGCTTCCATGGGCAACCAGGAGGAAAAACTCTTTCGCGCTTTCAACGCCGGGGCATTGGACGTTCTTGACAAGCAGGAGCTTTACCTGTGGCGGACTCGGCCTGAGATTAGGAATGGCTTTCTCCGCAGGATGCGAACCCTGGCTTCTACCAGTGTGGTGCGTGGGGTAAGTCGCGTTATCCGTGAACCTGAGGTTCCAGTCCCCATCGACCACAGGCAAATAGGAGCAGGTGAACCACCTCTGGTGGTGGCAATTGCAGCGTCTACCGGAGGTCCGGGCGCCCTCATGAGATTGTTCAAGCGAATTCCCAGCCGGGCAAATGGTGCTTTCGTTGTGGTGCAACATATGAGTAAAGGATTTCTGGGAGGTCTGGTTCGCTGGCTGGATGAGGAAGTGGAGATGGAAGTGCGAAAAGCGCAGGAGGGGGACCTGTTGGAGCCCGGTGTAGTCCTGGTAGCTCCCGGAGACTATCATTTGACGGTTACCGGTAGAGGGACCGTGCACTTGAACAATTCCCTGCCGATTAACGGCCACCGCCCGTCGGCGGAACTGCTCTTCGAGTCGGTGGCAAACTACTATGGCGAGCGAGGAGTGGGCATCATCCTTACGGGTATGGGTACTGATGGGGCTGAGGGACTCAAAAGTCTTCGTGCATGTGGGGGGCATACCATTGCTCAAGACGAACACTCCAGCATTATCTTCGGGATGCCCAGGGCAGCCATTGAACTTGATGCGGCCGAGGCGATTCTGCCGCTGGAAGAGATCGGACCTCAGATCATGCAGTGGATCTCTGAACAGCAAGAAAGAGAAGGTTCAAGTTGAGAAGCCAATAGTGGCGGCAACCTTTGCCAGGTTTATAGGAAATAAAGAATCCAGGCCCGAAAGACCTAGCTTTGAGCCACCCCAGTGGGATTTTAGATTTGAGAATGCAGAGTTCAGATTTAAAAGCTCAATACCTCCTGTTAACAAATGCATACACTTAAATCTAAAATCCCCGCCCGCCATCGCGAGCCGCTCAGGCGAGGCGGGCGGGTACAATCTGCAATCATAAATCATAAGTTGACTGGTCCTGAGGACCAGGTTTCTGTAAAAAAATGAAGTCCCCACCCAGCGGGTGGGTCTCTAGTCCGGATTTTTCATGAGCAATCTTGGCAGGAAATAGTGGTGAAATTAGAACTCGAGGAAAAAGAATTTTTCCATTTTCGGGATCTCATCGCCGAGCGGGCCGGGATTTATTTCGGCCCTGGCAAACATGAAATTCTGAGGGACAATCTGCTCCAGAGGATGGAAGATTGTGGGCTGGCCACTTTTTCCGACTATTTTCAACTTCTCTCTTCCCCTGCCGGCACAAAGGAGTTCGATCATCTGCTTAACGTGATAACTATCCCGGAAACTTACTTTTTCCGCGACCGAGCTCAGTTTGAGGCCCTGGAACGGGTTGTTATTCCTGAGGTTCTCGAAGAAAAATCTTATCCTGGCGCCGCACTGCGGATCTGGAGTGCTGGCTGTTCCTCCGGTGAAGAGCCCTACACAATTGCCATGATATTGGCGGCGAACATGGGAGGTGGGGAATATCCACCGATCCAGATTCTGGCCACAGATCTTAGTCAAGTTGCCCTCGAGTCAGCTCGCCGGGGAGTCTACGGGGCTCGCTCCGTACGTGACGTGCCGAAGGACTATCTAAACCACTTTTTCAACCAGAGCGGAGATAAGTACTCCCTGCACGAATCCATCAAACGGATGGTAGAATTTCGCTACTTCAATCTGGTGACCGAGCCCTATCCCTTTAGGGAGATGTCGGGATGGGACATCATTTTCTGCCGCAACGTAACAATTTATTTTGAGGCCGACTCCACCAAGAAAGTCATCCATAATTTTTACCAGAGCTTGCGACTGGGTGGTTATCTTTTTGCCGGCTTTTCGGAAAGTTTGCGTTATCTTTCCGACGAATTTACCACCGTCCAGGTGGGTGGGACCTTTCTCTATAAGAAAGAAGCATCGAAGAAAAAATATAGAAGGAAGACTGGGAAAACCAACCGCAGGCGGTATCGGCAACGCAGTGCTACCAGTGGACGCCAGCGGACGCACACGGTCGTCACTGATCGGGGGACTGAGGAAATCCAGCAGGTTTGCGCCAGGGCCAAAGAGCTTCTGGACGGGGGGCAACCGCAACAAGCAGGTGACCTGCTGACTCCCTATCTGGAGGAGGCCACCGCTCCTGAAATTGTTGTCCTGCTCCGGGCAGAGATCGCCCTCAATCAGGGTGACCTTGAAAAAGCGGTGCAGTTTTGCGACAGAATTATCCAGAACGAACCACTCTCAGTTGCCGGGCATTATCTGCTGGGGGTAATTTATCGGACCTGGGAAGAAGAGGGCAGAGCCATCGAGGAGTTCAAAAAAGTCTTGTACCTCGAGCCGGACCATGCCTTGGCGCGTTTCAACTTAGGCGATCTGTATAGCCAGGTTGGGCAACTAGAAGAGGCAAAACTTGAATATGCTAATGTGGTGCGGCTGCTAAAAGAAGTTCCCGAGTCCTTTGATGAGAGGCTGGCTGGTGGTTTTTCTCCGGCTCTCCTGGTTGATACCTGTCTCAGTAGGCTCGGTGGGCTCGAGGAGGCTGAGTAAGCGGTAAGCGGTGAGCGGTAAGGAGAAGAACATTGTACGCTTCTGCGATGCAATTTCATAAGATCCTCTCCCCTCAAAGGGTGGAGAGGGAGTTGAGACATTAATGGAAATTCTGGGCTGGGTAAAAGAATTGAGCCTCTGGGTGACACACTGGGCCCAAACCCCGTACGGGGGACTCGCCCTATTTGTGCTTGCTTTTTGTGAGTCCTCTTTTTTCCCCATTCCACCGGATGTCCTGCTGATTGCTCTTTGTATGGTGAATTCACCGATGTCCTTCTGGTATGCGTTGATCTGTAGCTTGGGCTCCACCCTGGGGGGCATGTTCGGCTATGGCCTGGGGCGCATCGGCGGG